>Ga0310810_10010205_pt1 | contig 10920 bp, 6 predicted proteins | sample NCmetagenome_FD_207641 | JGI IMG/M metagenome (GOLD analysis project Ga0310810, IMG submission 207641) | Soil microbial communities from experimental microcosm in Duke University, North Carolina, United States - NC | ecosystem: Engineered > Artificial ecosystem > Soil microcosm > Unclassified ... | reverse complement strand
GTCACCCAGCTTCTTCGACGTCTTCTTGTACTGCATGACCGACGTGCGCGAAATCACCTTGAGCGCGCGCACTTGAGCAAGACTCGAGATCAGCTGCTCGGTCATGCCGTCCGAGAAGTACTCGTCATTCGGATCGGGCGACAGCGATTGCAGCGGCAGCACGGCGATTGACCTGACCTCAGGCCCTGACGTCACTGCGTCTGCATTGCGACCTTGCGCACGCCACCAGAGTCCCGTCGCAGCAAGCAGCGCGACTGCCGCAACGGCCGAGACGATCCAACTCCGCCCCGGGCGCTGTGCCGGCTTCAGCGTTGTCGTCGACGCCACGCCCGTATTGCGGCCGACGCGCCTCAGATCGACGACGAAGTCGCGCATCGACTGGTAGCGATCTGAAGGGTCTTTCTCGAGCGCTTTGTCGACGATGGCGCGCAGCTCCAGTGGAACGTCATCGCTCAACGGAGCAGGCGTGTGATTCAACACCGCCTCGACCACATGCAGGTCAGTCGCGCCGCCGAATGGCCGCCGGCCCGAGAGCGCCTCGTAAAGCACGATGCCAAAGGAAAAGATGTCGCTCCGGCTGTCGAGCGCGGCGCCGCGCGCCTGTTCCGGCGAGAGGTAGCCAATCGTCCCGAGGATCACGCCGTGGCGGGTCGGGGACATCGACACCGTGCGAGTCTCTTTCCCCACGTCCTCGACGACCTTCGCAAGACCGAAGTCACCGAGCTTCGCGTATCCGTTCTTCGTGATCAGGATGTTGTCAGGCTTGATGTCGCGGTGCAGGATGCCGGCGTCATGAGCGGTCGCGAGCGCATCCGCTACCCCGATGAGCAACTCGACTACCTGCCGCCAGGTCCGCTTCTCGCTGCGCGTCCAGGTGCTCAGAGTGCCGCCGTCGACGAACTCTGTGACGAGGTACTCGCGACCGTCGAACGTGCCAGCTTCATGCACCGTCACGATATGAGGGTGCTGGCTGAGCGCTGACAATGCGCTCACTTCGCGCCGGAATCGATGACGTAGCTCTTCGCTGTCGAGCGCGCGCAGCAGGAATTTCACGGCGACCGGCCGCGAGTCGAGCCGAGTGTCCGCCGCGAGATAGACTTCCCCCATGCCGCCGGCCGCGATCGCCGATTCGATCCGATATGCGCCGATGAGAGTCCCGGGGGCAAGCGCCATCGAGCGAGGCGATTATAAGCCCGTGGTCGACCGCGGCCAGGCGCGCGGAAATCAGCCTCGCATCGCCCGATCGTGGAGCGACTTCAGCGCCTGCCAGCCTGCCGCCACGGCACCTTCCTGCCAGTCGGGTTCCGAATACGGGGCCGTCGCCGCGGAACCGAGAATGATGCGGTTGTCGACCTTGGCAAACTGCGCGCGCCGAGCCGGCGGGGCACCCGAGGCAAAGCCTCCCTCGCTGTATTTGACCTTCTTCCACCACACGGCGTAGGCGCTCTCGTACTCCTGGCGAATCTGCGGGTGCACCTTGCTGGCGTGCGTGAGCACGTGCTCGACGCGCGCACGAACGGGCTGGTCGATCAGGTCGCCAATCGGCCCGTTCGCGTACAGACCCAGGAGGACACCCTTCTTCGAGAAGTAGTCACTCGACGGATAGGAGAACTCACCGATCGGAAGATTGGAGTACAGATGTCCACCGAAAATCTGATCGTCCTCTTCCCAGAACCGGCGTTTCATCGCCAGTCCCATCTTGGCGCTGTTGCTGTAGGTCGTCGCGCGCACCGCCGCCATCATCTCTGGTGAGAGATTGATGTCGACGCCCGCGAGCACCGAGAACGGAATGCAGACCACGACGTAATCGACGATGCGCTCGCTGTTGCCGCCGCCTTTGGTGTTCAGGTAGACAACCCTGACGCCGCGGTCGTCCTGGTGCACCGACTGCACCTCGGCGTCGAAGGTGATCCGTGCGTTGCCGATCGCGCGCTGAAACGCGAGAGCGATCTGGTCCATGCCGCCGACCGGGTGAAACATCGGCGCGGCTTGCGTCCCATCCCGCAGCGGAATCGATCGGATTCGACTGCCGAAGCCCGATTGCAGCAGATCGGTCAACGCGTACGGCTCGCCTTGGCCGCGATGTTCGAACGCTTTGTAGCGACGGTCCGAGGTGTCCAGGTATCCCTGTGCGACGAGATAGTCGACAAAGCGCCGCTTGTCCTCGTCCGTCAATGGCAGATCCAGGCTGCGCTGATCGATCGCCTTCACGATCAGCTCGTTGGTGTGGCCGATCATGTCGGCTTTGATCTCGCGCAGGCGGACGCGCCGGTTCGAGAGCGGACCGGCCGCGCGCCCCTCGTAATAGAAGTAGGACTCGTCCGATTCGTTCACGAAGATCTGCAGCGGAACGCCAAGTTCTTTGCAGTAGTTGAGGATGCCCGTGTGCGTATACGGGATGCGCCAGGCGGCGACGTTGATGTGGAGCCCTGCATCGAAGGTACACACCTGGCGCTCGCCGCCGATCTCCGTGTGCGTGCTGTCGCGGCGAACGGTCCACGCCAACCCGCCGACGCGGTCGCGGGCTTCGAGGATCGCGACGTCGTATCCCAGCCTGGTGAGCTCGTAGCCGACGACGAGCCCGGAGATGCCGGCGCCGATGACGAGCACCCGGGCGCGCGGGCGGCCGGTGAGCTGCGGGCGCACACCCGCCTGCCCTGCCATCAGATCCCACGACGACATGGCGGTCATGACGAGCGAGGAGCCGCCGACCGCACCAAGATGACCGAGGAACCGGCGCCGGGTCAAAACAGGACGCAATGGCTCACATCTTCTCGTACGGGGGCCCGTGCCGGAAGAGCTCAGAAGGCGTCGCAGAGTCAGTAGTCGAACTGCACGCTGAACTTCACCGTGCGCCCGTTCAGGATCTGCGTCGGCCGTTGCCAGACGGCGAAGTTCTGGTTGGCGTTCACCACGGTGTCGATGTTGAACATGTTATAGACGTCGACGCTCACGATCGAGCGTGAGCGTCCCGCGCGCAGCAGCTTCCCGAAGCGCATGTCCAGCTCGTTGCGGCGATCGAGGAACACCGTGTAGGGCTCGACCAGATCGACGGTGATGTTGGCCGCGCCGCCCGCCAGCGGACGGCCGAGCGTCGAGTTCGCCGCCAGGTACGCGTTGCTGGCATTGAACGCCGCCCGAATCGGATCGCCGGGAATACTGCGGAACGTGCCGCTGACCTGCAGATCGATCTTTGGAACGATGTAGACGCCGTAGGTCTTGAACTGCGTCAGCCATGGCGTTTCGCGATGGCAGAACTGGCTCGGCCGCCAGGCGGTCGGCGTGCCTGTCGGGATGAGCACCGCCGCGTTGCCCACGTTGGCCAGGTTGACGAGCAGCATTTCCGGCACCTTCGACACGATGTCGCAGTCGTCTTCCATCGTCCGGCCGGTGCTCGTGCCCGCTTGCAGCGAGAGGCCGTTCGACAGCCGCGCATCGACCGTCACGTCGAAGCCGTTCCAGTGTTCCAACTGATGACCGTAGGTACGATCCAGCGTGTTGTTGTTCCGCGCAGGTCGGCCGAACGCCTCGGGTCTCAGCGCGTAGAGTCCGTCGAGGCGGTAGCCGCCGCCGTTCGGCAGCCTGGGATCGGATGGCACCGTCATGCTGAAGGCGTCGAAGTCCGTCGGAGCGAGTGCGAGATCGTCGGTGACGCGGAAGTTCTTCCAGATCCGGCGGAAGTATCCGACATCCACTGAGACACGGCGGACCACCTCGTGCTGCACACCGGCCGAGAACTCCCAGTTGGCTTCGCGATTGCCGTAGCCGGTCCTGAGAATGTCGTCGAAGGTGGCGCTCGGCGCGGCCGACCCGAAGAGCGGATTGCTGATCCCAAGGCATTCGCCGTTGGCCGCGAAGTTGAGCAGGACGCAGTCGGGCACGAAGTTTCGGTTCGAGTCGGTCCACGTCCGCGTCGCCGTCGTGACCATCGTGTTGACCGGATTTGGATCGGTGCCGAGGTTGTTGAGCGTCTGCCCGCGCAGGTACTTGTTGAACGTCAGCTTGATGGCCGTCTTGCCGCTTCCGCGGACGTCGTAGATCAGCCCCGTGCGATAGGTCAGATCGTTCCAATTCAGGTTGTCCTGCGCCGGGAAGACGAAGTTGCGATTCGGTGCGAACTCGGCCGGCCCGACTGCCTGCTCCGGGAAGCTCGCTTTGAAGTGGTCGAATCTGAGCGCCAGGTTGACCGTCGTGCGCTTCAACGTCCACTTGTCCTGAGCGAACAGACCAAGATCGTTGTTGAGATTGTTTTGGAACGTTACCGGGTTTGCCCGCATCGTGAGCTGATTCGGAACTCCGAGGTTGAACTGGTAGGCGAGAGGGTTCAGGTTGTAGTTGGTTGTCTCCTGGAAGCCGTGCACACGGTTGAACCCGGTCTTGAAACTGTGCGACCCGGTGACATACGCCAGTGCCGCCCGATAGGTCCAGTTCGGCACCTGCGTGTTGTTGTTTGTCAACGACGGCGCCCGATAGACCAGCCCGGTCGATTGCTCGGTCACCGATATCATCTGGGGTGCGATCGACTCGAACTCGGGCGATGAGCCATTCGGTGCCTGCGGATGCATGAATCCCCACCGTTCGTAGAGATTCATGCCGACCGCCTCGGCCAGCAACTTACTCGTGATTGGTGCCGTCCACTCCGCATGCACCTGGCGGAGTACCGGGAAGCGGAAGTCGCGCGCGGCCTCGGGCGCCACCAGTGCCGAGATGCCGTTCGGACAGTCGCACCATGTGTCCTGTTTGTAGGTTCCGGCAAACTTGTTTCGCGGCGTCGCCTGCCATGTCAACCGCAGGCTGCTGTTGTACGAACGCCCCTGGAGCAATCCCCGATTGGCCGTGTCGGCCACATACAGGTATTCCGTCGGTTTATAGGCGTTGAGGTTCTCGAAGACCGGCGCCCAGTTCTCGACGCCGTTGTACCGCATCGAGAACCAGAACCACACCGCATCGCGCTTGAACGGTCCGCCAAACGACGAGTTGAGATCCCAGTTCTTCTTCACCTCGTTCGGCGTGCCGAGCCCCGCCGCCTTCAATTCGTCGGTGAAGTTGCTGCTCGTGAGGCCGCCATTGGTGAACGTGAAGAACGTGGCATTCGCGAAACGGTTCCCGCCATCGCGCGGGATGAAGTTGATGCGCACACCGCCCGTCGGCAGCTCCGCGGAGACGGAGGTGTGATCGACGGTGACTTCAGAGGCAGAGCCGACATCGGGAATCTGACCGCCGATGTTGCCTCCTGCCTGCAAGGTCATCGTGTTGATACCGTTCAGCGTCACTCGCTGGTCCTGCTCGCGGCTCCCGTGGATTCTCACGCTCCCGCCGACCAGTTGCAGGTTCGAGCCGCCGACATCGGTGCCGTTGTAGACCGCAGCGGGAATCAGCCGGGCAAGGGTGACGTAATTCCGCGCGGTCGGCAGCGCATCGATCGTGTCGGCGCTGAGCACCGCTTGGCGCGAGGAGCTCGAGACGTCCACCACGGGCGACTCGCCGGTCACCGTGATTGTTTCTTCGAGCGACCCGACACGCAGCTCGGCATCCACGCTGGTCGTCGCTGAGCCGGACAGTGCCACGCCCTCACGCTTCACCGAGTTGAACCCGGCCAGCGCGAACGTCACCGTGTACTCGCCCGGTCGAAGATCGACGAGCTGATAGCGTCCGTTTCCATCGGTCGAGGCGACGCGGATCTTTTCAATCAGAACCGGGCTCGCGGCTTCGACCGTCACCCCGGGAAGGACAGCGCCGGAGGTGTCCCGAACCGTACCGGTAATAGATGCTTGGGCAAACGCAGTTGCAGGCAGGATCACCGCCAACCCCACGGCGGCTGAGAGCTTCGCGAACATACGCATCGATGACCTCCCCAGCTTCGCTTTCGGGGCCCAAGACGCGCCGCGCCATGGGGCCCTCGAGGAACGCCCCAACTTCCACAGCCGTGGAAAACCTGAGTAGCCGGACAGCCCTATGGATAGCGAGAGGTTAAGACGACGCCAGCGCGAAAATGAGTCCGGACCTGAGGAAGGATTTCGATTGGCGCGACTCTATGCCTGTGAAGGTGGGAATGTCAATCGCACGGCGCGCTGCACCCGCACGCGACGCGCGCTGGTATCTGCTGGTCACGGTTCATGACGCGGAGTCTGGCGGCGCGCGCCTCCGAGCAGTCACAGTCGAAGAACCGCTCGACGTTCCAGAGATCGGAAAACACCCGCATACGGTCGATCGCGATTCCGTACTCGACGGCTGCTTCGAGCTCGCGCAGCGACGGAGGCCGGAATGCATCGCCGATCGCTTCCATCGCCCCATTGCCGCCGCGCGTGGGAATCACCACGCTGACGCTCGCGCCGCATTCGGCCGCAACGTCGAGTGATCGGCACGCCCACTCGACGGCTTCGCCGCGTGGCATGAACGGCGGGCTGAGCAGAATGAACGCGCGCAGCGCGATGTCGTGCTCGCGCAGGAAGTCAGCGGCCCGCCTGAAGGTCGCGAGCGTCATCTTCTTGTTGAGTCGCGCGAGCACTTCTGTGTGAGCCGTCTCGAGGCCGATCGCGACTTCGAGCTGCCCTGAAATCATGTCGCGAAAGCGCAGGCAGCGATCGCGATAGACGCCGGCCAGAAACGCGGGGTGCGATTCGACGATCACGCGTTCGAAGCCCGCAACCGTCTGAGCGATCTCCGGAAGATCGCCGGGCGGAATGGCCGCGGGATCGAAGAAGCTGCCGGCGTTATACAGCTTGATGTGACGAGCCGGCGGCACAGTCGCGAGTGCGTTGCGAATCTGATCGGCAATCGCCCCGCGCGGCACGGTCTCATCGAGCGTATTCACCCACAGGTCGCACATCACGCACCTGAAGGGGCATTCACGATTGGTGAGAAAGATGACTGCGGTGGAGGCGAGCGCGCCTTGCTCATCGCGCTCCTCTTCCCAGAGAGCGGCGTAGGCGCGCTGAGGATCGAGTCGCGGCTTTACCGATCGCTGCTGAAGGACGAAGTCATCTGACAGAGACAGAGACTTCATTCCCCGATCTCCGCTCGAGCGCCTCCGCCTCCTTCAGTCTCTCCTGCCAGATCCGGCTGAAGGTCCGCCGGCACCACGCTTTCGTGATGCGCGTTCGTGGGGCCGCGGCGGCGCCATCTTGAAAACGCCGCTTCGGGTTCGCGGGCATCTCGATGCCGGTGACCGACTTGACGCCGGCGCAGACGACGTCGCGCTTGAGCGTCTGCAGCCGCTCGGCCTGCCCATCGAGTACCTGCTCGAAGGGGATCGCCACGGCCGCGGCGATGACCGACCTGACCGTGAACGGCGAGAAGGCTTCGAACCCGAACGCCGCGGCCGGCGCGTACGTCCGGACGTAACTGCGGGACAGACCGCCTGAATACGCGAGGCTGTGCTTGATTGCTTCGACACCCCACCCTTCTTGATAGAGAAGCGGATTGCGCAGGACGCTCGAGAGCGTCAGGTCGGAGTCCTCGAGCGGATACGACTTCAGATTCTCATCTCCGCCGTCGCCGTCGATGAGGCGAATGAGTGCCGGGTAGCGCTGCCGAATCCGCCGCAGCAGGCATATCGCCGTCGCGGCGCACTCGACGTCGAGTGGTTGATAGTCCTCGATCAACTTGATCGCGGCCTCGAGATCGTACTCGGCAGGGCTCGCGTCGATCCGCTCCCACGTCGAGCCCAGACCGAGCTCACGCGCGGCGCGTGCGGCCTGCGCCGCATCTTCACCGCCGCCGAAATCGAGCGTGAACGCGCGGACGAGATCCGGGTTGCGGCCCAGTTCGGCGCACGCGTGTCGTGCGAGGAGCAGGGTGGCCGTGCTATCGAGGCCGCCGGAGAATGCGACAGCAATCGGCTCGTCTACTCCCGCCGTGGCCATCCACCCCTTGAGCGCGCGATACGCCGCATCCACGTACGCCGCCCCGGCGTCGCGCATGTCCGTGGCCCCACGACCCACGAGCGGATCGAAGAACCGCCGATACCGCGGCGCGGGGTCGGGACATCCGACCTGGTCGAGCTCGACGAGGTAATGCGCCGGGACCATCCGCGTATACGCCGGCTCGAACTGCCAGGCAATTCGTTGCTCACGGCACCACTCGAAGATCCGATCCATGCGGTCGGAGACGACCAGGAACGGGCCGTGATACATCTTCGCGACGAAGTAGCGAAGCGGGATCCCGATCGTACGCGCCAGGCGGACGGTCTTCCCGTCACGTCCGACGGCCGCGAAGTGGCCATCCGAGTGCGCGAGCCCCTCGGCGTCATAGCGCGCGGTCCATTCGGCCACTTGCGCATCAGACGCACCGGTCAAAGCGGCCGTCCGCGTACCCACCAGATCAACGAGACGATCGACACCTTCGAGCATGATCGGCCTCTACTTACCAGGTTCACTCCACGAGATCAGCAGACCGGGTTCCTCGGCCGACGCATCCTGGCCGGCGAGGGCGGAATATCGTCCGCCAAAGAAGACCAGCGGCGATCGCGGCAACTCGCTGCTATGAATGGACACGACCTGCCCGACGACGATCCAGTGATCGCCGCCTTCGTGCACGGCGTCGATCAGACATCCGATGGCGGCGACCGATCCATCCAGCCGTGGTCCGCCTTCTGAGCGCGTGAACGTGAACGGGGGCGGCGTGTCGCTTTTCCACGCGCCGGCGAAATAGGACGAGAGCGGCTGCTGTTCCTGGCTGAGGATGTTGACCGAGAATTCGGTCACTTGCTGAATAAGTTGTCCCGCCTTCGTGCCCTTTCCCAGACAGAAGAGCACGAGCGGCGGGTTGAGCGAGAGCGAGGTGAACGAGTTGGCCGTGAGCGCGCGAATGTGCCCGTCGACCTCCATCGCAATCACCGTCACGCCGGTGACAAACTGGCCGACAGTCTGACGGAACGCCCGCGGGTCAATCGACATGTCATCCGGGTCCGGCTAGCCCACCTCCGCCAAGGCGACGGCGGTCCGCCAAAGCGTCCCGCGAAGGCGGAAGCCGGACGCTACGCCTGAGTTCCGATCTTCTTGATGATCGCGCTGACGTCGTCAGACCGCACGAGGTCGGGCGCCGTCCAGCCATCCAAGTTGTACTCGGCCATGCACTGCTCCGCAAAGCCCTTGTAACGCTTGGTGGCGCCGGTGATGTCCGCCACGAGCAGCGTCTCGAATCTGATGCTCTCGTGGTTGCCGAAGTAATTCCGTTCGTAGAGCTCGTGTCGGCCGCCGAACTCGCTGCCGATTGCATCCCACATCAGCTTCATCAGTTTGACGCGCTCTTCGGCCGAGTAGCCGTTGGACCCGCGCACGAACTGATCGAGGTAGGGGCGCAGCTCGGGCACCTTGAAGTCGAGCGCGCTCGACGGCAGGTAGATCAGAGCGCTGGCCAGGGAGTTCTCGATGATCTCCTTGATCTTCGGATACGCGATGCTCGCCATCACGCGATAGGCGAGGCCGTAATCGAGGTTCGGCAGCACGTACCCTTCCGTCCAGGGCATCGTCGTGCGCGCCATGGCGTCGGTCAGACCCCAGAACAGGTTCCGCCACGCGAGCACTTCACCAACCTGCGCCTGCACGCCGCGGAAATCCTTCGCCCCGGTCGCCTCGACTGCCTTGAGCAACAGGCCGGCAAGGAAATCCATCTTCACGGCGAGGCGCGTGCAGCCCTGGAACATGAACCGCGGCAGGAACCCGGACCGCGGGAAGAAGTTATTGACCTTCTCGATGTCGCCGTAGGCGAAGACGTTCTCCCACGGCACGAGCACCTTGTCGAAGATCAGGATGGAATCGTTCTCGTCCATCCGGCTCGAGAGCGGATAGTCGTACGGCGTGCCCATCACGGCCGACGTCATCTCGTAGGACGGCCGGCAGAGCAGCTTCACACCCTTCGCGTCGGTCGGCACCATGCAGACGAACGCGAACGGCTTCGTCTTGATGGGCAGCGCGCCGTTGTTCGCGATGAAGTTGAAGTGGGTGAGCGTGGACGTCGTGGCCACGACCTTGGCGCCGCTGACGATCAGACCGGCATCGGTCTCTTCCTCGACGTGCATGTACACGTCTTTGACTTCGTCGAGCGGCTTGTCGCGATCGACCGGCGGATTCACGATCGCGTGGTTGACGAAGGAAACCTCGTCGTTGACCTTCTTGTACCAGCGGCGCGCGTTCTCGTCGTAGGGCGCGTAGTACGACGCGTTGGCACCGAGCGTCGCGAGAAAGGCGGCCTTGTAGTCCGGGCTGCGACCCACCCAGCCATAGGTGACCCGCGCCCATTCGGCGATCGCATCGCGAGCGCCGACGAGCTCCTCGGCGTTGCGGGTCGCCTTGTAGAACTTGTGGGTGAAGCCCCCGGTCCCGGTATCGGTGGGTGTCGTGAGGACGGCCTGGCGGGCTGGGTCGTGCAAGGCGTCGTACAACCGGGCGATCATCCGTGCCGTGTTACGGAAGGCAGGATGCGTGGTCACGTCCTTCACGCGTTCCCCGTAGATCCAGATCTCCCGACCGTCGCGAATGCTTTCCAGATACTCTGCGCCGGTGTAGGGGCGCGTACGCCCTGTCGTCGCCATGATTACCCCTCCAGCTCTCTCGCTCGTCGCTCCCATTCCGCCATGAAGCGAAACACGTTCTCCTTCGGCGGCTGCGGCGCGAACGTCTCCAGCCAGGTCACGGGCTGGCTGCCGACGTTGGCGAATCCGTGCACGCAGCCGACGCCCGTCCAGAAGACGTCGCCGGGCTTGCCGATATAGGTTCTGCCGTCCATCGTACCTTCCACCTCACCGTTGAGGATGAAGTACGACTCTTCGAAAGTGTGGTCGTGCAGGCCGAGGCGCACACCGGGCTGATACTCGATGAACAGCAGCCGGTGATGACGCGCGCCGAAATCTTCGTCGATGAGCCACTTGAGGAAGACGCCTTCGAGGCCGGTCAACGACGGCGGACGCTGCGCCAGCGG
>Ga0310810_10010204_pt1 | contig 10920 bp, 12 predicted proteins | sample NCmetagenome_FD_207641 | JGI IMG/M metagenome (GOLD analysis project Ga0310810, IMG submission 207641) | Soil microbial communities from experimental microcosm in Duke University, North Carolina, United States - NC | ecosystem: Engineered > Artificial ecosystem > Soil microcosm > Unclassified ... | reverse complement strand
GGCGGTGCCCTGCACCTCCACGAAGTTGCCGCGGCCGGTCATCACCACGTTCATGTCGCAGCCGCAGGCCGAGTCCTCGGCGTAGTCGAGGTCGAGCACCGGGGTGCCCTGGTAGACGCCGACCGACACGGCGGCGACGAAATCGCGGATCGCCGCCTTCACGTTCAACACGGAACATGCATCATGGAGAGCGACGAAGGCGCCGGTAATCGCCGCGGTGCGCGTCCCCCCGTCGGCCTGCAGCACGTCGCAGTCGATCTGCACGGTGCGCGGCCCGAGCGCCGAGAGGTCCACCACCGCGCGCAGCGAGCGGCCGACCAGGCGCTGGATCTCCTGCGTGCGGCCGCTCTGCTTGCCGCGCGCCGCCTCCCGGTCGGTGCGCGTATGGGTGGAGCGCGGCAGCATGCCGTATTCGGCGGTGACCCAGCCGCGGCCGCTGTCCTTGAGGAAGGCCGGCACGCGCTCCTCCACCGACGCGGTGCACAGCACGCGCGTGTCGCCGAACTCGACGAGCACCGATCCCTCGGCGTGCCGGGTGTAGCGGCGCGTCAGGCGCACCGCGCGCAGCTCGTCGGGCCGCCGGCCGCTGGGTCTCGTCATGTCGCCGAGTGCTTGCGCAAGGCGGCCTTGATGTCGGCGATGGCCTTCTCGATGTCGGCGTCGGTCATGCGCATGAAGTCGAGGTCGGTGGCGGTGAAGTCCTGGATGTCGGTGCGCGGCTCGGGGACGGTCGCCTCGGCGAGCGATACCGCCTCGTCGCCCCAGCTCATCGCCAGCACGCTGACGTTGTCGCATTCGCGGCCGGCGCGATGCTCGGCGAGCGTGGCCAGCTCGAGCACCGCGTCCTTCAGCTCGCGCGAGAGCAGCACGTGCAGGAGCTGCCGCTGCGTGAGCGGCCCCCAGAAGCCGTCGGAGCAGAGCAGCACGATGTCGTTGCGCTCGAGGCGCGCGCGCTCGACCGGCTCGGGCCGCGGCGTCTGGTAGCCGCCCAGGCACTGCAGCAGGCGGTTCCTCTCCGGATGCGAGGAGAGGGCCTCCTCGCGAATGCGGCCGGAATCGATCAGCTGCTGCACCACGGTGTGGTCGCGCGTGCGATGCTCGATGCGCCCTTCGCGCAGCAGGTACAGGCGGCTGTCGCCGACGTGGGTCCACCAGACGTGGCCGTCCTGCACCACGCAGGCGACGATCACCGTGCGCGGCGAGTCGGGCAGGCCGCGCCGCTCGGCTTCGCGCAGGATGGCGACGTGGCCGGCGGCGAAGGCGCGCGCGAGGAAGGCGGCCGGGTCGGCGAGGCGCGGGCGGGCCTCGCGCGCGAACGCGGCGCCGAAGATGCCGACCGCCAGCTCGGCGGCGAGCTCGCCGTGCAGGTGGCCGCCCAGCCCGTCGGCCACCGCGAGCAGCAGCGTCTCGTCGGTCGACCAGCAGCCGATGCGGTCCTGGTTGCTGGCGCGCGCGCCGATGCGCGTGTCCTGGGCGAGCGAGTATTTCATCGCCGGCGTCATCGGCGCGCCCGGCGCCGCTCGGGCGCCTTCTCGCCGAGCAGCGCCTTCTGCAGCGCGAACACGCTCTGCGGCCGCTCGAGATGGTCGAGGCGCAGGCACCAGTCGACGATGTCGAGCAGCTCGCTCGAATAGCGCTCCGCCCACTGGCGGCGCGCCGGCACTACCCGGTCGCCCTTCAGGCGCTGGTCGGCGGGCTGCGGCGCCGAGGCGGCGAAGCAGGCGTAGACCGTGGCGCCGACCGAATAGATGTCGCTCCACGGGCCGAGGTTCTCGCGCCCGACGTGGTGCTCGGGCGAGGCGTAGCCCGGCGTGTAGGTGGGCGGCAGCTTCATCCCCTCGGCCGAGAGCGTCTGGCGCGCCGCGCCGAAGTCGATCAGGATCGGCGAGCCGTCCTCGCGCAGGTAGACGTTGGCCGGCTTGATGTCGAGGTGCAGCAGCTTGTTGGTGTGCACCTCGCGCAGGCCGTTCAGCAGCTGCGCGAAGGTGGCGCGCACCCAGACCTCGTCGGGCGGCTCGCGCTGCGCCTCGATGTGCTCGCGCAGCGAGCGCCCGTGCTCGTAGCGCATCACCAGGTACACCGTGTCGTTGGCGCGGAAGAAGCTCAGCACTCGCACCACGTTGGGATGCTGCAGCCGGGCGAGCGCCTTGCCCTCCTCGAAGAAGCACTTCATGCCGTAGCGATACTTCGCCAGGTCGGCGGCCTCGAGCTTCGGCGGCCCGTTCTCGCCCGAGCGCTCCGGGGTGCGCAGCGCGAGCGTCGAGGGCAGGTACTCCTTGATCACCACCGGCGCGTCGTTGTCGTCGCGCGCCAGGTAGACGAACGAGAAGCCGCCCGCGGCGAGCAGCCGCTCGATGCGGTAGTTCTCGAGCGCCGTGCCTTCGGCGAGCGGTGTGTTGAGCTGCGGCGCCATCTCCTCCTATGATAACGAATGATCCAGAGCATGACGGGCTATGCCGCCGCCTCGGCGCCGACGGCGCGCGGCCTGCTGTCGCTCGAGCTGCGCTCGGTGAACTCCCGCTTCCTCGACCTGCAGGTGCGCGCGCCCGACGAGCTGCGCTCGCTCGAGCCGCTGCTGCGCGAGCTGGTCGGCGCCCGGGTGGCGCGCGGCAAGGTGGAGTGCCGCGTCTCGCTCGCTGCGTCGGGCGCGTCGGGCGCCGCGGCGCGCCTCGACCCGGCGGCGCTCGCGCGGCTCGGCCAACTGTCAGAAGAAGTCATGCGTGCACTACCGCACGCGACGCCGCTGCGCGTCGCCGACGTGCTGCGCTGGCCGGGCGTGCTCGCCGAGGCGCCGCTCGACGAGGAGGCGACGCGCGCCGCCGCGGCCACGCTCGCCCGGCGCGCGCTCGACGAGCTGGTCGCCGCGCGCTCGCGCGAGGGCGCGAAGCTCGCGCGGGCGATCGGCGAGCGCATCGCCGCGATGCGCCGGCGCGTCGAGGCGCTCGCGCCGCACCTGCCGCAGGCGCTCGCCGACTACCAGGCGCGCATCTCGGAGAAGCTGCGCGAGGCCTTGGGTGGCAATGAGGGCGCAGTCAACGACGAGCGCGTGCGCGCGGAGCTGGCCGTGTTCGCGAGCAAGGTCGACGTCGACGAGGAGATTACCCGGCTGCAGGCGCACTTCGCCGAAGTGGAACGCGTGCTCGGCGCCGGCGGCGCAGTCGGCAAGCGGCTCGACTTCCTCGCCCAGGAGCTCAACCGCGAGGCGAACACGCTCGCCTCGAAGGCCGCGAGCGCGCAGATTTCCGACGCGGCGCTCGAGCTGAAGCTGCTGACCGAGCAGATCCGCGAGCAGGTCCAGAACCTGGAATGAAAGGCAAACTGTTCGTGATCACCGCGCCATCGGGCGCGGGCAAGACGTCGCTCATCGAGGCCGTGATGCGCGACGACCCGACGCTCAAGATCTCGGTCTCCTACACGACGCGGCCGCCGCGCGCCGGCGAGAAGGACGGCGTGGACTACCACTTCGTCGACCGCGCCGCGTTCGATGCCATGCAGCGGCACGGCGAGTTCCTCGAGAGCGCCGAAGTGCACGGCAACCACTACGGCACCTCGCGCAAGGTGATCCTCGATGCCGTCGCCGCCGGCGAGGACCTGATCCTCGAGATCGACTGGCAGGGCGCGCAGCAGGTGCGCCGCCTCTATCCCGAGTGCGTGGGCATCTTCATCCTGCCGCCCTCGGTCGAGGAGCTCGAGCGCCGCATGCGCCTGCGCGGCAAGGATTCGGACGCGGTGATCCGCCGCCGCGTCGAGAATGCGCGCGAGGAGCTGGCGCACGCCGGCGAGTTCAAATACGCTATAATTAACAAAGACTTCGAAACCGCCCAGCGCGAGCTGGCGGAAATCCTCCGCAAGGAAAGAACCCGATCCCATGGCCCGCATCACCGTTGACGACTGCCTGAAGAGAATCTCCAATCGCTTCCAGCTCACGCTGGCGGCCACTTACCGCGCGCGCCAGCTCGGCGCCGGCGCCTCGCCGACCGTCGAGCCCAACCGCGACAAGGTGACGGTGATCGCCCTGCGCGAGATCGCCTCCGGCAAGGTCGGCACCGAGGTGCTGAAGCGCAATCCGACGCCGCCCGCAGCGCCCACGCTCTAAATTCGGGGACGGAGCCCGAACTCCAGCGACGCGAAGCTATCGGAGTTCGGGCTCCGTCCCCGAATTTCGGGGTGGTAATCTGACCGCATGGCGGTCGCCACCCCCCTGCCCGCGACGGAGCGATTCGGCTACCTGAAGCCGAGCGACGTCGCGCGGCTGCAGGACGCCTATCGCTTCTCCGAGGCGGCGCACGCCGGGCAGAAGCGCCAGTCGGGCGATCCGTACATCTCGCATCCGCTCGCCGTGGCGGAGATCCTCGCCGACTGGCACCTCGACGGGCAGACGCTGATGGCGGCGCTGCTGCACGACGTGACCGAGGACACCTCGGTCACCAAGGACGAGATCTCCGACATGTTCGGCCGGCCGGTGGCCGAGCTGGTCGACGGCGTCTCCAAGCTCGACCGGATCGAGTTCCAGTCGGCCGAGCAGGTGCAGGCCGAGAACTTCCGCAAGATGCTGCTCGCGATGGCGCGCGACGTGCGCGTCATCCTGATCAAGCTCGCCGACCGGCTGCACAACATGCGCACGCTCGGCGCGGTCTCCCCCGCGAAACGGCGCCGCGTGGCGCGCGAGACGATGGAGATCTACGCGCCGATCGCCAACCGGCTCGGCCTGAACGCGCTCTACCACGAGCTGCAGGAGCTCGCCTTCGCGCACCTCTACCCGCTGCGCTACCGGGTGCTCGCCAAGGCGACCAAGGCGGCACGCGGCAACCGGCGCGAGACGATCACGCGCACGCTGGAGACGATCAAGAAGAAGCTCGCCGAGGCCGGCCTCGACGCCACCGTCTACGGGCGCGAGAAGCACGTCTACTCCACCTACCGCAAGATGATCGAGAAGAGCCTCTCGTTCTCCGAGGTGCACGACATCTTCGGCTGCCGCGTGATCGTCAGGGACGTGCCCGCCTGCTACCTGGCGCTCGGCGCGCTGCACGGCCTGTACAAGCCCATTCCCGGCAAGTTCAAGGACTACATCGCCATCCCGAAGGCGAACGGCTACCAGTCGATCCACACCGACCTGATCGGCCCGTACGGCGTGCCGGTCGAGGTGCAGATCCGCACCGAGCAGATGCACCGGCTCGCCGAGTCGGGCGTCGCCTCGCACTGGCTGTACAAGGACGACACCGACAAGCTCTCCGAGCTGCAGAAGCAGACCCACCGCTGGCTGCAGTCGCTGCTCGAGATCCAGCAGCAGTCGGGCGACCCGCGCGAGTTCCTCGAGCACGTCAAGGTCGACCTGTTCCCCGACGAGGTCTACGTCTTCACGCCCAAGGGGCGCATCCTCTCGCTGCCGCGCGGCGCCACCGCGGTCGACTTCGCCTACGCGGTGCACACCGACATCGGCAACCGCTGCGTCGCCGCCAAGGTGAACGGCGAGCTGGTGCCGCTGCGCACCGAGCTGCGCAACGGCGACCGCGTCGAGATCGTCACCGCGAGCCACGCCAAGCCCAATCCCGCCTGGCTGCAGTACGTGCGCACCGGCAAGGCGCGCTCGAACATCCGCCACTTCCTGAAGACCATGCAGTACGAGGAATCGGCGGCGCTCGGCGAGCGGCTGCTCGACCAGGCGCTGCGCGCGCTGAAGAGCTCGCTCGGCGAGCTGGACGACGCGAGCTGGGAGCGCGTGGTGCGCGACAGCGGCGCGCGCTCGAAGGGCGAGCTGCTCGCCGACCTCGGCCTCGGCAAGCGGCTGCCGGCGATCGTCGCGCGGCGCCTGCTCAAGCGCATCGACACGCGGGAAGAGGCGAAGAGCGCGGCGACCACGGTCACCATCCGCGGCACCGAAGGCATGGCGGTGCAGCTCGCGAGCTGCTGCCGGCCGATCCCCGGCGACGCGATCGTCGGCTCGATCAAGAAAGGCCAGGGCCTGGTGGTGCACGCCGTCGACTGCCCGAGCATCGTGCGCTCGCGCAAGAACGAGCCCGAGCAGTGGATCGACGTCGAGTGGGACCCGCGCACCACGCGGCTCTTCCAGGCGGCGATCAACGTCACGGTGGAGAACCAGCGCGGCGTGCTGGCGCGCGTCGCTTCCGAGATCGCCGAGGCCGGATCGAACATCGACTCGATCGCGATGGGCGAGGACCGCGCGGTGTTCACCACCATGCACTTCGTCGTGGAGGTGGCCAACCGGCAGCACCTGGCGCGCGTCATGCGCTCCCTGCGCCGCCTGCCGGACGTCAAGAAGCTCGCGCGGGTAAGAGAGTAAGAAAAGGGGTCAGAGCAATTTTCCTGTAACAAATTCGACGCAGGACCTGCAGCGGCTCCTCATCGTCGTCCGGGTCGTCCTCGTCGTCTTCTTCGTCGTCTTCACCCGGCTTCTTCCCTTCGTCGTCGTCTTCGTCTTCGTCGTCGTGCTGCATCCGCCTCTCCTTGTCCGTCATTCGTCCGATTCGGCCTTGTCGCCCTTGAGCTCGCGCACCTCGGTGTTCATCGCCACGTCCTTGCGCCGGCGCCTGGCCAGCATTTCCCCCGTGGCGAAATACTCGCCGCGCACCGCGCGCTCGGCCGCCTGGTCGAGCTCCTGCGGCCACTCGCCGAGCGAGTAGCCGAACCACGGCGTCTCGGGCTTGAGCGCCGGCAGGCCGAGCTCCTCCCAGATGACGCGCGCGCGCTCCATGTACTCGCGCTTGGGCAGCGAGATCGGCGGGAAGTCTTCCTTGAGCGTCGCGTCGACCAGCACCGAGGCGTCCTCGCCGCCGTTGCGCTTGCTGCGCGGGCCGTGGCCCTGGTCGCGGTGCGGCAGGATCTGCAGGTCGAGCGCCGGATTCGCGCGATAGGACATCGCCCAGAAGAGCGCGTCGGCGTTGTCCGGGTCGATGTCGTCGTTGACCGCGAGGATGTACTTGCCGGCGGCGCGGTTCCACGCCGCGGCGCCGTACAGGGCCCTCCAGATCTCGGTTCTCGGCGTGTTCCTTTCCATGACCAGAACCACCACTTTTCGCAGGTTGGTGAGCGGCTCGTGCATCGACACCTTCTTCACGCCGCGGATGCCGAGCCCCTCGCGCAGGTGCTGCAGGTAGAGCGGCTCGAGCGCGACGCGCTTGATCAGGCTCGACTCGCTCGGGGTCACCTGCGAGATGATCGAGGTGAGGATCGCGTCGCGCCGGCGGGTGATGCAGGTGACCTCCATGAAGGCGTTGTACTCCTGGAGGTTGACGTGCCCGTGCGACTCGCCGAACGGCGCCTCGGGCTCGAGGAACTCGGTGTCGATCCAGCCCTCGACGACGATCTCCGCCTCCGCGGGCACCAGCAGGTCGACGCTCTTCGCCTTCACCACGTTGATCGGCATGCCGGCCAGCCCGCCCGCGACGTGCAGCTCGTCCATCGTCTCGGGGAGCTTCTGCGCAGAGGTGAACGCCACGCACGGCGGGCAGCCGAGCACCACCGCGGCGGCGAGCTTCTGCCCTTTCTTCTTCGCCTTCTGCCAGTGCGTGTAGATGCCGGGGCGCAGCTCGAGCGAGGGGTTCATGCCCAGGCGCCGCGGCGCCTTCAGCATGCCGCGATAGATGCCCATGTTCTGCACGCCGGTCTCGGGATCCCTGGTGATGTACTGCGAGAGCGTCGTATAGGGCGCGATGTCCCAGCCCGGCGTCGAGATCGGCAGCGGCAGGTGGTCGAGTCCCTCGACTTCCATCTCCTGGCACGGCGCCTTGTCGACGATTCTCGGCTTGATCGGGTGGGCAATCGCCCGCGTCCAGGTCTCGTTGATCCGGTCGAGCGGGCAGCCCATGCCGATGCGGTAGATCTCGCGGCTCGCCGCCAGCGCGCCGACGACCACCGGTATTTCGTACTTCCGGTGCTTCGAATCGGTGACGTTCGTGAACAGGAAGGCCTTGCGGTCCTTCTCGGCGATGCCGCCGCGGAACTGCCAGCGCACGAGCGGATGCATCTCCGTGTCCTTGTTGATCGGCCGGTCGACCGTGACGAGCAGGCCCGCCTTGTCGAGCGCCTTCAGGTGTTCGTGCAGGTCCGGGTAGGTCATTGGGCGGTGATGTTCCTTTCGCGGATCAGCTTGCGCCAGCGGTCCTGGTCCTTGCGCACCATCCGGCCGAGCGCCTCGCGGCTGCCGGCGACGACGTCGCAGCCCTGGGCTTCGAAGCGGGCGCGGACGTCTTTGGCGGAAAGGATTTCCGCCAGGGCGGAATGCAGGAGATCGAGGATCGCGTCGGGCGTCCCCGCCGGCGCGAAGAGCGCGACCCAGGACTCCGACTCGAAGCCCGGATACGTCTCGGCGATGGTCGGCACGTCGGGGTAGAAGCGCGAGCGCTCGAGCGAGCTCACGCCGAGCGCGACGAGGCGCCCCTGCTTCACGTACTGCGGGATGGCGCCGCCGCCCTGCACCAGCATCACCTGCACCACGCCGCCCAGCAGGTCCTTGATCGCCGGCCCGCCGCCCTTGTAGTGCACCGGCACGGTCTCGATGCCGGCCGCCTGCTTGAAGAGCTCGTAGGCGAGGCGGCTCGACGACGCCGGCCCGGCCGAGCCGTAGTTGAGCTGCGGGCCCTTCTGCTTCGCCAAGGCGACGAACTCCTTCACCGTGCGCACCCCGAGGCTCGGATGCGCGAGCAGCACCTGCGGGTAGCGGCAGACCTGCATGATCGGCGCGAAGTCGCGCACCGGGTCCCACTTCACGCTCTTGAAGAGCAGCGGATTGGTGGCGAAGGTGTCGAAGGTCATGAACAGCGTGTAGCCGTCGGGCGGCGAGTCGGCGACCTGCTGCGTGGCGACGATGCCGCCGGAGGTGACGCGGTTCTCGACCACCACCGGCTCGCCGAGCCGCTCGCCGAGCGGCGCGGCGACGAGGCGCGCCACGAGGTCGCTCGCGCCGCCCGGGCTCGACGGCACCACCATGCGCAACGGCTTGTCCGGGTAGGGCTGCGCCCAGCCCGGCAGAGCCGCGAAGATGAAGACCAGGGAAAGCCAGCGCATCGTGTTCCTCCTCAGGCCACGAAGGCGGCAGGATAACCCGCGAGCGTCGCCGGCTCGACGCGCCTGCTATAGTGGAGACTGGCAATTTCGAAAGGAGGTGATCCCGTGAGAGATGACCAAGGCAACACCGGCCGGCAGGACTCTAACGGCGGATCAACCCCGCGTTTCGGGGGGCAATCCTAAGAAGGGAGTCCGGCCAGCTATCCCGGCCGGCTGCCTAGTCGCAGCAAGAAGACGCCCCGGCGACAACCGGGGCGTTTTCTTTTCTAGGCGGTGGTGCTGAAGAAGGTGCCGCGCCGGCGCGTCGGCTTGCCGGGCGCGGCGAGCACCACCTTGCGGTAGGTCCCGACCTCGAGGATGCCGACTTCGCCGCGGCTGCGCATGCCGGGAAGGATCTCGTTGGCCGCGGGCTTCACTGCTACTGCGATCGGCATCCAGCGCGTCATGGCGGCAATGCTCGCCGTACGCGCCGGAGCATTCAATCGCCGCAGCGGAAAGAATTGTGCGCGGCAGGCAATAGTTCACGCCGGAATAGCCGCCGCGCTACCATGCGCGTCGTGAAGGGAGGCGCGCGAGCGGCGGTTCTCTTCGCCGACCTGGTCGGCGGGCCGCGCCTTTCCCCGGCCGGCGAGGCCCTCGCCGAGGCGACCGCCGCGGCCGGCGGTGCGGTGATCAAGCGTCTCGGCCAGGGGCTGATGGCCGACTTCGGCACGCCCGACGGCGCGGCGAGCGGCGCGGCGCGCATGCACATGGCGGTCGCCGCGCTCACCGTCGAGGACGCGCAGCTCGCGCTGCGCATCGGCTTTCACGCCGGGCCGGTGATCCGGCGCGACGGCGATCTGTTCGGCGACACGGTCAACCTGGCGGCGCGGCTCGCGCAGCACGCGGCGCGCGGCCAGATCCTCACCTCGCGCGAAACGGCGCAGCTTCTCAGCCCGGCGCTGCGCAACTCGGCGCGCGCGCTCTATTCCGTCGAGGTGAAGGGCAAGAGCGAGAAGGTGGAGCTCTGGGAAATCCTCTGGCAGCAGAGCCCCGACATCACCGACCTCGCCGAGCACGAGTCCGCGCCGGTGGCCCGGCTGCGCATGCGCGATCGCGGCGCCGACATCGAGCTGCCCGAGGACGGGCTGGACGTCGGCCGCGACCCGACGTGCCATATCGTGGTCGACGACGAGCACGTGTCGCGGCGCCATTGCTCGATCCGCCAGCGCCAGGGGAAATTCCTCGTCCAGGACCATAGCGCCAACGGCACGTACGTCACCGTCGAGGGCGAGACCGAGATCGTCCTCAATCGCGAGGACTACGTGCTGCGCGGGCACGGCTGGATCAGCTTCGGCCAGCCGCGCGCCCAGGCACCGCGCTCACTCGAGTACTTCTGCGAATAACGGGGGTCCCCGGACCTCCCGCTAAGCCGCGTCGGGGTCGTGGACCATGACCGCCACGATCGTCAGCTGGCGGCGCTGGCGCTTCCTCAGCTGCGCGATGGCCTCGGCGGCGAACGCCACGTGGTCCTCGGCGCGGCCCTGCGTCTTGAAGACCGACACCTCCCGGGCGCGGGAGCTCTTGTAGGTGATCACGGCTTTGAGGCGCATCTCGTCGTGGTGGAGTTGGACGATTTCATAAGCTTGGCCATGTGGCGACGTTTGTGCAATGGCGTTCCACCGCCGCTTTGCCGAGACACGCGGATAACGGTGCGCGCCGGACACGCTCTTATCATCGCCGCATGGCCTCGGGGTTCCTGTTCGACGCGCTGAGAATGCATCTCAAGGCGCGCGGCATGACCTACGCCGACGTGGCAAAAGCGCTCAAGGTCTCCGAGCCGACCGTGAAGCGCATCTTTGCCGCGCGCAACTGCACGCTGAAGCGCCTGGACGAGATCTGCGAGGTGCTGCAGAT
>Ga0310810_10010202_pt1 | contig 10923 bp, 6 predicted proteins | sample NCmetagenome_FD_207641 | JGI IMG/M metagenome (GOLD analysis project Ga0310810, IMG submission 207641) | Soil microbial communities from experimental microcosm in Duke University, North Carolina, United States - NC | ecosystem: Engineered > Artificial ecosystem > Soil microcosm > Unclassified ... | reverse complement strand
CATTGGCTAGTGTGTTTCCAGTAAGCATAAAGTTTGAAAGTCGTCGCCGGAAACTGCAAAGATTTCTGGTGCTGCCGCAGTTCACGTTCGGAAATATGTGGTTTCCGATAGTCGCTTATTGGTTAGAAACGTATTGTCCGATGGGTAAAGTGTTACATGTGGCGATTGACCGCACGCAGTGGGGATGTATCAATCTGTTAATGATTAGTTTGATTTGGGACAAGAGAGCGATACCAATATATTGGGGAATGTTGCCAAAAATAGGTTCGAGTAACTTGCAAGAACAAAAAGTAGTGCTTCTGCCAGTTTTCCGGTTATTAAATTCGACAATAACTTGTTGACGTAGTTTTTCTGAAATGGTCACAGCGCGGCAGATAGCTCCTTCAAAGGAGGTATCCGATGTCCCCGCCAGCGTAGAACAGACCAAGCATAGGCTTTACGGAGCATCAAACGATCCGCAGCTAACCGTAAGTCCGTCAGTTCCTGCCGTTCCTCGGAGGTAAGCGAACCTTCTTGATTCTTCTCCAATAGCTCAACATGACGTTCGTACTGACTTGGTTCCACCTGAGCATTAGCGATCGCTAGCAACTCCTCAATACTGAGTTTTTGCATCTTCAACAACTCTGGCTGCATCTGGAGCTGAAGCGTTTTCCACAGAGGGTGGCAGATTGCTAACCACACTTTGAGCAGCCAGCACTTCCACAGACTGTTGCGTTGCTTCGGCAATGCGAGCCAATTGGCGAAAGACAGGTTCAGGAAGCTCAATCGTCACTCGCTGCGTCGTCATCGTCTTACCTGACTGTAGCTGAATATTGTCAATTCTATCTTTTCCCTTCGTTATCTTAGCCTGATCGCCTGCCAGAGGAACCTCAAATCCTAGTCAGCGATCGCTCTCTTAGGACAGTGTGAGTAAAGCGCGATCGCATCAGCCTTATTATCCATAATGGAGGGAGCAGCAATCTTAAGGAGCGATCGCGTTTGAGGTCACCGCATTACGGCTATCTCTCTACCTTCATCTCCAGCAAAGGCGCTACGCTTTGCCGTGGAAACTAGCAGGGGAAGGAGAGACGAAGGGAGGGAAACTCAGAGGACACACAGCTATGCGACCTGATTTGCAGGGGTTAGTGATTTCAGAAGAATATCTAACCGATTTAATTGGTGAAAATCCCCATAAAGTTAGATATTTCTATACAGCAGGAAAACCCAGAGAGCCTGGAGATTTTTTAATTAAGCTCGGTATTTCTACATTTCGCTGGGTACAGTTGAAATCCGTCAGAAGGCTCGTGAAAGAGGTCGATCGCTACAATGCGGTGATTAAAGCTGTCGATATCAACGATCGCTTAGAGGAAGCTGGTAACCCAGGCGTGGGTTTAAGCGATCGCGAGAAGGTGATTCAAGCCCTGAGTGTCATGAAAGCCGATTTAGAGCGGGCGCTGAAGACCGAAAGAATTCTGAGAGAGAACAAAAAGTTTATTGCCACACACCCTCAGTTGTTTACGACAAATTTAACAGCTTTGACAGCACTGCAATTGAGCGACAAGGCTAGTGAGTATGGAAGGGTGCTCGATCAAGCCTTGCAGATTGCCGTCGGTGTGCAAGAAGAAATGAGAAAGTTGCAGAATCGACAGTAGAGGCAATCATCCAAACCGCGATCGCCTTTCATCATCTTTTAACTTGATATCCCAGAGCTAAGAGCTAATCGTCATCTTGCTAGAACCTGAAATACCAAAACAATGAACTTTGCTAGCGATAATGTCACCGGAATCTCACCGGAAATCATGGCAGCCTTGAGTGCGGCTAACGCAGAAGTTGCGATGCCCTATGGTCAAGATGAATACACTCAGCGCTTAAAAATTCAGTTCAGCAATTTATTCGAGACAGACGTAACCGTATTTCCGGTGGCAACTGGCTCAGCCGCCAATGCTCTTGCCCTATCGGTGATGACTCCACCTTTTGGGGCTATCTACTGCCATGCCGAATCCCACATTAATGTGGATGAATGCGGCGCACCTGAATTTTACACAGGTGGTGCGAAGTTAGTCACGCTTTCTGGCTCGGATGGGAAAATTCTTGCTCCTGATTTAGCCGCTGTTCTGGCACATTCAGGTGCTGGTGTCGTGCATCACGTACAGCCAGCCAGCGTTAGCATCACTCAGGCGACTGAAGCCGGAACCGTCTATACTCCCGATGAAATTCATGCCCTTGCTGAGGTGGCAAAGAGCCATCATCTTTACCTACACATTGACGGCGCACGTTTTGCCAATGCTGTAGCTAGCTTAGGGTGTTCTCCGGCTGACCTAACTTGGCGTGCGGGTGCCGATGTCCTCTGTTTTGGTGCAACCAAGAATGGCGCAATGGCAGCGGAAGCAGTGGTGTTTTTCAATCAAACTTTAGCTCAGACCTTTGGCTATCGTCGCAAGCGCAGTGGTCATCTGTTCTCGAAGATGCGATTTCTCTCAGCGCAGCTTTTGGCTTATATCAATAATGATTTGTGGTTAAAGAATGCTGACCATGCTAATCGGATGGCGCAGAAGCTAGCTCAGGGACTCCTAGGATTGCCAGGTGTGCAGCTTTGTTACCCAGTTGAAGCGAACGAAATCTTCATTCAGCTGCCTGAGGCCGTGATTTCAGGTCTTCTTGCCGATGGCTTCTACTTCTACCGTTGGGGAGGAGAAGATTCGACAACCGTGCGATTGGTTACGGCTTTCAATACTTGCGAGGCAGATGTTACGGCTTTCTTGGCGGCTTCCCGTGCCATAGTCTCTAATTGTGAGCGGGATGGCTAAACTTCTGGATACTTTTGGCGTTAACCTTATCCCTAGGCGTAGAGGATGTCAGCCAGGAGTTACTCCTGCAATCCTTGTCAAATGCCTGAATCACCACGTTTTCTAAATGTGGGAGTGGCTCAAGGGTATCAGAGGGGATAATTAGGAGGAGTATCCGGTCAAAAAGCGACTATGTCTAAGAACAAATCATTGATTGTATCTATAAATATAATTAATACTGATTAATAGGAATCTGGAAGGGGAATTAGAAGAGCGGCGAAAATTGAAAACCTTTTACGCTCAGTCAACTTGAGAGCTGCTCAGGAGCTGAATTTTGACTCGACTGTATCGTGTCAAGCTATAAGAATAGCTAATATAATAATCATTTCAGAATTTCATTCCTAATCCCGTCTAACCTCTCTGGCTTTTTCTCGTAGTATCAGAAATGAAGCGAACACTGCACCCGCCAACCTTCCTAAAGACGAAGTGCGCTTGTGTGAAGTACGCTCAACTAAGGATTTAAACTGCCGATTCAAATCAACAGAGAGGATTCTGATGGCAACTTTCAAAGTAAGATTAATCAACGAAGCTGAAGGGCTAGATACTACGATCGAAGTTCCCGACGACGAGTACATTCTCGACGCCGCTGAAGAGCAAGGTCTTGACTTACCCTATTCCTGTCGCGCTGGTGCCTGCTCGACCTGTGCTGGCAAGCTGAAAGAAGGCACAGTAGACCAATCCGACCAGTCTTTCTTGGATGACGAGCAGATTGAGGCAGGATACATTCTGACTTGTGTCGCTTACCCCACATCTGATTGCACCATCCTGACGCACCAAGAGGAAGAATTGTACTAAGAGGCCCAAAAAAGACAAAACAGTTTCCAGTTCCAAGTCGGTGAAGGCGTGCGATCGCACAAAGCACCCCGACGACATCGAACTGGTCCTAGTGCAGTGCCGCAAGCATCGCACGTTTTTTTTGCCCGCGCCCAATCAAGTAAGCAATTTAGCGTTCTGGCTGGGTTGGGTGGGGTTCAGTGCAAAAGAGAATTTAAGCAGGAACACGGTTGATGTGTTCCTGCTTCATAAATTGTGCTGATACCAAACGATATTCATACAAATTACCGTTTCGTTGCAGCAGGCTGAAGCGTTGAGGAAACTTCAGGCGATTTCCAGAAGATAATTGAAGACGATAGCGGTTGGATTTGAGTGCCGGGATAGTAAAAATTCAAAATCTTCTCTCCTGACCAACCAAGTTTAGCTAAGTTATAGGCACCGTCTTGACTCATACCAACGCCATGCCCAAAGCCACCGCCTACAAATGCATAGCCTTGGAGGCTTTTATCAGCTTTGTAGATCGGCTCTAGGTAATAGAGGGTACTTAAGGGAGGTTCAAAGGCGCTACGGGCATCATTTTTATCAATTTCAATGTTGCCGATATCGGTTTGTACTACGAGTTTAAGAATTCGTCCCGCAGGCGATCGCTTCACCACTTGTATTTGCTTAATAGTCGTGAAGTTGACCAGGGAATTGTTTCTATTTTTGAGATAGCGTTTGAGATGCTGTGCTATCTGTTCTAGGGTTCTTGTTCTGCGCCAGCGGAATACATCCCGCCCTGTTTCATTGAATCCCTGCTTCAAGTTAATGAACTGGCGGAAATTGTTTTCATCGGCTAACGATTTTTGCGCCAAATTCCAGACGGGGCTGGGGGAATCCACGATCGCTCTCAAGTAAGGACGTTCTGGCCCGTTCCAAATATCAGCAAAAGGAGCCGTGACGCCGCCAGTAGTAGCAGAATACAGGGCATCGACTAGCTCGTTATTGTAGGTTAGTACCAATCCTTTAGTTTGTGCGATCGCTTTGTCAGCGAGAGGTACAGTATCTGTTAGTCCCTTGTACACCTGGCAGTGGACATCAGCACAAAGTTCATAATTATCCGCTGCAAATCGGCGCAGGTTCCGTAGGGCATAGGTTCGGGCTAGAATGGCCTGGGCAACTACAGCGGAATAAGGTGCTCCCCCACCAATTTCGTGAGGTACCACACCCCGCAGATACGTTTCTAGGGGTACCTGATTCACCAGAGTGTAGTTACCATAGGCATTCGGCTGGAGTTGTAAACGTCCAGCATAGAGACGAGGGTTTTTGTTATCCTGGCCCCGACTGACTTGGATGAGATTTTTCTTAGCAGAAATCTCCAACTGCCGACGACTGTAGCGGAAGCCATCGACCACAAATGAGGCTTTTGGTACTTTTTCCACCATTTGTGTACTGAGATAAGCCGTGGTATCGCCTTGAGCTTTCAGTTTTTGCAGGAGCATACGCCGCAGTAAAGGCGTTTGATAGACATCCCGCTTTGCCCAAACCTGCCAGCGATCCGGCTGTGTAATCTCTACCTCAATGCCAAGTTGTCGCCATTGATTGGCTTTGTCTTCTGCGGTTTCAAAGGTAGATTCGTTATTGAGAACCAAATTCTCTTCGAGTACCGGAGCCTGTAGCGGTTGCATCACCGTTTCCAGCTTCAGGCTCTCCACTTGCGCCGTCTTTGGTTTCATGTCACCTGACAAAAAGCGTACCGTCAAGCGATCGCCTGGGGTGGCTTTTAAGGTGAGCTGGTCAGTGGGTGCCTCACCAAAGCGCTGCACAATGCCCAATTTTAGTTCCACATCCTGAGCTTTTGCCGCTGGTTCGGGCACGGTTGCTAGTCCCAAGAGACTCATAACAGCCAGCCCGGTACCCAAGGCTTTAGGAACTCGTTTGTTGGTCAGCATTCGATGCCTCAAAATATCAGTCCAGTCATTCATCCGAACAGGGGTTGAAGGTTAGCGAGTTGGTAGTAGTACCTTTTAACTTTCAACCTTCGACTTTTTAACCTTCAACCCCTCAACTATTCAAGCGTTACTGTTACTGTTAAACAGTACTTCCCCTTTAATCATCCGCTGAGCCGCGTCAAGGAGTACTTCTTCCAAATAGGGCTTGGTGAAGTAGCCACTTGCTCCCAATTGAGCTGCCATTTGTCGGTGTCGATCGGCACCACGAGAGGTCAGCATCGCAATGGGTAAATTGCAGAGATTTTCGTCTTTCTGAAGCCGAGACAGCAACTCCAGACCATCCATTCTTGGCATTTCGATGTCACAGAAGACAATGTCGCAAGGTAGACCTGACCGGAGTTTATCCCAGGCTTCCTGACCGTCACGCGCTTGTTCGACCCGATAACCGGATTTACTGAAAGTCATTGAGAGCAGTTCACGCACGGTAATGGAGTCATCGACGATGAGAACCATCGGCTCAGACTTGGTGTCTGTGATTTCTGCTGAAGCTTCGACCTGAGGTTCTTCCCTGGGCCAGATGGTAACACCACCATCTTTGCGAATCCGTCCGTTAGCCAGATCGATTAGTTCCAGTACATCAGCGATCGCCATAATTCGACCATCCCCTAATACGGTAGCTCCAGCGATGCCCACTGGCTTAGGCGGTGGCCCTTCGAGTTGCTTAATCACGATTTCCTGTTCGCCCAACACCTGATCCACTTGGATTGCGAGGAAATTACCAGCACTGCGCAGCACGACAATCGAAATCATGTCATCTTCCCGTTTGCCACCGTAGACCGTGTTGCGGCTCAGTTGACGCTTGTAGGTCAGTAGATCCGAGAGGGAGTGAAAGGGTAGGAGTGTGTCTCGCCATTGGATGCAGGATTGACCTTCGGGATTTCTCTGAACGCGCTCATTCAAGACATCCATCATGTCCTCCACCCCGTCCATTGGGAAAGCGATGCGGGCGCGATCGCTAAGGCAGCAGAGCGCTTTACAAATACTCAAGGTCAGAGGCAGACGAATGGTAAAGGTCGTTCCTTTGCCAACGGTGGAATCGATGTGAATAGTTCCGCGAATTTCACTCAAGCTGGTGCGCACAACATCCATACCCACACCTCGTCCGGAGAAATCGTCGGCTTTGTCTTTAGTGCTAAAGCCGGGGTGGAACAGACAGTCGTACAACTCTACATTCGTCAGAGTTCTGGCCTCAGCTGAAGTAATCAGTTTCTGCTGAATAGCCTTGGATCTTACACGTTCGGCATCGATGCCCGCCCCATCATCGGAGATGGAAATAACGGTTTGGTTACCTTGGTGGAAAGCCCGGAGTATCACTTTTCCCACAGCTGGTTTACCCGCTGCTTTGCGTACCTCTGGCGACTCAACCCCATGAGTCAGGGCGTTGTTGACCAAGTGTGTCATTGGGTCATAGAGGTGTTCGAGAATCATCTTATCGATCAAGGTTTCCCGACCCTCGACCTGCAACTGAGCCTCCTTGCCTAACTTCCGGGCAATTTCGTGTACGGCACGGAGCAAGCGATCAGCATTCTGGGCAAAGGGCACCATCCGCGATCGTGTCAGTCCTTCTTGTAGCTGGGTGGTGATTTGGCGCAACATCCGGGCAACTTGGTCAGTTTCATCCACCAAAAACTCAATATCAGACGCCGACTCTCGTACTCGGACAATCAGCTCGATCATTTCTTGGGAAAGCAAATGGAAGCCGGTGAAACGATCCATTTCTAGGGGATCGTATTCTATCCCTGAATGAGGCTGATGGGAGGAGCCATCAGAATGGCCTGGAAAACGATGGCCCGGACGGCTTGCCAAAAGCGAACTTTCCAGGAGACTACGCTCATACAAATCCTGCATCCTCGCTCCCACGTCGCTCAGAGCTAAGACTTGGTGCGATAAATTATCTAAAAATTGTCGCAAGCGTTCTTGGTCTTGCTCTAGGGTGTTGCGGTTTACCACCAGTTCCCCTACCAAATTGCTAAGGCTGTCCAGATGTTTGACGGGCACCCGCATTGTATGCTCAAACACCCTAGTGGGACGGGGACGCATGAGAGGACGTGTTCTGCCTTGGTCAAGCATGGCGGTCGGAGGGCCACCCATTGTCTTATCCGCTTGTTCTAGCAGACTCTCCAGGTCTCCAAATTCGTCTTGTAGGGAACCCGCCTTCGGCGTCGCACGATTCACAGGTGCTGGGGTTGGTGGAGCCGCCGCAGATGCCTCTTCCAGCAAAAGAGCATCGAGGTCGTTGAACACATCAAGGTCTGCTGATTCGACCGCTGGGGCACTCGTCTCCTCAGCCAACATCGCCTCTAAATCTGCAAATTCCTCTAAGCTGTTGAGTCCACCATTGCCAGAACTGGTGTCCCAGCTTTGCAGACCCGAAGCGGCGAGATCGTCGCCCCCAGCTAGCATGGCTTCTAAATCTTCAAATTCAAAGGCTTGAGGACTAACCGCCGCTGATTCCTCTGGAGCTTCGGCGAACAGGTGATTGCTCTCCTCGGGTCCCCAATCCAGATCGAACGCGGCTTCTGTGCCATCTTCCGCTCCCTCAAAGTTAAAGGCTATCGGGTCCGCTTCGCTATCTGACAGCGCATCACTATCGCCGTTACGAGCCTCTGCCTTTTCAGCCGCATTCAACAGCTCATCCCAATTTTGGGCGTCCGTAGCCTCATCTGTCTCACCACTTAGGAAATGATCGAGATTGGCTGCATCGATCGCATCTGCACCTTCCCAGTTTAAATCTAGGAACTCATCAGCTGATGCCGCCACGGGCTCTTGCTCGTGCCCATCCTCCATCTCAGTTTCAAATCGGTTCTCCTCTGAAACATCGAGGTCATGAGCGTCTCCAACAATTTCATCACCTAGCAGCCCATCTAAGTCTGAGGGGAACTGACTCTCTGGTTCGACACTCTCAACAGCGCCTTCAGGAGCCGATATATCTAGCGTCCCGAACGCAGCACTATCTGCATCTTCCCATTCAAACAACGGGGCTTGATCCTCGGCGGTTCCTTCTTCCTGTACATCAAACGTCCATTCAAGTGACGACGAGTCGCCAGCCAATCTATCCGTGTCAAAATTCAGCTCTTCCGATAGCGCCGCGTTAGGGAGTTCATGAGTTTCAGAGAACGCTGACCAGTCAAAATCCGACAGTTCTGGCGTTTCTACTGCTGCGCTATTGGTTTCCTCTAGTTGTTCACCCCCAAACATAGCATCGAAGTCTGAGAGGGGCGCAGTCTCTAAAGCTGCACTCTCCGTGTCGGCTGACCAGTCAAAATCAGATAGTTCTGGCGTTTCTACTGCTGCGCTCTGGGTTTCCGCTAGCTGTTCACCCCCAAACATAGCATCGAAGTCTGAGAGCGGCCCAGTCTCTAAAACCGCGCTCTCCGCCGTATCCGTGGAGGGAGCTTCTGTGGTTCCCAGGTCAAACAAGTCACTCTCACTGGTATCCCATAAAGCATCCGAGAGCCCAGCCGTCTGTTCTGACTCAAAAGCGCTCGACTCGAAGAGCAATTCTTCAAACGCTTGTTCTTGAGAAGCTGACTCCTGGGGATTTGCGACCCCTTGGCTATCGCTTGCCTCTGGAGTGTCCAAGAAAGAAAATTCGTCAAAATCGAGTGTCTGCTCGACATTCGGCCCGGCGGTATCGATCGCTTCCTCTGTATCAAAGAAGCCGTCTAGGTCACCAAAATCAGAGCTGGCTTCTAGTTCCTCTAGAGCTGGGAACTCCGACCCTTCGCTTCCCTCTTCTCCAGCTTCTACGGAGGGAACCTCTAACAACTCCTCAAAGGCTTCTAAAGCCTCCAAGGCCGCGCTTTGGGATGCGACGCTTGCGGAGAGTGCTTCATCATCAAAGAAGTTATCCATCTCCCCACTGCTGTCCTCAAAGTTCAAGGCACTGGTAGATGTTTCCTCTACATCCAAATCTAAGGGGGATGATTCACCGACGGCGTCCATTCCTGCTAAATCGAACTCCTCAAAGGTCAACTCTGACTCATTCAAATCCTCAAAAGACTCTTCAGTAGGAGCTTCTTCCAATGCAGACGAAGCTTCGGCAACGAACGCCGTGGGGTCACTATTCCATTCCTCTATGCTTTCTGGCCTCGGAGCAGCAGTCCCTGTCTGGGTGAAATCTCCGCCCAGATCGAAGCTAGCTGAGTCATCTAGGACAATTTCACTTTCTTCGTCCCAGCTCCAATCATCTGCGTCGCTCAGCTCATCAGTAGATATTAAGTTGTCCCCAACAAAATCTGAAAACCTCTCCGTATCACGGATGTCATAGGTGGGGGTGTCGAAGAAATTGCCGTCCTGGGATAGCTCGGTTACCTGAGACTGGGCAGTAGGATCGAAGCCAAAACCCTCGGATTGTCGGCTTTCCGCTGTGGTAGAATCTCCTACCTCTGTTTCCACAGAATGGGCACTGGCGTCAAAATCAAAGTCTGCCGCCGATTCATCCAATACCAATTCTTCAAAGCTGAAATCTGTTGCTGGGTCGTCTATTAGCGGCTCGTCTCCCCACTCTTGCGCTTCTGGAGCCGCATCCACAGGGCGCTCAGATCTTTGAGCCGCACCGGAAGAGCTATCAGAAATGTCCAGTAGGTCAAAGTCCGTATCCGACTCGCTCAGTGGAGCGGAGTCCAACCAGCTCTCATCACCCTCCACGTTTTCTAGTTCCTGTGCGGAGTCTTCAAAGGCCAGAAAGTCATTTTCCGGTGCAGTAAAACTCTCCGTTAGGATGTGTTCACCTTCTATTGACGCCTCTGTATCGAGATCGAAGGGTTCTGGAGCTTCTTCAAACACATCCGCCACTGGCATGGCAAAGAGTTCATCATCCTGCTGCGATTGGGGGGTAGCGTCAGCTTCAAAGTCAAAATCTTCTAGGTCTTGTTCAAAAGGAGTATTTTCTTCAAAGAAGCTATCTCCAAATAAACTGCTTAAGTCATCTGACTCGCTACTGGAAGTGAGCATTGGATCAGGGCTATCTGCCTCAAATAGCAGATCGGAAAAGTCATCCGTCACTTCATGTGTTGTACTTACTGGTGTTTTAGCGTCAAGAGATCTCAAGCTCGAATGGGTGGGTTCTTGAGAGGGAGGAACGACCTCTTCTAGGGATTCGTCCTCAAACAAATCCATGAAGTCTTCGCTACTAGACGCTCCGGGTGCGATGTCAAAGCTGTCTAGCTCACCGACGAGGTCAGAATAATCGCTTTGCTCGTCCAAAGTAAATAAGTTTCCTGAGTGAGTTGCTGACGGGTTGCCATCTAAAATGATAATTTCTTCTTCTTGCCATGTTTCATCCAGATCAGGAGTTTGACCTTCAAAAATATCAGCGAGAGTGTTAAGTT
>Ga0310810_10010201_pt1 | contig 10924 bp, 8 predicted proteins | sample NCmetagenome_FD_207641 | JGI IMG/M metagenome (GOLD analysis project Ga0310810, IMG submission 207641) | Soil microbial communities from experimental microcosm in Duke University, North Carolina, United States - NC | ecosystem: Engineered > Artificial ecosystem > Soil microcosm > Unclassified ... | reverse complement strand
CAGCCGGGCGATGGACAAGCCAGCCGCGAATCCCGCGGAGCTGCCTTCCGAGCCGAGCTTCCAGGCTGACGGCTGGTCATCGACGGCAGTGCCGATGGTGATTCGCACCGGCACCGCGAGCATCCGCATCGATTCCCTCGAGCCGGCGCTCGCCACTGTCCGCGTGGTGGCCGCACGGGTCGGCGGGTACGTTGCCAATACGTCGGTGCAGGCGGGCCCCGCCCAGTACCGTCAGGCTACGCTCGAGATCAAGGTTCCCGCGGACCGATTCGACGACCTGGTTGTCGGGCTCGAGCCGATCGGCAAGGTGGAAGCGGTGAATGTGAGCGCCGAGGACGTGGGCGAGGAGTTCGTGGATGTGAGCGCCAGGGTCGCCAATGCAAAGCGGCTCGAGAGCCGGCTCATCGACCTGCTCGCCACGCGAACCGGCCGCCTGCAGGATGTACTTTCGGTGGAGCGGGAGCTGGCCCGGGTCCGTGAGGAGATCGAGCGCTACGAGGGACGACTGCGTTACCTGAAGAGCCGCGCCGCGATGAGCTCTCTCTCGGTCACCGTCCACGAGCCGATTCCCGTGGTGGGAAATCCCGGGTCGAGCGTTCTAGTCCGGGCATTTGAGCGGGCGTGGCGCAACTTCGTGGAGCTCGTCGCCGCCTTCATTTCCTCGTTGGGTGTGCTGGTGCCTTTGGTGCTGGCCGGCGGCACCCTGGTCTGGGGGGTTAGGCGGTGGAGGAGGCCCCGCATCGCCTAGCGCGGGGCGGGCCTCGCGCCCCGTCGCTCACCTCGGGGCATGTGGCTGAGCGCTCCCGAGGCAATGGACGCTCCTTCGGACGCTGCAGTTCGCTGATCGTGCGGAGACGTGGTGCACAGGCCCCCGTCTCCGTTCGATATAGGCTCACTGACGCATCCGCGGAGCGTCCACTGGCTCGACTCGCGCGCGACAGGCCGGCCCGCGAGCGACCGGCGCGCAAGGGCCCGGCCCGCGCTACATTCCCCGCCATGCCGGTCGATATCCTTGCAATCGCCGCTCACCGTGACGACGTCGAGCTCACCTGCGCCGGCACATTGCTTCGCGCCCACGACGCCGGCTATCGCACGGGAATCCTGGATCTGACCGCCGGCGAAACCGCGACCCGCGGCAGCGCGGAGCTAAGGGCCCGCGAAGCAGCCGAGGCCGCGAAGGTGCTGGGCGTGGCGGAGCGCCGCAACGCAGGCCTCCCCGACGCCCACCTCCAGAACGACGACGCGGCCCGGCGGGTCCTGGTCGAGCACATTCGTCACTTCGCGCCGAGGATCGTAATCCTTCCATTTTCCGTAGGCCGGCATCCGGACCATCGCGTGGCATCGGAGGTCGGCCGCGATGCCTGTTACCTGGCAGGTCTGGCACGTTACCCTGCCCCGGGCACACCTCATCGGCCGGTAAAAATTCTCTATGCCCTGGCCTACCGGGAGGACCCGGTAAAGCCCACCTTCGTGGTGGACATCTCCGCCCAGTTCGAGCGGAAGCTGAACGCCATCCGCTGCTACGCCAGCCAATTCGACGGCGTGAAGGGCGCGGGTGAGATCTTTCCAACCGGCCAGGATCTCTACTCGCTGGTCGAAACTCAGAATGCTCACTACGGGTCTCTTATCCGACGGCGGTACGGCGAGCCCTACTTTACCTTCGAAACGATGGTCGTGGACGACGTAGTCAAGCTCGAAGGCCAGAGCATGTAGGCTGTGCGGGTCCCCCCTTAGGTTTACGCCATGCCGCTGCCCATTTACCTCGACCACGCCGCCACGACGCCGGTCCGCCCGGAAGCGCGGGACGCCATGCTTCCGTACCTTGGCGAGGAAGCATTCGGCAACCCCTCGAGCGCGCACCAGGCCGGACGCGTTGCCCGGGCCGGGCTCGATCGGGCCCGTCGTCAGGTCGCCGCAGCCGTCGGTGCGGACGCCGGCCAAGTGTTCTTCACTTCGGGCGGGACGGAAGCGGACAACCTCGCCGTTCTTGGTGCCGCGCTGGCCGGGCGTGACGGAGGTAAGGCCATGCGGGTTGCGGTCTCCGCCATCGAGCACAAGGCGGTGCTCGCAGCCGCGCACGCCGTGGCCCATCTGGGAGGGAGCGAGGAGAGTATCGCCGTCGGACGCGACGGGGTGGTGGATCTGGACCTGCTCGATCAGGCTCTGACCCGACATCCCACCGTGGTATCGGTGATGTGGGTCAACAACGAGACTGGCGTCATTCAGCCGATCGCGGAGATCGGGCGGCGGTGCCAGGCAGCCGGCGCCCTGTTTCACACCGATGCGGTTCAGGCGTTCGGCAATCTCCCTCTGACCCTGGCGGACCTTCCCTGCGATCTGCTGACCATCTCCGCTCATAAGGTCGGTGGTCCGAAGGGCGTCGGCGCACTCGTCGTCCGCACCGGGGAGACGATTCATCCCCTCATTCAGGGTGGCTCCCAGCAGAGTGGGCTCCGACCGGGTACCGAGAACATCTCCGGCGCCGTCGGATTCGGTTGCGCGGCGGAACTGGCTGCCCATGAGCAGCCTGAGCACGCCCGCCGCCTGGCTGGACTTCGGAATCAGCTCCGGGACCGGCTGGTCGATGCGGTGCCCGACCTCGTCGTCGTCGGAGAAGCCAGCGAGCGCGTCCCGCACATCCTCAACGTCTGCGTTCCAGGCGCTGACTCGCAGGCGTTGCTGGTCCATCTGGACCAGGCGGGCATCGCTGCGTCCAGCGGATCGGCCTGCACAACCGGCGCGGCCGAGCCGTCACATGTGCTGGTCGCCATGGGCCTTCCTCGCGATCTTGCGATCGGCGCCGTGCGATTCAGTCTCGGACGCACGACTACCATCAATGACATCGAGGGCGTCGCTGAGGAATTCCCGCGGGTGGCGAACAGGGTGCGGGCGCTAGCCGGGGTATTGAGCCGTGGCTGAACGGGTCTTGGTTGCAATGTCGGGTGGCGTTGACAGCTCCGTCGCCGCAGCGCGGCTGGTCGAGTCCGGCTATGACGTAGTGGGCGCCACCATGAAGCTCTTCTGCTATGGCGACTCCGTCCCCGATCGTCCCTGCTGCTCGCTCGATTCCATCGAGGATGCTCGGAATGTCGCGCATACGCTGGGCATCCCGCACTACGTGCTGAACCTGGAGGACCGCTTCAACCTCCACGTGGTCCAGAACTTTGTGGATGAGTACAGCCGGGGACGGACCCCGATTCCCTGCGTGCGCTGCAACTCGTTCACCAAGTTTCGGGACCTCCTGGCCCATGCCGACGCGCTGGACTGCCGCTACCTCGCGACCGGCCACTACGTCGTCGCACGGGACGGCGGACTGTTCCGCGGCCGGGATCCTCGCAAGGACCAGAGCTACTTCCTCTGGGGGGTCGACCGCAGTGTCGTCGCGCGCATGCTCACCCCGGTGGGCGAGCTTACCAAGACCGAAACACGGGCCTATGCCCGCCGGCTCGGCCTGGTCACCGCGGACAAGAAGGAATCGGTCGAGATCTGCTTCGTTCCGGACGACGACTACGTCGCTGTCTTGGAGCGTCACTTGCCGGCGGATGCCCCAGCACTCGCGCCAGGTGCATTCGTGACGACGGCCGGCGAGGTCATCGGTGAGCACGCCGGCTTTGCGCGATACACTGTGGGTCAGCGAAAGGGATTGCCTGGGGGAAGCACGGAGGCCCGCTACGTCGTAGCCATCCGACCGGAAACCCGGGAGGTCGTGGTCGGCACCAGCCGAGATCTGGCGGGCTTCCGCGTACGGCTGTCTGAAGTCAATTGGCTTGCCGAGCCGCTCGGCTCTGGCGACCGCTGCACTGTGCAGCTGCGCTACCGTGCGGCGGCAGTCGGCGCGACGGTGCTTTCGTCGGAACCGGCGGAGCTCGACCTCGCGCTGGAGGAGCCCGTCCGCGCCATCAGCCCAGGGCAGTCCGGCGTGCTCTACGGCCCCGATCAACAGGTGTTGGGCGGCGGGGTCATCGCATGAAGATCAGCGGGGCCATCGCCCTGCTGGTTTTCGCCATTGGTACCACCCCCCATCTCGCCTTCTCGCAGGCGGCGTCCAAGCACCCGCTCGGCGTCGACGACTTTCTCGCGCTCAAGCTCGCCAGTGATCCCCAGCTCTCACCTGATGGGAAGCTGGTCGCCTTTGTCGTGTCTGTGCCCTCGCTGACGGAGAATCGAAACGTTGGCCGGATCTGGCTCGCGCGCACCGACCACGACAGCGTCTGGCAGGTTACCAACGGACCCGCGTCCGACCGCGCCCCGCGGTGGTCCCCCGATGGACAGCGGCTGGGCTACCTCTCGACCCGGGACGGAGTGACGCAGGTGTGGGACCTTCCGGTCCGCGGCGGCGAATCAAGCAAGGTGACGTCGGTGCCGACCGGGGTAAGCGATTTCCAGTGGTCGCGCGACGGACGCGATCTCTTCCTCGTGTCCGACGTCAAGTGGCCGACGCAACAGGAGATCGAGCGGCGCAACGGGGAGTATCCCACCGACGCCCGCATCTGGACTTCGCTTTTCTACCGCCATTGGAACGAGTGGAGAGTCGGTCTTCGCCAGCACGTCCTCCGGTACACGCGGGCCACTCAGACGCTGACCGATCTCACTCCGATCGACAAGGACGTCCCGACGCTTGCCCTCGGAGGACATGACCTGGCCGTGGCACCCTCGGGAACGGAGCTGGCGGTCACGTTCAACCCCGACTCGACCGTCGCCACCAGCACCAACAACGACGTCTTCCTGATTCCTCTGGACGGCAGCGGCCCCAAGGCGATCACAACCAACCCCGCCAACGATCACAGTCCCGCATATTCGCCCGACGGCCGCTATATCGCGTACCTCGCCGCGCAACGACCGGGCTTCGAGTCGGATCGGCAACAGCTGATGCTGTATGAGCCGGCCGCCGGCCGACGCAGCTCCATCACCCCGGATTGGTCGTTGAGCGTGTCGGCATTCGTATGGCTGCCCGACGGGCGAGGCCTGATCGCCGAGGTAGAGGAGCGCGGTCAGGGGGTGTTGTACCGGATCGACGTCCCCGGCGGCAAGCGAACCAGGCTCATCTCCGGCGGAAGAAACGGGTCAGCCCAAGTGGCCGGAAAGGGAAGCCCGCTGATCTTCCTGCACCAGACGGCGACGAGTCCGCCGGAGATCTGGACGGCCAACTACGATGGCAAGGGCCAGCGGGCGCTGACGGCCCTCAACCGTGCGGCGCTCGAGCAGCTGGATCTCACGCCCCTCGAGTCGTTCGGGTTCGTAGGTGCGAGCGGCGATTCCGTGTTCGGCTGGCTGCTCAAGCCGCCCCAGTTCGACCAGACCAAGTCGTATCCCCTTCTCTATCTGATTCACGGCGGGCCCCAGAGCGCGTGGGTGGACGAGTGGCATCAGCGGTGGAACTACGCCATGTTCGCGGCCCGGGGGTACGTCGTCGCGGCGGTGAACCCGCACGGATCTACCGGCTACGGTCAACCCTTCACCGACGCGGTTTCGAAAAACTGGGGAGGCGCCCCGTACGAGGACCTGATGAAAGGCCTCGACGCCGTTTTGGCCGGCAGGACCTATATCGATCCCAAGCGACTTGGGGCGGCCGGAGCATCGTACGGCGGCTACATGATCTACTGGATTGCGGGCCATACGACCCGCTTCAAGGCGCTGGTTGCGCACGACGGCGTGTTCAACCCACTCTCGATGAACGGCACGACCGAGGAGCTCTGGTTCCCCAACTGGGAATTCGGCGGCTCACCACTCACCCCGAACGCGCGCAACGTGATGGAGAAGTGGTCCCCTGCCAACTCGATCGCCAACTGGTCCACCCCGATGCTGATCGTGCACGGGCAGCAAGATTTCCGGGTAGATGTCTCAGAGGGCTACCAGGCGTTTACCGCCCTCAGGCTCCGTGGCGTTCCGGCCAAGTTCCTGTACTTTCCGGACGAGGGTCATTTCGTCCTGAAGCCGCGAAACCGGCGGCTATGGTGGGGGACCGTGCTCGACTGGTTCGACAGCCTCCTTCGCTGAGCGTTCACTGTGCGCCATCTACTGATCCGCCTCATCATCAACGCCGCGGCGCTCTTTGTCGCGGTGCAGCTCATCCCCGGAATGCATTTCACCGGAGGCATCGGGAAGTTGTTGCTGGTCGCCTTCGTGTTCGGGTTGGTGAACGCGATCGCGCGGCCCATCCTTACCATGCTGAGCTGTCCCCTCATCGTGGTGACACTCGGCCTCTTCCTGCTGGTGATCAACGCCGCGATGCTGTGGATCACGTCCTGGCTCTCCACGCGACTGGATCTCGGGTTCCACGTGGATGGGTTCGTTCCGGCGCTTCTGGGCGGCCTGGTGATCGGGATTGTGAGCACGATCTTGACCCTCTTCGTCGGGCGGGCCGCCGAGAGCTGAGCCTGCCGTTTCGGCCATCGGCAGCATAAGTCATTAAGCCGAGCCCTGTTACGATGCCGTTACATTCGATTTCCCCGACCGGGTCGCGCTGGGTACATTGGAAGGATGACCCAGGTCTCGCCCCTGCCATCGGCCCAGCCTGCGACCGAACCACCGGTCCTCGACCTTCGGCATCCGTCGCTCTACCTGAATCGGGAGCTGTCTTGGCTCGAATTCAACCGTAGGGTCCTCCACGAGGCGCTGGACCCGCGCACTCCCCTTCTCGAACGGCTCAAGTTCCTCGGCATTTTCAGCAGCAATCTCGACGAATTCTTCCAGGTCCGGGTGGCCGGGCTCAAACAGCAGCTCGCGGCTGGCATCGTGGAGCGGACCGCCGATGGCATGACGCCGGAGGACCAGCTCCGCGCTATCTGCTCGACCGTGCGGGAGCAGTTCCGGCAACATCAGGACTGCCTCATGCACGACGTGATTCCCGCTCTTTCCGAGTTTGGGGTTCACATCGCGCTCCGCGTGTCCGACCTGAGTGCGGCCGACCGGGCACATCTCGATCGCTACTTTCAGGCGAACGTGTTTCCGGTCCTCACGCCTCTGGCGGTCGATCCGGGACATCCCTTCCCGTACATCTCGAACCTGAGCCTATCGCTCGCGGTCGTGTTGCGCGATGCCGACGGGGATGAGCGGTTTGCCCGGGTGAAGGTGCCCAAGATCCTGCCCAGATGGGTGCCGCTTACGGCTGCCAACCGATTCATCCCACTCGAGCAAGTGATAGGCGCCAACCTCGAGTCGCTCTTTCCGGGGGTAGAGATTCTCGGCTGGTATCCCTTCCGGATCACTCGGAACACGGACCTCCAGATCGAGAACAGCGACGAGGCTGAGGATCTTCTCAGCCTGATCCAGGAGGAGGTGCGGAACCGGCGGTTTGCGGAGGTCGTTCGGATCGAAGTTCAGGCCCAAATGCCGAACTCACTCCGGCAGCTGCTCCTAGCCGAGTTCACCGAGGAGCAGGAACAGCCGGCGCAGCCTCTGGCATCGGATGACGTATACGAAATGGGTGGCCTGCTGGATACGGTCGACCTGTTGAGTCTGGCCGCGTTGGATGTGCCCGCGCTCAAGGACCCGCTCTTTCACCCCGGCACCCAGGCACGTCTGGGGGGAAGCCGAAGCATGTTCGACGTCGTGAAAGAGGGCGACGTCCTGCTGCATCACCCCTATGACAGCTTCGCCACGTCGGTCGAGCGTTTCATTCAATCCGCAGCTGACGATCCTGACGTGCTCGCCATCAAGCTGACGCTCTACCGTACCGGCGGCGATTCGAGCATCGCCCGCACGCTCGCCCACGCCGCGGAGCGGGGGAAGCAAGTCGCGGTCCTGATCGAGCTGCAGGCCAGATTCGATGAGGAGAACAACATCATCTGGGCCCAGCGGCTGGAGGACGTCGGCGTACACGTGAGCTACGGCGTGGCTGGGCTCAAGACTCATGCGAAGGTGATGCTGGTAGTGCGACGCGAAGGCGAGACGATGCGCCGCTACGTGCACATCGGGACCGGGAACTACAACCCCAAGACCGCGCGACTGTACACCGACTTCGGCCTGCTCTCCGACGATCCGGACCTCGGCGCAGACCTCACCGACCTCTTCAATGTGCTCACCGGTTTCGCCCAGCCATCCGGGTATCGCAAGCTGATCGTGGCACCACGAGGAATGCGGGAGCGGTTCATCGAGATGATCCGGCGGGAGATCCGGCACAAGGAAGCCGGTCGACCGGCGCGCATCTTTGCCAAGATGAACGCCCTGGTGGACCCCGACATCATCGCTGCACTGTACGAGGCCTCGCGCGCGGGCGTGTCGATCGACCTGATCGTGCGCGGCATCTGCTGCCTGCGGCCTGGGCTGGCCGGAGTGAGCGACAACATCCGGGTGATCAGCATCATCGGACGTTTCCTCGAGCATTCCCGCGCGTTCTACTTCTTGAACGGCGGCCAGGAAGAGGTCTACATAGGGTCGGCGGACTGGATGCCGCGCAACCTAGACCGCCGGATCGAGTGCGTGCTACCGATCCAGAATCCGGCCCATCGGCAGACCATCAGGACCCTACTTGAGCTCATGTGGAGCGACAATCGGCAAGCCTGGGATCTGCAGCCGGACGGCACCTACGTGCAGCGAAGCCCGTCCAGTCCGGAGACTGAACGGGCAACGCATAGGACACTGGCCGAGCAGGTGGGGAATAGATAGGCGGGTAGCGCTAATACGCCATCTTTCCGATCTCCGCAAACCTCTTCATCAGCTCTTCCTGCTCGGCCGACACCTGCTCCGGCACGCTCACTTGAATCTCTACCAGTTGGTCGCCGCGGCGCCCGTTCCTTTCGATGCCCATGCCCTTCACGCGGAACCGGCGACCCGGCTGCGTGCCGGCTGGGATCTTGAGCATGACCTTCTTACCGTCGATCGTGCGGACCCGCAGTCGGGTGCCTAGAACTGCCTGAGCCAGATTGATCGGCACCTCGCAGATAATGTCGAGGCCGTCGCGTCGGAAGAAGCGGTCCGGCTGCACCTGAAAGGTGACGATCAGATCGCCAGCCGGCTGACCGGGCCTGCCGGGCAGGCCCTGACCGGTGAGCCGCACCTTGGTCCCTGACTCGCTGCCCGGGGGAACTGTGATCGCCACCCGGCGTTGCGTGCGCACCTCGCCGGCACCCTGACATGTCGGGCACGCCTCGGAAGGGATCTTCCCCCGCCCGCGACACTGAGGGCACGGGCGAGTCACCGCGAAACCGCCCTGGCCAAACGAGATGGTGCCCCGTCCCTGACATTCGGGACAGGTCGAGAAGCTGGCTCCCGGAGCGCCACCGCTGCCGTGGCAGGTAGGACACGCCTCAGTTACCGGAAGGTTGACCGAGACTTTGCCTCCGAGGGTCGCCACTCGAAATGGCACATCTACCAGCGTCTCGAGACTCTCCCCCCGCTCTTCGCGGCGGCCTCGCCCGAAGATGGACGAGAAGATGTCCCCCAGTCCGAAGCCGCCGAGGTCGCCAAGGTCCACATCCTCGGTGCTGAAGCCACCGCCGCTCCCGAAACCGCCAGGGGCTCCGGCGCCCGCGCCGCTGCGTGCACCCGTCCCGGCGGGGCGGCGCGCGAAACCATCGAACGCGCCCAGCTTGCGCATCTGGTCGTACTGCTTCCGCTTGTCGGCGTCCGAGAGAATCGAATGCGCCTCGGAGATTTCCTTGAAGCGCTCGGCCGCTTGGGCATTGTTCGGATTCGCGTCCGGGTGATACTGCTTCGCGAGTCTCCGGTAGGCCTTCTTGATCTCCGCCTGACTGGCGGAGTCGGCGACGCCGAGGATCTGATAGAAGTCTTTGGCAGCCACGCTCAGCCCGCACCCTGCGTCGAGTAGACCTGGACTCGTGCCGGCCGAACCAGCTGGCCCTTGAACCGATAGCCGGTTTGGAAGGTCGCGCTGACTACATGGTCCTTCGCCGGATCAGGCGGGGGAACGGTCGAGACGGCCTCATGCTCGCTGGGATCGAACGCACGGCCTACGGGGTCGATCCGTTCGACGCCGGCTGCCTCCAGCTCCTTGCGCAGCTTGCGGTCCACCAGGACGACGGCCTCTCGCAAGGCATCGGGCGGCGTGTTCCGGGCGTCGTCCACGATGCGATCGAGATCGTCGAGGACATCGACCAGCCGGATTACAAAGGCTGCCTGGGCACGATCGGACAGCTCGACTCGTTCCTTGGCAATTCGCTTTCGATAGTTGTCGAACTCTGCGGCGAGACGGAGGTGCCGGTCTCGTGCCTGCGCGACCTCGTCCTCGAGCCGGCGCACAGCTTCCGCCGCCGGCTCCGCTGGAACGCCCGCTTTTCCGCGGGCGGCCCGGCCTCCGACAACCGGCTTTTCGGCCGCGGGTCGGTCGGCGGGCGTCGGCTCCTCATCAGCCTCGCCGTGGTTTGGGTCTTCGCCGCTAAGCCACTCGTTCTCAGTCACTTGCACGCTCGTAACTCAGGGGTGTCGCCGTAAGATAATTGTGGCCCGCTCGGGGGCCAGACAAGAATCATGATCACAGCCGACCAAAGCGTCCGTGCTCCGGGCTACGCCGAGCGGAGTCTCCGAATCAGGAGATAGAGCCCCGCCTGGGCGGCCCGCGCTCGCATCTCCGAGCGTGATCCGGGAATGACGCTGCGTAGAGTGGCCACGTCGCCTTGGAGCGCGGTTGCAAACCACACGGTGCCCACCGGCTTGTCCGGAGTTCCGCCTCCCGGACCGGCGATGCCGGTGACCGCGGCAGTAAGGTCGGCGTCGAGCCGCCGGGCGGCGCCCAGGGCCATTGCCCGGGCAACCTCTTCGCTCACGGCGCCGTGGCGCTTGATCAGCTCCAACGGCACGTCGAGGAGCGAGGTCTTGAGAGCGTTGTCGTATGCGACCACGCCGCCTCGAAATACATCGGAGCTCCCCGGCGTGTCGGTGAGCCGCTTTGCCAGGAGCCCACCGGTGCAGGACTCGGCGACAGCGATGTGAAAGCTCCGCGCGCGCGCCGACTCGAGCACGAGCG
>Ga0310810_10010200_pt1 | contig 10924 bp, 10 predicted proteins | sample NCmetagenome_FD_207641 | JGI IMG/M metagenome (GOLD analysis project Ga0310810, IMG submission 207641) | Soil microbial communities from experimental microcosm in Duke University, North Carolina, United States - NC | ecosystem: Engineered > Artificial ecosystem > Soil microcosm > Unclassified ... | reverse complement strand
CTCGAAGCCGTTGCACTGCAGGACCACGCCGACGATGTTCTTGCCGATGTCGTGGACGTCGCCCTTGACGGTGGCCATCACGACCCGGCCCTTGCCCTGCGCCCCCTCACTCTTTTCCGCCTCGATGAACGGCAGCAGGTGCGCCACCGCCTTCTTCATCACGCGGGCGGACTTGACCACCTGCGGCAGGAACATCTTGCCCGACCCGAACAGGTCGCCGACGATGTTCATCCCGTCCATCAGCGGGCCTTCGATGACCTCGATCGGCCGCTTGACCGTCTGCCGCGCCTCCTCGGTGTCATCGACGATATGGGCATCGATGCCCTTGACGAGGGCATGGGCGAGCCGCTCGCGGACCGGCCAGCTGCGCCACGCCGCCTGCGCGATCTCGACCGCGGCATCGGTGCCGCGATAGCGCTCGGCCAGCGTGATCAGCCGCTCGGTCGCATCCTCTCGCCGGTCGAGGATGACGTCCTCGCAGGCCTCGCGCAGCTCGGGGTCGATCGCATCGTACACGTCGAGCTGGCCGGCATTGACGATCGCCATGTCGAGCCCGGCCGGGATCGCATGGTAGAGGAACACCGAGTGCATCGCCCGCCGCACCGGCTCGTTGCCGCGGAAGGAGAAGGACAGGTTGGAAAGCCCGCCCGAGATATGCGCACTGGGGCAGCGGAGGCGGATCTCGCGCGCTGCCTCGATGAAGTCGAGGGCATAACGGCGATGCTCCTCGATCCCCGTCGCCACGGCGAAGATGTTCGGATCGAAGATGATGTCTTCCGCCGGAAAGCCGTCGCCGGTGAGGAGATCGTAGGCGCGGCCGCAGATCTCGATCTTGCGGGCGGCCGTGTCGCCGAACGCACGAGCGGTCCGGGCCTGCTCGAGGAACGGCTCTTCGCCCTCCTTGAGGCTGATCGAATTGACGATCGGCTTGCCCGACACGCACTTCAGGCCGGCGAGGATGACGCTCCACTTGGAGCTGTCGATCATCACCGGCACGCGGGCGATGTCGGGCTCGGCGGCAATCCGCTTGAGGAAGGTGGTCATCGCCGCCTCGCTGTCGAGCAAGGCTTCGTCCATGTTGACGTCGATGACCTGCGCGCCATTTTCGACCTGGTCGCGCGCGACCTCGACCGCCGCGTCGTAATCGCCGGCGAGGATCAGCTTCTTGAATTTGGCGGAGCCCGTGACGTTGGTCCGCTCACCGATGTTCACGAAGCGGGCGGACGCGCCCGCGCTGTCGGTCGTCACGCGGCGAGCACCATCGGTTCGAGGCCGGCGAGCACCGTCGCGCGGCCGCCGTCAGGGAGCGCCCGGGGAGGCTTGCCCGCGACTGTTTCGGCAATCGCGGCGATATGCGCCGGCGTCGTCCCGCAGCAGCCGCCGACGATGTTGACCAGTCCATCCTGGACCCATTCGGCCACTTGCGCCGCCGTCTCCTCGGCTGCCTCGTCGTAACAGCCGAGCTCGTTCGGCAGGCCCGCATTGGGATATGCCATGACCAGGGTGTCGGCCGAGCGGGCCAGTGCCGCCAGATGCGGCCGAAGCTGCGCCGCGCCGAAGCTGCAATTGAGCCCGATGGTCAGCGGCTTGGCGTGGCGCACGCTCGCCCAGAACGCCTCCACCGTATGGCCCGACAGGTTGCGGCCAGACAAATCGGTCAAGGTCATCGAGATCATGATCGGCGCAAGGCCAAGGGCCGCGTGGATCGCCGCCTTGGCATTCAACGTATCGAACACCGTCTCGATCAGGATGAAGTCGGCGCCGCCTTCGAGCAACGCCTCGCACTGTTCGCGATAGACATCCCGCACCGTGTCGAAGTCGACCTCGCGAAAAGCGGGATCGTTGACGTCGGGCGACAAGGACAAGGTCTTGTTGGTCGGCCCGAGCGCACCGGCAACGAAGCGCTCACGACCGTCAGCCGCGCTCGCCTCGTCGGCCACCTCTCGCACGATCCGCGCGGCGGCCACGTTCATCTCGCGCACCAGATGCTCGGCGCCGTAATCGCCCTGGCTGATCCGGTTGGCGTTGAAGCTGTTGGTCCCCAGCACCTCGGCGCCCGCAGCGGCATAATCGGATGCAATCCGGCGGATGAGGTCCGGCCGGGTGAGGTTCAGGAGATCGTTGTTGCCCTTCTGGTCGCGGTTAAGCGCCAGCTCGCCACGGTAGCATTCTTCCTTCAGGCAAGCGGCCTGCACGGCGGTCCCGAAGGCACCATCCTTGACGAGAATGCGCTTGGAAGCAGCGTCGCGGAAACGGTCGGCAACGATCATTTCAGCGCCTCCGCGGCCTGGCACGGCGCGCGCACGCCGAGCAGGTGACATATGGCATAAGCAAGTTCGGCTCGATTCAGTGTGTAGAAGTGGAAGTGGCGGATGCCGCCGGCATAGAGCTGGCCGCACAGCTCGGCGGCGATGGTGGCGGCAATCAGTTGTCGCGCGGCCGGGAGAGCGTCGAGCCCTTCGAACATCGCGTCCATCCACTCGGGGATGGCGGCGCCGCACTGGCCGGCGAAGCGCCGGGTCTGCGCGACATTGCTGACCGGCAGGATGCCGGGAACGATCTCCGCTTGAATTCCCGCCGCCGCCGCGCGGTCGCGGAAGCGGAGGAACGCGTCGGCCGAGAAGAAGAACTGACTGATCGCGCGGTCGGCACCGGCATCGACCTTGCGCTTGAGATTATCAAGGTCGCTCTCGGGACAGTCCGCCTGCGGATGCACCTCTGGGTAGCAGGCAACCGAAATCTCGAACGGCGCGACCTTCTTCAGGCCGGCGACCAGGTCGGCTGCATCACTGTAACCATCGGGATGGGGCGCATAAGCGCGATCGGCTTCGGGTGGATCGCCGCGCAGGGCGACGATGTGCCGCACGCCCGCTTCCCAGTAACTTCGGGCGACCGTGTCGATCTCTTGCCTACTCGCGTCGACGCAGGTCAGATGCGCGGCCGCGGCAAGGCCCGTTTCGCGCACGATCCGGGCGACGGTCTGGTGCGTGCGCTCGCGGGTCGATCCGCCTGCACCATAGGTGACGGACACGAACCGCGGATGCAGCGGCTCCAGCATCTGGACCGAGCGCCACAGGGTCTCGTTCATCGCCTCGGTCTTGGGCGGAAAGAATTCGAAGCTGACGTCAATGTCGCCCCGGGCGTGGGCGAACAAGGGCGGCGGCTCGGCCGCTGGCAACGGGACGGAGGCGAGCGCGACGCTCATGCCGCGCGCCTTTCCTGCTCGCGCAGACCGTGACGCACGCCGGCCCACAAGGTGACCGTCAATTCACCGCCTTCGAGATGGCGCACCACCCGCCCATCGAGACCGGCTTCGCCCAGCCAGCCCAGCACCGCCTCATCGCTGAAGCCAAGCCGGGCATGCTGCGCCGTGTCGCGTAATTCGTCGCGCTCATGCGGAGCGAAATCGATGATCAGCAGCCGTCCGCCGGGCCGAAGCAGCCGTGCTCCTTCGCCGATGGCCGCCGCCGGCGACTGGGCGTAGTGAAGCACCTGGTGCAGCAGCACGACGTCGGCCTCGCCGTCGGGCAGCGGGAGGGCATACATGTCGCCCTGACGGAGCGACACCGCCTGCACTCCGGCTGCCTCGAGCTTCACCCGCGCAAGCCGCAGCATTTCGGTGGAGCGGTCGATCCCGATGCTTCGTTCGGCATGGGTGCCGAACAGCTCGATCATCCGACCGGTCCCGGTGCCGATATCGACGAGCTGACCGATCGGCCCATCGCCGAGCGCCTCACGGATCGCTGCTTCGACTTCGCTTTCCGCGACGTGAAGCGAGCGGATCTGATCCCACTCGGCGGCGTGGGCGGCAAAGTAGCGGGCAGCGGCCTCCGCCCGGTCGGCCCGCACCGCGGCAAGCCGCGCCCGGTCCGCTTCGAACTGTCGCTCGGCGGCGGCGTCGCCAGCGGCGGCGACCAGCGTGAACAAAGGATCGACCAGATGCGGCGCGCCCAGCTGCAGGAACACCCAGCTGCCTTCCTTGCGCCGCTCGACGAGGCGGGCGTCGGCCAGGATCTTGAGGTGTCGGCTCACCCGAGGCTGGCTCTGCCCCAGCACCTGCGCCAGCTCGCCCACCGTCAGCTCCATCTCGCGCAGCAGCGCCAGCAATCGCAGCCGACTCGAGTCGGCGAGGGCCTGGAACAGATCGGCCAGGGGAAGCGGCATGCTCACCACTTAAGGATATAAAGATATCTTTATATCTACAAGCGTCTTAGCTGCCCTCCGTTCCATTCGTCGCAAAAGACAATTGCGCAGTGGGGGCGGCTCACCTAAATCCGCGCGCTGGCTTGACCCAAAAGTGGGCGGGTCGCTTTGGAACAAGGCTTCAGCTCAAGGGGAAGCGGCGTTCCGATAAACAAAGGGATGGAAACCGATATGAAGAAGATCGCTCTTGCCGCTGTCGCGGCTCTGGGTCTCGGCCTGGCGGCTTGCCAGGACAACGCGCCTGACAACAACGTCTCGACCGAAAACACCATCGAGACCGAAGCTGCGGCCGACACCAACTCGGCGCTGAACGCGACCGACAACCTCGGTGCGGCTGCCGACAACGCGCTCGACGCGGCCGGCAATGCCGTCGACAACGGCGCCGACGCCGTCGCCAACGCGGCCGACAACGCCACCAACGCTCAGTAAGCTTCCGAGCTACTAGCTGAAACGAAGGGCCGTCCGGGCGACCGGGCGGCCCTTTTGTCGTTTCTCTCCAGCTGGGCAGAGCGGGCAGCAAAAAGGGGCCGGGCATTGCGCCCGACCCCTCCTCTTTGCTTGTTCGTGGGTGGAAGGACTTAGAAGTCCATGCCGCCCATGCCGCCCATGCCGCCCGGCATGCCGCCGGCCGCGGGCTTGTCTTCCGGGCTCTCGCTCACCGCCGCCTCGGTGGTGATGAGGAGACCGGCGACCGAGGCCGCGTCCTGCAGCGCGGTGCGGACGACCTTGGTCGGGTCGATCACGCCGGCCTGAACCAGGTTCTCGTAGGTGTCGGTCTGGGCGTTGAAGCCGAGGTTGGCGTCGCCGCCGTCCAGGAGCTTGCCCGAGATCACCGCACCGTCATGACCGGCGTTGGACGCGATCTGGCGGACCGGCGCGTAAAGCGCCTTGCGGATGATATCGATGCCGCGGGTCTGGTCGTCGTTGACGCCCTTGAGGCCCTCGAGCGCCTTGGTCGCATAGAGCAGCGCCGTGCCGCCGCCGGGGACAATGCCCTCCTCGACCGCCGCGCGCGTGGCGTGCAGCGCGTCGTCGACGCGGTCCTTGCGCTCCTTCACCTCGACCTCGGTCGAACCGCCGACCTTGATCACGGCGACGCCGCCGGCGAGCTTGGCGAGGCGCTCCTGGAGCTTCTCGCGGTCGTAGTCGCTGGTGGTGACTTCGATCTGCTGACGGATCGCGGCGACCCGGCCCTCGATGCCCGACTTCTCACCGGCGCCATCGACGATGGTGGTGTTGTCCTTGTCGATGGTGACGCGCTTGGCGGTGCCGAGCATGCCGACGGTGACGTTCTCGAGCTTGATGCCGAGATCCTCCGAGATCATCTCGCCGCCGGTCAGGATGGCGATGTCCTCGAGCATCGCCTTGCGGCGATCGCCGAAGCCCGGCGCCTTGACGGCCGCGACCTTGAGGCCGCCGCGCAGCTTGTTGACGACCAGGGTCGCCAGCGCCTCGCCCTCAATGTCCTCGGCGATGATCAGCAGCGGACGACCCGACTGCACGACCGCCTCGAGGATCGGCAGCATGGCCTGCAAGTTGCTGAGCTTCTTCTCGTGGATGAGGATGTACGGGTCGTTGAGTTCGACCTGCATCTTCTCGGGGTTGGTGATGAAGTAGGGCGACAGGTAGCCGCGGTCGAACTGCATGCCCTCGACGACGTCGAGCTCGAACTCGAGGCCCTTGGCCTCCTCGACGGTGATGACGCCTTCCTTGCCGACCTTGTCCATCGCCTCGGCGATCTTCTCGCCGACTTCCTTGTCGCCGTTGGCCGAGATGATGCCGACCTGGGCGATCTCCTGGCTGTTGGCGACGTTCTTGGAACGGCCCTTCAGATCCTCGACCACCTTGGTGACGGCGAGATCGATGCCGCGCTTCAGGTCCATCGGGTTCATGCCGGCGGCGACCGACTTCATGCCCTCGCGGACGATCGCCTGGGCGAGCACGGTCGCGGTGGTGGTGCCGTCACCGGCGATGTCGTTGGTCTTCGAAGCCACTTCGCGCAGCATCTGCGCGCCCATGTTCTCGAACTTGTCCTTGAGCTCGATTTCCTTGGCGACGGTGACGCCGTCCTTGGTGATGCGCGGGGCGCCGAAGCTCTTCTCGATCACGACGTTGCGGCCCTTGGGGCCGAGCGTCACCTTGACCGCATCGGCGAGGATGTCGACGCCGCGAAGAATGCGCTCGCGCGCGTCACGGCTGAATTTCACGTCCTTGGCTGCCATTTGGCTACCCTTTCTGATTCATGTTCCCCGGCGAAGGCCGGGGCCCAGTTGTTCTTGGTGGAAGGAAGAAGTGCACTGGCCTCCTGCATTCGCAGGAGAACAGGTCAGCCGACAATGCCCAGGATGTCGCTTTCCTTCATGATGATGAGGTCTTCACCGTCGACCTTGACCTCGGTGCCCGACCACTTGCCGAACAGGATGCGGTCGCCGCTCTTAACCTCGAGCGGGGTGACGTTGCCCTGGTCGTTGCGCGCGCCGGTACCCACGGCGATGACTTCGCCCTCCTGCGGCTTTTCCTTCGCGGTGTCGGGGATGATGATCCCACCCGCGGTCTTCTCTTCGGCCTCGACGCGGCGGACGAGGACTCGATCGTGAAGCGGCCTGAAAGCCATATGCTAGCCCCTCAATGTTGCTCAGTTGAAAAATGCTTCCGCTGGCACTCTCAAGCGAAGAGTGCCAAGCGACGGCGGGCATATGGTTCGAGCCCTCCAAAACGTCAATGGCGGGTTCATCGATCGGCGAACAAGAGCTTGAAGATGGTGCAAAAACTGCTCCCGGCATTGCTTCTGATGGCGCTCGCCACCGGTTGCGCGACGGTGCCATCAGCCCCGCCAGCGCCTGCCGCGCCCGCCAAGGTCGGCTGGGGTCAGACCGAGCGCGCGCTGGCCGCCGAGGCACGCGTGTTCGGTGGTCCGCTGCCGCTGAAGGCCGGCGAGTGGAAGTGGAATGCTTCGGCGCCGAAAACCGGGGCGACCGAGATCGTGGTCAGCCTCGGCCGGCAGCGCGCCTGGCTGTACCGGGGCGGCGAGCTGGCGGCAGTCACCACTGTATCGAGCGGCTCACCCGGCCATGACAGTCCGGTCGGCCGTTTCCCGATCCTCGAGAAGCAGCGCTTCCACAAATCGAACCGCTACTCGGCCGCGCCCATGCCCTTCATGCAGCGGCTGAATTGGTACGGCGTCGCCCTTCATGGCGGCGTGGTCCCGCCCTACCCCGCCAGCCACGGCTGCATCCGCCTGCCGATGCGTTTCGCCGAGCAGCTTTACGCCGCGACCGCAGTCGGTACGCCGGTCTGGGTCGAGGATTGATCGGCTGGCATCAGGCCCAGCGCTTCTCGCCGTGACCAGCGCCACAGCATCAGCACGCTGACGACCGCGAGGCCTAGCGCGAGGCCGATCCAGATCCCGCGACCCTTGAGCGGCGTCTCGAACGCCAGATAGGCGCCGGCGCCGATCCCCACGACCCAGTAGCCGAAGGCCGCGAACAGCATCGGTACGCGGGTGTCGTGGATGCCGCGCAGGATGGCCGCGCCGATCACCTGCGCTCCGTCCGCCAGCTGGAACACCGCCGCGATCAGCAGGAACTGGACCGCGGTGGCGAGGACGGCGGCGCTTTCCGGCGCACGAGGATCGAGGAATTGCGATGCCAGCTCGCGCGGGAAGACCCACATCAGCAGCGCCGACAAGCCCGCAAAAGCGATGGCGAAGCCGATTGCCACTTGTCCCGCGCGGCTGACCCACCGCGGGTCCCTGGCGCCATAGCCATAACCGACCCGCACCGTTGCCGCCTGGCTGAGCCCGAGCGGCACCATGAACATCAGCGCGGCGAGTTGGAGCGCGATGACGTGCGCGGCGACGCTGACGGTGTCGATCAGACCCATCAGGTAGACGGCGGCGGAAAAGACGCCGACCTCGAACGACCAGGTCAGTCCGATCGGAATGCCCAGCCGGGCAAGCTCGCGGAAACGCGGCCAGTCCGAGCGCCACCAATGACCGAACAGGTGCATCATCCGGAGGCGCGGAAGGCGCACCACGGCGACGGTCTGCGCCGCGAGCATGAACAGGCTCGTCGAGAAGGTCGCTAGCGCGGAGCCGTGCAGCCCCAGCGCCGGCAGCCCGAAATGCCCGAAGATGAGGCCGTAGTTCAAAAAGGCGTTCACCGCGATCCCGCCTAGAGCCACGACCAGCGGGACCCACGCCCGATCGAAAGCGGTCAGCAGATTGCGAAGCAGGAAGCCCAGCAGCGACGGCCACAATGCCCAGCGCAGCACGTCCATGAAGCCTCCGGCTGCACGGCTCAGGGCTGGATCCTGACCCAGGACAAGGAAGATCTCCTCTGAGAAGGACAGCAGCAGCGTTCCGGCGAGCGCCGCAAAGGTCACCAGCCACAGCCCCATTCGGAACGTGCGCCGGCTGTCCCGCGCCGCCCCCTTCCGCCGGCCGAGCGCGGCGGCGATCATCGGCGAAATGGCCACCGAGAAGCCGACGCCGGTAAACAGCAGCAAGTTGTAGAGGTTTACCGCCAACGCGGCGGCGGCCAGCGGCTCCGGCCCGAGGCGGCCGAGCATCAGCACGTCGGTGGTGGTGATGGCGTTGGCCGCGACGTTCGAAAGGATCAGCGGCCAGGCTAAGCGCAGCGTCGCCAAGGCTTCCTCGCGGATCGAACGTGGTGCGGTGGGAAGCGCCGGCATGGGCAGCCCTCTAGCCGGGTGACCCCCGCGGCGCCATTGCCCGCAGGTCAGGCTAGGTCAGATCAGGCCGAGGCGGCGAAAGCTGGTGCAATCCTCGCCGCTGAACTCCAGCCGGTCGAGCAGGGTGACGTCGACCGCTTCGGCCGCCCGGGCCAGGTCGCGCGTCTCCTCCGCCGGCAATCCCCGCAGCGACGTCGAGCCGTCGGACCGGTGCGCAAGCAGCAGGCCAACACTGTCGAGCTGAACCGCGTCGCGCAGGATCGAGCGGACCGGCAACCCACCCTCGCCATCGCAGCCGCGGTCCCAGTCTTCGTAGCGCGCGACGTGGATGCAGCGGACCGCCTCATCGACGTGGGCGACCCACCATCCCCGGTCGCCCGGCCCGCCGAAGCAGGACGAGAAGAAGGACCGGCTCGCTTCAACGCCGGCCAGGACGGTCGGAGATTCGGCACGCTGAAGCATGGACGATGAGTAAGCACGGTCCCGCTGTGCCGCCTACGGAAGTCGCGTCCGTTCCGGACAGATGGTGGGGTCAAATGCTCCACTTCGACCCTCGCCTCGTTGGCCGACTCACGCTAGCGTCGCGGCATGCAGGCCTATCATGAGCTGATGGCGAGGGTCCTCGCCGAGGGCGTCCCTCAGTCCGACCGTACCGGCACCGGCACCCTGTCGCTATTCGGCGCGCAGATGCGGTTCGATCTGGCCGACGGCTTTCCCGTGGTAACCACCAAGAAGCTGCACCTTCGCTCGATCATCGTCGAACTGCTGTGGTTCCTGCGTGGCGACACCAACGTTCGCTGGCTGCAGGAGCGCAAGGTCAGCATTTGGAACGAGTGGGCCGATGAGCAGGGCGAGCTCGGCCCCGTTTACGGCAAGCAATGGCGCGACTGGGAGACGCCCGACGGCCACCACATCGACCAGATCCGTGAGCTCGTCGCGCTGATCCGCAAGGATCCGGCCAGCCGCCGCCAGATCGTGACCGCCTGGAACCCGGGCGAGATTGGGCGGATGGCGCTGGCTCCGTGCCACTGCCTGTTCCAAACGCAGGTGGCGGCCGGCCGGCTGAACCTCCAATTGTATCAGCGCAGCGCCGATCTGTTCCTCGGCGTCCCGTTCAATATCGCTTCCTACGCGCTTCTCACGCACATGCTGGCGCGCGAATGCGGGCTGGAGCCTGGGACCTTTGTCTGGACCGGCGGCGACGTGCATCTGTATTCCAACCACCTCGACCAGGCGCGGCTGCAGCTGACCCGCGAGCCTCGCGCTCTGCCCCAGCTTCGAATCAAGGACCGAGGGCAGGATCTGTTCGGTTACGAGCTCGAAGACTTCGAAGTGGTCGGCTACGATCCTCACCCGCACATCGCCGCGCCCGTCGCGGTTTGATCAGGGGCGGAACAGGCGCTCCAACAGCGGCTCAATGCCGTCCGGTTGGAGCGCTGCCCAGTCGACCGACAACTCGGGCGCACGCCCTTCGACCTCATTGATTCCGGCCCTGGTATAGCGGCTGCAATTGGGCATCATCAGGTGAATGGGCGCGGCGCGGAAGACGAATACGTTACCGCCGTCCATGTAGCCGCAACCTGCCCCGGCCGTTCGCTCGCCCGCGAGCCGAGCCCGGCCATTGTCCTGCAGCCAACCGGCGAATTCCTCGGCGGCGGAGGCACTGCGACGATCCACCCACACCACGAGTGGGCCGGTCCAGTAGGGCGTGTCGCTGATCGTCTCCTCGCTCGGCGCACCGGCATAGATGGAACAGGGCGCGGGCTTGCCCTGCCAAATGGCGGAGCGGTCGCAAGCCGGGCCCGCACGGCGCGGCTCGGGACGGCGCAGGGTACCGGCGAAGAACCGGGCTGCCGCCTCGCTGCTCCACTCGCTGCCGCCGCCGTTGCCGGTCAGGTCGATGGCGAGCCGCTTCATGCCGGCCGCCTTGAGCGCCGCCACCGCCTCGCCGAGCTGACGATCGAGAACGGCACGGATGGCGAGCTGCAGCTCGCGGCGGCTCTGCCCCAACTTGGCCGCCGCAGCGCAG
>Ga0310810_10010199_pt1 | contig 10924 bp, 13 predicted proteins | sample NCmetagenome_FD_207641 | JGI IMG/M metagenome (GOLD analysis project Ga0310810, IMG submission 207641) | Soil microbial communities from experimental microcosm in Duke University, North Carolina, United States - NC | ecosystem: Engineered > Artificial ecosystem > Soil microcosm > Unclassified ... | reverse complement strand
CTCGACCGGCACGCTGCCGCGCGCGCAGGAGGCGATGCTGCAGCGCCGGGCGAGCGCGCCCAGCTCGCGCGGCGGCAGCGCCGCGAAGAGCGGCACGTCGGCGAGCAGGCGGTCGATGGCGGGCGAGGGCACGGCAGCAGTCTCTGGCGAGCCGCGAGAAGGGGCTTTGATATGGATCAAGCCCCCTGGGTGGTGCCCGGTGCGTAATGATGCGAAGCAACAAGACAACAAAAGGAACGCCATGAGACTCAGGGAAATCGTCGTAGCGGCAGCCGCGGCCGGGCTCTGGACGGGAACGGCGCACGCCGCCGTCGATGCCGGGGCCGCCGAAGCGCTGATGAAGAAGAGCGGCTGCTTCAAATGCCACTCGGTGAGCGCGAAGAAGGACGGCCCGTCCTACCGGTCGATCGCCGAGAAGTACAAGGGCAAGGCCGACGCGCAGGCCGCGCTGTACAAGCACCTGACCACGCATCCGACGGTCAAGATCGACGGCAACGAAGAGAAACACGAGTCGCTCAAGACCACGAACGACGCCGAGATCAAGAACGTCATCGAGTTCATCCTGAGCCGATAGCCCGGTAGCGATCGCTCCAAGGGAGGGCGGCCGACATGAAGTGGTGGACCAATCTCAAGCAGCGCTGCGCGACCTGCTCGCGCGTGACGCTCGGCGCGGGATTCTTCCTGCTCGCCGTCGTCTTCGCCGGGCTGTTCATGACCGCCGGCGCCTACAGCCTCGCCTGGACCAACACCGAGCAGTTCTGCATCGGCTGCCACGAGATGAAGAACAACGTGTACGCCGAGTTCAAGGGCACGATCCACGACGTCAACCGCTCGGGCGTGCGCGCGATCTGCTCCAACTGCCACGTGCCGCACGAGCCCTGGCCGCTCATCAAGCGCAAGATGCGCGCGAGCTTCGAGCTGATCGGCCACTTCCGCGGCGTCATCGACACCAAGGAGAAGTTCGAGTCGCACCGCTACATGCTCGCCAAGCGGGTCTGGACGCGCATGAAGGAGACCGACTCGCTCGAGTGCCGCAATTGCCACCACGCCGAGGCGATGGACCCGGACAAGCAGTCCGGCAAGGCGAAGGTCCGGCACGCGCTGATGAAGAGCAAGGGGCTCACCTGCATCGACTGCCATTTCGGCATCGCCCACCACGAGCCCGACGGCCCGGGGCCGCAGGAGCTGCCCGAATTCCAGAAGACCAAGGCGGTGAAGCCATGAAGGCACGAAGCCTCGCGATGCTCCTCGCCCTCGTGGCGTGCTCGGCGCTCGCCCAGGAAGGCGAGCGCAAGGACCTGGTCCTGAAGGGCGACGCCCAGTGCACGCGCTGCCACGACGCGGAAGACAACCCGAAGATCCTGGAGATCGGCAAGACGCGCCACGGCACCCTCGCCGACGAGCGTACGCCGACCTGCACGAGCTGCCACGGCGCGAGCCAGGCGCACCTCAAGCCCGCCGGCGGCCAGCGTCCCAAGCCCGACCGCACCTTCACGCGCACCTCGCTCACGCCGATCAACGAGCGCAACGACGCCTGCCTCGGCTGCCATCGCCGCGACTCCGCGCGCACCCACTGGGAAGGCAGCGCGCACCAGGCGCGCGACGTCGCCTGCACCTCCTGCCACGAGATCCACACGCAGCACGACCGGGTGCGCGAGAAACGCACGCAGCCCGAGGTGTGCTTCACCTGCCACAAGGAGCAGCGCGCCCAGATCAACCGCCCGTCGCGCCATCCGATCCCGGAAGGCAAGGTGGTGTGCTCCGATTGCCACAACCCGCACGGCTCGGTCGGGCCGAAGCTCGTCAAGCGCGACAGCGTGAACGACACCTGCTACGCCTGCCACATGGAGAAGCGCGGCCCGTTCGTGCATCCCCACGAGCCGGTGCAGGAAGACTGCATGAACTGCCACAACCCGCACGGCACGGTCACGGAAAACCTGCTCAAGGCGCGCGCGCCTTTCCTCTGCCACCAGTGCCACACGCCGCACGGCCCGAACGTGCCGCAGCTGCTCGGCCGGCAGCAGGTGCCGTTCACCAACAGCACCACCGGCAAGAACGCCATCAACGTCACGATGGCTCGCGGCTGCCTCAACTGCCACACCGAGGTGCACGGCTCGAACAACCCGAGCACCACCAACCCGACGCCGCAGTTCAGGCTGCGCTAGCCAAGGGAGAGCACCATGAAAAAATCGACCCTCCTTCCCGCCCTCGGGCTGCTCACCGCCCTTGCCGCGCACGCCCAGGAGCCCGCCGGCGGGCTGCGCATCCCGCAGAGCTGGGTTTCCGTCGGCGGGGGCACGGTGACGGGCGACGAGCGCGACCGCACGCTGTTCGGGCAGTACAACGGCCTGCGCGAGCGCGACGCCTACCTGCTGCTCGACGCCGATGTGGTGAAGCGCGACGAGGCGACCGGGCTGTGGACCACGCTGCGCGCGCGCGACCTCGGGCTCGAGACGCCGGAGCTCGGCGTCACCGTGCAGCGCCAGGGCGACTGGCGCCTGAACGCCGACTACGCGCAGATCGTGCACCACGAGATCCGCACCATCAACACCGGCATGCTGAACGCCGGCACCGCGAATCCGACGGTGCGCGTCATCGCGCCCGGGATGGGCGACAACCTCAATTTCCAGATGCAGCGCAACGTGCTCGGCCTGTCGGGCGACAAGTGGTTCCGCCCCGGCATGCAGTTCGAGCTCGCCTTCCGCAACGAGGACAAGGACGGCACGCGCCTGTGGGGCCGCGGCTACGACTGCGCCAACTACGTCTGCACGACGACGCAGAACGCCACCAACACGCGCTGGGCCGTGCTCATGGTGCCCGAGCCGGTGAACTTCAACACCAAGCAGATCGACGCGAAGCTGAACTTCGTCGGCGAGAAGCTGTTCCTTACCGCCGGCTACTACGGCTCCTTCTTCACCAACAGTTACGGTAACGTGCAGCCGAACGTGCCGAACCAGCTCTACGGGCCGCTCGGTCCGTCGGGCGGGCTGCGCACGCTCAACCCGGCGGCGGCCGGCGGCACCAGCCTGCAGAACGTGCTGCAGCTGCCGATGGCGCTCTATCCGGACAACCAGGCGCACCAGTTCTACGTCTCCGGCAACTACGCCTTCCGTCCGACGCTGCGCTCGACCTTCAAGCTCGCCTATACCCGAGCCACCCAGGACGAGGACTTCGGCGGCATGGGCTTCACCGGCGCGCCGACCGTGCGGCGCGCCAACCTGGGCGGCGAGGTGAACACCACGCTCGTGCAGTTCGGCCTGAGCGCCCGGCCGGCGCCGCGCCTCTCGCTGCTCGGCAACGTGCGCTACGAGCAGCGGGAGGACAAGACCCCGGTCGACCTCTACAACGTCGAGAACACCGCGCGCTGGGACAACTCGCTGACGTCGAACCGGAAGTTCACGAGCAAGTTCGAGGCGAGCTACCTGCTGCCGGCCAACGTGCGCGCCACCGCGGGCGTGGACTACGACCAGATCGAGCGCGAGCTGCCCGACCCGACCAAGGTCGACATCGCCGGCCTGAGCGCGCTGCGCGGCCGCACCGAGGAGACGACGGCGCGCTTCGAGCTGCGGCGCAGCATCTCCGAGACGCTGACCGGCTCGCTGGGCGTCTCGCACGCCAAGCGCAGCGGCTCCAACTGGTACAACCTCTGCGTGAGCGCCGCCTGCGTCGCGCAGGGGCTCGTCTACGGCAGCGGATACAACTACACGCAGATCTACCAGACTACCGGCACCTTCCCGTTCAACCTCGCCGACCGCGACCGCGACGCGATCAAGGCCACCGCGGACTGGCTGCCGACCGAGACGCTGTCGCTGCAGCTGGTCGGCCAGGCGGCGCACGACGGCTACGACCCGCCGAGCATGAACGGCCTGCGCCAGGGGACCTTGCATCTCGTGTCCGCCGACCTCGCCTACACGCCGAGCGAGCGCTGGAAGCTCAGCGCCTACGGCTCGGTGTCGGACCAGACGATGAACGAGGCGGATCGCAACAACTACGTCGCCGACACGCGCAATCGCAGCGTTGCCTACGGCCTGAGCGCGGTGGTGCACCCGACCGGCGTGCTGGAAGTTGGCGGCAGCGTCACGCGCGTGCTCGACGTCACCAAGTACCACCTCACGGCCGACCAGGCGACCACGCCGAACAACGTGCTGCAGAACTCGATCGGCCTGCCCGACGTCGGCTTCAGTGACATCCGCTACGGCCTGTACACGAGGTACGCCGTGACCAGGCAGGCGGACCTGCGCTTCGACATCACGCGCATCGTCACGCGGCTCGACGAATGGTCGTGGGGCTACGGCGGCGTGCCGTTCGTCTACTCCGACGGCACCACGGTGTCGCTCAACCCGCGCCAGCAGGTGACCTTCGCGGTGGCGCGCTTCATCTACAAGTTCTAGGAGATTTGACCTCGGTCAAATCCGGCCGGCCCGGCTCCTAGACAATCCTCCGGCAAGGGAGGGTTGACGATGAAAACGAGCGGGATCGCAGTGCCGGGCTACCTGGAGCGGGTGTACTGGTGGGCCTACGTGCGGCCGGGCGCGGTGAAGCTCTTCGAGCGCCAATGGCTCGTCAACCTCATCCTCTGGGGCAACTTCGCGCGGCTGCGCGATGCCGCGCTCGACGCCCTGGGAACGCGCCTCGACGGGCGCACGCTGCAGATCGCCTGCGTATACGGCGACCTCACCGACCGCCTGCGCCGCCGCCTCACGCCCGGCGGCAGCCTCGACGTGGTCGACGTGCTGCAGGTGCAGCTCGCCAACCTCGGGCGCAAGCTCCCCGGCGACCCGCGGGTCGGCCTGATCCACGGCGACAGCGCCGCGCTCGACATCGGCTCGGCGAGCTACGACCGCGCGCTGCTGTTCTTCCTCCTGCACGAGCAGCCCGAGGAGGTGCGCCGGCGCACGCTCGCCGAGGCGCTGAGGATCCTGAAGCCCGGCGGCCGCCTGGTGATCGTCGACTATCACCGGCCGCGGCGCCTGCATCCGCTCTACCTGCCCATGGCGGCGATCCTGAAGACCCTCGAGCCCTTCGCCCTCGACCTGTGGCGCCACGAGGTGGCCGACTGGCTCGTGCCCGGCGCGCCCGTGGCGAAGCGCACGCTGTTCGGCGGCCTCTACCAGATGCTCGCGCTGACGAAAGCCTGATGCCGGCTTTCTGGAAGAATACGCGGCGTGCTGGAGGCGAAAGACCTGGAATGCGAGCGCGGCGGGCGCAAGCTGTTCGGCGGCCTGTCGCTCGCGCTCGGCCCGGGCGCGCTGCTGCGCGTCGCCGGGGCGAACGGCAGCGGCAAGACCAGCCTGCTGCGCATCCTCTGCGGGCTGCTCGCGCCGAGCGCCGGCGAAGTGCGCTGGAAGGGCGAGCGCATCGCGAGCCTGCGCGAGGAGTTCTCGCGCGAGCTGGTCTATCTCGGCCACGCGGCCGCGGTAAAGGACGACCTGACGCCCGCCGAGAACCTCGACATCGCGTGCCGTCTGGCGGGCCTTGCCGTCGAACGACAAGCCGTGGAAAAAGCCCTGGAAAACTTCTCGGTGCCGGCGCGGCCGGTGCGCAAGCTCTCGCAGGGACAGCGGCGGCGCGCCGCGCTCGCGCGGCTCTCGCTCTCCGCCGCGGTGCCGCTCTGGCTGCTCGACGAGCCGCTGGCCGCGCTCGACGCCTCGGCCGCCGCGCAGGTCGAGGCGCTGGTGCGCGAGCATGTGACGCGCGGCGGCGCGGTCGCCTACACCACGCACCAGGCCACCGGCCTGGACGGCGCGGCCCGGGTGATCGAGCTCTGATCCTCGCGGCCTTCCGGACGATCGTGCGCCGCGAGCTGCTGCTCGCGCTGCGCCGGCCGAGCGACGTGGCGACGGCGCTGCTCTTCTTCGTCATCGTCGCGAGCCTCTTCCCGCTCGGCATCGGCGCCGAGCCGGAGCGGCTGCGCTCGATCGCGCCGGGGGTGATCTGGGTGGCGGCGCTGCTCTCCGCGATGCTCTCGCTCGGGCGCCTGTTCGCCGCCGACCACGCCGACGGCACGCTCGAGCAGATGCTGCTCGGCGCGGCGCCGCTCGGCTTGATCGTCGCCGCGAAGACGGCCGCGCACTGGCTGGTCTCCGGCCTGCCGCTCGTCCTCATCGCGCCGCTCATCGCCGTGCAGTACGACGTCGCGGCGCGGCTCTACGGCGTGCTTGCCGTATCATTGCTCCTCGGGACGCCGGTGCTGAGCTTCATCGGCGCCATCGGCGCCGCGCTCACCCTCGGGCTGCGCGGCGGGGGTGTGCTCCTCTCGCTCCTCGTGCTGCCGCTCTACGTGCCGGTGCTGATCCTCGGTGCGGGCGCGGTGGCGATGGCCGACGCGGGGCTGGCGGCCGGCGGACAGCTCGAGCTGCTCGGCGCGCTCCTGATCATGGCCGCGGCGTTCACCCCCTGGGCGACCGCCGCGGCGCTGCGGATTTCTTCGGAATGACGACACACGGCATCAAGTGGTTCTGGTACGCCTCGCCGCAGACGTTCTTCCCGCTGGCGGGGACGATCGCGCGCCTGTGCGGATCGCTGAGCCTCGTGTTCCTGCTCGCCGGCCTGTATGTCGCGTTCTTCGTCGCCCCGACCGACGCGACGCAGGGCGAGGCCTACCGCATCATTTTCATCCACGTCCCGGCGGCCTGGATGTCGATGTTCCTCTATGTCGTGATGGCGTTCTGGGCCGCGCTCGGCCTCGCCATGAACACACGCCTGTCGGCGATGATGGCGCGCGCGCTCGCGCCGACCGGCGCGCTGTTCACCTTCATCGCGCTGTGGACCGGCTCGCTCTGGGGCAAGCCGACCTGGGGCACGTGGTGGGTCTGGGATGCGCGGCTCACCTCGGAGCTGATCCTGCTCTTCCTGTATTTCGGTTTCATGGCGCTGCAGGCGTCGATCGACGACCGGCGCCGCTCCGACCGCGCCGGCGCGCTGCTCGCCCTAGTGGGCGTGGTCAACGTGCCGATCATCTATTACTCGGTGCAGTGGTGGAACACCCTGCACCAGGGCGCCTCGGTCAGCTTCACGCGCGCGCCCAGCATGGCGGCGACCATGTTCCTGGGAATGATCCTGATGGCGCTGGCGTTCTGGATGTACAGCATCGCGGTCGCGCTGACGCGCGTGCGGCGCCTGATCGTGGAGGATGAACGATGAAAGAGTTCTTCGCCATGGGTGGCTACGCCTTCTACGTATGGGGCGCCTACGGCGTCACCTTCGCACTTCTCGCCATCGAGCTTGTCGTATTGCTGAAGAGAAAACGTGAAACCCAGACATAAGCGAATGGCGTGGATCGCGCTGGGCGTGGTGGCGCTCGGCGTGGCGACCGCGCTCGTGCTCTCCGCGTTCAACAAGAACCTGGTGTTCTTCTTCACGCCGTCGCAGGTCGCGGCGAACGAGGCGCCGCTCGGCCGCACCTTCCGCATCGGCGGCATGGTCGTCCCCGGAACCCTCAAGCGCGAGGGCGTCGACGTGCGCTTCGTGGTGACCGACACGGCGAAGGAGATCCCGGTGGTGTTCCGCGGCCAGCTGCCCGACCTCTTCAAGGAAGGCAAGGGCGTGGTCGCGCAGGGCAGCCTCGGGCCCGACGGCGTGTTCAAGGCGAGCGAGGTGCTCGCGAAGCACGACGAGAACTACATGCCGCCCGAGGCCAAGCATGCGGTCGACCAGGCGCAGAGAGCGCAGAAAACCCTGAAGGTGCCATGATCCCCGAGCTCGGGCAGTTCGCGCTGGCGCTGGCGCTGGCACTCGCGCTGGTGCAGGCGTTCTTCCCCCTCGCCGGCGCGGCGCGCGGCAACGCGGCCTGGATGGCGCTCGCCCGCCCGGCGGCCCAGGCGCAGGCGCTGCTCGTCGCCTTCGCCTTCGGCTGCCTCACGTATTCCTTCGTCAACAACGATTTCTCGCTCGTCTACGTGGCGGAGCATTCCAATACCGCGCTGCCGCTGCGCTACCGCATCGCCGGCGTGTGGGGCGGCCATGAGGGATCGCTGCTCCTCTGGACGCTGATGCTCGGCGTGTGGATGACCGCGGTGAGCTTCTTCAGCCGCCACCTGCCCGAGGACATGGCGGCGCGGGTGCTCGGCGTGATGGGGGTGGTGAGCGCGGGCTTCCTCGCCTTCCTGCTCTTCACCTCGAACCCGTTCGACCGGCAGTTCCCGCCGGCGGTCGACGGCAACGACCTGAACCCGCTGCTCCAGGACCCGGGCATGGTGTTCCACCCGCCGATGCTCTACATGGGCTACGTCGGCTTCTCGGTGGCCTACGCGTTCTCCGTGGCGGCGCTGCTCTCCGGGCGGCTCGACGCCGCGTGGGCGCGCTGGTCGCGGCCGTGGACCACCGTCGCGTGGATGTTCCTCACGCTCGGCATCTGCCTCGGCTCGGGCTGGGCGTACTACGAGCTCGGCTGGGGCGGCTGGTGGTTCTGGGACCCGGTGGAGAACGCCTCCTTCATGCCCTGGCTGGTCGGCACGGCGCTCATCCATTCGCTCGCCGTCACCGAGAAGCGCGGCAGCTTCAAGAGCTGGACGGTGCTGCTCGCGATCGTCGCCTTCGGCCTGTCGCTGCTCGGCACGTTCCTCGTGCGCTCGGGCGTGCTCACCTCGGTGCACGCCTTCGCGGTCGACCCGCGGCGCGGCATCTTCATCCTCGGCCTGTTCGCCGTGATGATCGGCGGCGCGCTCGCGCTCTACGCCTGGCGCACCGCGCGGGTCGGGCTGGGCGGCAGCTTCGCGCCCCTCTCGAGAGAGTCTTTGCTGCTCGCCAACAACGTGCTGCTCGCGGCGGCGGCCGGCACCGTGTTCCTCGGCACGCTCTACCCGCTCGCCATCGACGCGCTCGGCGCCGGCAAGATCTCGGTCGGGCCGCCGTACTTCGAGGCGGTGTTCGTGCCGCTGATGGCGCCGGCGCTCTTCCTCATGGGCGTCGGGCCGCTCGCGAAATGGAAGCGCCAGAGCCTGCCCGAGCTGGCGGTGCTGCTGCGCTGGGCGCTCGCGATCAGCGTAGCGCTCGGCTTGCTCCTGCCGCTCGCCTTCGGCCGCTGGAGCGCGCTCACCGGCCTCGGGCTGGCGCTCGCCATCTGGGTCGCGCTCACCGGCCTGCTCAGCCTCAGGAAGCGGCCGCGCGGCTCGCGCGCCTATCTCGGCATGGTCGTCGCGCACCTCGGCGTCGCGGTGTTCGTGACCGGCGTGACGCTCGTGAAGAGCTACCAGAGCGACCAGGACGCGAGGATGCGCCCGGGCGACGCGCTCGAGCTCGCCGGCTACCGTTTCGTCCTCGACGGCGTGGCCGACCGGCGCGGCCCGAACTACGTCGCCGCACGCGCGACGGTCACGGTGACGCGCGCCGGCAGGCCGGTGACGGTGCTGCATCCGGAAAAGCGGCTCTACACCGTGCAGCGCATGCCGATGACCGAGGCGGCGATCCAGCCGGGCCTGACGAGGGATCTCTACGTTTCGCTGGGCGACGAGCTCGGCGGCGGCGCATGGCTGGTCAAGGTGCAGCACAAGCCTTTCGTCGACTGGATCTGGGGCGGCTGCGTGATCATGGCGCTCGGCGGGCTGCTCGCCGCGAGCGACCGGAGATATCGATTCTCCACCCGGTCCTCGCCGGGCATCGTTCCGGCGGCGGCGAAAGCGTGAAGAAGCTGTACTGGACCCTGGGCGTCTTCATCGCCCTCCTGGCGCTGCTCGCCGTCGGCCTGCAGCTCAATCCGCGCGAGGTGCCTTCGCCGCTCATCGGCAAGCCGGCGCCGGCCTTCGAGCTGCCGCTGCTCACGCAGCCCGACCAGCGCTTCTCCGAGAAGACCCTGCTCGGAAAACCGTGGGTGCTCAACGTCTGGGCCTCGTGGTGCCCGCCGTGCCTCGTCGAGCATCCGGTGGTGAGCCAGATGGCGCGCTCCGGTCTCGCGCCGGTGGTCGGCCTGAACTACAAGGACACGCGCGAGGACGCGCTGCCGTGGCTCGAGCGCAACGGCAATCCGTTCCAGGTCGTGGTGTTCGACCCGAACGGCCGCATCGGCATCGACTACGGCGTGTACGGCGTGCCCGAGACCTACGTGATCGACCGGGCCGGCGTGATCCGCTACAAGCACATCGGCCCGCTCTCGCCCGACGTGGTGCAGAAGAAGATCGAGCCGCTGCTGAAGGAGCTCTCGCGTGGCGGCTAAGCTGCTTCTGGTGTTGCTGGTCGTCAGCTCGCCCGTTTTCGGGGACGAGGCGAACCTCGATCGCCGGGTCATGAACCTCGCGCAGGAGCTGCGCTGCCTGGTGTGCCAGAACGAGACGCTCGCCGACTCGCAGGCGCCGCTCGCCGCCGACCTGCGCAACCAGATCCGCGAGCAGCTCGCCGCCGGCAAGTCCGAGCGGCAGGTGGTGGAGTTCCTGGTCGCGCGCTACGGCGACTTCGTGCTCTACAACCCGCCTTTCAAGGCGAGCACGGCGCTGCTCTGGATCGGGCCGTTCCTGTTCCTCGGCATCGGCGCGCTCGTGCTGGTGCGCTTCGTCCGCCGCCGGCGCGTGCCCGAGCCCGAGCTCTCGGGCGCCGAGCGCGAGCGCGCGGCGAAGCTCCTCGAATGACCGCTTTCGTGCTCGTCGCGGCCGCGCTCGCCGCGCTGGCGCTCGCCCTGGTGCTGCGGCCGTTCTTCGCCAAGGGCGGCAAGGGGAAGATTTCCAGGAAGGAAGCGAACGTCGCCATCTACCGCGACGAGCTGCGCGAGCTGGGCGCCGACCTTGCCGCCGGCACGCTCGCGCGCGAGGACTACGATCGCGCCCGCCTCGAGCTGGAGGCGCGCGTTCTCGAGGACGTCGCGAGCGCCGACCCGGCGCTCGCCAGCCCGGCTCGCCGCGCGAGCGTCTGGGCCGTCGGCATCGCGGTGCCGCTGCTCGCCGCGGCGATCTACCTCACGACCGGCGATCCCGCGGCGTTGCTGCCGGCGCGCCAG
>Ga0310810_10010197_pt1 | contig 10924 bp, 10 predicted proteins | sample NCmetagenome_FD_207641 | JGI IMG/M metagenome (GOLD analysis project Ga0310810, IMG submission 207641) | Soil microbial communities from experimental microcosm in Duke University, North Carolina, United States - NC | ecosystem: Engineered > Artificial ecosystem > Soil microcosm > Unclassified ... | reverse complement strand
GAGGCCTCCAGCTGATTGCGCGCCTTCGTCAGCTCGCGCTCGCTCGGGCCGTCGGCGGCGAGGCGGGCCAGCACCGAGTCGAGCGCCGCCAGCCCCTCGGTGGCGCCGTGGTCCTGCTTCATCTCGACGGAGAACTCGACGAGCGTCGGATCGAGCCGCGACGCGAACGTGCACGACACGTCGAGCGCGATCTGCGATTCATACACGAGCGCCTGATGCAGGCGCGAGGATTCCCCGTCCGCGAGAATCGAACGCAGCACGTCGATCACCGGCGCGTCGGGGCTCGCCGCCGCCGGTGCCTTGTAGCCGACGAGGAACGTGACGTTCTCGGCCGCGTGCCGCACGTCGACGCGGCGCTCGCCGTCCTGCTCGGGCTCGGCGATGGGCGGCGCGGGCGGCGGCGGTTGTCGCGGGATGGCGCCGAACGCGGCGCGGATGCTGTCGAGCGCCGCGCGCGAATCGAAGTCGCCGACCAGCGCGAGGATGCAGTTATCGGGCGCGTAGTGGATACGGAAGTACTCGACCATGTCGTCGCGCGAGATGCGATCCAGATCGCCCATCCAGCCGAGCACCGGCCAGTGGACCGGCGAGGCGACGAACGCCGCGGCCCACAACTGCTCGTCGAGGAGTCCGTGGATGTCGTCGTCGATGCGGAAACGCCGCTCCTCCTTCACGACGTCGATCTCGCTCTTCAACTGCTCGGGCAACAGCGACAGCGCGGCCATGCGATCGGCATCGAGTCGCAGCACGACGCCGAGGCGGTCGGACGCGATCTCCTCGTAGTACGCGGTCATGTCGACGTCGGTGAACGCGTTCGAGTATCCGCCGTTCGACTCGAGGATCTTGTCGTAGGCCTTGGGCGGAACGTTCTTCGATCCGTTGAACATCATGTGCTCGAAGAAGTGCGAGATGCCGGTGATGCCGGGCCGCTCGTCGCGCGAGCCGACGCGGTACCACTGCCAGAACGCCACCGTCGGCACGCTGTGGTCCTCGTGCAGCAGCACGGTCAGCCCGTTCGGCAGCGTGGCGCGTTCGACCTTGAGCCGCTCGGGCGTCACCGCCGAGGGCACCGCGGCCGGAGCGACCGGCGCCGCGACCGGCCGGCGCGCGGCGCGGGCCGGAGCGACCGAGGCGAGCGCCGCCAGGGCCGCCGCCAGGATCGTGAGCCGCGCCGTCGCGGCGCTGGCGGCGCCGACCTTTGCGGCGTGGGAGCTGGGGACGGACATGGGCGGGCGGAGCCTCGTGTGGAGCCTGGGTCGGGAGACGCGGCAGTCTAGGTGCCGCTCCCTCCCGTTTCAAGAACGGGGCGGCCGGCGCGCGGTGCCGCGTTCCGGGCGCGGACGGTGCCGCGCGAGGTGCGCGCCGCACGGTCGACGCGCTGCCCCGTGCGCCGGGCGACGTGGTAGGATTTTGCCCTCGCGTTCGGCCGCGCCGTTCCGAGCCCGCCTCCCGCAAGGACTCCCGTCATGCGTCGCTTCGCCGCCTGCCTGTTGCTCGCCGCCGCCGTCACGTTCCCTGCGCGCTCCCAGGCCGCCGTGCACGTCCGCGTGCTGCTTTCGCCCGACACGCTCGCCACGTGTTCGGCCGCACACCTGTCGTCCGCGTTGTGGAACGACGGCCGGGACACGCTGGACGTCCGCGTGACGCTGTCGCTGGTGTTTCGCGACAGCATCCCGCTCGGCACGCTGCTGGCGCGCACGCGCCTGCTGCCGGGACAGGCGCGGGGCCGCGAGACCGATCTGCCGGTTCCCGCCGGCATGCCGCTCGGGTCGTACGCGCTCACCGTGCGCGCGCTCGGCTCGGACGGCAGCAGCGACGTCAACCACGACACGTTCGTCGTCGTGGACGCGACGTGCCCGGTGACGTCGGGGGGAAGCGCGTCGACGCAGTGGCTGAGCGCGCTCGGCGCCGCCGTCGGCGTCGCCCCCGATTCGCCGACGCCGACCGTCAGCCAGACCTGGGGCCAGCTCAAGCTCCGCTACCACTAGAGCGCGGCGGGCGGACGCGGCGCGATGTCCGCGGCGCCGACGCCGTGGCGCCGGGCTGGCGCGGGCCGCTGCACCGCACGCGCGGCGCGATGCTAGGCTGCCGCGCATGAGCGTTTCGCGAGCCCCAACCGAGGACGAATGGCGCGCGTTGCTGCGCGCGTGCGACGTCGAGCCGTACAAGTCCTCGGGTCCGGGCGGACAGAAGAAGAATAAGACCGAATCCAGCGTCCGCGTGCGTCACCGGCCGAGCGGGATCGTGCGCATCGCCACCGAGAGCCGCTCGCAGGCGCGCAATCGCGAGACCGCGCTGCTGCGGGTGTGGGCGGATCTGCAGCGCCGCGCCCGCGTGCCGAAGCCGCGGCGCGCCACGCGACCTTCCCGCGGCGCGGTCGAGTCGCGGCTCAAGGCCAAGCGCGTGGCCTCCGAGCGCAAGCGCGCGCGCGCCGCCCGCGACGAGGACTGAGCGCCCGCCAGCGCGCGGGCGCCGCACCTGCCGCGCCGTGGCGCGGCCCCCTGCTACGAGCGGCTGAACTCGTCCGGCCCGGGTGCGTCCCCGGCCAGCGTCTCGGCGTGGTGCTTGATGATGCGCGCTTCGGCGATGAACACGACCTCCTCGGCCACGTTCGTGGCCAGGTCGGCGACGCGCTCGAGATTGCGCGCCACCAGGATCAGCTCCATGGCGCGCGTGATGGTGTGCGGGTCCTCGATCATGAAGCTCACGAGCTCGCGGAACATCTGCCGGTTCAACTCGTCGACCTCGTCGTCGCGACGCACCAGGCGCCGCGCGGTCTCGGCGTCACGCTCCACGAACGCGTCCAGCGCCTCGCGCAGCATGCCGGCCGCGAGGTCGGTCATGCGCGGGATGTCGACGAGGGGCTTCAGCTGCGGCTCGGCGGACAGGCGGAGCGCGCTCTGGGCGATGTTCACGGCGTGATCGCCGACGCGCTCCAGGTCGTTCGATATCTTGAGCGCCGCCGTCACGAAGCGCAGATCGGAGGCGAGCGGCTGCTGCAGCGCGAGCAGGCTCACGCAGCGCGCCTCGATGTCGATCTCCTGCTGATCGAGCTCGCGATCGTCCGCGAGCACTTCGCGGGCCAGCGCGGGGTCGCGGCGGCGCAACGATTCGATGGACTTCTGGACGATGGTCTCGGCGCGGCCGCCCATCAGCAGCAGCTGCGCCTTGAGCGCGTCGATCTCGTGCACGAAGTGACGGTCCACGGAAACGATCCTCGGGTCGACGATGCGGGCGGTTCTAGCCGAACCGCCCGGTGATGTAGTCCTCGGTGAGACGGTGGCGCGGGCTCGTGAACAGGCGCCGCGTGTCGTCCAGTTCGACCAGTTCGCCCTCGAGCATGAACGCGGTGCGATCCGAGATGCGCGCGGCCTGCTGCATGTTGTGGGTCACGACGAGCAGCGTGTAGCGCGCCTTGAGCTCGATGATCAGCTCCTCGACGCGCGCCGTGGCGGAAGGGTCGAGCGCCGAAGCCGGCTCGTCCATCAGGATGACGTCGGGCTCGACGGCGAGGCAGCGGGCGATGCACAGGCGCTGCTGCTGGCCGCCCGACAGGCGCAGCGCGGATTCGTGCAGCCGGTCGCGCACCTCGTTCCACAGCGCGGCGCGGCTCAGGCTGTCCTCGACGCGCCACTCGAGCTCGGTCGCGCTCTTCAGCCCGAGCATGCGCAGGCCGAACGCGACGTTCTCGAACACCGTCTTCGGAAACGGATTCGGCCGCTGGAACACCATGCCGACGCGCCGGCGCAGCTCGACGACGTCGGTGCGCGGATCGAGCACGTCGAGATCGCCGATGCGCACACGACCCGTCGAGCGCGCGCCCGGCACGAGATCGTTCATGCGGTTGAACGAACGCAGCAGCGAACTCTTGCCGCACCCGGACGGTCCGATGATCGCGGTCACGGTGCGGGGCGGCGCGGCCAGCGTCACGCCCTTGAGCGCGACGTGCGCGCCGTAGCTCAGGCGCAGATCGTCGGTCGCGAGCGCCGGCGTCTCGTCCGCGCCGCGCGGCGGGGCCGACGCCGCGCCCGGCTCGGGACGCGCGACGGGCGGAGACGGCCGCCCGATGCCCGACGCGGCCGACGCGGCCGGAGCGGACGGACCGACCGGCGGCGCCGCGGGATGAAGCCGTGCGAGGCGGGGCACGTCAGCTCCTTCCGGAGAGCCGCGCGCGCAATCGCGCGCGCAGCAGGATGGCCGCCAGATTCAGCGAGAACGTCAGCAGCAGCAGCACGAGCACGGTGCCGTACAGCAGCGGCCGCGTGGCCTCGACGTCCGGCGACTGCGTGGCGAGCACGAACACATGATAGCCGAGCTCCATGAACTGGTCGGCCGGCGAATGCGGAAGGTACGGCAGGAAGTACGCGGCGCCCGTGAACAGGATCGGCGCCACTTCGCCCGCGCCGCGCGCGATGGACAGGATCGCGCCGGTCAGGACGCCGGGCATGGCCTGGGGCAGCAGCACGTGCCGCACGGTCTGCCAGCGCGTCGCGCCCAGGGCGAGCGAGGCCTCGCGCATCTCGCCGGGCACGGCGCGCAGCGCCTCCTCGGTCGTCACGATGACGACGGGCAGGTTCAGGAGCGCGAGCGTGAGCGCGGCCCAGATGAGCGCGGGCTGGCCCCACGTGACGTCGAGCCCGAGGCCGCGATCGAGCGAGCGGCCCACGAACTGCACGAAGAACCCGAGCCCGAACAGGCCGTAAACGATGCTCGGCACGCCGGCCAGGTTGTTCACCGAGAAGCGCACGGCCTTCGTGAACGCGGCGTCGGGCCGCGCGTATTCGTTCAGGTACACCGCGGCGGCCACACCGAACGGCACGAGCGCCACGACCATGAGCACGACGAGCGCGGCCGTGCCGAACAGCGCCGGGAAGATGCCGCCCGCAGTCATGCCGAGGCGCGGCGCCGTGCTCAGGAACTCCCACGTGACGCTCGGCGCGCCGAACCACACGACGTCGCCGAGCAGCACCGCGACCATCGCCACGATGAGCAGCGCGCACACGCCGGTCAGCACGGTGAACCCGCGGTCCGCGACGTGCGAGCGCGCGGCCCGTTCGATCGGGGCGCTGGCCGCGCCCGAGGCGAGCGTCGCGCTCATCCGCCCGCCAGGCGCTTGCGCAGCCGGCCGACGAACGCGCCGGCGATCACGTTGAGCGTGAACGTGACCGTGAACAGCAGCGCGCCGAGGAAGAACAGCGCGGCCCAGTGCGGGCTGCCGACCACGACCTCGGCGAGCTCGGCGGCGATGCTGGCCGACAGCGTGCGCGCCGAGTCGAACACGCTGCCCGACACGATCGCCGCGTTGCCCGAGGCCATGAGCACGATCATCGTCTCCCCCACCGCGCGCGCCAGGCCGAGCAGCACGCCGGCCGACACGCCCGCGCCGGCCGCGGGCAGCGTCACGTGCCACGCGGTCTGCGCGCGCGACGCGCCGAGCGCGAGCGACGCCTCGCGGTAGGAGCGCGGCACCGCCCGCATCGCGTCCTCGCACACCGTGAAGATCACCGGGATGACGCCGAGCCCGAGCGCGATCCCGGCGTTCAGCGCGTTCAGGCGCATCGAGGAGCCGGTGAGCGCCTGCAGCCACGAGGCCTGCACCATGAGCGCGAAGAAACCGAGCACGACGGAGGGGATGCCGGCGAGCATCTCGATGGCCGGCTTCAGCGTCTCCCGCGCGCGCGGCGTCGCGAACTCGCTCGCGAACAGCGCGGCGAGCACGGCGAGCGGCGTCGCGAACAGCATCGCCACGACCACGACCTTGAACGTGCCGCCCAGGAGCGGCGCGATGCCGTACTTGGGGACGTCGCCGACCGGCTGCCACACCGGCGTCGACAGGAACGCGCGCAGGCCGGCTTCGCCGCGCACCTTGGGATCGAACAGCACGGGCAACGCCTCGCGGAACACGAACACCAGGATGAGCAGCAGCCCGGCGACCGCGCCGGCCGCGGCGATGCCGAGCACGGCCTCGATGCCGCGCTCGCGCCAGCGCCGGACCAGTTGCCGCCCCGGCGAAGGCCGGAGCGCTGGACGGTCGCGCGCGTCTCGCGACGCGACGGACGGGACGCCGGCCGCGCTCATCGCGTCAGCGGACCGGGAAGTAGCCGACCTGCGTGACCAGGGTCTGTCCTTCCGGCGACAGCACCCAGTCCACGAACTTCTTCACGTCGCCGGCCGGTCGCGTGCGCGTGTACAGGAACAGGTTGCGCGCGATCGGATACGAGCCGTCGCGCACCGTCTTCTCGGAAGGCAGCACGCCGGCGCTCGCGCCGTCCTTCTTGACCGCGCAGTCGCGCACGCCGCTCGCGTACGCGGCGCCGCCGTAGCCGATGCCGTTCGCGTCCTTCGACACCGCGTTCACGACGGCGGCCGTGCCGGGCAGCGTCTGGCAGCGCGACGAGTAGTCGCGGCCCATGAGCACGTTGTCCTTGAAGTACGTGTACGTGCCCGAGCTGTTCTCGCGTCCGTACAGCAGGATCGGCGCGTCGTTGCCGCCGACCTGCTTCCAGTTCGTCACCGCGCCCGTGTAGATGTCGCGCAGCTGCGCGATCGTCAGGGTCGTGACCGGATTCTGCTGGTTCAGGTAGATCGACAGCCCGTCCTTCGCGACCGGGATCTCGATGCCCATCGTCTGGTAGCGGTCGCGCAGCTTCAGCTTCTCGTCGTCCTTCATGGGCCGCGACGCCATGCATACGTCGGTCGTGCCGTTGATGAGTGCGGCGATGCCGATCCCCGAGCCGCCGCCGGTCACCTGCAGCACCTGGCCCGGCGTCTTCTTCATGTAGTCCTCGGCCCAGCGCTGGACCAGGATGACCATCGTGTCGGAGCCCTTGAGGGTGATGCCACGACCGGCCACGGCGGGCGCGGCCACGCCGGCCAGCGCGACGGCGGCGAGGGCGAAACGGCGGAAGCGAAGCGACATGGAATCCTCCTGGATCAGAACTTGTGCTGGACCTGCAGCGTCCACAGGTTGTCCTTGGGGTCGGTGTAGCCGTTCGCCGCCGGCTTGTCGGTGCGCACGGCGTCGTAGGCCACGGTCAGACGCGTGTTGCCGTCGTAGAAGTAATTGAGCCCGAGGCTCACGCGCTGGAACTGGTCGTGATCGAGGTCGACGTTGGGATCGAAGGTGTCCCAGCGCGCGGCGAACTGCAGCGGCTCGCCGAGGTTCTGCACCCACATCACGTACGCGCCGCGGAAGTCGGTCGCGAGATGCGCGGGATCGGCGCCGGCCACGAGGAGCGTGGCGCCGTTCGCCGCCGTGCCGGGTGCGACCAATGCCTTCACCGAGTCCGCGTTCTGGTTGTGACCCGAGTAGAACTCGCCCTTCAGCGAGCCGCCGCCCAGGCGCGGCGCCGCGTAGTACACCTCGCCGTCCGCGCCGAAGCGCGTCTTGTCGGTCGCGACGTCGGGCCCGGTGAGCGGCGCCAGCTCGCGCCCCGCGTAGTAGGACGCGCCCGCGTCGATGGTGCCGCCCGTCCAGCGCACGCGCCCGACCACGTCCTTGGCGCGCGTCGGGTCGGTGTTCGGAAAGCTCGGGTGATTGATGCCGCCGCCGTTGAACACGCCGATCACGGTCTCGAGCTTCGGCGTCCAGTGATCCACGAGCTTGACGCCGCGATCGCGCTCGCCGGGGAACAGCACGTTCTCGGCGCGGGAGCGCTCGGGCAGCTCGCGCACGCTGGACGAGCGCTCGATCTCGTAGCCGAACGGCACGTTCATCTGTCCGATGGTGAGCGCGTGGGCGTGGAGCACGGTCCACGGGTCGAGCAGCGTGACGGTCGCCTCGAGCAGGCGCAGCGTACGGTCCGTGCCGCCGTCGAAGTACAGCAAGGCCTGGCTGAGCGGCCCCGAGTCGTACGTGAGCTTGAAGCGCCCGCGGCGGATGTAGAAGCGATCCTGGTTCGCCGGCGTGATCGTGTTGAGCGCGTACGCGGACGCCTTGCTCGCGACCTGCACGCTGTCGTTCGACGCCTCGCTCTTCTCGTAGCGCACCTGCAGGTACCCCGAGAACTTGAAGCGCTTGAGCTTGTCGGTGTCCGACTGAAGCGTCTGCATCTGCTCGGTGAGCGCGTCGAGCCTACCCATCACGTCGGCGGCGGCGGGCGCGGAGGCGGCCGGCGGCGCGGCGGCCGTGCTGTCGGTCTCGGCGGACGCGGCGGAACGGGCGGTCAGGAAGCAGAGGGCGGTGAACATGAGGGCGCTGCGCTGCGCGGACCGCATGGCGCTTGTCTCCTCGCGGGTGCCGTGCGCCGGGGTCCGCTTCCCGGGTCCCTCCCGGCCGCGTCCGGCGATCGGCGGCAACGTAAGCGAGGATTCGTTGCCGGCATCTGTCCCGGGTGTTTCCGCCGTGTTACAAACGTTGCCGCCTCCACGTCAGGCGGCGCGATTGCCCGGCGCGCTGCTGGGCGAGGTGGATGGCCTCGGCGTAGTCGAGGCCGGCCGCGCGCACCGCACCCTCCCAGCTCCCGAACAGGCGCCGCGCGCGCGCGTACAAGGCCGGATCGACGAGGTGGGCGCGAAACAGGCCGCCATTGCGTACGGCGAGCGCCCGGATGCGCGCGAGCACGTCCTCGGGCGCCATGGCGAACGGCCGCCCGCGGCGGCGCGGGCGCGCGCCATCGCCTCGCGCGGGAGCGGACCCGCGCGGCATCGCACCTTCGTCCGCGTCCGCCGACCGCGGGCGGGCTTCGAGGAAATCGACCTTCATGGGCACCTCGGGGTGAGGGGCGATGATGCCTTCGGCTCGATCCACGACGAGAAAACCACCCGTCGGGTTTCGGCAGCGTTACCGGCACGTGTCGAGACCGCGAATTGAGCGGGGCCGAGCCTCGTCGCCGGCCGACCGCGGCTCACGGGCGGCGCGCGTGGTCATTTGACGAGCCGGGGACTAAGCTGGCCGGGTCCGTTCGTTCCCCTGAGTGAGGAGTGCGAAGCATGCGTCTCGCCGCCATCGACATCGGCACGAACTCGATCCACATGGTGATCGCGGAATCGCGTGGCGGCGTGTCGTTCGACGTCGTCGACCGCGAGCGCGAAGTCGTGCAGATCGGCCGGGGCTCGTTCGCGAGCGGCCGGCTGCGCAGCGCGGCCATCAAGCGTACGGTCGACGCGCTCGAACGCTTCGTGCGCCTGGCGCGCCGCCATCAGGTGGACCGCATTCTGTGCACGGCGACCGCGGCGGTGCGCGAAGCGCGCAACGGCGGCGAGTTCCTGGCCGCCGCGCGCGCCGCCTGCGGCATCGCGCCGCGGGTCATCCCATCCGACGAGGAAGGCCGTCTCGTCTACCTGGCGGTCAAGAGCGCGCTACAGCTCGACGAGACGCCGGCGCTCCTCGTGGACATTGGTGGCGGCAGCGCGCAACTCGTGGTCGGGAATCGCGAGCGCTGTCTGCACACGGCCAGCGTGCCGCTCGGCGCGTTGCGCTTGACGGAACGCCTGCTCCCGAACGATCCGCCGACGCGGCGCGACCTCGCGCGGCTGCGGCGCCACGTGCGACGCACGCTGCGTCCGGCGCTCGCCGAGCTGGCCGGGTTCGCTCTGACGCGCGCGTACGGCTCGTCGGGCACGATTCACGCCCTCGCGGAGATCGTGGCGTTCAGCGAAAGCGGCACGACGCTCCAGCAGCTGAACGGCACGCGGCTCTCGGCCGAAGCGCTGAGCCGCTTCCTGTCGCGGCTCCAGCGCATGGACCAGACGGAGCGCGAGCGCCTGCCGGGCATCGACGCGTCGCGCGCCGAGATCCTGCTGCCGGGCGCGATCGTGCTGTTCGAGCTGTTGTCCATGCTCGGGCTCGACGCGATCACGGTGTCGGACTTCGGCGTGCGCGAGGGGCTCGTCACCGACTACCTCACGTTCCACGCGCCCGAGATCCGCGCGCTCGAGGAGGTCGAGGACGTGCGCCTGCGCAGCGTGCACGCGTTGCTGGCCCGTCTCGGGGCCGACGGCCCGCACCCGCGTCACGTGGCCCGCCTGGCGCTCGCCTTGTTCGACGCGCTGCGCGAAGCGCATGGGCTCCCGGACGAGGCTCGCGACCTGCTGCACTTCGCGGCGCTGCTCCACGACATCGGCTCGGTGATCGGCTACGACGGCCATCACGAGCACTCCGCGTACGTGATCCGCCACGGGAATCTGCGCGGGCTGTCCGCGCAGGAGATCGAGCGCGTGGCGCTCGTCGCCCGCTATCACGGCAAGGCCCAGCCGCGGAAGCGCGATCCCGAGATCCGCGCCCTCGGCAAGCGCGCGCGCACCGAGGTGCGCTGGCTGGCCGCGATCCTGCGCATCGCCGAGGGGCTCGAGCGCAGCCACTACCAACTCATCCGCTCGCTGCGCGTGGTCCGCCGCGACGCGAGCGTGTCGCTGGTGGTGTCGACGAAGGGGGCGCCGCAACTGGAGCTGTGGGCGGCGCGACGGCGAGTGCGGCTGCTGGAACGGATGCTGGGAACGCGCGTGCGCGTGGTGCTGCAGAGCGCGGCCAAGACGAGCGAAGCGCGCGCAGCCGGTTCAGCGCTTCCGCTTCCGCCCGGGAGCGCTCCGCCGCCAGACGCGAAGCCAGCGGGGCGAGGGCGTCCGCGAGAGGCGCGCGCCCCGCGCGCCGCCAGCGCTTCGCGCGGCGCTGCACCACGCGGATCAGCACCGCGCGGTCCTGCACCTCGCCGAGCGCCCGTTGCGCCGCGTGCAACGCCTGCTCCTCCGCCTCCACCGGCGTCCGCCACGTCGCGACTTCCCGGGCGTAGCGGAGTCTCTTGAGCGCGATCCGGGCGCGATGCAGGCGCGAGGCCTCGGGCGTCTCGAGAGCCCGCTCGATGCGTCGCGCCAGTCGCGTCTCGTAACGCTCGAGGCGGGCGCGCGCCGCTTCGAACGCCGCGGTCGTCTCGTCGCCGGCCGTCACGCGTGACACGCGGCGCAGCACGCGCCGCACCCGTTCGCC
>Ga0310810_10010194_pt1 | contig 10925 bp, 13 predicted proteins | sample NCmetagenome_FD_207641 | JGI IMG/M metagenome (GOLD analysis project Ga0310810, IMG submission 207641) | Soil microbial communities from experimental microcosm in Duke University, North Carolina, United States - NC | ecosystem: Engineered > Artificial ecosystem > Soil microcosm > Unclassified ... | reverse complement strand
TCGGCCACGAGCGCGGCCTTGCGCAAAAAGGCTGGCGTCCGCTCTGGGTCGTCGACTTCCCGATGTTCGAGTTCGACGAGGAATCGAAGGCCTGGAAGGCGCGCCACCATCCCTTTACGAGCCCGAAGGACGGCCACGAGGCCTTCATGGAAGCCGAGCCCGCCAAGGCCTATGCGAAGGCCTATGACCTCGTCCTGAACGGCTGGGAGATCGCCGGCGGCTCGGTGCGGATTCACCGCCAGGAGATCCAGGAACGGGTGTTCAACGCCTTGAAGATCGGCAAGGAAGAGCAGCAGGCGAAGTTCGGCTTTCTCTTGAACGCGCTTCAGTACGGTGCGCCGCCGCACGGCGGCATCGCCTTCGGCTTCGACCGCATGGTGGCGCTGATGGCGGGCGTCGAGGCGATCCGCGACGTGATCGCCTTCCCCAAGACGCAGCGCGGCCAGGACATGCTCACCGGCGCACCCTCGGCCGCGACCGAGCGCCAGCTGCGCGAGCTGCATATCCGGCTTCGCAACCCCGCGCCGCAGTGAGGCGGCTCGCCGCCTTTCTCTTTCTTGCTTTTTGCGTCGCCGCCTTCGGCTTGTCCGAAGGCATCGCGAAAAAAGAGCTCCCCGACCAAGCGCTTGAAACGATCGCGCTGATCAAAAAGGGCGGGCCGTTTCCCTACGCTCGGGACGGCGCGACTTTCAGCAACCGGGAAAAGCAGCTGCCCGCCCGGGAGCGAGGCTGGTACCGCGAGTACACGGTGAAAACGCCCGGGGCGAGGGACCGCGGGGCGCGCAGGATCGTCGCGGGCCGCGATGGTACGCTGTACTACACCGACGACCACTATCAAACCTTCCGGCGCATCCTCGAATAGATGAGCAAGCTCCTCGCGCGCTTGAGCGACGCCGCCAAGTCGGGTGTCTATGCCGCCCCGCACGCCGGGGACATTCTCGATGCGACGCGCGGCAGCGACCTGCAGGTCGTGCGGATCGACCTCGCGGGTGTCGCCGAGAAGGGCGCGCTGCTCGACCGGATCTCCGCCGCACTGCAGTTTCCGGGCTGGTTCGGACGGAATTGGGACGCGCTCGAGGACTGTCTCTCCGATCTTTCCTGGTCGAGGGCGCGCGGCCACGTGCTGCTCTTCGAGAACGGGAAGCTAAGCGCGCCCGATTCAAAGATGCTCATCGAAATCCTCGGCGCGGCCGCTGCGCGCTGGCGCGGCAAGGATCGTTCGTTCTTCGCTGTCTTCCTGGGCGATGCGGCGGAGCTGGCGTCGCTCTACCGCCCCAGAAAGTGAAGCCGAAGCATCCCGTTTCGGTATTGGTGCTCCTCCACACCCCGGCGCTCGAGGTCCTGCTCCTCGAGCGCGTCGTGCGCGCCGGCTGGTGGCAGTCGGTGACCGGATCGCTCGATGCGCCGGGAGAGCCGCTCGAGGACGCCGCGCTTCGTGAAGTTGGGGAGGAAACCGGGGTCCGGGCGGACCCCGGCGCGCTCAAGCGGTGGAACCTCGTCTATACCTTTGAAATCTATCCCCAGTGGCGTCACCGCTTCGTCGCCGGCACGACCCATAATACGGAGCACGTGTTCAGCCTCGAGCTTCCCGGCAAGGTCGATGTCGCGCTCGCGCCCGAGGAGCACCGGGCGAGCCGCTGGCTGCCGTGGCGCGAGGCCGCGGCGGAGTGCTTTTCATGGTCCAACCGAGACGCGATCCGAATCCTGGGCGAGCGATCGCTCTGAGCGCGCTGCTGCTCGCCGCCGCCCATGCGCGCGCGGCCGAGGGCCTGAGCGTCGAGACGATCCGCCGCGGCGATGCGCTCGAGATCGCCTGCCGCGCCGAGCTCGAAGCGCCGGTCGCCCTGGTGTGGGACACGCTCACCGACTACGACCGCCTCGCCGAGTTCATCCCGGGCATGCGCCGCAGCCGCGTGCTCGAGCGGCGCGGGCCGGCCGTCGTGGTCGAGCAGTCGGGCGAGGCGCGCTTCCTTTTCTTCTCGATTCCGATCGAGGTGACGCTCGCCACGCTCGAGCAGCCGCCGCGCTCGATCGAGGCGAGCATGCTGAAGGGGAACCTGAAGCGCCTGCAGGGCACCTATCGCATCGAGCCGCGCAGCGGCGGGCTCGTGCGGCTCACCTGGACGGGCACGATCGAGGCGCTCTCGCTGCCGCCGCTCCTCGGAGAGATGCTCCTGCGCGCGAGCATCGAGGACCAGTTCCGCGGCATGGTGCGGGAGATCGAGAGGCGCGCGGCGGCGAGCGGCGACCGCGGGGCGGGCAAATGAGGCGCGCGCTCGGCGCAGCGATCGCGCTGCTCGCGCTGGGCGGCTGCGCCACGCTCGAGCCGTTCGGCTCGCACCTCGCCTCGCCGTCGCCGCAGGTGCGCGAGTGCGCCGAGTGGTATCGCCAGCTCGACGAGCGCACCGACGCGGCGGGCGTGCGCGATGCACAGGATGCGCGCGTCGCCGGATTCCCCTACCTGCGCGCCAACCGGCTGCTCGCCGCGATGCGCGCCGATGCAAGGAGCGAGCGGGCGCAGGAGGCGCTCGGCGAGCGCATGCTGCAGCTCGACCTGGAGGCGCGCCGCTTCGAGCTGCGCAATCTTCCGCCTGCCCCCATGGCGGAGGAGCGGGAGAGGCGCGGCGCATTCGATCCCGGCCCTGCGTTCGAGCGCACGATCTCCTGCGGGCGGCTGTTGCAGCAGCTCGATTTCGCGAAGCCCGCCTCGCGTGCGGCCATGCTCGAGCGCGCCGCGGTCCCCGACGACTACCTCCTCGCCGAGCGCGTCATCGGCCTTTACGCGCTCACGCGCATCCCCTTTGCGCGCGGGGTGCGGCGCTATGAGGCCGAGGTGCGCGACGCATTCGAGCGCCCGCGCGCGACCCCCGCGGGCGCGACGCTCCTTCGCTACGCGCCGCCGCCGCTCGGCTGGCCGATGACGCGCTCGCGCGCCGAGACCATCCTGTCGGTGAGCTCCGGGAACGCGCTCGGCATTCCCGAGCCCACCGAGGCGGATTTGCGCGACCTGCTGCGCGCCTATGCGCCGAGCTTCGAAGTCGAGGTGCAGGGCGACTACGACCACTTTGGCGAATTGCGCTGGTTGCGAGGCGAGGCCTCGCCGAGCGTGGATGCGGCCCATCTCGCCGTCTATGCGCATCCGGCCTGGACGCGCTATCGCGGCAAGACGCTGCTGCAGCTGGTCTACACGATCTGGTTTCCCGAGCGCCCGCCCGCAAGCGACGGCGACCTGCTCGCGGGCAAGCTCGACGGCTTCATCTGGCGCGTGACGCTCGCGCCGGACGGAGAGCCGATCCTCTTCGATTCCATCCATCCCTGCGGCTGCTTCCATCTTTTCTTTCCCACGCCCCGGGCGCGGGCGCGGCCGGCGCCCGACGATCTGCAGGAATGGGCGTTCGCGCCTCAGGCGCTCCCGCGCTTCGCCGAGGGCGATCGGGCGCTGGTGCGCATCGCGACGCGTACGCACTACGCCGAGCGCGTCTCGAGGGTGCGCGGCACGGACAGCCTCGTCCAGTACGAGATCCGGCCTTACGGCGAGCTGCGCTCGCTGCAGCGACTGGATGGCGGGCGCTCGAGCGCATTCGGGCCGCAGGGCCTCGTGCCCGGCACCGAGCGCGCCGAGCGCTGGCTGTTCTGGCCGATGGGCATCCGCTCGGCGGGGGCGATGCGCCAATGGGGTCGGCACGCGACCGCGTTCGTCGGCCGCCGGCACTTCGACGATGCCGACCTCCTCGAGAAGCGCTTCGAGCTGGAGCTCGCGCCGCGATGAGCCGCAAGCTGCGCGTCGTCACGCTGAACATCCACAAGGGGCTCTCGCAGTTCAACACCCGCATGGTCATCCACGAGCTGCGCGAGGGGCTGCGCGCGCTCGCGCCCGACCTCGTGTTCCTGCAGGAGGTGCAGGGGCTAAACGAGCGGCACGCCCTGCGCTTCGCCGCCTGGCCGCTCACGCCGCAGCACGAGTTTCTCGCCGGCAGCGACTGGCTGCACGTCTACGGCCTGAATCGCGTGCACCAGTACGGCCATTACGGCAACGCGCTGCTGTCCCGCTTCCCGATCGTGTCCTCGGAGAACGCGGACGTCTCCGATCACCGCTTCGAGCGCCGCGGCATGCTGCACGTCGTGGTCCGGGTGCCGGGCTGGAAGCGCAACCTGCACTGCCTGTGCGTGCACTTGTCGCTGCACGAGCGCGGGCGGCGCCGGCAGCTCGACGCCATCGCGGCGCGCCTCGAGCAGTTCGTCGGCACGCGCACGCCCATGATCGTGGCGGGCGACTTCAACGACTGGCGCGGGCGGGCGACGCGCATCCTCGAGCAGAGCCTCGGCATGGCCGACGTCTCGGAGGCCGCCGGCGGCGGCCGGCACCGCACCTTTCCCAGCCTGCTGCCGATCCTGCGCCTCGACCGCATCTACGTGCGCGGCTTCGAGGTCGTGCGTTCCGACGTGCACCGCGGCGCGCCCTGGTCGCTGCTCTCCGATCACCTGGCGCTAAGCGCCGAGCTGGAGCTGGCGTGAGCCTCGGCGAGCACGTCGCCTACCTCGAGGGCAACCGGCTCACGCTGCTCAGGAACGGCGAGCAGTATTTTCCCGCGCTCATCGAGGCGATCGACGCGGCGAAGGAGGAGATCTTCATCGAGGTGTACATCTTCGCCGACGACCAGACCGGGAGCCTGATCGCCGATGCGCTCGCCCGCGCCGCGGCGCGCGGGGTGCAGACGCATCTGCTCATCGACGGCTTCGGCGCGCACGATTTCGCGCCGCGCTTTCGCGAGGCGCTCGGGCGCGCGGGCGCCGAGGTGCTCGTCTTCCGGCCCTCGATCTGGCCGCGCGCGCTGCGCCGGATGCATACCGGCATGCGGCGCATGCACCGCAAGCTCGTGAGCATCGACGGCCGGATCGCTTTCGCGGGCGGCATCAACGTCATCGACGACTACGAGGAGGGCGCGCCGCGCCACCCGCGTTACGACTATGCGGTGCGCATCGAAGGGCCGCTCGCGGCAAGAGTGCGCGCCGAAACCGCGCGCATGTGGTGGCGCGTCGCCTGGGCGACCATCGGCCGGCGCTGGCCGGGCTTTCGCGCGCTCATGCGGCGCTCCGCGCACCGGCCGGGCCCGGCGGCGGGCGCGGGGAGCGGAACCCAGCGCGCGGCGCTCGTCGTGCGCGATACGCTGCGCCACCGCTACGACATCGAGCGCGCCTACATGGAGCTCATCTACAACGCGCGCGAGGAAGTGCTGATCGCGAACGCCTATTTCTTTCCGAGCCGGCGCTTCATGCGCGCGCTGGAGCACGCCGCGCGGCGCGGGGTGCGCGTGGTCCTGCTCCTGCAGGGCCGGGTCGAGTACATCCTGCAGCACTACGCGTCGCGCGCCCTCTACGGGCCGCTGCTTGCCGCCGGCATCCGCATCCACGAGTACCACCGCGCGCTCCTGCACGCGAAAGTGGCGGTGTTCGACCGGCGGGTGGCCTGCGTGGGCTCCTCCAACATCGACCCGTTCAGCCTTTTTTTCGCGCGCGAGGCGAACGTGTTCGTCGACGACGCCGACTTTGCCGGAGAGCTTTACGCGAGCCTCGTCGAAGCGATTGACCGCGGCTCGCACCCGGTGCCGCGCCGGCGCTGGATGCGCCTCGCGTTCCTGCTCAAGCTCAGGATCTGGGCGAGCTACAGCATCGCCCGGATAATCATTGCCTTCTTCGGCCTGGGCCGGCGACTCTAGACCGGCCCGCCGGGGTTCCTGCGGCGGAACATGCCCCAGCCTTCCATCGTCATGACGGTCTCGCCGCGCTGGTTCACCGCCTCCCACTTCGAATGGAGCAGGCCGATGTCCGGCTTGCTCGCCGAGGCGCGCGCGGCGGTGGTGTCCCGGTAGTAGGTGAGGGTGTCGCCCGCGCGCACCGGCGCGAGCCAGCGGATGCTGTCCAGGCCGGGCGAGCCGAGGCTTGCCGAGCGGTTCACGTATTTGTCGACCATCAGGCGCATCGCCATGCAGCAGGTGTGCCAGCCGCTCGCGATCAGGCCGCCGAAAAAGGATTTCTTCGCCGCTTCCGGATCGACGTGGAAGGGCTGCGGGTCGAACTGGCGCGCGAAGGCGATGATGTCCGCCTCGGTGAAGGTGTGCGTGCCGATCTCGACACGGCCGCTTTCGCGCAGGTCTTCCCAGTAAAGCAGCTCGGGCATCAGTTCTCCTCGGGCGCCTTGCGCTCGTAGGCGCGCACGCGCTCGCGCAGCTCCTCCGGCAGGGGCGCGGGCTTCATGGTCGCGATGTCGACATTCACATAGACGAGCTCGGCCGCGATCAAAGGCGCCTCGCGCACGATCTCGAAGGCGTAGGTCATGCTGCTGCGGCCGAGCCTCGCGACGCGGCAGTACACGGCGAGCTCGTCGTCGTAGCGCGCCGAGCCCAGATACTCGACGGTGGCCTTGCGCAAAAAAATGTCGTTCGAGTACTTCTTCAGGTAGCCCTCGGGATATGCCACGCCGATCGCGCGCCAGTGCTCGGCGATCGTGGTATCGATGTAGGTGAGGTAGTGCGCGTTGAAGACGACCTTCTGCATGTCGACTTCGGCCCAGCGCACGCGCAGCCGGTGCACGCATTTGAAGTCGGAGTGCGAAGGCTGCGGCGCCATATTTTCGGAGTGTAATATGGGCCGCGCGATGGACGAGATCGTGGTCCGCAGCCTTGCGAAATGGCCGAACGTTCCCGATGTCTACGGCTGGCTGATGCTCGATCGGCGCGGCAACTGGCTCGTGCGCAGCAAGGGCGATGCGCAGCGCTTCGAGCGCATCGGCAACGCGGCCTTCAGGGAGTTCATCGCGCGCAACTACCAGCCGGACGCGCGCGGCTGCTGGTTCTTCCAGAACGGCCCGCAGCGCGTCTTCGTCAAGCTCGCCTACACGCCGCTGGTCGTGCACCACGAAGGCGAGTCGCTCATCGACCAGTGCGGGCGCGCATTTTCGGCCCGGGAGTTCGCGCTGGACGAGGAGGGCTCGGTGCTCGCCATTGGCGAAGCTGCGGGCGGCTCGGCGGTCGCCCTGGTGGATGACCGCGACATCGCGCGCTACGAGCCGCGCGCGGGAGAGATGGGGCGCTTGACGCGCGAGGAGGCGGCCAGGCGCTTCGGCTTCGTCGCCGACCCGGGACCCCCGGCCGGCGAAACAGGGGAGATTTGCCGGGTCTGAGCGGCCGAATCCTTGCGCCGCCGCAAAAACCTCTTTATAATCCGGCCTCTTTTTTGCACCCCCTGGGCGGCCCCGCGTGCAGGCAAGCGAGCCGCCCGGTTTGTTTCTGGAAACCGTAAAACAAGCGAAAAGATGCCTACCGTCAATCAGTTAATGCGCCACGGGCGTGGCGCCAAGCGCGCCAAATCGAAGGTGCCTGCGCTCGCCGGCTCGCCGCAAAAGCGGGGCGTCTGCACGCGCGTGTACACGACCACCCCGAAGAAGCCCAATTCGGCGCTGCGCAAGGTCGCGAAAGTGCGCCTCACCAACGGCTTCGAGGTGATCGGCTACATCGGCGGCGAAGGCCACAACCTGCAGGAGCACTCGGTGGTGCTCATCCGCGGCGGCCGCGTGAAGGACCTGCCCGGCGTGCGCTACCACATCGTGCGGGGGTCGCTCGACACGCAGGGCGTGAAGGACCGCAAGCAGGCGCGCTCGAAGTACGGCGCCAAGATGGCGAAGACGGCGTAAGCAGGAAGGAAAACGCAACATGCCCCGACGCAGAGAAGTCCCGAAGCGCGAGATCCTGCCCGACCCGAAGTTCAGCAACGTCGAGGTGGCGAAGTTCGTCAACGTGCTCATGACGCGCGGCAAGAAGTCCGTGGCCGAGTCGATCGTCTATGGCGCGCTCGACATGATCAAGACGAAATCCGGGAAAGACCCGATCGAGGTATTCGCGCAGGCGGTTCAGAACGTGAAGCCGATGGTCGAGGTGAAGAGCCGCCGCGTGGGCGGCGCGAACTACCAGGTGCCGGTGGAAGTGCGGCCGGTGCGGCGCGTGGCCCTGTCCATGCGCTGGATCCGCGAGGCGGCGCAGAAGCGCGGCGAGAAGTCGATGACCGCGCGCCTGGCCGGCGAGCTTGCCGAAGCGGCGGAGGGACGCGGCGGCGCAATGAAGAAGCGCGAGGAAGTGCACCGCATGGCGGAGGCCAACAAGGCCTTCTCGCACTACCGCTTCTAAGGACAACGGGAAAAAATGAACGTGGCCCGCAAGACCCCCATCGAACGCTATCGGAACATCGGCATCTCGGCGCATATCGACGCCGGGAAGACGACGACGACCGAGCGCATCCTCTTCTACACCGGCGTCAACCACAAGATCGGCGAGGTGCACGACGGCGCCGCCACCATGGACTGGATGGAGCAGGAGCAGGAGCGCGGCATCACCATCACCTCCGCGGCGACGACCTGCTTCTGGAAGGGAATGGATCTCTCCTATCCCGAGCACCGCATCAACATCATCGACACGCCGGGCCACGTCGACTTCACGATCGAGGTCGAGCGCTCGATGCGCGTGCTCGACGGCGCCTGCATGGTCTATGACGCGGTCGCGGGCGTTCAGCCGCAGTCCGAGACGGTGTGGCGCCAGGCGAACAAGTACCGCGTGCCGCGGCTCGCGTTCATCAACAAGATGGACCGTATCGGCGCCACCTTCTTCAAGTCCTACGACCACATCAAGACGCGCCTGAAGGGCAACCCGGTGCCGATCCAGATTCCGATCGGCCTGGAGGACAAGTTCGAGGGCGTGATCGATCTCGTCACGATGCAGGCGATCTACTGGGACGAGGCCTCGCAGGGCATGAAGTTCGAGAAAAAGCCCATCCCGGCCGAGCTCGCCGACGAGGCGAAGGAGTGGCACGGCAAGATGGTCGAGGCCGCGGCCGAGGCGAACGAAGAGCTCATGAACAAGTACCTCGAGTCGGGCGAGCTCACCGTCGAGGAGATCAAGAAAGGCCTGCGCCTGCGCACCATCTCGAACGAGATCGTGCCGATGCTGTGCGGAACCGCCTTCAAGAACAAGGGCGTGCAGGCGATGCTCGATGCGGTGATCGACTACCTGCCCTCGCCCGTGGACATCCTGCCGGTGAAGGGCGAGGACCACAGGGGCGAGCCCGCCTCGCGCAAGCCCGGGGACGAGGAGCCTTTCGCCGCGCTCGCGTTCAAGATCATGACCGACCCCTTCGTCGGCCAGCTCACCTTCGTGCGCGTGTATTCCGGCGTGCTCAACTCCGGCGACACGGTGCTCACCTCGATGAAGGGCCGCAAGGAGCGCATCGGGCGCCTCTTGCAGATGCACGCCAACGAGCGCGAGGAAATCAAGGAAGTGCGCGCCGGGGACATCGCGGCGGTCGTGGGCCTGAAGGACGTGATCACCGGCGAGACCATCAGCGATGTGAAGAACTCGATCACGCTCGAGAAGATGGAGTTCCCCGACCCCGTGATCTCGCAGGCGGTCGAGCCCAAGACCAAGGTCGACCAGGAAAAGATGGGCGTCGCGTTGAATCGCCTCGCGCAGGAAGACCCGTCCTTCCGCGTGCGCACCGACGAGGAATCCGGCCAGACGATCATCTCGGGCATGGGCGAGCTGCACCTGGAGATCATCGTCGACCGCATGAAGCGCGAATTCGGCGTGGAAGCCTCGGTCGGCAAGCCGCAGGTGGCGTATCGCGAAACCATGCGCAGATCGCTCGAGTCCGAGGGCAAGTTCGTCAAGCAATCGGGCGGCCGCGGCCAGTACGGCCACGTGTGGCTCAAGCTCGAGCCGCAACAGCCGGGCAAGGGCAACGAGTTCGTCGACGCGATCAAGGGCGGCCGCGTGCCGAAGGAATTCATTCCGGCGGTGAGGAAGGGCATCGACGAGGCGCTAAACGAAGGCGTGCTCGCCGGCTATCCGGTCGTCGACGTCAAGGCGACGCTTTTCGACGGGTCGTACCACGAGGTCGACTCGAACGAGAACGCGTTCAAGATGGCCGCGATCTTCGCGTTCAAGGACGGCATGCGCGCCGCGCAGCCGATCCTGCTCGAGCCGATCATGGCCGTGGAAGTGGAAACGCCCGAGGAGAAGATGGGTGACGTGATCGGCGACCTGTCGGGTCGCCGCGGCGTGATCCAGGGGATGGACGACCTGCCCGGCGGCAAGGCGGTGAAGGCCGAGGTGCCGCTCGGCGAGATGTTCGGCTACTCGACGACGCTGCGCTCGCTCACGCAGGGGCGCGCGACGTACACGATGGAGTTCAAGCACTACGCCGAGGCGCCGAAGAGCGTCGCGGATTCCATCATCAACAAGGACGACAAAGAGAAGAAATAAGGCAGGAGCTAAAACATGGCGAAAAGCAAATTCGAGAGAACCAAGCCGCACCTGAACGTGGGGACGATTGGCCACGTGGATCATGGCAAGACGACGCTGACGGCGGCGATGACGCACATTCTGGCGAAGAAGTTCGGGGGCGAGGCGAAGAACTACGACCAGATCGACAACGCGCCGGAGGAAAAGGCGCGCGGCATCACGATCAACACGGCGCACGTGGAGTACCAGACCGAGAAGCGCCACTACGCGCACGTGGACTGCCCGGGGCACGCCGACTACATCAAGAACATGATCACGGGCGCGGCGCAGATGGACGGGGCGATCCTGGTGGTCTCGGCCGCCGATGGGCCGATGCCGCAGACGCGCGAGCACATTCTCCTGGCAAGACAGGTGGGGGTGCCCTACATCGTGGTGTTCCTGAACAAAGCGGACATGGTGGACGACAAGGAGCTGCTGGAGCTGGTGGAAGTGGAGGTGCGCGAGCTCCTGTCCAAGTACGAGTTCCCGGGGGACAAGACCCCGATCGTGATCGGCTCGGCGCTGAAGGCGCTGGAGGGCGACGAGGGGGACCTGGGGATCAAGGCGATCATGAAGCTCGCCGATGCGCTGGATTCCTAC
>Ga0310810_10010192_pt1 | contig 10926 bp, 8 predicted proteins | sample NCmetagenome_FD_207641 | JGI IMG/M metagenome (GOLD analysis project Ga0310810, IMG submission 207641) | Soil microbial communities from experimental microcosm in Duke University, North Carolina, United States - NC | ecosystem: Engineered > Artificial ecosystem > Soil microcosm > Unclassified ... | reverse complement strand
GTGGTGGAGCTCACGATCGACGGTACGATGTCGCGGACGCTCATCCGCGAGATCCAGCGCCATCCGTTCAAGCGCGAGGTGCTGCACGTCGATTTCCTCGAGCTGGTGGCCGGCGAGAAAGTGGCGGTCGACCTGCCGATCGTGCTCGTGGGCACGCCGGCGGGCGTGCGCGACTCGGGCGGCATCCTCGACCAGATCCTGCGCGAGATCAGCATCGAGGTGGATCCGGCGCACATGCCGACCCACATCGAGGTGGACGTCTCTGCGTTAGGCATCAACGACTCGCTGCACGTGTCCGACCTCAAAGTGCCGGAAGGCATCGAGGTGCTGGTGGACGCCGGGGCCACGGTGTGCGTCGTCTCGCCGCCGCACGTCGAGGAAGAGCCGGCCGCACCGGAAGCCGGCGCCGAGACCGAAGTGCCGGCCGAGCCCGAGCTCATCCGGAAGCCGAAGGGCGAGGACGAAGAGGGCGCCGAAGAGGAGAAGTGATCGTGGCCGGCGCGGCCGGCGCCGCCTGCTGATCGAGGGTCCGGCGCATGAAGCTGATCGTCGGCCTGGGGAATCCCGGGCGCGCCTACGAACGGACACGCCACAACGTCGGCTGGTGGGTGGTGGACCACCTGGCCGACGTTTGGCATCTCGGGGCCTGGCGCGAGGACGCTCAGGCGCTCGTCGCCTCCGGCCGGTTAGGCGCGGCGCACGTGCGGCTCCTGAAGCCGCTCACGTTCATGAACTTGAGCGGAGCCGCGCTGGTGCCGTACCTCAGGCGCCCCACGTTCGACCCGGCCACCGACCTGCTCGTCGTGGTGGATGACGTGGCGCTTTCCGTTGGGCGCATTCGCCTGCGCGCCCAAGGCAGCGCGGGCGGGCACAACGGGCTCAAGAGCATCGAGCTCGAGATCGGCGGCCGCGAGTACGCTCGCCTGCGCGTTGGTGTGAGGCCCGTCGATCCCGACCGGCCGATCGGCGAGCTCGCGGATTTCGTGTTGTCGCCATTCGGCTCGGCGGACCGCGACGTCGTGGTATCGCTGTATCCGCAGCTGACCGCCGCTATCGAGACGTGGGTGCACGACGGGATTGCCGCCGCTCAGAACCGCTTCAACGCGGACGCCACGGCCTAGTTCTTTTTCACATCGACACGTTCAACGCTGCATGCTCTCGCTCGCCATCGTCGGTCTGCCTAACGTCGGCAAGTCCACGCTGTTCAACGCGCTCACCGCCGCCAAGGCGGACGCGGCCAACTACCCGTTCTGCACTGTCGAGCCGAACGTCGGCATCGTCGAAGTGCCCGACCAGCGCCTCACGACGCTGGCCGAAATCGTCCAGCCCAAGAAGGTGGTCCCTGCGGTGGTGCAGTTCGTGGACGTCGCGGGCCTGGTGAAGGGCGCGTCGAGCGGAGAGGGATTGGGCAACAAGTTTCTCGCCAACATCCGCGAGACCGACGCCATCGTGCACGTGGTGCGCTGCTTCGACGACCCCGACGTGCTGCACGTGATGGGCTCGGTGGACCCGGTGCGCGACCGCGACGTGATCGAGCTGGAACTGGCGCTCGCCGACCTGGCTACGGTGGAGAACCGGCTCGACCGCGTGCGCCGCGCGGCGAAAGCGGCGGACAAGGATGCGCTGGCCGAGCTCCCGGTGCTCGAAGCCGCGTATGCTGCGTTAGGCGAAGGCAAGGGGCTGTGGCAGCTGCGCCTGGATGCCGCGTCGCGCGCGGTACTCAAGCCGCTCTCGCTGCTCACCATCAAGCCCGTGCTCTACGCCGCCAACGTGAGCGACACCGAGCTCACGGGCGCCGAGGGTCCGCACCTGCGCGCGCTGCGCGAGGCCGTGCGCTCGAGCGGCGAGCACGCCGAGATCGTCCCCTTCTCCGCCAAGATCGAGGCCGAGCTCGCGGACCTGCCGCCCGAGGATCGGGCGGAGTTCCTGTCGTCGTTAGGCGTCGAGTCCGCCGGCCTCGCTCGGCTCATCCGCGCCGGCTACGCGCTCTTGGGACTCGAGACCTACTTCACAGCGGGCGAGCCCGAGGTGCGCGCCTGGACCATTCATCAGGGCGACACGGCACCCAAAGCCGCCGGCGTGATCCACACGGACTTCGAGCGCGGATTCATTCGCGCCGAGACGGTGTCGTTCGATGAGTTCGTCGCCAACCGCGGATGGAAAGCCGCGCGCGAGAAGGGCGTGGTGCGCAGCGAGGGAAAGGAGTACGTGGTGGCGGACGGGGATGTGATGCTGTTCCGATTCAACGTCTGAGGGACGCGTCGCCCCGCGGAGGCGCTTCGTTGGTGGCGACGGGACCCTGCCTTTCGACCACCTGAAGTGTGTCGTACATTCCCGCAGCAGACGGATATTTCCTCGCGAACACTCTGGTCCTGTGGACGAACAGGGCGAAGTCACTCGATTGTTGGGCGCCGCACAAGGCGGAGACGCGCAAGCACTCAACCGCGTCGTGACGCTCGTGTACCGCGAGCTCGAGCAGCTCGCGCACCGGCAGCTGGCAAAGGAGCGCCCGGATCACACGCTCGACACCGGCGCGCTGGTCCACGAGGCCTTCCTCAAGGTGTCTGGACTACACAGCATGCAGTGGCAGAGCCGCGCGCACTTCCTGGCTATGTCCGCGCGATTGATGCGGCGCATCCTCGTCGACTACGCGGCCGCAAAGAGCGCGCAGAAGCGCGGCGGGGACGCCGTCCGCATCACGCTCGATGCCGATCTGGGGTCGGCCGCCGCCGCGGAAAGCGAGGATTTGCTCGCGTTAGACGACGCCCTGCAACGGCTGGCGACGCTCGATGCGCGCCAGGCGCGTGTGGTGGAGTGCCGGTTCTTCGCGGGCATGAGCGTCGAGGAAACCGCGACGGCCCTCGATATCTCGCCCGCGACCGTAAAGCGCGACTGGATGGTTGCACGCGCATGGCTCAACGCGGAGCTCGCGTCGTGAGCTACAGCGCGGATACAGTGGAGCGGCAAGTGCGCAGCGCCGACACGGATCGATGACGCCCGAACGGTGGGCCATCGTCCAGCACGTGTTGCACGAAGCCATTCCACGCGACGGGACAGATCGCGATACGTACCTCGAGTCGGCCTGTGCGGGCGACGCCGCTCTGCGACGCCACGTTGATGCCCTGCTGAATGCGCACGCACGTGCCGGCAAACTGGATGCGCTCGAGGATCGCATCCGGGCGCCGCTCGCAGCGCTCCTCCATAGCCCGGGCGGCGTCCCGCCGGACACGCCGGTCCGCTCGCGCTATGAGGTCCTCGAGCGGTTAGGCAGCGGCGGCATGGGCGTCGTGTATCGTGCGCACGATCGGCGTCTCGATCGGCACGTCGCCCTCAAGTTTCTTCCGCCGCACCTCGCCACTGCAGATGCGGCCAAACGGCGGTTCCTCGCCGAAGCGCAGGCCACCGCCGCGCTCGAGCACCCGAACATCTGCACGATCTACGAGATCGGCAACATGGATGACGGCCAGTTGTACATCGCCATGCCGTTCTACGATGGCGAGACGCTGGACCGGCTGATTCTCCGGGGGCCGATGCCCGTTGGCGAGACGATCCGCATCGCGCTCGCGATCGCGGACGGGCTGGCCAAGGCGCACGAGCGCGGCATCATCCATCGCGACGTGAAGCCGCCTAACGTGATGATCACCGCCGATGGACTGGTGAAAATCCTCGATTTTGGGATCGCCAAGCTGGTGGACCTCGGCGCGGATGGTGCCACGCAGCCAGGCACCAGGGTCGGCACGGTGTCGTACATGAGTCCGGAGCAGGCGGGCGGCGAACCCGTCGATCATCGTACCGACGTCTGGTCGTTGGGCGTCGTGCTCTATGAGATGCTGGCGGGCGAACGCCCCTTCCTCGGCGACGACGAGCGCGGGCTCATCGAGGCGATACAATTGCGCGACCCCAAGCCGCTCTCGACACGGTTCGAGGAGCTGCCGTCGTCCATCGACGGCATTATCGCCACGGCGCTCGCCAAACGGCCCGCCGATCGATACGCATCGATGCGAGCCTTGGTGCAGGAACTGGTCTCGCTTCACGCCCTGCTCGCACCGGCTGTCGGCGCACCGCGTCCAAGCACCGCACGCCATGAGCCCCCGCGCACCGCGCTCGCGTTAGGCGGCGAGCGCCGCCAAGTCACGATCCTCGTCGCCACGGTGTCGGGCTACGCGTCCGTCATCGAGCGCTGCCCGCCCGACGAGACGGAACGGGTCCTTGGCCGTGTGCGCAACGCGGCGGTGGATGTGACGCGCCGCTACGGCGCATCGATCGAGGGGCTGCAGGGCGATCAACTGCGGGCGGTGTTCGGCGTCCCCGAGATTCACGAGGACGATGCGCTGCGCGCCGTCCGTGCTGCACTCGAGTTGCACGCGTGCGTCCGCGAGATCGCGGCATCGGTCGCCGACGGACCGGCGCGGGCGATCCGCATGCAGTCGGGGATTCACACAGCGCCGGTGGTGATTCATCGTCCTCGACGCGACGACAGCGGTTACCAAGTGATCGGCGCCGCGATGCACTCGGCCGCGCGTCTCTCGGCGATCGCGGCGCCGGACGAAATTCTCGCGAGCGGCGAGTGCCATCGGCTCGTGTCGCCGTTCATTGCCGCGGAGCCAAGCGCGCCGGCGCTGCTCACGGCGGGCGCCGCGCCATCGGTCGTATACCGCATTCGCGGCGAGTCCGGGCTGACGACGCGCCTCGAGGCGGCCGAGCGCGCCGGCCTAACGCCGTATGCGGGCCGTGGCGCCGAGCTCGGCACGGTGAAAACGAGGCTTGCACAGGCCTGCGCGGGTGACGGGCAGTTGGTGGTCATCGTCGGCGAGGCCGGAGCCGGAAAAAGCCGGCTGTTGTACGAGCTGCGACACGGATTGGTCGGCAGCGACGTGCGAGTGCTCAAGGGACGGTGCCAGTCGTACGCCGGCGTCGCGCCGTATCGCCCGTTCATCGAAGCGCTGCTCACCATCATCGGGCCCGACGATGGCGGCGAACAACGCACATCGCTCGAGCACATCGTGTCGCGCATCGTCGCTATCGATTCGTCGCTGGCCGATTTCGTCCCGCTGTACCTGCACCTGCTCTCGATCGACAGTCAGCAGTACCGCGTGCCGCGCCATCTGCAAGGCGAGCGCTTCAAAGCGGCGATGCTCGATGCGCTCGTGGCGATCGTCACGCTCTATGCCCAACGACACCCGGCCGTCGTGCTGTTCGAGGACTGGCACTGGGTGGACGGTGCATCGCGCGATGTGCTCCGCCAGCTCTCGGAAATTCTCGCGGCATTTCCGCTGCTCGTCGTCGTGTCGTGTCGTCCCGATGGCAGCGATGCATGGGGCAGCGCGGACAACCGGACGGTGATTCATCTGGGACCACTCGACCGAATCGCGTCGGCAGCGATCATGCAATCCGTGCTACAGGCTAACCGCGTGGAGCCGGAGCTGGCGCGTCAGATCCATGAACGGACAGGCGGCAATCCATTCTTTCTCGAGGAAGTGTGTCAGACACTGATCGAGGACGGTACGGTGACGGTATCCGACGGCGAAGCCATCGCGGCCGACGCGTCGGCCCCAGTGCAATTGCCGGAAACCGTGCAAGCGGTGATTCGAACGCGACTCGGCCGCCTGGACGGGGACGCGCTCGAAGTGCTTCGCGTCGCATCGGTGATCGGCCGCGAATTTTCAGGCGCCGTACTCGAGCACGTCCTCATGGGCGCCATTGCGGCAGCGCCGGCGCTCCGGCGCCTCAATGGCGCCGGGCTCCTGCAGCAGACCAGCGTTGTCCCGGAGCAGTCGTACCGATTCAAGCACGTGCTAACGCAGGAAGTGACGTACAGCACGCTGCTCGAGCATCAGCGCAAGACGTTGCACGGAGCGGTGGGACGCGCGCTCGAGCGCCTGTATTCGACACAAATGGAAGAGCGCCTCGGCCTGCTGGCGCATCACTTCAGCCACGCCGAAGAATGGCGAGAAGCCGTGCGCTACGGCATGCAAGCAGCGGAACGCGCGGCCGCATTGAGCCAGTTCTCCGACGCGCTTGCGGCGCTCGAACGTGCCCAATCGTGGCTCATGCATCTGGAGGACAACGCGGATCGGCGAGAGACGCTCGCCGACATTCTGCTGCGCCAAGAGCGTGTGTGCGAGACGCTGGGCCTGCGCGGGCGACAGCAACGCCTGGTGGATGAACTCATCGCGCTCCTCGCGCCGGTGGGCGCGTCGGCGAAGCTCGCCGAGGCATATCTGCGGCAAGGCGACGTGTCGACGCTCCTCAAGAAATTCGATGCGGCGGGCCGGGCCCTCGAGACGGCGCTGCGCATCGCGCGCGAGCAGGGCGATGCGGCGGCCGAGCGAAACGCGCTGCGCAGCATCGGCCTGCTCCGATGGCATGAAGGCAACAATGCAGAGGCGCTCGCGATTGCCGAGGACGCGCTGGCCATCGATCGCGAGCGCGAGGACGAGCACGCTGTCGCCGGCGATCTCGCCAACCTGGGGAGCATCCTGCGGGGCATGGGCGAGTACGAGCGCGCCAGGCTGTGTCTCGAGGAGGCGCTGGAGCTGCGGGCCGTTCGAGAGGATCCGATCACCCAATCGTTCGTGCTGCAACATCTGGCGAACGTGCATCGGTCGTTAGGCAACGCCGAGCGCGCGCTCGAGTACCTGCGCCGCGGAGCCGAGCAGACGCGCGAGCTGCGGCTGCCGATCCAGCGGTCGTTCCACCTCACCGCGATCGCACACATCTATTTGCAGCAGGGGATGATCGAGGACTCCCTGCGCGTGTACGGCGAGGCGGTCGATCTCAGTCGCAAGGCCCGGCATGCGGATGGTCTGGCGCAGGGCGTCCGCACGTTAGGCGAGGTACTGTTCGGCCTGCGGCGCGACGCCGAGGCGCTGCCGCTGTTCACGGAGGGCGTTGCGTTGTTCGCGCAGCTCGAGGATGGGCGCGGCGAAGCGTTGATGTGGTCGCGGATCGCAGCCATCAACGAGCGAACCGGATCGTTCATCGAGGCCGGCGCGGCGTGGGAGTCGGTACGGGCGCTCGCGCGCCAGGTGGGTGGCACGAGCGACGAACTGGACGCGATCGACGGAATGGCGCGGTGCGCGCGCCACCGACCGCCGAACGACGCCGGCGCCGCCATCGCACTGTACGAAGAGGCCATCGCGTTGGCATCGGCGAGAGGCGAGCAGCAGCGTGAAGGATCGGTGCGCAACCGCCTCGGCATTCTGCACTGGGAGCGCGGCGCCTACGCATCCGCCCTCCAGCAATACGAAGCCGCGCTCCGCATTGTCCGCGCGCTCGGCGACGCCGTACACGAAGGGCTCATCCTGAACAGTCTCGGCCTAACGCTATCTCGACTGCGCCGACACGATGAGGCGCGAACCGTGCTCGCGCAGGCCCTCGCCCTGAATCGCCATACGGGCGAATCGCTGCTCGAGGCACATACGCTGGCGGTCCTGGGCGAAGTCTACGCGGACGTCGGCCGTCTCGAGGATGCGGCGGCGCACTACGAGCTGGCCATCGCCATCCGCCGCGAGATGCAGGACCAGGTCGGCACCGGCCATCTGTTGACTCGACTCGCGCACGTGCACGACATGCAATCCACCACATCACCAGCGGAGTGAACCATGCCGCGCTACATCATCGAGCGGAATGTCCCCGGGCTGTCGCATCAGGATCTCGAGGCCGCCGCCAGGCGATCGATCGAAACGATCGCCCACATGCAGGGCGTCGTCTGGATCCGGAGCTACGTGTCCGATACCGAGGGGAAGATTTATTGCGAGTACGATGCACCGGACCCGGCTGCGATTCTGGACCATGCACGTCGCGCCGGGTTGCCGGTGGATCGGATCTCGGAGGTCACCCTCGAGATCAGTCCCGCGATGTTCGTGTGAACCTGCCTAACCCCAGCGCGGCATCTCGTCGGGGCTGATTCCGAGGAGCGTCTTCGCGACCAGCTCGTGCGTGAGCGCGCTGTTCGCGGGGTGTATCCGGCCCAAGCGCGCGTCACGAAAGAGACGCTCGAGCTCCGCACGCCTGAAGATGCCAAAGCCGCCCGCCAGGTCGAGCGCGCGATCGATGATGCGCCACGCGCCCTCCACCGCGTGATACTTGGCCGCGAAGATCTTGGCCGGCCACTGCGCGCCGTGGTTCACTCCGTCAGACCAATCCTGCGCGATGCGGTCGAGGTGAGGCCCGATGCTCTCCAGCTCGAGACCCATGTCCGCCACACTGTGCTGCACCTCGGCATGGTAGGCCATCGACCGGGACAGCGCGATGGACTTTTTCTTTTTCAGCGTGTCGATGGTTCGATCGAGCGCGTACTGCGCCATACCGTAGTAGATGTTGCCGAAGCCGAGCAGCGCCCATGCGAACACCGCCAGTACGAACAGGTCAACACCCGCCGCGCCGGCCGGGATGACGCGTACGACGAAACGCTCGGGCACGACCGCACCCTCCAGAATCGTGTCATCGCTCCGCGTCGCGCGCATGCCGAGGACATCCCACGTCTCTTCGACGCGAAAGCCGGCGGTGTCCCGCGGCATGAACGCGTGCACGATTTTCGGCGCAGCCGGATCGCTCATGTCCATGCCGTGAAGCCCGAGATAGGACCACACGGGAGTGAGGCTGCCGAACGATTTGTGTCCGGTGAAGCGATATCCGCCCGCGACGCGTTCAGCTTTGGTGGTGGAGAGCAGCACCGGAATGTCGTTGCCGCTCTCGGCATGTCCCGCCGCGAATACCGCGCCGCGGGCGGCCTCGTTGAGCAGCCACTCCAGCGACCGGTCGCCGGCGCGCCAGAGGTCGGCGGCGACACCTACCCAATAGAGGTGCATGTTGATGCCTAACGCTGTGGGCGGCGCGTAGTAGGCGAGCCGCCGTTGCTCGCGAACGATGTCGGCGAGGGTGAACCCAGGCCCGCCGAATTCAGCGGGCAGCGGGAGGCGCAGGTATCCGGCGTCGCGCAGTTCCTCGAAGTCTTCCGAGAAGAATCTGTTTTCCCGATCGTAGCCCGCAGCGCGCTTCCGACAGCGCTCGAGGAGCGCCGGGGTGAGTGGTGACGGAGAGACGGCGTCCTCCGAGTTAGAGGAAGCGGTCTCCGAGGCAGTCGTAGCCATGACGCGACTCCGGTGTTTGGTTCGAGTAGGATGGGGGACGTTTACAGTAGAGGCGGCAGAAACCGGAAACGGGGCTCACACGCTGGGGGCGGCGGCGCTTCCCTCACAAAGCTCTCACCAGTTACTTTACGTCACTCACATAGCCCTCCTCCGCCCAAAGAGCGGAGGCGACCAAGACCACAGGGAGGAAGCACCAGAATGCCTCGCCGCTACGAGGCGGTGTACATCTTCGACTCTACGCTCGAAGACGCCGCCATCCAAGAGAAACTCGGCCGGTTCCACGCCATGCTCGGCGCCGGCGACACCCTCAACGTCGACCATTGGGGCCGGCGCCAGCTCGCCTACTCCATCGGTCCGCGCGACAACGGCTACTACGCCATCGCGCGCTTCGAGGCCGAGCCGACCGTGCTCCCGGAGTACGAGCGCGCGCTCAAGCTCGACGAAGGCGTCGTCCGCTACCTCGTCGCCCTGCACGAGCACGAAGTCGGCGCACCGCCGATGAGCGAAGAAGAGATGGCCGCGGGCCGCACGGCACGCAGCGCCGATGACGACGACGACGAGGACTGACCCATGCGACGCCCACAGAAAAGCTGCCCGTTCTGCGAGTCCCGCGTGCGCTTCATCGATTACAAGGATGACCGCACGTTAGGCCGCTTCCTCACCGATACCGGCAAGATTTTGCCGAGCCGCCTGAGCGGCGTGTGCGCCCGCCACCAGCGCCAACTGGCGGTGTCGATCAAGCGCGCGCGATACCTGGCCCTGATCCCCTATATCCGGGGACACCAGGCCTGACGGATGCCTAACGGCACCACGCCGGCGCCGCGCGAACGGGGATGGATCCGCGTCATCCTCGCTCTCGCGGCGTTGCTGTTGATTCCGCACATCCCGGGCGGACCATCCACGTTGCCCGTGGTCGACACGCTGGTACTGCTCGTGCCCGCGCTCGCCGCGTGCTGCGTGGTGGGATGGTGGGCCGGCGGTTCGCTGTGGCTCGCGCTCATCTGGTCGACGCTCGCCGCGGCGATCCTCGTCTTGCCGCCGCCGGCCGGCGTCGATGACGCGTACTACGCGCTGGCCCGCGGGTGGGGCGTGATCGTCGCGGCCGCCTTCGGCGTGGTGTGCCTCGTCGGACGCGGGCAGCCGTTCATCACCCGCGCGCTCATGGGACTCGGCCTCGCGATCGTCCTGTCGTTAGGCGTGATCGGCGTGGGCCGCCTCGACCCCGGCAGCGCCGAACGCGTCTTCGCCGGGCAGTTCGCCGCCCGCAACAGCGCGGCAGTGGATGAAATGGAAAAGGACGCGTCGCAGGTGGCGGAGTCGTTCCCGAATCTGTCGGGGATGGCACGCGAGGTCGCCACGCGACAGGCTCAGGTGCAGGACACGCTGTCCCAGTATGCAGCGCCGATCTATCCGGCGGCGCTCGCCCTCGAGGCGCTGGCGGCGCTCGCACTCGCGTGGGCGCTGTTTCACCGCTTGAGCCGCGTGCGCATCGGCGCGCCGCTCGCACCGCTCAAGCTGTTCACATTCGGCGACCAGCTGGTCTGGGCGCTGGTCGCCGGCGTTGCCTTGATCCTCGTGCCGTCGCGCGACGCGCTGGCGGCGATCGGTACGAGCGTGCTCATCTTTTTCGGAACGCTGTACGCGCTGCGCGGCTACGGCATCTACGCGTGGTTCATCTCACGGCGCGTGGCGGTGACCAGCGTGGCAGTGGCGGTCGCGGCGTTTCCGTTGTCGCTCGTCACCGTGCCGTGGGCAGTTGGCCTCGGCGTGAGTGACACCTGGATCGACTGGCGCCGCCGCCTCAAGCATTCGCTCACCGGCGGCAGCGACC
>Ga0310810_10010191_pt1 | contig 10927 bp, 8 predicted proteins | sample NCmetagenome_FD_207641 | JGI IMG/M metagenome (GOLD analysis project Ga0310810, IMG submission 207641) | Soil microbial communities from experimental microcosm in Duke University, North Carolina, United States - NC | ecosystem: Engineered > Artificial ecosystem > Soil microcosm > Unclassified ... | reverse complement strand
GATGACGTAGGCCATGTTGAGCCCGGCGAGCACGATCGCGGGCAATATCAGGTCCTGCCATGGTGCACCTGGCCCCACGGTGGGCCGGAACCAGCCGAGCTGCAGGCCGAAGAAGTACTGGGCCACGAAGGCGAAGACGAAGACCGGCAGCGAGATGAGGACCAAGGAGATGGCCAGGGCGGTGACGTCGATGATGCCGCCCTTGCGCAGGGCGGAGATGATGCCGATCGTCACGCCGACGATCAGCTGGATGAGCACCGCCAGGAGCGCCAGCCGGAGCGTGGTGGGGAAGGTGCGCACCAGGATGTCGTTGACCGACTGCCCCGAGAACGTCGTGCCCAGGTCGCCCTGGAAGACGTCGCCGAGGTACAGGAAGTAGCGCACGAAGAACGGCTGATCGAGGTTGAACTTGTCCTCAAGCGCCGCGACCTGCTCAGCGGACGGGGTGCGATCCCCGAACATGCGCAGGATCGGGTTGCCCGGCATGGCGAAGACCATGGCGTAGATGAGGAAGGTGGAGCCGAAGAAGACCGGGATGCCCTGAAAAAGGCGGCGGACGATGTACCAGAACATGGGATACCAGACGTGTCATCAACACGCACCCCGTGGTGCGACGCGGACGCCGCACCACGGGGTGTTGTTGTGGGCTGTTACTCGGCCTTGGTGACTCCGTAGAGGATCGGCCAGCTGTCCCAGCCGAACTTCACGTTGTCGACCAGCGTGGAGTATCCACCGGTGACCGAGGAGTACCAGAGCGGAATAGCCGGCAGGTCCTGGAAGAGGACGCCCTGCGCCTGGTTGAACAGCTTGCCCTGCTCCTCCTGCGACTGAGCCGCGAGGCCCTCGTCGTAGAACTTGTCGAACTCAGGGCTGGAGTAGTCGGCGTCGTTCGACCCGGAACCCGTCGCGTAGAGCGGCCCGAGGCCGTTCGCCTGGGACGGGAAGTCGAACTGCCAGCCGGTACGGAACGCCGCCTTGATGGTGCGGTCGTTGACCTCGGTGCGCAGCCCGGCGAAGTCGGGGTACGGGAGGCCGGCCGCATCGATGCCGAGCGTGTTCTTGATCTGGTTGCAGACCGCGTCGACCCACTCCTGGTGGCCGCCGTCGGCGTTGTAGGCGAGCTGGAAGGTGCCCGTCCACGGCGAGATCGCATCGGCCTGAGCCCACAGATCCTTGGCCTTGGCCGCGTCGAAGTCCAGCACGTCCGAGCCCTCGATGTTGTCGGGGTCGAAGCCCGCGATCACCGGCGAGGTGAAGTCGCGTGCCGGGGTGCGGGTGCCGTTGAAGATCACGTCGGTGATCTCCTTGCGGTCGATCGCGTGCGAGAGGGCGGCGCGCCGGAGCTTGCCTTCCTCACCGCTGAAGTGCGGCAGGTTCTCGTTGATGGTGAACGACTGGAACACCGCGGCGGCCTGGTCGACCGCACGGTCGCCGAGGTCGTCGTGGAAGGTGGCCAGGGCGTTCGTCGGAACCGCCTCGACGACGTCGACGTTGTCGCCGAGCAGGTCGGTGTACGCCGCCTCCTGGGTGGCGTAGACCATGAAGTCGATGCCACCGTTCTGCGCCTTGCGCGGGCCGTTGTACGCCTCGTTCGGAACCAGCGACAGCTTGGTGCCGTGCTGCCAGCCGTCGGGGCCGAACTTGTACGGGCCGTTGCCGATCGGGTTCTCACCGAAGGCCTTGGGGTCGTCGAAGAACGACTTGGGCAGCGGGTCGAACACCGTGTAGCCGAGGGCCGACGGGAAGTCGGCGCGCGGGGTGGCAAGCTCGACGGTGAAGGTCGTGTCGTCCACGACGTTCAGGGCGAGGGTGTTCTCGCCGCCGTCGTAGGTGCCGCCCTGGAAGGCCACGCCGTCGATGAAGTAGTACTGGTTCAGCAGGGTCGGGTCAGCCGCGGCCCACTGCCAGGCGTCCACGAACGAGTTCGAGGTGACCGGGCTGCCGTCGGAGAAGGTCTGGTCGGCCTTCAGCTTGATGGTCCAGGTCTTGTTGTCGTCGGACTCGATCGACTCGGCGGCGTCGTAGTCCCACGACCCGTCCGCCTTGTAGTAGACCAGGCCGGCGAACATGTTCTGCAGCACGATGCCGCCGTTCACCTCGTTGGTGTTGGCCGGGATCAGCGGGTTCTCCGGCTCGGACCAGGCGAAGGTGACAACGCCGGTCGAGGCGGGCGTGTCGCTGCCGCCGCTGGGGGCGCAGCCGGCGAGGGTGAGCGCGGCTGCGACCGCGATACCTCCCGCGAGTGCTGCGATTCGTGGAATACGCAATGTTCCTCCTGTGCAGAATGTGGCGGTGCACACGAGTCATCGCGGCACCGCACTGATATCGAAGACACTAAGACGGGGGTCAACCCCAGGCAAATCTTCCAGACCCAATCGTTACCTCGTGGAAACGAATCGTCAGGATACTTGCGCCGTACGCAAGAATCTTGCGTACGAGTCGATACGACGAGTGTTTCGGCCTGTTTCGGGGCAGAACGCATTCCACGGGTCCGGGGTACAGCACCACGTCGTCAGCGACCCGTGTCAGCGACCCGTGTCAGCGACCCGTGGTCATCGCCCAGTACTGGGGCACGCCATCCCAGTCCAGGGCCAGACCCGCCACGCCCTGGCCGGCGCCGGCCTGCCGCGTGGAGTACCACAGCGGAATCGCCGGCAGGTCGGTGAACAGGATGCGCTGCGCGTCCCGGTACGACCCCACGATGTCGCCCGGATCGGCGGAGAGCGCCGCCGCCTTCATCGTCGCGTCGTAGTCCTTGCTGATGTACCCGCCGGTATTCGCCGGGGCCTTGCTGACGTACCCGCTCAGGTAGGACAGCATCCCCGGATACGCCGCGGTCTGCGTGCGCACCCACGGCATGGTCATCGTCCCCGCAGCGACCGCGGCGTCCAGGTCGGCCTGGGTCGGGTACGGCACCGCCTCGACGTCGATGCCCAGCACCGCCGAAATGCTGCGCAGCACCGCCGTGACGGCCCCCGCATCCGGCCCGTCGGCGGCGTACGCGATCTGCAACGTGCCCTCCCACGGCCCGGCCTTCTTCAGCCCGTCGGCCTGGGCCCAGCGCTCCTTGGCGGTGTCGTCGCTGAAACTGAGCACCTCGGCCCCGGGGATCACATCCGAGTAGCCCGCGACCACCGGCGAGGTGAAATCGCGCGCAACGATACGACGGTCGGCGAACACGTCGGCGACGATCGACAACCGGTCGATCGCCATCGACAGCGCGCTGCGGCGAAGGACGCCCTCGACCCCGGTCAGGTGCGGCAGCTTGGCCGGCACGACGATGCTGGTGAACGTGGCTCCGGGCACATCGAGCGCATTGTGGTTCAGCTCGTCGTCGTAGTGAGACAACGCGCTCTCGGGCAGGGTGTCGATCACATCGAGGAAGCCCGCCAGAACGTCCACATAGGCCGTATCGGGGTCGGTGGCGAAGTCGAGCGCGACCCCCGCGTTCTGCGCGTTACGCGGGCCGTCATATCGGGGGTTCACGGCCAGGTCGATTCCGTCGCGATGCCGCCAGTTGCCCTCGATCAGGTACGGACCATTGCCGATCGGGTGTTCACCGAACCGGTCGGGGTTGTCGAAGAACGCCGGTGGCAGCGGGAAATACGCGCGTTGCCCCAGGCGCTGCGGGAAGTCGGCCTGCGATGCGGCGAGATGAATCTCGAAGGTGGTGCGGTCGACCACGACCAGACCGCCGCCCTCGATCAGGGAGCCGCGCTCGATGTCGGGGGTCGCCGGGTCGTCGGCGACGAAGCCGCGGATGTCGCGGAACGCGCCCTGCAGCGGGGTTGCGTTGGCCGAGTCGGCGGCCCAGTCCCAGGCCTTCACGAACGCATCGGAATCCACCGGGTCGCCGTCGGAGAAGGTCAGTCCGCTGCGCAGGGTGACGGTGAACACCTTCTTGTCGGTGGATGGCTCGATCGACTCGGCCGCGTCGTTCACGACCGTGCCGTCGGATTCGTAGGCCACGAGCCCGGCGAAGATGTTGTCGACGACACGCGCGCCCCCGAGTTCGACGGTCTCGGCGGGGATCAGCGGGTTCGCCGGTTCGGTGCCGGTGGCACGGATGACGTCTCTCGCCGTGCCGCCCGCGGCCGTGCATCCGGTGAGGAGCATCGCTGCCGAGAGGACCAGGGCTGCGGTACGGAACACCTGGCCAGGTTACAGGGCGCGTAGCATCGCAGATGTGGCCGCCTCGCATCCTCCGCACGCCGAGCGCCCCGAGCTTCCCCTGCTCGTCTTCGACGGCGACTGCGCCTTCTGCACGACCTGGGTGAACCGGTTGGAGGCCTGGCTGCCGCGTCCGGTGCGTTCGATCCCGTGGCAGTGGGCCGATCTCGATGCGCTCGGCCTCACCCGGGATGACGTGCGCGACTTCGCCTGGTTCGTCACGGCGCGGCACTCCTACGCGGGAGCGATGTGCTTCGCCCAACTGCTGATCGCGCAGCCGCGCGTGGGGCTGCGCTTCGCCGGCCACCTGATGTCCACGCCGCCGTTCTCGATCGCCGCGGCGCTCGGCTACAACCTGATCGCGAAATACCGCCACCGGCTTCCCGGCGGAACCCCGGCATGCGCGCTGCCGAGGTAGCGCCCGCCCCGGTGCTCAGCCGAGGCCGGCTCTGGTGGGAGATCGCGATCGTGCTGGGCCTGGGCCTCGGCCAGAGCGCGGTGTACGCCATCGTCGCCCTCATCAACCGCGCGACCCGCGAGCAGCCGCTGTCGCAGCAGACGGCGACGCTCAACCCGAGCCTCAGCGACCGCGAGATCTTCGACCTCATCTACCAGCTGCTCGACATCGCCTTCTCGCTGGTTCCGGTGCTGCTGGTCTGCTTCCTGCTCTGGATGCCGCGGCGGCCGCATCTGGCGCGGCTGGGTATCGCGGGTGCGCGCCCGGCCTCCGACGGCATCCGGGGCCTCGTGCTCGCGCTCGTGATCGGAGCAGGCGGCATCGGCATCTACCTCGGCGCGAAGGCGCTGAACCTGGGCGTCACGGTGAACCCGGCGGGGCTCGACCAGTACTGGTGGACGGTCCCTGTGCTGCTGCTCTCGGCCCTGCGCGCGGGTCTGCAGGAGGAGTTCGTCGTCATCGGCTACCTGTTCGCGCGGCTGCGGGAGCTGCGCTGGAGCACCGGGCAGATCATCCTCGCGACGGCGGTGCTGCGCGGCTCGTACCACCTGTACCAGGGCTACGGGGCGTTCGTGGGCAACGTCATCATGGGTGTGATCTTCGGGTGGCTGTACACCCGCTGGGGGCGCGTGCTGCCGTTCGTGATCGCCCACACCCTGATCGACGCGGCCATCTTCGTCGGTTACCCGTGGGCTGCGGGGGCGTTCCCCGCGCTGTTCGGCGTGAAATGAGCGCGGTCGGCTTACACTGACGCGGTGGGGAACACGGGGGTAGAACTGGGTGCTGTCGCGCCCGATTTCCAGCTGCCGGGGCTGCGGCTCTTCGGCGAGTTCGTGGAGCGCGCGCCGTACCGGCTGTCGGAGCACCGCGGTCATCCGCTGGTGCTCGCGTTCTATCCGCTCGACGCGAGCATGACCTGCACGCGGCAGCTGTGCGAGTACGACAACGAGTTCGAAGGCTTCGAGGGCCTCGGTGCCGACCTGTGGGCGATCAGCATGCAGGACCTCAACAGCCACGAGGGCTTCGCGCGCAAGAACGGACTCGGGTTTCCGCTGCTGTCCGACACCCGCCACGGCGTCGCCGAGCAGTACGGGGTGACCATGCTCGACGGGCGTGCGATCCGGCGCTCGGTGTTCATCCTCGACGGCGCCGGCGTGGTGCGCTGGAAGCACGTCGCGATGCTCGGCCTCGGCTACCGCGGGGCGCAGGAGATCCGGCAGAAGCTGATCGAACTCTTCCCGGCACCGGCGGGGCAGACCTTCGATCTGCCCGCGCCGGTCTAGCCGGGAACACCAGCGTTTACGCGAATGCCTCCACCGGCGGGCACGCGCACACCAGGTTGCGGTCGCCGTAGGCCTGGTCGATGCGTCGCACCGGCGGCCAGTACTTGCGGTGCACCAGCCCGCGCACCGGGTACACCGCGGTCTCGCGTTCGTACGGGTGCGCCCACTCGCCGGTGATGACAGCCTCGGCGGTGTGCGGGGCGTTCACCAGCGGGTTGTCCTCGGCCGGCCACTCCCCCGCAGCGACGCGCTCGGCTTCGGCCTTGATCTGGATCATCGCCTCGATGAACCGGTCGATCTCGCCGAGGTCTTCGCTCTCGGTCGGCTCGACCATGAGCGTGCCGGCCACCGGGAACGACATCGTCGGGGCGTGGAATCCGTAGTCGATGAGGCGCTTGGCGACATCGTCGACGGTGATTCCGGTGGCCTCGCGCAGTGGGCGCAGGTCGAGGATGCACTCGTGCGCCACCAGGCCGTTGTCGCCGGCGTAGAGCACCGGGTAGTGCTCGCGCAGCCGCGCCGCGACGTAGTTGGCCGCGAGCACGGCGGCGCCGGTGGCGCGCTTCAGGCCATCCGCGCCCATCATGCGAACGTAGGCCCACGAGATCGGCAGGATGCCCGCCGACCCGTGCGGGGCCGCACTGACCGGGTTGTCGAGCCCGCGCGGCAGGAACGGCGCCAGGTGCGCCTTCGCGGCAACAGGGCCGACGCCCGGCCCTCCGCCGCCGTGCGGGATGCAGAAGGTCTTGTGCAGGTTCAGGTGCGACACGTCGCCCCCGAAGTCGCCGAACCGCGCGTACCCGAGCAGGGCGTTGAGGTTCGCGCCGTCGACATACACCTGGCCGCCGACGGCATGCACGGCGTCGGCGATCTCGCGGATGTCGTGCTCGTACACCCCGTGCGTCGACGGGTAGGTGACCATCAGCGCGGCGAGGTCGGCGGCGTGCTCGTCCACCTTGGCGCGCAGGTCGGCGAGGTCGACGTTGCCGAGCTCATCGCAGGCCACGACCACCACCCGCATTCCGGCGAGTACCGCGCTGGCGGCGTTCGTGCCGTGAGCGCTGGACGGGATGAGGCAGACCGTGCGGCCCTCGTCGCCGCGCGAGCGGTGGTAGCCGCGGATGGCGAGCAGCCCCGCCAGCTCGCCCTGGGAGCCGGCGTTGGGCTGCAGCGACACCTCGTCGTAGCCGGTCACCTCGGCCAGCCAGCCCTCGAGCTGCCCGATGAGCTCGAGGTAGCCGGCCGTGTCGGCCTCGGGGGCGAACGGATGCAGCCCCGCGAACTCGGGCCAGGTGATGGCGGCCATCTCGGTCACCGCGTTCAGCTTCATGGTGCAGGAGCCGAGCGGGATCATCCCGCGGTCGAGCGCGTAGTCCTTGTCGGCCAGGTACTTCAGGTAGCGCATCATCGCGGTCTCCGACCGATGCGTGTGGAACACGTCGTGGGTCAGGTAGTCCGAGGTGCGGGCCAGTTCCGGCGGGATGGGGCGACCCAGGGGCTTGAACCCGAGGGGCGCCTCCACGCCGAGAGCGCCCAGCAGGGCGACCGCGTCGGCGGCGGTGGTGGTCTCGTCGACCGAGAACTGGATGCGCGAGGGCGAAACGCGCCAGATCGCGATGCCGGCGTCCGCGGCGGCGGCGACCGCGGCATCCGCGTCGGCCACCTCGACCGTGAGCGTGTCGAAGTACTGGCTGTGCACCACCCGGTCGCCGAGCGCGTCGGCGAGGAGACCGGTCATGCGGTTGACGCCGTGCGCGATGCGCTTCAGCCCGCCCGGTCCGTGGTAGACGGCGTACATGCTCGCCATCACGGCCAGCAGCACCTGGGCGGTGCAGATGTTGGACGTGGCCTTCTCACGTCGGATGTGCTGTTCGCGGGTCTGCAGACTGAGCCGGTAGGCGGGGTACCCGGCCGCGTCCTGCGAGACACCGACCAGGCGGCCGGGAAGCTGCCGCTCGAGTCCGGCGCGCACCGCCATATATCCGGCGTGCGGACCGCCGAAGCCCATCGGCACACCGAAACGCTGCGAGGTTCCGACGGCGATGTCGGCGCCGAGTTCGCCGGGTGAGGTGAGCAGGGTGAGCGCCAGCAGGTCGGCCGCCACCACGCTGAGACCGCCCTGGGCCGAGACCGCGGCGATGAGCTCGCGCGGGTCCCACACGCGCCCCGAGGCACCGGGGTACTGGATGAACGCCCCGAACACGTCGAGGTCGGCCGGCGGGGGGCTCATGTCGTACGAGGTCTCGTGCAGTTCGATGCCCAGGGCCTCGGCCCGGTGGGCGAGCAATGCCTTGGTCTGCGGCAGGGCGTCAGCATCGACGAGGAACACGTTCGACGCCGAGCCCGAGGCGCGGCGGGCGAGCAGCATGCCCTCGACAACGGCGGTGCCCTCGTCGAGCATCGACGCGTTGGCGGTGGCGAGCCCGGTCAGGTCGGTGATCATCGTCTGGAAGTTGATCAGCGCCTCAAGCCGGCCCTGCGAGATCTCGGGCTGGTACGGGGTGTAGGCCGTGTACCAGCTGGGGTTCTCGAGCACGTTGCGCTGGATCACGCCCGGCGTGATGGTGTCGTAGTAGCCCAGGCCGATCATCGAGCGCCGCACCCGGTTGCGGGAGGCGAGCGCCCGCAGTTCGGCGAGGGTCTCGCGTTCGCTCGCCGGGGCCGGAAGCGACGACGGCGCCGCCTCGTCGAGGCGGATCGCGGGCGGCACCGCGGCATCCATCAGGGCATCGATGGTGTCGTAGCCGACCGCCTCGAGCATCGCCAATTGCGCGACGGAATCCGTGCCGACGTGACGGTCGGCGAACAGCTCGGCCATCAGACCGCGAGCTTCGCGTACTGCTCGGCGTCCATCAGCTCGGGCAGGGCGGTGAAGCGCACCTTGATGAGCCAGCCCGACCCGTACGGGTCGCTGTTGACCAGGGTGGGGTCGTCGACGACGGCCTGGTTGGCCTCGACCACCTCGCCCTCGACGGGGGCGAACAGCTCGCCCACCGACTTGGTCGACTCGATCTCGCCCACCACCTTGCCGGCGGCGACGCTCGAGCCGGTCTTCGGCAGGTCGACGTACACGACGTCGCCCAGCTTGTCGGCGGCGTAGGCGGTGATCCCGACGGTGGCGACGTCGCCGTCGACGGCGACCCACTCGTGCTCGGCGGTGTAACGCAGGTCGGCGCTGGGCTCAGTCATGTGCGGAATCTTTCTTGTAGAAGGGAAGGGGAACGATGGATGCGGCGACGCGCGACCCGCGCACGTCGATATCGAGGGCGGGGGCGGCGTCGGGGGCGTCGGGGGCCGCGACCTCGGGGTCGACGTACGCCATCGCGATCGGGTAGCCGAGGGTGGGTGAGAGGGCTCCGGAGGTCACCTCACCGACCACGGTGTCGCCGTGCATGACCGGGTACCCGGCACGTCCGGCGCGCTTGCCCTCGGAGCGCAGGCCGACGAGCACGCGGGCACCGGCGGCCGGACCCGCCTCGACCGCGGCGCGTCCGACGAAGTCGCCCGGCTTCGTGGTCAGCGCGACGACACGGCCGAGGCCGGCCTGCACCGGGAAGGTCTCGGTGGAGAGTTCGTGACCGTAGAGCGGCATACCCGCCTCGAGACGCAGGGTGTCTCGGGCGGCCAGACCGGCGGGCACGAGACCGGAGCCCGCACCCGTCTCGGCGATGGCGTCCCAGAGGGCCGGGGCGGCATCCGGGGCGAGGTAGAACTCGAAACCGTCTTCGCCGGTGTAGCCGGTGCGTGCCACCAGCACGTTGTGGCCGCGGAAGTCGCACGGGATCGCGCGGTAGTACTTCAGGTCGTCGAGGCCCGGAAGGTCGAAGCCCTCGACGTTGCGCAGGATCTCTTCCGACCGGGGGCCCTGCAGGGCGATGAGCGCGATGTCGTCGGATTCGTCTTCGACCAGGCAGTCGAACGCGGCGGCGCGTTCGCGCAATTCCTGGGCGGCGACCTCGCGGTTGGCGGCGTTGGCGACGACGAGGTAGCGGTCGGCGCCGGTGCGGTAGACGACCAGGTCGTCGAGGATGCCGCCGTCGGGGCTGAGCAGCAGCGAGTACTTCGCCTGCCCCTCGGTGATCGCCGAGAGCTTGCCGGCGAGTGCATAGTCGAGCGCCTCGGCCGCCTGCGGCCCGACCACCAGGATCTCGGCCATGTGGCTGAGGTCGAACAGCCCCGCGGCGGTGCGCACCGCGGCGTGCTCGGCCAGGTCGGAGGTGTAGCGCACCGGCATCTGCCAGCCGGCGAAGTCGGTGAACGCCGCACCCGCCGCGACGTGGCGGTCGTGCAGCGGCGAGAGTCGATCAGGTGCGTGGGGCATGGCGGAGTCCTCTGCGGATGTCAGTGAACTCCCCCTCTGTCATCGGTACCTGAGAGTTTCGCGTCCCGCGGGCGTTCGATCGCGGGGGCTTTCACCTTCGGCAGGACCTCGAAGGTCCTTTTTCCAGAGCGGCCTGTGCGGTGCGGTACACGTACCTGAGAGATTGGCGGGGAGGCTTGCTCCTTCGGTGCCGGCGTCTGACGCTCCGGCTCTCCCGCATCGCATGCGGCCCGGTATTCGGTTGTGCGGCCAGCCTAGCCTTTGTGCATGCGGATCCTCATCCTCGGCGGCACGGCATGGCTCGGCAGGCATCTGGTCTCCTCGGCGCTCGCGGCGGGGCATGAGGTGACGGCTCTCGCGCGGGGGCAGGCGGGCGACCCGCCGGAGGGCGTGCGGTTCGTCGCGGCCGACCGCGAGCGCGATGACGCGTTCGACGCACTGAACGGCGAGCGCGTCGACGCGGTGATCGAGGTGTCGCGCCAGCCGGGCCAGGTGCGGCGTGCCGTGCAGCGGTTCGCCGACGCCCACTGGGTGTACGTCTCGAGCACGTCGGTGTACGCCGAGTCGGCGGCGATCGGCGAGGACGAGTCGGGCGAGCTGCTGCCGGCCCTCGAGGGCGATGTCATGCACTCGATGGCGGACTACGGGCAGGCCAAGGTCGCGTGCGAGCGCTGGGTGCTCGACGGGGTGCGGTCG
>Ga0310810_10010189_pt1 | contig 10928 bp, 10 predicted proteins | sample NCmetagenome_FD_207641 | JGI IMG/M metagenome (GOLD analysis project Ga0310810, IMG submission 207641) | Soil microbial communities from experimental microcosm in Duke University, North Carolina, United States - NC | ecosystem: Engineered > Artificial ecosystem > Soil microcosm > Unclassified ... | reverse complement strand
CCTGCACGATGGCCTGTTGCGCCGGCACGTGTGACATGGATCCGCCCGCGGCGGTCGCGGTCGGCCAGTCGTGCGAGGCCGCGCCGTGCGTCGACGGCGCGTACTGCGACGCAACGGCGGTGTGCGCGGCGCTGATCCCCGAGGGGCAGGCGTGTCAGTCGAGCTTCGAGTGCAGCTACGGCACGGTGTGCGCCGGCACGACGACGATGGTCTGCACGAAGGCGCCGAAGGTGGGCGATCCGTGCCTCGTCGGCACCGGCGGCAACGCGTGCGTGGTCACCGGCCTCCGCTGCGATTCGACGATGCACTGCGCGCAGCTGCTCGATCCGGGCGCGACCTGCGATCCGCAGAACAACCTGTGCAAGCAGGATCTCTTGTGCGATGCAACATCGCTCAAGTGCACGACGCTGCCGACCGACGGCCAACCGTGCACGCAGGCGTGCTCGCCGCCCGATCGCTGCGTGATCCCGCAGGGCGCGCAGACCGGCACGTGCATGCCGCTCCTCTCCAACGGCAGCACCTGCACGTCGAGCGACGATTGCGCGAGCGGCTTCTGCGACACCGGCGCGACGAATACGTGCATCGACGAGATGGTCTGCGCGTGAGGAGATCGACTTCCGTCGTCCGGCTTCCGTCTTCCGGACCCTGATCGGACGCTGATCCGGATCCGGACGACGGAGGTCGGAAGACGGAAGTCGATCAGTCGTCTTCGTCGCGCGACGCGGCGCCGCCTTCGACGTCGCAGCCGCCGCCGTCGCAGGTCATCGCGCACGCGGTGCCGGTGCACGACTGCTCGCAGCCGCCGCCGTCGCACGAGAAGGCGCAGGTCGCGCCGGCGGCGCACGACATCGCGCAGCCGCCGCCGTCGCACGACGCCTGGCACGTCGAGCCCGACACGCACGAGACGTCGCAGCCGCCGTGCGGGCACGCGAGCTGGCAGCTCTGCCCCGGATGGCAGTCGGCGCGATCGCCTTCGGTCGCGACGAACACGACGTTGCCCGCGGGCGGCGGCACCGGGCCGACGGGCGGCCCGGCCGGCGGCGGCGACGAGTGCGCGACGCAGGCGGCCGCGAAGGTGAAGAGCAGGGCGAAGCTGCGCATGAGCGAAGGATGCCCGAGATCAGCGCGCGGACGACACCGCGCCGAGCGCGCGCTCGAGATCGCGCGCGAGGTCCTCGGGATCCTCGAGACCGATCGAGAGCCGCAGCAGATCCGCGGGCGTCGGCGTGTCGGGCGGCTCGACGGAGGCGCGGTGCTCGATCAGGCTCTCGACCCCGCCGAGCGAGGTCGCGCGCGCGAACACCTCGACGCGCGCGCACACCTCCAGCGCCCGCGCGCGCGTGCCGCAGCGCAGCGACATCATCGCGCCGAACCCGCCCTTCATTTGTTGCGCCGCAACATGATGGCCCGGATGCGACGCGAGCCCGGGATAGAGCACCGTGACGTCGCCGCGCGCTTCGAGCCGCGCCGCGAGCATCGCCGCCGTCGCGCTCTGCCGCTCGACGCGCGCGAACAACGTGCGCATCCCGCGCACGAGCAGCCACGCCTCGAACGGCCCCGGCACCGCGCCCTCGCCGCGCCGGCGCGCGCGCAACATCTCCCAGATCGAATCGGGCGCGCGCGTGACCAGCGCGCCGGCGAGCACGTCGGTGTGCCCGTTCAAGAACTTGGTCGCCGAGTGCATCACGAGATCGGCGCCGTGCTCGAACGGCCGCGTGTACACAGGCGTCGCGACCGTCGAGTCGACCGCGAGGATCGCGCCCGCGCGATGCGCCGCCGCCGCGGCCGCGCGCAGATCGGTCACGTCCCAGGTCGGGTTCGCGGGCGTCTCGACCCAGACCAGCTTGGTCTGCCCGGGGCGCACCGCGCGATCGATCGCAGCCGCGCCCGCGGGCGCCGCCATGTCGATCAGATCGAGCTCGATGCCGTGATCGGCGCAGTGCGCGCGCAGCCACGTCCGCACGCCGTAGTACATCGCGATCGGCGCGACGACGTGATCGCCGCGGCGCAGGATCGCGCGGAAGACGACCGTCGCCGCCGCCATCCCCGACGAGAACAGCATCGCCTCGGCGCCGCCCTCGAGCTTGGCGAGCAGCGCCTCGGCGGCGCGATAGGTCGGGTTGAGATCGCGCGTGTAATCGCCGCCGCCGATCAAGTCGTACGCCGGCGTGCGCGCGTAGGTCGTCGACGCGTGGAGCGGCGGCACGATCGCGCCGGTCAGCCCATCGACGGTGTGGAGCGCCTGCGCGGCCAACGTCGCCGGCGCTACGTCGCGATCGCGATCGCGATCGTCGGAGGAGGAGGCCATGCCTCTTACATACAGCTATCGCCGAACAGCGCGAAGGTCCCATCGGTGTGCAGGTCGACCGCGGCGGTCTCTGTGTCGCCGTCGGCGCACCCCATCGGCGTGACCGCGAGCTCGCCGACCAGCGCGCCGCCCGCGAACGCCTGCACCTGGTAGTGCGCGTTCATCGCCATGCCCCAGTCGTCGAACTGATACTTCACGGTGAGCGCGCGCGGCGCGTCGCCGCCGGCGTCGACCATCGCGCCGTTGATCACGATCGCGGTGTTCGCGCGATGGCTGGTGAGGCTGATCGCGAACGTCACGTGCGACTGGGTCGCGCACGCGCCGAGCAAGAAGAGCGCGATCGCTCGCATGCGGCGATCGTATCACCGAGACGCGCGCGCCCGCGCACCTTCGACGTACTCGACCGCGTCGGGGCACGACAGGCTCTCGAACGCGCGCAGCGATTCCTCGTCGGAGAAGACGTCGTTGCAGTCGGCGATGCAGTTCGCCTCCGCGCGATCCGACTGCCCCCCGCCGCGGCAGTCGAAGTAGTGATCGCACGCACCTTCGCACGTACCGGACAGGCGCGGCCCGGTGAGGAACGCGGGCGCGCGGCACGCGGCGGCTGCGAAGAAGATCACCACCGCAACGAGGACGAAGACGCTCTTCACGCCTTCTCTCCGTGCCGCCCCGCGCCGTCGACGAAGCGCGCCGCGCCCGTGATGCCCTCGGCGAGCGCGCGCAGGCCGTGCTGGAGCTCGTTCGCGAACGCGGCGTCGTGCGCGAGGCCGTATTGCTCGTACGCGCTCAGTCGATCCGCGCGCAGCGCGCCCTGCGGGAGCGAAGCCAGCTCGTGCGCGAGCGCGATCGCCGCGGCGCGCGACTCGCCGCGCGGCACGACGCGATTGACGAGCCCGATCGCGAGCGCCTCCTCGGCGCCGACCCCGCGCCCGGTCAGGATCAGATCGAGCGCGCGCCCGAGCCCGATCACGCGCGGCAAGCGGATCGTCCCGCCGTCGATCAGCGGCACGCCCCACCGCCGGCAGAACACGCCGAGCACCGCGTCCTCCTCGGCGATCCGCAGATCGCACCAGAGCGCGAGCTCGAGCCCGCCCGCGACCGCGTGCCCCGCGATCGCGCCGATCACCGGCTTCGACAAGATCATCCGCGACGGTCCCATCGGCCCGTCGCCGTCGGGCGCGACGCGGTTGCGCCCTTCGCCCGTCGCGACCGCCTTGAGATCCGCGCCCGCGCAGAACGTGCCGTGATCGCCGCTCAGCACCGCGACGCGCGCGGTGGGCGAAGCGTCGAACGCGCGGAACGCGTCGGCCAACGCTTCGGCCGTGATCCGATCGACCGCGTTCCGCCGCTCGCGCCGATCGATCGTCACGATCGTGACCGGCCCGTCGTGCTCGACGCGAATCGGGTCGTGCGTCATCGCTCCACTTTGCCACGAGCCGCGTCGCGAAACGACGTCGCGGTGATAACGTCGCGCGCCATGGCGAAGGTCCAGCGGCTCGCGCTCCTGACCAGCGGCGGTGATGCACCCGGCATGAACGCGGCGATCCGCGCGGCGACGCTGGTCGCGCGCGCCGCCGGCGTCGACGTGCTCGGCGTCGAGCGCGGCTATCGCGGCCTGCTCGACGGCGCGTTCGTCCCGCTCGACGGCTCCGAGGTGCAGGGCATCTTGCGCGAGGGCGGCACGATCCTCGGCTCCGCGCGCTGCAAGGAGTTCCACGATCGCGCGGTCCGCGATCGCGCGCGCGACAAGCTCCGGCAGAAGGGCGTCGACGCGCTGCTCGTGATCGGCGGCAACGGCTCGCTGACCGGCGCGCTCGCGATGGCCGACACCGCCGAGGCCGCCGACGCGCCGAAGGTCGTCGGCATCCCGGCGTCGATCGACAACGACATCGGCCTCACCGGCCTCGCGATCGGCGTCGACACCGCGATGAACACGATCGTCGAGGCGTGCGACAAGATCGCCGACACCGCGACCGCGCACGACCGGACGTTCATCGTCGAGGTCATGGGCCGCGACTGCGGCTACCTCGCGATGACGTCGGCGATCGCGGCGGGCGCCGACCTCGCGCTGTTCCCCGAGGCGCACCGCGCGGAGAGCGAGATCGTCGCGTCGATCGTCGACACCGTGCTCGAGGTGCGCAAGCGTTCGCGCAAATCGCGGCGCGTGATCATCGTCAAGGCCGAGGGCGTGCACGTCCCCGTCGATCGGTTGAAGGCGCTGGTCGACGAAGCGATCCGCGCGAGGAGCCCCGACGCGGATCCGGCGTCGATCGAGACGCGCGTCACCGTGCTCGGGCACGTCGTGCGCGGCGGCCGGCCGAGCGCGTTCGATCGCCTGCTCGGCTCGCGGCTCGCCAACATCGCGACGCGCGCGCTGATCGACGGACAGACCGCGAAGATGGCGGCGTGGATGCCGCCGGTCGATCTGCCCGAGGAGGTCGGCACGCGATCCCCGTTCGATCCGTACTGCTGGCTGGTCGATCTCGCGGCCGCGCTCGCCGAGACCGACAACCTGCTCATGGGACGCAGCCCGCTCGCGCGCTGGCGCGCCGGCGTGTTCGACGACATCGAAGAAGCGCTGCTCCTCTGACGACGTAAGAAGAATTCGGGGAATTCACCGAAAGCGTGGAGCCCGATCCGCGCTCCTTTATAGTGGGCGCGATGTCGTCGCCGCCGGAGGCGGATCTGCGCCGCCTCTACGATCGCGCGCCGGTCGGCTTCTACCGGAGCACCGTCGACGGTCGCTTCATCTACGTCAACCCGGCGCTCGTCCGCATGCTCGGCTACGAGCGCGCCGACGACGTGCTCGCGCTGCACATCGGCGACGACGTGTACGTCGATGCGAAGGATCGCGCGCGGCTGATCGCCGAATACAGCGCGCGCGGGCTGGTCGACGGCGTCGCGGTCCGCTGGCGCACGAAGAGCGGCGCGCCGCTCGACGTCCGCTTGTACGGCTACGCGGTCGACGACGGCTTCGAGGTCACCGCGGTCGACGTCACCGCCGAGCAGGCCGCGCGCGCGCGCGCCGACTACACCGACGCCGCGCTGCAGCTCTTGATCGATCAAGTCCCCGCGATCATCACGATCGCGGATCGCGATCTGCGCATCTCGTCGTCGCGCGGCTCGGGGCTGCGCGCGCTCGGGTTGACGTCGGCCGATGTCACCGGCCGGACGTTGCCCGAGATCGTCGGCGACGGCGATCCGATCCTCGACACCATGCGCGCCGCGCTCGCCGGCGAGACCCGTCCGTTCGAGTACACGATGAACGGCCGCGTGCTGGCCGGGCAGATCGCGCCGCTGCGCAGCGAAGACGGCGCGTCGATCGTCGGCACGGTGTCGATCGCGGTCGATGTCACCGAGGGGCGCAAGCTCGAGACGCGCATCCAGACGGCGCAGCGCGCGGAGAGCGTGGGCGTCTTGGCCGGCGGCGTCGCGCACGACTTCAACAACCTGCTCGTCGCGATGTTGGGCAACGCGGATCTCGCGCTGCTCGAGCTCGAGCCCGGCACCGACGCGCGCTACGCGGTCGAATCGATCCGCACGGCCGCGTTGCGCGCGGCGGAGCTGACCGAAAAGCTGCTGGCGGTCGCGGGCCGTCGCATGAGCGCGGCGACCTGCGTCGAGCTGCGCCCGTTGATCGACGAGCTGCTGGTGCTGTTGCGCCCGACGTTCCGCGCGGACGTGCACGTCGATCTCGCGGTCGCCGGCGACGCCCACGCGGTCAAGGCCGATCCGACGCAGCTCCGCCAGGTCTTGCTCAACCTGATCGCGAACGCGCGCGAGGCGCTGAAGAGCGGCGGCAGGATCAGCGTACGCGCGCGCGCGCTCGTGCACGACGGCCGCCCGCACGACGACGACGTGCTGTCGGCGCCCGCCGGCGAGTACGTCGTGATCGAGGTCGCCGACGACGGCGCGGGCATGGACGACGCGACCCGACGCCGCGTGTTCGAGCCGTTCTTCACGACCAAGCAGCACGGCCACGGGCTCGGGCTCGCCGCGGTGCTCGGCATCGTGCGCGGGCACGGCGGCGCGATCCGACTGCGCAGCGCGCCCGGCGGAGGATCGTCGTTCCAGATCTTCTGGCCGGCGGCGGTGCGGGTGCGCGAGCGCGGCGCGCACGTCTTGGTCGTCGACGACGAGGCGATGGTGCGCGAGGTCGTGTGCCGCATGCTCGGCGAGGTCGGCTACGTCACGTGCGCGGCCGACGACGGCGCGTCGGCGCTCGCGCGCGTGCGCGCCGGCGAGCCGATCGACGCGATCGTCCTGGATCTGACGATGCCGGGGATGAGCGGCGGCGAGGTGCTCGCGACGTTGCGGCGCGAGCGGCCCGCGCTGCCCGTGATCGTGTGCAGCGGGCAGGATCGCGATCGCGCGGACGTCGAGGGCGCGGCCGCGGTCTTGTCGAAGCCGTTCCACTTCGACGAGCTGGTCGCGGCGATCGAGGCGGCGATCGCGCGCTAGCAGCTCAGCAGTTGTCGGGGATCGTCTGCGAGAAGGCGTCGCCGATGTCGAAGTACCAGAGGATGTTGCCGTCGAAGTCGGTGCGGTAGCCCATCTCGGCGACCGCGTTCTTGCCCGGCGCGCCCAGCTTGATCGCCTTCTGCCAGACCTGCGCGGCGGTGCAGCGCGGCGCGCGGATCAGCTTCTCGTCCTTGCAGTCCCACTCGACGAGGTAGCTGCGGACGCCGTCCTTGTCGACGTTCACGTAGACGACGCACTTCTGATCGACCTTGACGCCCATCGGCGTGCCGGCCGGCGGCTCGGTGTGCTTGGGCGAGACGAAGCGATAGAGGACGGAGAAGTTCTCGCCGAGCGTGATGTTGGCCTTGCCGTCGGGGAAGACGCCCTCGGCGTCGATGCGCCAGAGCTTGGCGTCGGGCCAGATCTTCTTGGCCTCGGCCTCGGCGGTCGGATAGAAGGCGCTGACGTCGAACTTGCTCGCGTCGAAGCCGCCGTCGACGGCGAGCGGGCCGCCTTTGTAGTCGTCGGGCGGCGGGGGCGGCGTGTTCGTCGGCGGGGGCGGCGGTGGCGGTGGCGTGCTCGTGTGCGTCGCGGCGGCGATCTGATCGTGCGCGTGATCGAGTTGATCGTGCGCGCGCTGCATCTGATCGCCGACCGCCTTCGCGGTGTCGCTGCCGAGGTGATCGAGCTTGTCGACGGCGTGATCGAGTTGATCGAGGCGCTTGTCGAGATCCGATCCGCTCGCGTTGCTCGCGGTGGTGGTGGTCGTCGACGCTGCTTCGTCACCGCCGCCGGCGGCGACCGCGATCGCGACGATGCCGCCGATCACGACGACCGCGCCGAGCCCGATCCACAAGCCCTTCTTCGATCCGCCGCCGACCGGCTGTGGCACGACCTGGCCGCTGGTCGCGGTCGAGTGATGCTGCGGCGGCATCATCATCATGCCCGGCGCGCCGGACACGCCGGGCGGCGGAGGTGTCATCCCTTGGCCGGGCGGCATCTGTTGCTGCGCGGTCGGGGCCCAACCGGGCGGCCAGCTCGCGGGCGTCATCATCTGGCCGGCGCCGCTCGGGGATCCGCGCTGCGCGCTCATGCGATGCGCGGTCGCCGGCGAGATCGGCAGCCACGCGTCGGGGCCGAGCCCCGCGGTCGACGCTTGCAGCGCCTGCGCGAGCGCGCCCGCCGATCCGAACCGCTGGTTCGGATCCTTCGCGAGCGCGGTGAGGATCACCTGCTCGAGGTGCGGCGGCATGTCGGGGCGCAGCGCGCGCGGCGACGGCGGCGTGACGTCGACGTGCTTGCGCAGCAGATCGAACAGCGAGTCGGCGTTGAACGGCTTCTGTCCGGTCGCGCACTCGAACAGGATCACGCCCATCGCGTAGATGTCGGTGCGGTGATCGACGGGCTTGCCCATCGCCTGCTCGGGCGACATGTAATGAGGCGTTCCCAGCAGCGAGCCGGTCTGCGTGTAGCTGCCGCCCATCTCCGGGCGCAGCTTCGCGATGCCGAAGTCGAGCACCTTCGGGTGTCCGGCCGGCGTGACGAAGATGTTGTCCGGCTTGAGGTCGCGGTGGACGATGCCCTTGGCGTGCGCGGCGCCGAGCGCGTCGAGGCACTCGGCGGCGAGGCGCGCGAGGCCGCCGAGCGGCAGCGGCCCGGCCTTCGCGATGATGTCGTTGAGCGGCGCGCCGTCGAGGTACTCCATGATGATGAAGGGGCGGCCGTCGGGCAGGCGCGAGAGATCGAGGACGTTCACGATCGACTCGTGTCGGATCAGGTTGACCGCGCGCGCCTCGGAGAAGAAGCGATCGACGAGCTCGGGGCGATCGGCGCATTCGCGCGAGAGCACCTTGATGGCGACGCGGCTGCCGATCTGCGGGTGCACCCCTTTGTAGACGCGGCCCATGCCGCCGACGCCGAGCAGGCGCGCGACACGGTACGCGCCGACCGCGGTGCCGACGATCGGATCGTCCGACGCGACGACCGGCGTGCCGTCGGCGGGACATGCACCTGCCTGCGCCTGCGCGAGGCCACACTCCGGACACACGAACATGGGCGGTTAGCCTAACAGGTCTCTGTCCGTCCGGGATTCGGACAGTCCGTCCGGCCACCGGACGTTACACTCGGGTGGCACCTTGCAAGGGCGCGAGAATGCTCGCGGCGCGCGTTGGTCTCGCGCTTGCTGTGGGTCGCGGGCGTGTACGACGACGCCGACTCCAACGATGGCAACGACGAACGACCCCGCGAACGCCTCCTCTATGAAGGCGTCGATCACGTCAGCGACGCCGAGCTGATCTCGCTCGTGCTCGGGCACGGCACGCGCCGGCTCCCCGTCGGCGACATCGCGCATCATCTATTGCGCGAGATCGGCGGCGTCGCGTCGCTCGCGCGCGCCTCTCCGCACGAGCTGATCGGGTTCGAAGGCGTCGGCGAAGCGCAGGCCGCGCGCCTGATCGCCGCCGTGCAGCTCGGCCGCCGCGCCCTCGCGCGCGAGCGACGTCGGATCGAGAAGGTCGCGAGCCCCGACGCGATCTTCGACCGGTTGCAGCCTCGCTTCGCCGGCCTCGAGCAAGAGGTCGTGGTCGTCGTCGCGATCAACGCGCGCGGCTCGGTGATCGCGGAGATCGAGGTCGCGCGCGGCACGCTCGCGCGCGTCGACGTCCACCCGCGCGACGTGTTCCGCCCGCTGATCAAGCTGTCCGCCGCGTGCGGCGTGGTCGCGCACAACCACCCGTCCGGCGACCCGACGCCGAGCGAGCAAGATCTCGATCTGACCCACCGTCTCCGCGAGTGCGGTCACATCATCGGCATCCCGATCCTCGATCACATCGTGATCACCGACGACGACTTCGCGTCGATCGCCGAGGTGCTCGGCGTCCCGCTCCTCTTGCCAGACTGACAATGCCTGCTCTTTGATAATTTGTTGCCCGCGGGAGATCCGCCTGGGATGGTTGGGGCCATGCGGACCACGCCCTTCGTCGTCGCCGGTGCGATCGTCGTCGCCGCCGCGACGGCGTCGCCGGCGCGTGCCGATGCCGACTCGCTCGTCGAGGATCAAGGCGCGCGCGAGCTCGCGCTCGGCGGCGCGATGCGCGCGGGCGCGACCGGCGCGCTCGCGACCACGCTGAACCCGGCCGGCCTGCCGCTCTCGCAAGACCTCGTCTTCGAGGGCGCGTACGGCTATCGGCCGGACGACAGCGCGTCGGTGCTGCAGCTGTCCGCGTGCGACTCGACGACCGAGGCGCCGGGCTGCTTCTACTACCACTACCTGACGGCGTCTCCGACGATCGACGGGATGGACGAGCACCGGCACTCGCACACGTTCGGGTTCACGATGTCGCGGCAGGTCCTCCCGCACGTGCTGATCGGCGGCACGGTGAAGTACTTCAGCTACACGTCCGATCTGATGGGCGAGTCGAACGCGTCCGGCTTCAACTGGGACGTCGGCGCGACCTTCAAGCTGAACGAGTACGTCAACGTCGCGGTGGTCGGCTACGACCTGTGGGGCGAGCGGTCGACGCAGTTCCCGCGCGCGGTCGGCAGCGGCGCGATGGTGCGTCCGATCCCGCAGCTGACGATGGCGTTCGACGCGCTGTGGAACCTCGACGCGACCGGCAAGACCGGGCGCTTCGGCGGCGGCGCCGAGTACTTCTTGTCCTCGCAGGAGGGCCAGATGGGGTACCCGCTGCGCGTCGGCGCGGTGAAGGACCTCGCGCTCGGCGGCACGTACATCACCGGCGGGCTCGGGATCACGAGCTTGAAGATCGGGCTCGATCTCGGCGCGCGGAAGGAAGTCGCGGGCGGTGACGAGCTGGTCGTGACGGCGAGCCTCCGGTTCTTCGGACCGCGGGGCGCCGGCGGCGCCGAGCTCTGATTCGCGAAACGCGAGCCGGGTTCCCGGTGTCCCGTGAGCGGTGGAGTATGCTCGTTCGCGGTCCATGACCCTGAGGGAACGCATGCTCTTGCGCCGCCTGCGCGAGCGCGACGAGCGAGCGTTCCGCGAGCTGGTCGAGGAGCACCGCGACAGGGTCTACAACCTGACCTACCGCATGCTCGGGAACCGCGCCGAGGCCGAAGACGTCGCCCAAGAGGTCTTCATCTCGGTCTTCAAGACGATCGACACCTTCCGCGAGGAGTCGAAGTTCTCGACGTGGCTGTA
>Ga0310810_10010188_pt1 | contig 10929 bp, 10 predicted proteins | sample NCmetagenome_FD_207641 | JGI IMG/M metagenome (GOLD analysis project Ga0310810, IMG submission 207641) | Soil microbial communities from experimental microcosm in Duke University, North Carolina, United States - NC | ecosystem: Engineered > Artificial ecosystem > Soil microcosm > Unclassified ... | reverse complement strand
GACGGGGCAGACATCGACACAGGCAGTGTCCTTCGTGCCGATGCAGGGTTCGGTGATGATATACGCCACGCGGCTCTCCTGAGGGGGCGCACCGCTCGTCGGCCTCGCTCCGCGCAACCGTGAGCGAGGTCAAGGTGGCACCCCGTTTCAGCGCGCAAGTATAACTCGGAGGTTCACGCGTGAGGCGCATGGTCCTTGCGGCGGCGATGCTGTGGTTGGGCGTGACGGCGGCAAGTGCTCAGCCGCCGCCGACAGGGGTGTGGCAGGAGGCACGCGAATATCTCCCGCTCTTCGGGCCGTCCGGCACACGCGCCGCCGCCTATCGCATTTTTGTAACGCCGCTGTCGATGGAGACGCTGCTCGCGCGGCTGGCGCAGGATGCGTCGCTGCTCCATCCGCCCGGGGCCTGGTCGCCGGCGCCGGTGCTGCCCGCAGACGCCTTCGGGCAAACGGGCAGCTACGATCGGTCCAGGCTCGCACGCGTCTATGGCGCTCGTCGTCCCGTGGTTGTCCGCGGGCCGCGTGGCCCCGGAGGCCGTCCTACCGAAGCGTGGACGCTGGTTTCGCCATACCCGAGTCGGGATCTCGAGCGCCTGGAACCAGGGACGATGCTGATCGTCATGGATCTCGAAGCGGCCTCTCGCTGACGATCTTCGATTCGACTTACGCGGAACGTACAAGGGAGCTTTCTGGAACCGAAAAGAACGTTATAAAGGACGCAACGGTCGCGGTGGCCCGACCTTTGCCGTTTTCAGGAGTTTGTCTTCACCTCTGTGATGCTGCCGACTTCCTCACTCAGCAATCGCATCTTCATCGCGTGCGCGCTGGTAGCGACTCTGTCGCTCGGTTTTGCCTTCTACTTCGTCAACGCGCGCGCGACGCGCGAAGCGGAAGCGGAGCTGCGCCGGGGCCTGGACGAAGCCGGCATTCTGGTGGATCAGAACCGCGTGGACGTGACCGACACGTTCACGCGTCTGGCGCGCCTCGTTGCCGATCTCCCGAAGTTGAAGGCGGCGGTCGAGACGGGTGACCCCCCCACCGTTCAGCCGCTCGCCGACGAGTATCGCGATCAGGTCAAGGCCGATATCCTACTGCTGACCGGCAAGCGAGGTGAGCGCCTCGGGCAATCCGGTGCGGGCGCCGACGAGCTCACCGTTCCCGCGGCCAAGGACGTCGACCCAACCGATGAAATTTCGACGTTCGCGCCGCACTCGCGGGGCGTCCTGCAGGTCGTGAGCGTTCCGATCTTCCTCGAAGGCAACCCACCGGACGTACTCGGCCACCTGACGGTGGGCTTCTTCCTCGACGATCGGTTCGCAAGCCAAATCAAGCGGCTGACCGGCAGTGAAATCGCGTTCGGGGCCGGGGACCGTATTCTGGCGTCGACGCTGCCTCCCGACTCGCGCGCCCCCCTCGCGGCTGTGCTTGCAACACACGACATCGCAACGGTCCGCATTGGCGGCGAAGACTTCCTCGCGTTGTCGCGTCCATTGAATGCCGGCAACAACGCAGGAGGCGCCGCCCTCCCCCCTTCGCCGGATTCGGCGGACCACCGCAGCCTTGGCGGAGGTGGCAAGGTCGGCGCCCACGATGGCGCGGCCGGTCCGTACAACGGCCGTCCGGTCGTCGTCACGCTGCGTTCCCGCACGGAGCGCCTGCGCTTCCTCGACACGATCCGGACGGGCCTTGAAGGCGCGCTGATTGTCACCCTGCTTCTGGCGACCATCGCCAGCTACGCGGTCGCACGCACTGTTACGCGGCCCGTCTCGGCGATCACGTCGGCGATGCGCGATGTCGCGGCCACGGGCGATCTGACGCGCAAGGTCTCGCTCCGGAGCGGTCCCTGGGACGACGAGGATGCGCGGCTGCTGGCGTCCACGTTCAACACGCTGACGGAATCGATCGCGCGGTTCCAGGCCGAGGCGGCGCAACGCGAACGTCTCTCGTCGCTCGGCCGTCTGTCGACGGTGATCGCGCACGAAATACGCAATCCATTGATGATCATCAAGGCGACGCTGAGCACGCTGCGGCGTCCCGACCTGAGCGCCGAGGAGCGGCGCGAGGCGGTGGCCGACATTGCGGATGAAACCACGCGCCTGAACCGCATCGTCACGGAGGTGCTCGACTTCGCGAAACCGATCACATTCGAGTACGCCGACTCGAGCATCAATGACATCTGTGTTGCGTCCGCCGCTGCCGCCTGGGCGGGCGAATTCGACGAGCAGGTGGCGCTGGAGCTCGATTCGTCGCTGCCGCGCGTGCGCACGGATCCCGAACGCCTTCGCGCGGCGCTCGTCAACATCCTCACCAACGCACGGCACGCGGTGCATGCCGCTCACCTCGAGGAGAGCCGGGCAAGCGTGGTCGTGAGGACGCGCGGCAATGGCAATGGCCACGTGGTCATCTCGATCAGCGATCGCGGCGTCGGCATCACGTCCGAGGACATGCCGCACATCTTCGATCCGTACTTCACGACGCGACGTGCCGGGACCGGCCTCGGCCTTCCAATTTCCAAGAACATCATCGAAGGGCTCGGTGGAACGCTTGCCGTCGACAGCGAACTCGGCGTCGGCACCGAGATCCGAATCGATCTTCCGACCACACCGCCCGAGGTACACCAGTGACCAGCAACATCCGTGGTTCCATCCTCCTTGCAGACGACGAGGAAAAGATTCTCAAGCGTCTCGGCCGCGCGCTCCGCGACGAGGGGCATGAGGTCGTCGAAGCGACGTCGGCCCGAAGCGCGCAGCGGCAGCTGGGCGAGAAATCCTTTGATCTACTGGTCGTCGACAACCTGATGCCCGGCATGACGGGCCTGGAGCTCATTCGAGAGATCTCGCAGAGCATGCCTACGTCCGAGCGCCCGCAGGTGCTGATGATGACGGCGCACGCGACGGTTGAAAGCGCCATCGAGGCCATGAAGCTTGGCGCGCTCGACTACCTGCAGAAGCCGTTCGAGGTCGAAGAGCTGCTCGCGCTCGTCACGCACGCCCTCGAACACCAGCGTCTGCGATCGCAGCGGCAGTACCTGATCAGCGAGCGCAGCGCCGAGTTCAATCAGTACGGGATCGTCGGCCGAAGCCGCGCCATGCAGGAGGTCATTCAGCGCGCGGAACTCGTCGCGCAGACGAAAAGCACCGTGCTCATCACCGGCGAAACTGGAACCGGCAAGGAAATGGTCGCGCGCGCCATTCATCATCGCAGCTCCCAGCGCGACATGCCGCTCATCAAGGTCAACTGCGCGGCGATTCCCGAGACACTGCTCGAGTCCGAGCTGTTTGGCCACGTGCGCGGCGCCTTTACCGGGGCGACCATGACCAAGCGGGGCAAGTTTGCACTCGCCGACGGCGGCTCCATCTTCCTCGACGAAATCGGCACGATGAGCACCGCGATTCAGGTGAAGCTGCTTCGGGTGCTGCAGGAACGGGAATTCGAGCCGCTCGGCGCCGAACGGACGCAGCGGGTCGACGTGCGCGTGATTGCGGCGACCAACCGCGATCTCAAACAGATGGTGTCGGACAGCAAGTTCCAGGAAGACCTCTACTACCGGCTGAACGTGATTCCCATCCAGATTCCTCCGCTGCGGGAGCGGCGCGAGGACATCGCCGTTTTGATCGATCACTTCGTGGAGAAACATCGCCAGCGGACCGGAAAACGCATCGAAAAGCTGGACGACGACGTGATCGAGGCGCTGGAAGGGTACGAGTGGCCGGGCAACGTGCGTGAACTGGAGAACACGATCGAACGCGCCGTGGTGCTGGCCACGGGTCCGGTCATCAACAGGTCGGCGATCTCGCTGCTCGGCGCATCGTCGACGCCCTCGCCGGGACTGCCGTCGATGCGACTGCACCAGAACCTCGAATGGGTGGAGCGCGAGACCATCAGGCGCGCGTTGGAACAATCCGGCGGCGTGAAGAAGGAAGCCGCCGAAGTGATGGGCATCAGTCAGCGCGCGTTGAGTTATTACCTCGCGAAGTACCGCATCGACTGAGTTCCATTTACGTAAGGCGTGTGGGATTTACGCGTGGAGTAACGCACGCGGGCCACGGCCGCCCGATTTGCCGCGTCGTGTCAGCAATTGGCTCCTCCGATCGTGGGAACCACGTTTGCTTTATCGGCCGCGTCCTCCCAGAGGCCCGTCATGCACATCCTCCCTTTCCGATTGCCGCTCCTCGTCTGCGTCGTGACGGTGGCCTGCTTCATTGCCGCGTGCGATGAAAAACTGTCCGACCTCGCCGGACCGTCGCCCAACCTGGAGCCAACGTTCACCAGCGTTCAGCACGAGATCTTCGAGGCGGCCGACGCCGCGGGCCGCGCGGCGTGCACCAATTGCCACACCGATGTCGGCGGCCGTACCCCAAGCGGCGGCCTGAACCTCCGTCACGATGTCGCCTATACCTCGCTGGTCAACGTCTCGAGCCGCGGCAAAGCGGGCGCCATTCGGGTGATTCCGGGGGACGCCGAGAACAGCTACATCGTTCACAAGCTCGAAGGCTTACCGGACATTGTCGGGGAGCGGATGCCGAGAACGGGCGGCCCCTATCTCACCGAAGGCCAGATGACGATCCTCAAGCGCTGGATCGCAACCGGCGCCAAGAACGATTAGGAGCACCATGACCGTCAGGCGACTTCTTGCAGTCACCGCCGTCTGCACCGCGGTGCTGTGGGCGATGCCCGCGCATGCGCAGCAGACCGCCCAGCCCGCCCAGCCCGCCCAGACCGCCCAGCCCGCACCGCCCGCGCCTCGGGAGCGCGACCCGGATCAGAATCTGGACGCGCTGCAACCCGATTTCACGCTCTCAGCGCTGCCGACGAACCTGCGGCTGCCCAGGTACAAGATGGCGTTCCGCGTCACGCACCGGTTCGGCCGTCCTCTCGGCCAGGGCGACTTCGGCGACCTCGCGTCCGACTTCTTCGCGCTGGATTCGAGCGCACAGATCGGGCTCGAATTGAGATTCGGGTTCCTGCGCGGCACGCAGGGCGGGATCTACCGGACCAACGACCGCACCATTGAGTTCTTCGCCGAGCACAACGTGATGCAGGAATCGAATTCGCGTCCGCTGGGACTGAGCGCGTATGCGGCCATCGACGGGACCAACAACTTCACGGACAGCTACTCACCCGCACTCGGCGCGATCGTGTCGCGCAAAGTGAGGCGATTGGGTGCGTTCTACCTGGAGCCGATCTGGGTAAACAATTCGAATCCGCTGCCGTCCGAGATCGTGGACCATAACGACACCTTTCTCCTCGGGGTCGGTGGACGTGTTCGCATCCGACGCACCGTCTATGTCGTGGCGGAAGTCGCGCCGCGTGTCGCGGGTTATGCTCCCGATACCGCGCATTGGACGGCAGGTGTGGAGAAACTCGTCGGCGGCCACATGTTTCAGATCAACGTCTCGAACAGCGTCGGGACTACGATCAGTCAGATCGCGCGCGGTGGCTCGAGCCACGACACGTTTCTCGGCTTCAACATCACAAGGAAATTCTGGCGATGACGCGCTTGTTCCTTCGCAGTCTCCCCTATGCGTGCGTGGCGGCGCTCCTGATGTGCGCCGCATGCGGCGGCGGTGGAGGCACCTCGCCAAGCCCGGCGCCCGCGCCGACGCCGGCGCCGATACCAAGCCCGACGCCCTCGCCCACGCCGACACCCACGCCGACGCCGACTCCAACGCCGAGCCCGAGTGGTGGGACCACGATTACGATTACGCCCACGGGGGTGTCACCGAAGACATTGACGGTACCGGCTGGCAGCCGCGTGACCTTCGTCAACAACGACACGCGTGTGCACGAGATGGATTCCGATCCGCATCCGGACCACACGGACTGTCCTGAGATCAATTTCGTCGACCTTCTCAGCCCCGGGCAGATGAAGTTGACGGGCAATCTGAATACCACGCGCACCTGCGGGTATCACGATCATCTGAACGACACCAACAACAGCCTGAGAGGATCGATCGTCATCCAGTAGCTACTCGGACGTTTCGCCCGGCTTCAGATCCAGCACCTGGATGCCGCGCGGCTCGACGAGCGCCTTGAGCGCGTCAGGCGTTCCCGTCAGCAGCGGAAACGTCCCCCAGTGCATCGGGACGATCTGCCGCACGCCGAGGAACTCTCCGGCCCTGGCGGCCTCTGCCGGTCCCATGGTGAACCGATCGCCGATCGGCAGAAACGCGATGGTGGGCGCATACAGCTCCCCGATCAAGCGCATGTCGCCGAACAGGCAGGTGTCGCCGGCGAAGTAGATCGACAGACCATCTTCAAGACGCACGACGTAGCCGGCAGGCTCGCCCATGTACACCATCTGCCCGTTGTCGAAGTAGCCGCTGCTGTGGCGCGCATCGGTCATGACGATGCGCAGTCCGCCGATGTCCTGCGAACCACCCTTGTTCATCGGCGACGTGTTCGCGATGCCCTTGCGCGTCAGCCAGTCACACACCTCGAAAATGGCCACGACAGGGGCGCCGCTCTCGCGCGCGCACGCCGCCAGATCCTCGATGTGATCGAAATGGCCGTGCGACACGAGGATGAGATCGACGCCTGGCGGCCTCTTCATCGACTCGGGGCAGGAGGGATTCGACGACAGCCAGGGATCGAACAGGAGCCGCTTGCCGCCCGGCGTCCGAACGATGAACGTCGAATGCCCCAGCCAGGTGATGGCCAATCGCTGCATGGTTTTGGATTGTAGTTACACTAGGCAGAGATGGTCGAAGCGCCGGTTGAGTTCATCCGCCCACGCGAGCCGAAGCCGTCCTGGCTCAAGGTGCGCGCGCCCGGTTCCGAGAATTATCTCCGCCTGAAGAGCGTCATGAAGGAGCTGAAGCTCCACACGGTGTGCGAGGAGGCGCGCTGCCCGAACATCGGCGAATGCTGGCACCATGGAACCGCAACGTTCATGATTCTCGGCGATGTCTGCACCCGCGCGTGCGCGTACTGCGCGGTCGCGCACGGCAAACCGACCGAGCTCGATGTCGCCGAACCGGCGCGGGTCGCTGACGCCATCGCGCGAATGGTGCTTCGCCATGCGGTGATTACGTCGGTCGATCGCGACGATCTTGCTGATGGCGGCGCGTTCATCTTCGCGGAAACCATTCGGCGGACGCGTGAGCGGGTTCCGACCTGCCGTATCGAGGTACTCATCCCCGATTTCCAGGGGTTGGAATCGTCGCTCCACACCGTGCTCGATGCCGGCCCGGACGTACTCAACCACAACATCGAAACCGTCCCCCGTCTGTACCGGATGGCACGCTCGGGCGGCAAATACTCGCGGTCGCTGCAGCTGCTCGATCGATCGAGACGCTACCGTCCGTCGATCGCGACCAAGACCGGCATCATGGTCGGCCTTGGCGAATCGATCGATGAAGTCGTCACCGTGCTGGACGATCTCCGACAGGCAGGTGTGTCGATTCTGACCATCGGCCAGTATCTCCGGCCGTCGCCGGCGCACGCGCCAATGGCGCGTTATTACCACCCTGACGAATTCGCCGACCTGAAACGCATCGGGCTGGCCAAAGGTTTCGTGCACGTCGAGTCTGGCCCGCTGGTGCGCAGCTCGTACCACGCCCACGAACAGGCAGACGCCTACGAAGCTTCACGTTAGCGCGGTCGTCGCCCTGCTGACGCTGGCTGTGCCGGCGTTCGCGCAGACGCGCGCCGACGTCCTGCGCGGCGAGTACGGTCGTTACCGCGCGAACAACGACCTGCTTTCGTACCGGCTCGATATCAGGGTCGATCCCGCCAAGCAGTTCCTCAGCGGCAAAAACACGATCCGGTTCCGGATGCTCAACGACGACAACCGCATCCAACTCGATCTCTACGCGTTCTGGACGATCGAGCGCATTGTGCTGGGCGGGACGTCACTCAGATACACGCGTGAGATCAACGCCGTCTTCATCGACTTCCCGGAGATGCTCAAGGCGGGACGTACCTACGAGATCGATTTCTACTACTCCGGGACGCCCGAACCAACGGCCAGATTCGGATGCATTACCTTCCGCAAGGACTCCGCGGGACGTGACTGGATCACCACCGCGTGCGAGGACGCCGGCGCGAGCTACTGGTGGCCGAACAAGGACCAGTGGCGCGATGAAGTGGACAACATGCAGATCAGCGTCGCCGTGCCCAATCAGCTGATGGCCGTCTCCAACGGCGCGTTTGCAGGCAAGACGGATTTGCGCGACGGCTACACGCGGTGGGACTGGACGGTGCACTATCCGATCAACAACTACGGAGTCGCGCTGAACATCGGCGCGTACGACCACATCAGCGACCGCCTCGGGGACCTCCCGCTCGACTACTACGTGCTTCCGGAGGAACTCGACAAAGCCAAGCAGCAATTCGCGCAGGTCACGCCGATGCTGCAGGCCTTCGAGCACTATGTCGGTGAATATCCGTTCAAACAGGACGGATACAAGCTGATCGAAGTGCCGTACGCGGGCATGGAGCACCAGAGCGCCGTCGCCTACGGCAACCATTTCGTCAACAGCTACTACCCGTCAGCCGACTGGACTGGCGTGCAGATCAGCCCGCGCTTCGACTTCATCATCATCCACGAAAGCGCGCACGAGTGGTTCGGCAATGCGGTTACCGCGGCGGACGTTGCGGACATGTGGATTCACGAAGGGTGGGCGACGTATTTGGAATGCCTGTTCGTCGAATACATGTACGGACATGCCGACTACCTGGCCTACGTCAACGCCGAGAAGAACAAGGTGCGCAACATCGAGCCGATCGTCTCGAGGCGCGGCATCCACCAGGAGCCGCCACAGGATCAGTATTTCAAGGGGGCGCTGTTCCTCCATACCCTGCGCAGCGTCATCGACGATGACCGACGCTGGTTCGCGCTGATTCGCGACATGTATCAGCGGTTCAAGTACAAGACGATTGCGACCGAGGACGTCGTGCAGTTCTTCAATCAGCAGACGGGAATGAATCTGACGCCTGTCTTCAACCAGTACCTGCGCCATGCCGACGTGCCGATGCTGCAGTTGAAATTCGACGCGGCGACGCACACGGTCAACTATCGATGGAAGGCGAGCGAGGCCGATTTCGCGATGCCCGTACGCGTCGGCAATCCGAACGCCTGGCAGGTTGTCCGCCCCACGCTCGAATGGCAGACCATGCCGTGGGTTGGGATGCCAGCCGAGTTCGAGGTCGCGACCGATCTCTATTACGTGTACGTGGAGAGACAGTAGCGCCGCCTGAAGGCGGCGCCTACGCTCTTATGGCGTCGGCGGGGTGAACCACTTGAATCCGAGCTTCTTGAGCACCACGAGGTTGTCGTGGTTGCCTTCGCTACACGTCTGTTCCCAGAACTCCTTCGCGTACGGATCGTTGGCGACATTGCCGGCGGCGCCGACAGCTGTCGTGCTGAGCGGGTTCGCGCCTGGACCCGTGCCCGCGCGCCGCTTTGGATACGTCATGGTCCACGGCCTCGTATAAAGCGACGGGTCTTCGATCGTGATCTGGTAGTCGATGGTGTTCGCCTCCACCATCGTCCACCGCTCCACCATGTGCGTATTCGGTCCGTAGAAATTGCCTGCGCTGTCGATCCATGTCTCGCCGTTCAGACCGGTGATGTCGACGACGAGCGTCTCTCCGTCCCAGCGGCCGCGCGAGTTGCCGAAGAACGATTTCGCGCTGCTGCTCATGTGCGGGCGTCCGTCGGTCGGGATGATGCGGTAGGTGTTGGTGGTCAGCAGGATCACGGCTCCTGGCTTCTGGAGGATCTCCTGCGCGCCGAACGAGAGCCGCGGCATGCCGACCAGACAGAGCGCATTCGGATCGCCGTAGAGGCGCTGACCCGTTTCACCCGGCCACCCGCGCGCCAGACCGGCACGAATTTCGTTGCGCTTCGCAAGCGCCCACGCCGTGTAGGGGACCTTTCCATCCGGCGGATCCGAGACGTAGCTTTCCTGCGGCGGCGTCGTCACGTCGATGTAGTCGTGTTCTTCGAGGTCGTCGTTGCCACCACCGATGGGACCGTTCCAATTCCCCTGCAGGTTGGGGACGCCGTCTGGTGTGCGCGGAGCCTTGTATGGAGGCAGCTTCGCCTTCTGGGCGACCCACGTCCTGGCCTGCGGGAATTTCGGGGTGTCCGGACGGTAAAAGGCCTGCGGCGCACCGCCCGCGGCTCGTCCCGTCATCGGCAGCACGAACAACACCGCGGCCGCCGTGCCAACTATCGCCAACAGCCATTGCTTCATCGCGTCCTCACCGGAACAACAGAGAATTCGGCTTGTCCCATTCCTGCTTGAGCAGGTAGGCGCCGCACTCGTACTCCAGCAGCTCGATGTCCTTCTCCTGCCGCCGATAGAGCGGCATGCTCATCTTCCACGGCCGCGTGAACACTTTCGGGTCTTCGATGGTGACCTCGTACAACATGTGATCGGGGCCGGTGCGCGTGAACCGCTCGACGACGTGCAGCGCGTCGCTGTGGAAGTTCCCGGCGCGATCGAACCACGTCTCGTCGTTGAAATCGGTCACGTCGACGACGAAGGTATTGCCGTCCCAGCGGCCGCGCGAGTCCCCCATGTACCAGTCGATGTGGCCGGGTGGGTGCGAGTTGCCGTTCATGTAAACGAAGCGAATGACACGCGAGTACTCGTACATGATCGTGACGCGATCGGCCTGCTGCACGATTTGAAACGGGTACGGCATGTAGGTGACGCGGGGAACGCCGGGCAGAAAGCACTTGTTCACCGGATCGAGCGCCTCGCGGTTCTTGAAGTTGTCCTGCTTCTTCGCCAGCGCCGCCGCCGTGTAAGGAATGTCATTCCCGTCGACAACGCCGCGGCCGGCTGGCACGCCGAGCGTCGCGCCGTGATCCTGGATGTCCCAGGCCGCGGTGTTGAGGGTCTGCCAGATGCCTTGAATATCAGGCTGTCCTTCGCGGGTTTTCGGCGGTGTATATGTGCCGGAGGTCTGCGCCGC
>Ga0310810_10010187_pt1 | contig 10930 bp, 7 predicted proteins | sample NCmetagenome_FD_207641 | JGI IMG/M metagenome (GOLD analysis project Ga0310810, IMG submission 207641) | Soil microbial communities from experimental microcosm in Duke University, North Carolina, United States - NC | ecosystem: Engineered > Artificial ecosystem > Soil microcosm > Unclassified ... | reverse complement strand
GGTGGGCAGGCTGTCGGTACCATGACGCTGGATCTGCCAGGCAATCCGACGTCCGTCTCGTTCCGATTACGGGGGCCGATAGGAAACAACGTCGTGACGGCCTTCGACTCCAATGGTGCGCAGATCCCGGCGACGAACATCACCGGCACGGGGCCGGGTACGATCTATCAGCCCCAGGGCGGACTCACCAACTGGCACGAGAATCAGATCGCCGTGCAAAGTCCCAACGGAGTCTCGCGGATAACGATCAATGGGGGTGCCGGGAACGTGTACCTGGACAACCTGCGCCGGCAGTGATCATCTTCCTGCCGTGGGGGAACGCCGCGCTGACCGCCGGGCCGCGGCGTCCTCCACCAGGGCGCCGCCGCCGGCGCCGCGGATCTGGAGGAACCGGTCGTAATTCTGCCGCGCCTCGGCGTGTTGTCCAGTGCCTTCCTGGGCGCGCGCCTTCCAGTACGGCAGACTCGCGAGATAGCGGAACGTCGGCAGGTCATCCAGGTAGGCCGCGACCGCCTCGCCGCGGCGCCCTTCGCAGGCCTCGAGATCCGACAGCGCCTCCGCGTACTGCTTCGCGTGAACGTAGGCAATCCCGCGGGTGAAACGCGCCTGCCAGAGATCGGTTTGCTTCAGCGATTCGCGGAACGCGTCGACCGCGTCCGGAACGCGGTTTTCGGCGAGCGCGAGATCTCCCTCGATCAACCGGCCGTATGCGCGCTGTTGTGGCTGGAGGCGGGACAGGAACTCCGACGCCAGGCTCTTCACGGTGTTGGCGTCATGCGCGCGCGCGAGCACCCGCGCCGCCGGCACGGCGATCCCCTCACCATGGCCGCTCTTCAGCGCCTCGGCGGCGGTGACGGCCGCGGCCGCCAGTTGACCCCGTTCGACCTGTACCTCGGCAAGCGCGGCGAGCTTCGCGCCTAACGCGTCCTGATTGTTCGCCTGCCGGTCCTGGGGACTCCCCTCACGGAGCAGGCGTTCCGCCTCGCTCCACCGGCCCATATAGATGGCCATGTCGGCGAGGCCGAGGTTCGCGGTGGACGCCCCGACGGCGTCGGTTTTCGCCATCCGCGCGTAGGCGTCCCTGGCGGCATCCTCGTTGCCTTCCGTCAAGGCGGCGACCGCTTTCGCGAGGTAGGGCTTGAAGAACGTCGGATCGAGTTTGATCACCTCGTCCGCCTCGGCGGATGCGGCGGCGAAGTCCCCGGCATACATGGCGTAGAGGACGGCGTTGTTCCGGATGATGACGTTGGTCGGCGCCAGTTCGACCGCCCGCCGCCCCTCTTCGCGTGCCTTGGCAAAATCCTGGGTGGCGAAATATGCGAACGCCAGATTGTTGTGGCCGACCCGATCGGCGGGATACCTGCGCACCAGCGTCGAGAACTCCTCGATCGCTTTCTCGTAGTTCTGGGTGACGGCGAGAAAATATGTGCCGCGCGTGCGGTACTTCTCGCGATCGGTCATCCGATCCATGTACTTCAGCGCCTCGGCCCACATTTTCGCGGCGTCCTCGCGGCGCCCGACATAGAACAAGCTGGTCGCGAGACCGGAATAGGCGCGGCCGAATTTCGGATCCGCCTTGATCGCGGACTGGTACTGCCGGATGGCATCGTCGTGGCGGCCGCGCTGATTGAAGTCCTGGCCGATGGAGTAATCCCGTACCGCCTCGAGGTTGGACGCCGTCAACGTCTCGGCATCGTGAGTGTCGGCCGTCGTCGTGTCACCGAGCTGCTCGCGCATGTCGCTCGCCAGCGCAGTGACGGCGCCGAGAATCTCTTTCTGGGTCGACGCCGCGGCGTCAGCTTTGGCGACCTCCTGACCGTCGGATGGACTGATCGCGTGTACTGACAGTTGATAGCCGCTGGCGTTCTTGGCGATACGCCCGGCCAGCACGACGTTCACGCCTTCCCTGACCGCCACCAGCCGGGAGGCGGTCTCGTTCAACGACTTCTCAGTCGTCACCGTGTTCCTCAGGGCGTTTGCGCTGGTGCGCGGGTAGGACGTGATGAAGGACGAACCCTCCATCGCGATGATGAGCGCCTGCTCGAGGGAGCCCTGAAACACTTCTTCACCGGTCCCGTTTTCGAAGTCAGCGACCAGGATCGACACCGGCGGGCGCGCCGGCGGCGCGGGGGGCGTGCGTGAGAACCACCACGTGCCGGTCAGCAATGCGAGCAAGACCAGGGCCGCGGCGGTTCCGTTCTTCCATGTGAGCCGTCTCGGCTCGGGCTTGAGCTGTCCCTCGTCGTCCAGCCGGTTCAACTCCGCCAGGAGCTCTTGCGACGTTTGGTATCGCGCCGCGGGATCGGGCTGCAGGCAACGGGACACGAGTTCGTCGACAGGCTCGGGGACCTGCGGGTCGACCGTTCGCACGGCTGGAGGCGCGGTCTTGATCCGCGCCATCAAGTCGTCGATTGCCGTGTTGCCGCTCGTCTTGCGAAGGCCGAGCAGCATGTCCCGCACGATGAGCCCGAACGAATAGATGTCTGCCCGCTGATCGATGGCCTCGGCTTTTGCCTGCTCGGGCGCCATGTAGTCCAGCGTCCCCACCACGGCTCCCGCCATGGTGAGCCCTGCCATCGCCGGATCGAACCTCGGGTTTCGCGTTTTGCTCGACGGATCCGATTTGCCCGGCTGTTCAGGCCCGGCCGACGCCGACCTGGAGATGCCGAAGTCCATGATGATCGCGGAACCGTCCGACGCCAGCATCACGTTCTCGGGTTTGAGATCCCGATGGACGACTCCCGCCTCGTGCGCGGAGCAGAGCCCGGCAGCGATGTCTCTGGCGATCGGCAGCATTTCCGCGACCGGCAGCTTGCGTTTGACCGTCAAGACGCTGGCCAGGCTGGTACCCTCGATGAACGGCATCGTGATGTACTTGACGCCGTTGACCTCGCCGAGATCGTGGATGCGGACGACGTTACGGTGGGTGACCTGACGGGCGAGCAGCAGCTCGCGCTTGAAGCGGCGCTCGATGTCCCGCGCGGTCTCCGGATCGGCCATCACCTCGGGCCGGATGACCTTCAGCGCGACCGCCACGCCAAGCTCCTCGTCCCACGCCTGGTAGACCACCCCCATCCCGCCGGCGCCGAGAACCCGAAGGATCCGGTATCGCGTACCAAACGGTTCGCCCGGTTCGAGCGGTCCGGCAATCTGCCGGCGGCTCACGCCACCAGTGCCGCTCCCGCTCCCGCTGCCCCTGCCGCTCCCCACCTCAGCCGTTCCCAACCTGGTAGGGGCCTCGTCGAAGGGGACCTGAGCGTATCCGGCGACGGTTGCATCGGGATCACTGGCTCGGGGGTCGCCAGGCCGGATCGGCCCGGTGCCGTGGGCCATCGTCTCGGATTCGGACGCCGGGACAGACTTCGGGAACGGCGTGCTACAGACCTGGCACGCGGCCGCGGGATAAGGGGTGTCCGAGCCGCAGATGGCACAGTGCATAGGCAACGTATCGGATCGACGCGATTATGCGCCCAATGCGGCGGCCGGTGATAGAATCCGCCGAGCTCGCCATGGCCGCGCGTCTTGCCACATACCTCGTCGTCGTAATCGTGGCTGGCACGCTCATCGCCGGCCTGATCGTCGGAGCCCAGCGTGCCGACGAGAGCGGCCCCGTCGATGTCATCATCCACAACGCCCGGGTCTACGAGGCCGACGATCTCGGATCGATCGCCGACGCCGTCGCCATCCGCGGCAACAAGATTCTCAAGGTCGGCGGCGAGCGCGAGGTGATGCGCATTCGCCGCCCGCAAACAACCATCATCGACGCGAAGGGCGCCGCCGTCGTGCCCGGGTTCGACGACGCGCACGTCTCGTTGATCGCAGGGGGCCTCGCGCGTGACGGCGTCGACCTTTTCGGCGCGGCCACGCTCGAGGAGCTCCAGGAGCGAATCACGACGTGGGCCGACGCGCGTCCCGATGCGGCGTGGATTACCGGCTCGGGATGGTCGTACGACGCCTTCAGCGATCTGCCGCTGCGCGCACAGCTGGACGCCGCCGTCAGCGACCGGCCCGTGCAGCTGCGCTCGCAGGATGGCCAGGCCCTCTGGCTGAATAGCAAGGCGCTTGCCACGGCGCACATTACCAGGCGCACGCCGGATCCGGCGCTCGGGGTCATCGTCCGCGATCGGCGCGGCGAGCCGACCGGGCTGCTGAAGGGCGCCGCGATGACGCTCGCGGAGAAGGCGCTCCCCCGGCCGACGCGTGAAGACCGCGCGAAGGCGCTCCTGGTCGCGATCCGCGTGGCGCAGCAGCACGGGATCACCAGCGTGCAGGATCTCGGCGCGGCGGCCGGGGATCTGGATCTGTATGACGCCGCGCGCGCAGCGGGCACGCTGGGACTGCGGGTCTATGCCGCGGTGCCCGCGAGCCGCACCACGCCGGAAGATCTCGATGCGATCGCCAAGCGCTACCCGGACGATCCGCTTTTGAAAACAGGCCTCGCGACAATCACACTCGACGGATCGGTCGAGTCGCAGACGGCGGCGATGCTGTCCGCTTATTCGCCGAAGGGCGGCGCCGAAGGTGACCTGAGGATGCCCGCCGCGGAGTTCTCGCGGCTGGTCGCCATGCTCGAAGCGCGAGGATGGCAGATCGCCGTGGACGCTGCGGGCGATCGGGCCGTTCGCCTCACGCTTGACGCGTACGGCGCGATCGCGAGGAACGCGAAAACCGTGAACGCGCCGCGTCACCGCATCGAGAACGTGACGGCCGTGGACGCGGAAGACATGCCGCGATTCGGCGCGCTCGGTGTCATCGCCACGATTCTGCCGCTCCATGCGACCGGCGGCGGCGCCCTGAACTGGTCGAGGAACCTGGGGCCCGAGCGCGCGCCGTTCGGCTGGCCCGCCAGGAGCCTCAGCGCCGCGGGGGCGCATCTCGCGTTCGGCACCGATTGGCCGCGACTCCCGCTCGATCCGCTCGCGGGATTGCGGGCCGCCGTGGCGCGTCCGGAGATTCAGGCGGCGGAGCAGCTGACGCTGAAATCCGCGATCAACGCGTGGACGTCCGGGGCGGCGTGGGCGTCGTTCGACGAGCACCGGAAGGGCACGATCAAGCCCGACATGCTTGCCGATCTCGTGATTCTGTCAACCGACATCTTCGGCGCGCCCGCGAAACTCGCCGGCGCGGAAGTCGCGATGACGATCTTCGATGGCAAGATCGTCTATCGCCGCGCTTCGTAGACCTCTTCACGCGCCTACGGCCTTCACACAAAGATCACCAAGAGCACAAAGATCACAAAGTCCTTGGTGGTCGTTGTGGTCTTTGTGGTCTTGGTGATCTTTGTGTAGAGCCCGTGGAGCCGTTCAGTATGAATCTGAGAACGAATCAGCGCGACTCGTAGGCGCGAACGACAGTTCCACCCTTCATCACGAACTTCACGCGGCGCAGCGACGCGATGTCGGCTGTCGGATCGCCGTCGACGGCCACCAAATCGGCCAGGAGCCCTTCTTTCACGGACCCGATCCGGGTCTCCATATGGAGCACGCGCGCGGCGACGGAGGTGGCGCTCTTCAGCGCCGCGGCGGCGGGCATCCCATAGTTGACCATCAGTTCCAGTTCACGCGCGTTGTCGCCATGGGTGAACACGCCGACGTCGCTGCCGCTGAGAATGGTGACCCCTGCGTCGAGCGCGGCCTTGAAGCTGGCGCGCTTGCGGGCGATCCCCGCGGGTTCGGGGCCTTCACCCTTCTTCCAGCCGGCGTACTGCGACGTCGCGTCGCCGGCCGCCAGTGTCGGGCAGAGCGCCACGTTGTGCTCCTTCATCAGCTTGAAGACCTCGGGCGTTCCGGCGTCGCCGTGCTCGATCGTCTCGACGCCGGCCATGATCGACCGGCGCATGCCTTCCGCCGTGCTCGAGTGGGCCACGACCGGGCGCCCGCTGCTGCGCGCGGTCTCGACGATCGTCTTGATCTCCTCGAGCGAGAAGGTCGGCGCCGCCTCGCCGCGCCCGCCCCAGCGGTAGTCCGCATAGATCTTGATCCAGTCCGCGCCGTGGCCGATCTGGTCGCGGACGACCCTGACGAGCGAGTCGCCGTCGGCTTCCTCGGCGCCCTGCGGCACCCGCCACTCCAGCGCAAATCCCTTGGGCCCGTAACTGCCGGTCGCCACAATCGCGCGCGTCGTGACGATCATCCGCGGTCCCGGAATGATGCCCTGATCGACGGCCTGCTTGAGTTCGACGTCCGCGTACGCCGCGCCTTCGGTCCCGAGATCGCGGATTGTCGTGAAACCCGCCATCAGCGTGGCCCGCAGGTGATTCGTGGCTCGCGCGACGCGGAGCCCGAGGCTCTCGTGCAGCACCTGGTCGTTCCAGGTGGTCTCGTTGTAGGGATGGAGCAGGACGTGTGAGTGGCCTTCCACCAGCCCGGGCATCAGCGTCGTCCCCGGCAGGTCCACGACGGTGGCCCCGACGGCGTTGACGCCGGCCGCGGGGCCCACCGCCTCGATGCGATCGCCGCGGACGCGGACGGCCCATCCCTCGTGCATCGTGTCGCCATCGAAGACGCGGGCGGGCCGCAGCAGGCTGACGGCGGCGTCCCTCGAGAGCTGCCCGGGCTCGGGTCGAGTGGCTGGTCCCTGCGCGAACAGCGCCAGCGGCAATGCGAGAAACACCGGCAGAGCAAGGCGCATGAAGGCTCCTTAGTACTTGAGGATGGTCTGAATCACGTACCGCGACGCCGGCCGCGAAGGATCGGCAACGGGCCGCATCAGGACGATCTCGGCCGACTGCCCGGGGGCGATGACCCGCGCCGACGGCTGCTTCGACCAGTCCGGGAGATCGACCTCCTGCCCCTCCCGGAGCGATGGGTCCCAGAGAGGCGCCGCCATGAGACCGGTCCCGTCGATCGTGCGCAGCGCGCCGTAGGTGCGCAGATCCCCCAGGTCCGCGATGTTCGCCTGCAGCTGAATCTCGCGACGGCCCTCGACCGTGCGCACCCGCCGGTTCGCCGAGATGCCGATGTCTGCGGTGAAGGCGCGAATGCCGGTGCCCGAGAGAATCGTGGCGTTCTTGACGAGAATGTAGAGCCCCTTCGACTCGTTCATCGGCAGCATCTCGTACCGTTTGGGATCCGCCTTCTCGACGTTTCCCGTGGCCAGCGCGTCCAGCGCGGACAGCAGGCCGACGAAATTCAGCCGCACCAGCGCCGGATCCGGCTCGCTCGACGGAAACGGCCCCGTCTCGATCAGCACGACCGGCGTGCCCCAGAGCGTCAGGTTGTCACCGAACGCCCGCACCTCGAACTCATCGTCGTAGCGGCCGATTTGGCCGGATGCAAACGGTTCGAGCGAGTCGCGGATCACGGCGCACACCTTCTTCGTCAGCTTGCGGCCCGCGTTCTCAGTCCGCGGCTTGTCGTATGCCACCGACAGCAGCGAGATGGACGCCGGCCTGGGCGGATCGCCGACGGAGGTGCTCCAGCCCTGGTTGTGAAGGTTGAAGCCGATTCTCGGGTTGAATCGATCCCTCAACGACTTGAGGATCTGTCCTTCCGGAGTCTGAAGGCCGAGCGCGTCGCGATTGATGTCGATGCCCTGGGCGTTGCGCCGTTGAAAACGCTCGGCGCCGTCCGGGTTCAGCATCGGCACGACGTACAAGGTCAATGTTGACAGAATCCGCTGAACGACAGGATCGGCCCGGTGGCGCTGGAAGTACTCGAACACGTCGAAGAGCGCGGCCGTGGCCGTCGGCTCGTCGCCGTGCATCTGCGACCACAGCAGAACGCGGAGCGGACCGGTGCCGGTGGTGAGCATGTGGATCGATCGTCCCTCGCCGGAGGCGCCGACGCGCTCGAGGATGAACCGCGTCGGATCCGCCTGCGAGACCGCCTGGAGCCGCCGCTCGACCTCGTCGTGTTCCAGAAGCGGCGGCAGCGGGGGCGACACATGCTCGGCGTCCCAGATGCGCGCGAGGTCCTGCGGCGCGACGGCCGCGGCCTTGGTCTGCTTGCCGTCCGCCAACGCACGCGGCGCAAAAAAGACGATGAGCGACGCCGCGATCAACGCTCGGAACATGCGCGACATTATCTGCGAGAATGAGCCGCGATGGACTCGGTGCTCCAGCCGCCGTCCGCGACGGCCTTCGAGGCGATCGCCGCGATGATGTCCGCCGCGCTCTACCTGATCGTCGGGGCCGGAGCGCTCGCGCGTGCGCCAGGCGATGTTCGCGCCCGCGTTTTCTTTGCCGTCGCACTCGCGAGCGCCGCGCCGTACTCGGTGACCGCGTTGATTTGGGCGCGCGGCTCGGGCGCCGCCTACACGCTGCCGGTGATCGTCGGCGTCGGCCTGTCGCTGATGCTCGGCAGCCTGGCGCTCTTTCATTTCACCCAGGTCTTCCCGTGGCGGCGGCCCTGGATCCGCGCGCACGCCCGCTGGCTTTACGCCGGCTACCTGGCCGTCGCCATCGTCGCGGCGACGATCGCCATCGCCGCGGGAGCGGTGACGTGGAAGATGACGGGTGCGCTCGGAGATCTCGAGGCGTCCGGATCCGGCGGACTGGGGGCCGTCTCGGCGGGGATCGGCGAAACCGCCGGCGTACTGATTATTCTGGTCGCCCTGCCGCTGCTCTTCGGCCTGGGGGTGGCGGTACCGTTCGCGGCGTTGTGGTCGCTCTACAAGACCTGGCTCGCCGCGAAATCCGCCGGCGTCCAGCCGGCGCGCGTCACGACGTACTGGATCCTGATCAGCCAGATGGGCGGCGGCGTGCTGGCGATTCTGATCATCCCGCTGCTCCACGTCGTCGCGCCCACCGGTCCCTGGGTCACGATCGCGGCCGTTCTGCTTTATGGGTTCGGCCTCCTGATGCCGATCGCGTTCGCCGCCGGCGTATGGAAATACCGGGTGCTGGACCTGGATCCGGATGACTTACACGGGTGACGGTTTTCGAGCTGTCTTATGTGGGTGCCTCGTTCGTGCTTGCCATCCTGCTATCGTCGCGTCGAGTTGAATTGGCGGTGTATCCACCAGTGAGCCGCCTTCAATAACCCACCAAAAGCGAGTCCCGTGACAACCCACGGCCAGTAGAGCAATAGGTCGGTCATGCCTTTCCCCTTGTTCCGGTCATGCGCGGCCAGCGTCGCCACCCTTGCCGAATTCGCCGCCTGAATCCAAAATTGAATGGCTACGGGACGAGTGGTCGAGCGGGGTTCTTTTTCCGGGCGCGACTGTGGGCCGTCATCGCCGCGATGACGTGGCAAATCCATCCGAGTGTGCCGCCTGAACCGATCCAGAGTCCCGGCGTGACGATCAGCCAGAAGATCCCGCGCAGGAAGTCACCGTTGTAGAACTGCCCGAGTCCTGGAATCAGCGCGCTGAGCACTGCCGCGAGGCCGGGCGACCTGACGTCAGCCATCCTCGCTCACTTCTTCGCGAACACGAGAAAGTACTTGTCCGGAAACAGCTTGACGTCGTCGACCTGGGCGAATCCCGCCTCGCTCATCAAGGCGGCCAGTTGCTCGCGCGTGACCTCGAGCTCCGGTTGCGCACTGTGGGGTCCCTTGCCACCTTCGAAATCGATGACGACGATGCGGCCCGTGCGCCCGAGGTAGGTGGCGAGCGTCTTGAGATACGCGGCGCGATTCTCGACGTGGTGGATTACGTCGTGGAAGAGCGCAACGTCGATCGACCTGACGGGTAAAGCGGGATCCGTGAACTTGCCGAGAACGGTCTCGACGTTGGTCACCTGCGCGGCGGCAGCGCGCCTGCGGATCTCCGGGAAGAACCCGGCGTCAATTTCCACCGCGTAGACGCGGCCGCGGGGCCCGACGGCTGTGGCGAGAGCTACCTCGAGGAGGCCGGATCCGGCACCGATGTCGGCGACCGTCTGCCCGGGCTGAAGCTTCAAGGTGGACACGACCTCGTCGATCTTCATGCCCGCGACGCGCGCGGGACCGTCGAGGGTCTTGATCCACTCTTCGGCGGGACGGGATCCGAGCTGGGCGGCCACCGGAGCGGTCATCAACAGGACCGCGAGCCCGGCGAAGCGAAGGAACATTCGGTCGAATCGCATCGGAACAGCTCCTCGGCACACTATAAGGCCGATTTCTGTATCATCCCTCTATCATGAGGGCGATGACGCGGCTCCGGGTGTTTGTCACGATCGCCATCCTCGGGCTCGCGGCCGCAGTCGTTCGGACCGGCGGATCCGTGGATCTCGCGGGATGGGATCCGAAAGCCGCGGCGTCCTACCTCGATACTCGGGCCGCGTTCTGGGCGACCTGGTCGAACGCGCAGCGCGACCACGGGACGTTCTGCATCTCGTGCCATACGACCCTGCCGTACGCGATGGCGCGGCCGGTGCTGCGACAGGTGCTGGGTGAGACCGCTGCGGGCTCTGTCGAGAATCGGATTCTCGACAACGTGTTGACGCGCGCGCGGGGCTACAAAGAGATGGAGCCGTTCTACCCCGATCAGACGCGCGGCATCCCGAAGACGAGCGAGTCGCGGGCGATAGAGTCCGTCATGAACGCGCTCGTGCTCGTCACGGGTGACAGCGAGAGGGGTCACCTCAGTGCGGATTCACGGACGGCGCTGAACGTCATGTGGTCGCTGCAGATGAGAACCGGCCCGCAGAACGGCGCATGGACGTGGTTGAACTTCGGATACGAGCCGTGGGAATCGTCCAACTCCGCGTACTTCGGCGCGTCAATGGCCGCCCTTGCCGTAGGGACGGCGCCGGATGAATATGCGTCGAACGCAGACATCCAGGACAACGTGAAGAACCTGCGCGGCTATTTCACGCGCGAGTTCGACAAGCAGTCCGAGTTGAACAGGCTGATGGTGCTCTGGGCGTCGGGCAAGCTGAGCGGGTTGATCACGCCGGAGCAGAAGTCCGGGCTGGTCGATCACACGTTCGCGATGCAAATGGCGGATGGCGGCTGGTCAACCGCGGCCATCGGCAACTACAAGCGACAAGATGGATCCGCGATCGACA
>Ga0310810_10010186_pt1 | contig 10930 bp, 7 predicted proteins | sample NCmetagenome_FD_207641 | JGI IMG/M metagenome (GOLD analysis project Ga0310810, IMG submission 207641) | Soil microbial communities from experimental microcosm in Duke University, North Carolina, United States - NC | ecosystem: Engineered > Artificial ecosystem > Soil microcosm > Unclassified ... | reverse complement strand
ACCGGCATGGTCTTCAGGTCCTGCGAGCTGGCGATGTCGTAAGCCGGCTGCTGGACGACCAGCGGATAGCTCACCCCGTTGCTCGGGTCGACCCAGAAGTTCGGCTCGGTCTGTGCGCTGGAGTTGGTGGTGACGAGCACGTTGCTCGCGACCGCGCGCTGCGTCACGCCCACCTGCGTGGCGAGCGTGCGGTCGACCTCGACCGACAGCGCCGGCGCATTCGGAACCTGAAAGACGTGCGCATCGACGACGCCGGGTACCTGAGCGATTAGCCGCGACAGCCGCGACGCGAGCCAGTAGGCGTTGTCGGCATCGGCGGCGGAGACCCGGATGTCGATCGGCGCCGGCTGTCCGAAATTGAGCACCTGGTCGACGATGTCGGAAGGCTGGAAGAAGAATTGCAGCGACGGATACTTCGCGGGCAGCTCCCGCCGCAGCATGGCGGTGAGCTCCGCGGTCGGCTGGTGCTTGCTCTGCAGTGAGATCAGGATCTCTCCATCCATCGGCCCCACCGTGGCCGAGTCCGACAGCGCGATGTTGATGCCGCTGTAGGGCAACCCGATGTTGTCGAGGATGACGCTGACCTGATCGTTGCCGATCAGTCGGCGAATACTCGCTTCGACCTGCGAGAAGTACTGCTGGGTCGTCTCGATGCGGGTCCCCGGCGGGGTGCGCACGTGCAGGCGCATCTGCCCGGCATCGACATCCGGGAAAAAGTCGCGCCCGAGGAACGGAAACAGCGGCAGCGATACCAGCATGATGGCGGCAAAGGCGAGCACGATGGCCTTCGGCTGCGACAACGCCCAGGCGAGGGCATCACGATAGGCTTCGCGGCAGCGCCGGAAGCCGCCTTCGAACGCAAAATGGACTCGCAGCCACGGATGCACGCCCGCCACCGGGGCGAGGGCCGACTCGCCCCGCTCGGCAGCGCCGGCCTCGGCGGCCGGTGCGGCTCCTGATCCCGCATGCGCGTGGCCGCGCATCAGATAGAGGAACAGCACCGGCACCATGGTGAAAGACAGGACCAGGCTCGCCAGCAGCGAGACGATTACCGAGACCGAGAGCGGTGAGAACAGGTATTTCGCCGTCCCCTGCAGCAGGAACACCGGCACGAAAACGATACAGATGCACAGCGTCGAGAGGAACGTCGGAGTACCGACCTCGCCGCAGCCGTGCACGATGGCGTCGCTGAGATGCGCGCGCAGCGCGATGTTGCGCTCGATGTTCTCGATCACGACCGTGCCGTTGTCCACCAGGATGCCGACCGCCAGCGCAAATCCGCCGAGCGTCATGGTATTGAGCGTCTCGCCTGCGGCACCCATCAACAGCACCGCGGTGACGATCGACAGCGGGATCGCGGCCAGGATCATCACGGTCAGGCGCCAGTTGCCGAGGAACAGCAGGATCATGAGCGCGGTCAGCGCCGCGGCCATGGCGCCGCCCATCAGCACGCTGTTGAGCGCGGCCTTGACGAATACCGACTGGTCGAAGATCGGGTTGATCTGTACCTCGTGCGGCAGCATGTGCCGGATCTCGGGCAGCACCGCGCGGATGCCATTGATGACCGCGAGCGTCGATACGCCGCCGGTGTTGCGGATGGTCATCAGCGCCCCGGGCACTCCGTCGACCGAGACGAAGTTGGTCTGCACCTGGAAACCGTCATGCACGTGTGCTACATCGCGCATGAACACCTCGCGGCCGTCGACCCACTTGATCGGAAAGGAGTTGATCGCCTCGATGACGTTGGGGCTGTTGTTCATCGCCACCAGGTAGTCGAACTTGCCGATCTTCACATCCCCGGCGGGTAGAATGACGTTCTCGGTCTGCAGGGCGTTGCTGACATCTGCCGGAGTCAGTCCGCGCGCCTGCAACGCCGCACTGTTGAGATCGGCCATGATGACGCGCGGCTTGCCGCCGTAGGGGTACGGGACCTGCGCGCCATGCACCACCGCGAGCGCCGGCCGAATGATGTTCTGCCCGAGATCGTTGAGCTTGGTGTCCGGGAGCGAGGTGCTCGAGAGCGCAAGCTGGATGATCGGCACGTCGGTCGCACCATAGCGGATCACCAGCGGGGGCGTGATATTCGGCGGCATGTACTTCAGGACCACCAGTGCGCTGCTGGCGAGCTGTGCGATCGCACGGGTCACGTCCGCGCCTTCGTGCAGATAGACTTTCTCGACCCCCACCCCCTCGTAGCTGGTCGCCTCGATGCGTGCGATGTCATCGACGAGCGAGGCCATCTGCCGCTCGTGGAGCGTCAGAATGCGGTTCTGGATGTCCTGCGCGTCCATGCCCGCATAGGTCCACACCACGCTGCACACCGGGATGTCCATCTTGGGGAAGATGTCCACCGGCATGCGCAGCGCCTCGCCGATCCCGAGCAGACCGCTGAGGATCAGCAACGCCGCCACGGTGTAGGGATGCTTCAGGACATAGCGGACCAGCGGCATGCTGCGGACCTAGCTACGCGCGGACACACCGACAGCGAGCGGCTGGCGCAGGCGGAAGGTACTTCCCCGTCCGACCGTGCTGATCACTTCGATATCCGCGCCGTGTGCGCTGCAGATCGACTTGACGATGGCCAGACCGAGACCCGCACCGCCCTGCTCGCGTGAGCGCGAGCCATCGACCCGGAAGAAGCGCTTGAAGACGTGCGGCAGCGCCTCGGCCGGGATGCCGATGCCATCGTCGGTTACCTCGAGAACCGCGTAACCCGGCTCGCGCTGCACGCTGAGGCGCACCCGCCCACCGGCCGGGGTGTACTTGATCGCGTTGTCGAGCAGGTTGACGATCACCTGCTTGAGACGCGCCGGGTCGCCCTCCACCATCACTCCCGCGGTGGAGTCACAGGCAACGTTCACGTTCTTGTCGGTAGCCAGCAGGCTCATCTGCTCCGCGGTCGTGGCCGCGAGCTCCGCCAGGTCAAAGCGCCGCCACTCCGTGCTGGCCTCACCCGCATCGAGGCGCGACAGCGCAAACAGGCTCTCGACGATCTCAGCCAGCCGCTCGACTTCCTCGAGCACGCTGCCGAGGGTCTCGCGGGTCTCGCGGGTGAGTCCGCGATCCTGTGCGAGACTCTCCAGTTCTCCGCGCATCACCGTGAGCGGCGTGCGCAGCTCGTGGCTCGCGTCGGCAACGAACTGCTTCGAGCCATCGATGGACTCCTGCAGACGGCTGATCATGTGATTGAGCGATACCGACAGTCGCTCGAGCTCGTCCCCGCTGTGTACTACCGGCAGTCGCTCGCTCAGGTTGTGCTGGCTGATCTCCTCGGCCTTGAACGCGATGCGGGCGACCGGATCGAGTGCGCGGCGCACCAACACGAAGCCGCCGGCGACGGCCACCGCGACGGTGACGGGCAATCCCACCGCCAGCATCATCAGCAAGCGTCGCAGCGTTTCCTCGAGCGGCCTCGCGGAGGTTCCAACCTCAACGCGGTAGCGGCTGCCGTCGGACGCCACGGCGGGCACTGCGGCGAGCAGCAGCGAGCTGTCCCCGAGCGCTATCTTGCGGGCGCCAGTACCGGCTAGCGCTGGAACCTGCGCGGGATCGAAGCCACCTCCGTGCGGCGCTCCGGAGGCGAACACCACCGTCCCGTCCGCGCGGGTAATGCGGATGAAACGGTCGTTGGTCTCGGGTGAGTAGAGACTCTCGAGCTCCGCGCCGAGCGCGCTCTCGCTGCCGCGGCTCGCGCGGGCGATGAGGGTGTCGGCGATCTGTCGCGCGCGGCGTGCCTGGTTGTCGAGTACATTCGCCTCGAGATACTGGCGCAGGGAGAAGAAGGTGATCGCGCCGAGCAGCACGAACACCACGGTGAGCACACCCGCGTACCAGGTGACGAGGCGAAAGTTGAGCGAGGCCGTGTTCACCGCTCCGCGCTCTCGGCGAGTCCGTAGCCGACCCCGCGCACCGTGCGGATGAGCTTGACGGGAAAGGGATCGTCCACCTTGCTGCGCAGGTGGCGCACGTACACGTCCACGATGTTGGTGAGACCCTCGAAGCTCTGGTCCCATACGTGCTCGATGATCATGGTGCGCGAGAACACCCGGCCAGGATTGGCAGCGAGGTACTCGAGCAGCGCGTACTCCTTGGCGGTGAGCTCGATGCGGCGGCCGCCGCGACGGACCTGCTTGGTGAAGCGATCGACCTCGAGATCGCCGACGCGCAGCACGCTCGAGCGCGTGATCGGACCGCGGCGCAGCAGAGCCTTGACCCGCATGATCAGCTCGGCGACCGCAAAGGGCTTGGTGAGGTAGTCGTCGGTACCCGCCTCGAAGTTGTGCACCTTGTCCTCGGTTGTGGCGCGCGCCGTCAGTACGAGAATCGGCACCTGCTGGTTGCTGCGGCGGATACGGCGCAACAGCTCCTCGCCACTGAGGCGCGGCAGCATGAGATCGAGGATGATCAGGTCGTATTCGTAGCTCTGCGCGAGCTCCCAGCCGTGCGCGCCGTCGTCCGCGACATCCACCGCAAAGCTCTCCGCCCGCAGCGCACGCGCCACGAGGTCGGAGACCTTCTTTTCATCCTCTACCAGCAGCAGTCGCACGGGCACCCTCGTTACGCCCAGCAAACCATAGCGGGATTAATAGAGCGAAAACCGACGATTAAAAACCTTTCAGAGTTGCCCAACGTTGCCGTAAGTCTGTGACGGGCAACACTCTACAGCGACGGCACGCGCGGGCGTGAGCGTGACTCCAGACGCCTTGGGAAAGTACCGCTCTATCGAAACGGCCGGCATACCGGACTGGGAGTGCCGGACGCGGGCAGGCTCCAGCGCGACGCTACGAGCTCAGCCGAAGCGGCCGGTGATGTAGTCCTCGGTGAGTCGATGTCGCGGGTTGGTGAAGACACGATCCGTCTCACCGACTTCAATCAGCTCACCAAGATGGAAGTAGGCCGTGCGTTGTGACACGCGCGCCGCCTGCTGCATGGAGTGGGTCACTATCACGATCGCATAGGACTCGCGCAGCTCATCGATCAGATCCTCGATGCGCGCGGTAGCAATGGGATCGAGCGCCGAGCACGGCTCGTCCATGAGGATGACCTCCGGCTGCACGGCGATGGTGCGTGCGATGCACAGGCGCTGCTGCTGGCCACCGGAGAGCCCCGTGCCCGGGCTGCGCAGACGGTCCTTGACCTCCTCCCAGAGGCCCGCGCGCGTCAGGCTGGTGCAGACGATCTCATCGAGATGCGCGCGGCTGCGCGCCATACCATGGATGCGCGGACCGTACGCGACGTTGTCATAGATCGACTTGGGGAAAGGATTGGGTTTCTGGAACACCATGCCAGTGCGCGCGCGCAGCTGGGCCACGTCGATGCTGTCAGCGTGTATGTCGCGTCCATCGAGCAGGATCCGGCCGGTGACGCGCGCCCCCGGGATGGTGTCGTTCATGCGATTCAGGCAGCGCAGGAACGTCGACTTCCCACAGCCCGAGGGACCGATCATGGCCAACACCTGGCGCCGGCCGACATCGACCGATACGTCCTTCAGCGCCTGCTTGCCGCCATAGAAAACGCTCACTTCCCGGCAGGAGAACACTGGGTTCTCTACGGTCGCTCCATCGGCTTGCACCCCCGCATCGGTGGCGACCGGGTGTCTGCCGCTCGGCTTGAGATTCAGGCCACCCTCGTCGAGACGCCGAGAGCCGACGGCCACCGAGGCGGCAGGGGCCACGTCCCCTGTGGACCTGACATCCGGCGCAGTGTGCGCCGCGCCCGCGGCGGCACCATCATCGACGAGGAAATCGGAGCCGGCATGGTCGCGATCAAAGCCGTTACCACCGCCCGGGCGGCGGGCACGGCCGCCCTCCTGCTGTGGGGGTGCGCGCTCCGGCTGAGAGGTTTCTTCGCTCACGGTGGAATCAGCCGAAACGCCCGGTGACATAGTCATCGGTGCGGCGGTTGCGCGGTGCGGTGAACATCTGCTCGGTCGGTCCGATCTCGACCAGCTCACCGAGGTACATGAAGGCGGTCACGTTGGAGACGCGGGCCGCCTGTTGCAGGTTGTGTGTCACGATGGCGATGCAGTAGCTCTCGCGCAGGCTCTGCAGCGTCTCCTCCACCCGCAGGGTGGAGATCGGATCGAGCGCTGCGGTCGGCTCATCGAACAGGATAACCTCCGGGCGCAGCGCCAGGGTACGGGCAATGCAGAGCCGCTGCTGCTGGCCGCCGGAGAGGCCCCGACCGTCCTCGTGGAGCTTGTCCTTGACCTCCTCCCACATGGCGGCATCGCGCAGCGCCTCCTCCACGCGGTCGCCGAGCTCGCTGCGCGAGATGCGTCTCGACAAACGCAATCCGAAGGCCACGTTGTCGAAGATCGACATCGGAAACGGTGTCGCCTTCTGAAACACCATGCCGACGCGAAAGCGCAGCGCCGCCACGTCCACGCTCGGTGCAAGGATATCCTCACCATCGAGCCGCACGTCTCCGGTTGCGCGATGCCCCGGATAGAGTGCGTACATGCGATTGAACACGCGCAGCAGCGTCGACTTGCCGCATCCGGAGGGACCGATGAAGGCAGTGATCTGACGATCGCTGAGCGTCAGGTTGATGTCCTTGAGCGCGTGCGCGTTGCCGTAATAGAAATCGAGGTGCCGCACCTCGAACTTCACGGCGTCCTGCGGCGCGGCTGCAGGGGCGCTGCCGAGCCTGGCTTGCGGGGTACCCATCAGCTGCGCCCACCGGGGCCGAGCGAGGACACGACGAAGCGCGCGGCAATGTTGATGATGAGGATGCTCACGGTGATGATGAGCGCACCCGACCACGCCAGCTGCTGCCAGTTCGGGTATGGACTCAACGCGAACTGGAAGATGACCACGGGCAGGTTGGCAATCGGTGCGCCGAGATTACTGCTCCAGAACTGGTTGTTGAGCGCGGTGAACAGCAGCGGTGCGGTCTCGCCGCTGATGCGCGCTATCGCGAGCAACAGCCCGGTTACGATGCCGCTGCGCGCGGCCGGGTAAATGACGCTGGTGATGGTGCGCCAGTGGTACGCGCCCATGGCGGTCGAGGCGTCCTTCATGCCCTGCGGCACCAGATTCAGCATGTCCTCGGTGGTGCGTACCGTCACCGGTATGGCGATGATCGCGAGCGCGACCGCCCCGGCGATCGCGGAAAAATGACCCATGCGCAGCACGAGCAGCTCATACACGAACAGGCCGACGATGATCGAGGGCGCCGAGAGCAGCACATCGTTGACGAAGCGGACCACGGTACTGATGTACGCAGTGCGGCCGTATTCTGCGAGGTAGGTGCCGGCGAGAACGCCGATCGGCCCCCCGATGAGGATTCCGATCACCGTCATCACGACGCTGCCGTAGATCGCATTCAGCAGCCCACCGCTGCTGCCAGGCGGTGGGGTCATCGCAGTGAACAGCTGCAGCGACATCCCGGCGAGACCGCTGCGCAGCAGCGTCCACAGTATGGCGCCGAGGAAGAATAGCCCGATGGCGGTCGCGAGCCCCGAAAGCCCGAGCGCCATTGCATTGATGAGCTTGCGGATCGCGCGCCGGCTCATACGTTGGAGAGCGCTTTGCGCCCGAGACGCAGCAGCATCAGGCGGGCCGCCGCGATCACCGTGAAGGTAATGAGGAACAACAGGGCCCCGAGTGCAACCAGCGACGAGCTGTAGAGATCGCCGACCGCCTCGGCGAATTCATTGGCGATCGAGGCCGAGATAGTAGTCCCGGGGGCGAGCAGCGATGAACCGATGCGATGGGCATTACCGATGACGAAGGTCACCGCCATCGTCTCGCCGAGCGCGCGGCCGAGCCCGAGCATGACGCCGCCGATGATCCCGGTGCGGGCGTAGGGTACGACCACCTGCCAGATCACTTCCCAGGTCGTCGCACCGAGGCCGTAACCGGACTCCTTGAGCACGTCCGGCACCGTCTCGAACACGTCGCGCATCACTGCAGAGATGAACGGAATCACCATGATGGCAAGCACGAAGCTTGCGGTCAGCACTCCGATGCCGTACGGCGGTCCCTGGAATAGCCGCCCGATGAGCGGCAGCGGTCCGAGCCAGTCGATGAGCCAGGGCTGTACGTGGCGCTGCAGGACCGGTGCCAGCACAAACAGACCCCAGACCCCATAAATGATGCTGGGTACGGCAGCGAGCAGCTCGATCGCGACCCCCACCGGTCGCTTGAGCCACACGGGCGCCAGCTCGGTAAGAAAGATCGCGATACCGAAGCTCACCGGAATGGCGAGCAGCAGCGCGAGGAAAGAAGTGACCAGCGTGCCGTAGATCGGAGCGAGCGCACCGAACTTGTCCGTGACCGGATTCCAGATCTCATGCGTGAGGAAGTCGAGCTTGAAGTGCGCGAGCGCGGGCCATGCCCCGACGAGCAGAGACACGGCGACACCGCCGAGCAACGCCAGCACGAGCAACGCCGCTGCGAAGGTGGCGCCGCGGAAAGCGCGCTCGCGCAGACGCTGCCCCGAGGCGTGCGCGGGCTCGATCGCAGCCACCGTGTTCATTGCCGCCGGTAACCTGTCACGCCTGCTCTTCCCCAACCCGGTCTACTCGCCCGGGTCTGACGCGGTCGACCGCCGCTCCAACAGGCGCAGACTCGCAGGCGCCTGCGGCTCGCACCGCGGGCGCACTGCGCCGTCCGGCTCAGATGGCGGGGACACCCTTGATTTCAGTCTTCCAGGTGTTCCGGATCTGAGCGACCAGGCTGTCGGGCAGCGGCACGTAGTCCAGATCGGCGGCCATCTTGGCACCGTTCTTGAACGCCCAGTCGAAGAATTTCAACGCGGCGCCGGTCGCGGCCGGATCCGGCGGAGTGCTGTATACCAGAATGAAACTCGCACCGCTGATGGGCCAGCTTTTCTCCCCCGGCTGGTTCGTCAGAATAAGGTGGTAGCCGGGCGCATGGCTCCAGTCGGCATTGGCGGCCGCCGCCTGGAAAGATACCGCCTCAGGGGCGACCTTCTTGCCGGCGGAGTTGATGAGGTCCACATACGCCATCTTGTTCTGCTTGGCATAGGCGTACTCGACATAGCCGATGGCACCATCAGTCTGGGCCGTCATGTTGGCGACGCCCTCGTTGCCCTTGGCGCCGATCCCCATCGGCCACTGCACCGAGGTGTTGGCGCCGATCGTCTCCTTGAATTTCGGCAGCGCGCTGGAAAGATAGTTGGAAAACAGGAAGTTGGTCCCAGAACCGTCGGAGCGATAGATCGGCGCGATCGCCGTGGCAGGGAGCGCAAGCGTAGGATTGAGCTTCTTGATTCGGGCATCGTTCCACTTGGTGATGTCGCCGAGATAAATCTCCGCCACGGTCGGCCCATCGAGCACCATCTGTCCGCCCTGCACGCCCTTTACGTTCAGCACCGGCACCACCCCACCGATGATCATCGGGAACTGCACCAGGCCCGCCTCCTGCAGCTCTTTCTCCTCGAGTGGCATGTCGGAAGCACCGAAGGTCACGGTCTTGGCCTTGATCTGCTTGATGCCTCCGCCGGAGCCGATCGACTGGTAGTTCAGGCCAACGCCAGTCTGCTGCTTGTAGGCATCGGCCCATTTGGAATAAATGGGGTAAGGGAACGTAGCGCCGGCTCCGGAAATGTCGGCCGCCTGCGTGCCGGCGAACACCATCAGAGCAACGGCCGCCACTGACAGGCGCTTCACATCCAGTAGGCTCATGTCTCACTCCTGCAGTCCCGGATCGTTATCGTCCGGATTTGTTGAAATGCATCAGGTTTGATGCGCATTAAATGACGAAAATATGACGCTCTCATGACAGCCCGGGCGCTGACCCGAGCTGAGCAGTAGAGCCACATCCCTGTGGCATACATAGTCTTGCCGCGACTCTTTACAGTGGCGTGACGCCACCGGCGCTTGCCGCGCTGCAGGTGAGGCCGTATAACCCCGAGCTCATGTCTCAAGCCCTTGAACTCACTAAAGATCTGATCTCGCGCCGTTCCCTGACCCCCGCTGACGAGGGGTGCCAGTCCGTGCTTTCGCAGCGGCTCGCCCGGATCGGCTTTCGCATCGAGGCGCTGCGCTTCGGAGAGGTCACTAATCTCTGGGCACGGCGCTCGGCGACGCCCCCGCTCTTCTGCTTTGCCGGACATACCGACGTCGTGCCGACGGGCCCACTCGATCAGTGGCACAGCGACCCGTTCGTGCCGGAAATCCGCGATGGCATGCTCTATGGCCGCGGAGCGGCCGACATGAAAAGCGGGCTGGCCGCCATGGTCACGGCGACCGAGGAGTTCGTCGGTGCTCATCCCGAGCACTCGGGCTCAATCGGTTTCTTGATTACGAGCGATGAGGAGGGGCCCTCGATCGATGGCACGCGCCGCGTCGCGGAGCTGCTGCGCTTGCGCGGCGAGCAAATCGACTGGTGCCTGATGGGCGAGCCTTCGAGCGAAGTCTCCATCGGCGACACGGTCAAGGTCGGTCGGCGTGGATCACTCAGCGGCCGGCTGACGGTTCACGGGGTGCAGGGGCACATCGCCTACCCGCAGCTCGCCTCGAACCCGGTGCACGCGCTTGCGCCCGCACTGGCAGAGCTCGTCGGCCGCAGCTGGGACGAAGGCACGGAGCAGTTCCAATCCACGAGCTTCCAGGTGTCCAACCTGAATGCCGGTACCGGCGCACCGAACGTAATCCCGGGAGAGCTCAAGGCGCGCTTCAATCTGCGCTATTCGCCGGCGCAGACGCTCGAGGGACTCAAGCAGACCGTCGAGGACATCCTGCGTCGCCACGGAGTGCGCTATACGCTCGACTGGCACCTCTCGGGCGAGCCGTTCTACACCCCACCGGGGACTCTCTCGCGCGCCGTGGCCACCGCGGTCGCCGAGGTCACCGGAGCGGCGCCCAAGCTCTCGACCTCGGGTGGCACCTCCGACGGCCGCTTCATCGCACCGCTCGGTGCGCAGGTGGTGGAACTCGGCGTGGTCAACGCCACGATACACA
>Ga0310810_10010185_pt1 | contig 10930 bp, 16 predicted proteins | sample NCmetagenome_FD_207641 | JGI IMG/M metagenome (GOLD analysis project Ga0310810, IMG submission 207641) | Soil microbial communities from experimental microcosm in Duke University, North Carolina, United States - NC | ecosystem: Engineered > Artificial ecosystem > Soil microcosm > Unclassified ... | reverse complement strand
TCGTCACCCGCGGCGCGCGCCAGGTCGTCGGCCACGTGGCCGGCCGCGCCGGCGGTCGTCGTCCCCTCGTCCGCGCCCGCGCCCGCCTCGCCGGCGGCCGCGCCCGCGGCGTCGCCCGATCCGCCCGCGCGATGCACGCCGGCGATGGTCTCGAGCACCTTCAGCTTGTCGCGCGTCGCGTCGTCGCCCGGCGCCGCGCCTTCCCATTCCACGGGGCGCGCGTCGGAGATGGCTTCCGCCGCCTTCAGCAGGTCGGGATTCAGAGGTTCGTCACTCACGCATGCGCTCCGCGAGCTTCACCAGCGCCCGGCTGATGGTCATGCGCACGGCGTTGGGATTGGGCTTGCCCAGCGCCTCCGCGATCTCGGCGTAGCTGTAGCCGAACTCGATACGCATGAGCACGGCTTCGCGCGACTCGACCGGCAGGTCGCCGAGCGCCTGCTCGTAGCGCGCCAGCTCGTCCGCGCCGATCGCCTGCTCGAGCGGCGAGGGCGCGGGATCGGCGCGCTCGAACTCCTGCCCGCTGGCCGAAGGCTTGCGCCCGGCGCGGCGCAGCTCCTCGCGCACGGAATTCAGCAGGATGTGCCGCAGGTAGGCGAGGAACGCGCCCTCGCGTCGCGGCTCGAACGCGTCCAGCCGATTGAGCGCGCGGATCAGCGTGACCTGCACGATGTCGTCCGTGTCCGCCATGCCGCGGGCCCGCGCCGGGATCCGGCCGTGCGCCCAGCGCCGCAAGATGGGCAGAAAGCGCTCGAACAGACGCTGACGCGCGGCCTCGTCGCCACCGCGCATCCGTTCGAACAGGACGGCCGTGGACTCGAGAGGGCCCGGGCCGGAATGAGGGGGCGCGTCGCCCGGCTGGGGAGCCATTCGATCTCCAGTGCACGCGGGGATTGCGTGCCGAAGAAGTGGACTCCAAGCCCAGCCTCTCGGTCAAGACCTGCTCCTCTCGAATGAGGGTCGCCACGCCCCGAACGGCCTGCGGCGCGACGCGCGCACACGGTATCCTGGGCGTCCGCCGGTCGAACGCAGCGCTGGCGCCTCACTCCCTCAATGCCAACCGGCGTCCCGAGCGCACAGCGGGCCCCACGGGTTCCGCCAACTCCGATGCGTGGCCCGGGGCGTCCCCGTGGTATCTATGGGCGCGCAGGGCCGCTCGTTCACCCCGTTGTGCGAAAGATCGGTTGGCGATGCCAGTACGCCCGGGCGAGACCCGGCAGGTGGAAGCGCGCGACGCGTCGCGGCACATCCGCGACGCGCTGGAAGCGGGCGGAACGTGCTCGGTGGCGGTCGGCGCGCGGCGCCGCACGCTCGTGCACGATCCGCTGCTCGATCGACCGGGCGGGCGTCTGCCCTGGCCGCTCGGGTTGTTCCAGAAGCACACGGTGCGCTACGTCGTGTACGAGGACGAGCGTCGCGTGAGCAGCCACATCTTCGTCCGCAATCGCATGGACGAAGCGATCGAATACTTCCTGCGCGACGTCGATCCGCGGAGCGCGGTCACCATCAACTTCCGCTGAAGTCTCTAAACGAGGAGGCACGATGCGCGTCGCTGGAATCATCCTGGTGCTGGTGGGCCTGGCCTGCCTGATCTACGGCGGGATCGCCTACAACAAGACGGACAACGTCGCCCAGATCGGCGACCTCAAGATGCAGGTCACCGAGAAGAAGCAGTTCGCCGTGCCGCCGATCGTGTCGGGCATCGCCGTTCTCGCCGGCGCCGCGATGTGGTTCGGCAGCCGGAAGCGCTCCAGCTAGGGGTGGAGCCCGCCGCACCTCCCGCCACCGCCCGCCTGCGCCGCGCCCTCGGGCTCGGCGACGTCACGTGGTTCCTGGTGGTCGCGGTGGTGGGCTTACGCTGGATCGCGACGGCCGCCGCGGTCGGCCCCAGCGCGCTCGTCATCTGGCTGATCGGCTTCGTCGCGCTGTTCGTGCCGCTGGCGTTCACCGTCGTCGAGCTGTCGTCGCGCTATCCGCAAGAGGGCGGACTGTACGTGTGGACGCAGCGCGCGTTCGGCGATTACCCGGGATTTCTCGCGGGCTGGATGTACTGGGCCAGCAACTTCACGTACTTCCCGGGCGTGCTGTACTTCGGCGCCGCCAGCGCGCTGTTCGCGTTCGGCGCGCACGGCCACGCGCTGGACGCGAGCGTCCCGTACTTCGTCATCGCGTCGCTGGGCGGGCTGGCCGTCGCGCTCGCGCTGAATGTGGTCGGCCTGAACGTCGGCCGCCACCTGCACAACGCCGGCGCGCTCGGCACCTGGCTGCCGGTCGCGCTGCTCGTCGGGGCCGGCGTCGTGGCCTGCGCGCGCTTCGGCAGCGCGACCGAATGGACGGCGCGCTCGTTCGCGCCGGGCGCGCACCTTCAGGATCTCGTGCTGTGGTCGACGATCGCGTTCGCGTTCGGCGGGCTCGAGACCGCGTCGTTCCTCTCGGACGAGATCCGCGAGCCGCGACGCACGATTCCACGAGCGATCGTGCTGAGCGGCGTGCTCATTACCGCGATCTACGTGCTCGGCACGATCGCCGTACTGCTGGCGCTGCCGCATCGCGAGGTCAGCGGGCTCACCGGAATCCTGCAGGCGATCGAGCGCGCGTCGAGCCGTGTCGGCGCGTCGTGGATCACGTCGGTCGCCGCGATATTGGTGACGGTCGGCTCGCTCGGCGGCGTCGGCGTGTGGCTCGCCTCCACCGGCCGCATCACGTTCGTCGCCGGCGTCGATCGCTTCATGCCGCCGGCGTTCGCGAAGCTGCATCCGCGCTGGGGCACGCCGCACGTCGCGCTGCTCGTCCAGGGCGCGGGCGCCGCCGTGTTCACGCTGTGGAGCCAGGCCGGCACCGGCGTGCGCGGCGCGTACGACGCGCTCGTGAGCATGACGGTGATCGCCTATTTCATCCCGCTCGTGATGATGTTCGCGGCCCTGATCGCGCTGCAGCGAGAGCCGGCCGGACCCGACGTCATGCGCATCCCCGGCGGCCGCCCGGTCGCGATCGTGATGGGCGTGCTCGGCATCGCGACGACGGGAATCTCGATGGTGCTCGCGGCGCTGCCGCCGGCCGGGGATCCGCATCCCGTGCTCGCGGTGGGGCGGGTGATTGGGGGCACGGCGCTGCTGATCGCCATCGGCAGCGTGATGTACGCGCGGCGCGGGGGCGGGGCGCGGGGGTAGGCGCTTGCCAGCCTAACTGTGCGCCATGCCCGGCGGCCTGACACAGACGGCAGACCTGGAGACGAAGCAGAGGTCGGCCCTAGGCCCTGAACCAGGGATCGCCGAGGTCCGTCTCTGAGAAGTGCGAGCAGGTGCTTCCAATCGCACCCAGGCGGTTGCTGCGTGAGACGTTGTTCCGGTTGCCGTCGAGCTCCAGGTAGACGGGTAGATCTAGTTGACGGTGCCATGGTGTGAAGAGCTGCACTAGTACGCCTACGGCCAGCGACGCCAGGATCCCGTTCGGCCACACGACCTGCGGTTTCGAGCCCGCCGCACCGTAGCGGCGTGCTTCGTCCGCCAGTAGCTCCTCCCGGAGGAAGCCCACGCACCTCATGCACGGGCGGCCCGGCATCGATAGGATGAGCTGCCCGGCGAGAAGGTGAGTGTTGTCCGCTTGGTAATGGACGTCCATGCCGATGTCCAAGTGCGGGATCAGGTAGCGTCGCGCCTGGACTTCCAGCTCACTGCGCGCTTGGTAGGTGTCGACGCAGCTGACGATGACGTCGCAGTCCCGCAGGCGGATCGCTTCGTTCCGCCAGTCGTTTCGGATCTCGATTACGTCGGCCGCAGGGTTGACGCCCTCAACGACGCGACGCCCGATCGCCGTCTTCCACTCGGCGCAGTCCACGTCCGCCGCTGTCGCCCCGACGAGCCGGTTCAGATTGGAGTCGTCGATCCGTTGTGGGTCGTAGAGCTGAAAGTGCCCGACGCCGACGTGTGCCAGTTGCTGGACCACGTGCGAACCACCTCCACTCACACCGACCACGCCGACCATCAGCGACCGGAGGATGTCTTCGCTGTGGTCGCCCAGGAATCCCTGGCGGGAGAAACGCTCACTCATCCCGACCCCCGATCCGCAGCATCGGGCTCCCGACGACCGTGATTCGGGATATGGGAAGGGGCCCATCGACTCGGCTCAGCCAGCAGTAGCCGCGGGCGGAGTCCTCGCTCAACACGAGCGCCCCGTGAGGTACGTCGGCACGCGCGTTGAAGAAATCCGGCACGAACTTCCGCATCTCTCGCTCGTCTGTTCGGCTGAATCCCGGCCGGCCGCGACCAAGGTGCTCGTGCACGTGGATCATGCCGACAGGGTTGTTGTACGTGTGCTGCAGAGCCTTCCGGATAGCCGCCGAGCCCATCAGTGCGCCGTATCCCGGCCGGTCGAGATAGTCCTCGTCGGCCACGGGCAGGTAACCACCTGCGATGAGCACGAGGCCGCCATCTTGAAGTCGCCCCGGCCGTGCCGTGAGAAACCCGACCCGCTCGAGCGCGAACTCGTGCGGGCGGGCCAGGTCGTCATGCACTCGTCCCAGCAGGTCGCGTGTCATCTTGAGGTGGACGGTCATCGGAGTGCCCGCAGGTGGTTGGCGAGGATCTGGGACAGCCGGTAACTCGACGGCACGTTGTTCCAGGACCAGGTGTGCCAGGTCCGGCCGAGGATGTGTTGCGTACCCCAGTTCTGTCCCTTTCCCGGGACTGGTGCCGATAGGTAGAGGCGGGTGACGTAGCCGTCGCTGGCGGCCTGCTGTGGGCGCAGCAGGCCATCCAGCTCCCCGACCCCCGGAACGTTGAGCCTTGGCAGCGAGATATATCGAACGCCCGCCTCGCTCATCTCCACGGCGCCCGGGCATACGGCCCGCAGCTCCTGAAGCTCGTCCGGAGCCTCCGCCATTACGAGGATCCCCCTTGCGGCACGTGGCTGACGAACACCTCCTTGCCCTTGATCTCGATCGATGCGTTGTTGTCGAGCGGGATGAACTGCCCGTCGATCACCTGGTCGAGCTCGAGCGAGGGGTCGACTCGCACCTCCTTCTTAAACTCCGAGACCACGTACGTGCCGGGCCGCACCTCGCGCGGCTTGCCGTCCACCGTCACCTGCACCTTCTTCTGCGGGTGGTCGATCTTCTCGGCCTCCTTGGCCGCCTGCGTGTCATTCATCTGATTGAACCTCCTGGGACCGAGCAAGTGGCGCGGCCGCTGGTCCGCCAGGGCGACCGTCCAGTGTTGCGAGAGTCGAACACCATCCCGACCGTAGCACGAAGTGCGGAGTGTTGCAATAGCGGCACAGCGTTGCTAGCCTGAACCAGCACATATCCCCAAGGAGACCCATATGACCGAAGACGCCCAACTCAACGTCGAAGCCCTTTACGCAGCGCTCGATCAACGCAGGAAATCGAAGGGATTGTCGTGGCGGAAAGCCGCAATCGAGGCCGGCGTCAGCGCCTCCACCCTGACGCGGCTGGGACAGGGGAAGCGCCCCGACGTGGATAGCTTTGCGGCCTTGGTGCAGTGGTTGGCCGTCGCCCCCGACCGATTCCTCACGTCCGACGACAGCAGGAAGCGCCAACCAGCCGACTTGATGACGGTCGTATCGACCCACCTGCGCGCCCAGAAGGACCTGACCCCGGCCGGGGCCAAGGCCCTCGAGGATATTCTCCGAGCCGCCTACAACCAGCTACGGACTCAGAAGAAGAGACGGTGATCATGGCGCTGGTCCGAGGATTCAAGACGCGGGCGGAGGAGCTGGCGCTTATGGTGCGTCGCGACCTCGGCCTGACGGCCTTCGATCGCCTTGACCCGCGTGCCCTCGCCGAACATCTTGGAATAGCGGTCATGAACCTCCGTGATCTCGCTGCTTGCGGCGCCGACCCGTCCTCGATCCGGCATTTTCTCGAGGTCGCTCCGGACGAGCTCTCGGCGCTAATGATCAGCGAAGACGGAGAGCGTCTGATTGTCGAGAATCCGCGCCACTCGACCGGTCGGCGATCAAGCACGCTGACCCACGAGCTGGCGCACGTCATCCTGAAGCATGCGCCAGGAGCGGTGTTTGGAATGGGCGGCTGTCGTCGCTGGAAACAGAACGATGAGGACGAAGCCGATTGGCTCGCGGGCGTGTTGCTCGTACCGCGCCCCGCGGCGCTCCGGTTCGCTCGACTGGAAACGCCGGTCCACGTGGCGGCATTCAACATGGGGGTTAGCGTCCCGCTTATGGAGTGGCGCATGAACCACACTGGGGCGGTTGCCCAAGCGAGACGGGAACTCATCGCACGTGCTCCCCGTCCGAGTTGATCTTCATCGCGAGGAGAGTTGATGCCCGGCGACGGTGTTCTGCTAGACCGCAGTGATCTGTGGCACACGATTCCACCCGCGATCCAACACCGCATCGAGGAGGGTGAACAGCGCATCCGGGTTATCCGTGAGGCGGTCGCCTGTGAGGCGCGGGTTCACCAGATGCCACCGGTCACGATCGACCCCGCCGTTTGGATCCCTCCTCAGCGTGGCATCATCCACGCCGCGAGCGGAATCTGGCGCTCGAACCAAGGTGGCCATGCGTTCGGGGTGATCGCGGCCGCGGGCGTCGCCCTCTCCTATGATCCAGCGGTCGTGCGGGCCATTTTGGTCCATGAATTCGCGCACTGCTTCCTGGTGGCGACGAGGATCATCGACCACCTTGACCTTAGGACTCCGCTGAATCTCGATGGGGAGTCGATGGACAAGTCGCGCGAGGACGCCCTGCTCCCACAGCCTGCCGATTGGTTTCCACGCGGTGACATCCCACTGCTGCGCTGGGACGACTCGCGCCTGGGGGCCCTCTCCGACGAGCTCGTAACACTCGCAGAGGCCGGTCATCTACCCGTTACCGGGCCACCGTTGACGGAGCGCGGATTCGTAGCTGTTCCGCCGGAATGGGGCGCTCACATCCGCCTCCTGCGGCGGCAGCGCCCCTGACTCAGTTGCCGATCGCATCCTCCTCGCTGCGGTCGGGAGACCAGGAAGCCCTCAATCGCGACTTCACGCGGGGATCCCGCCGCCGTGAGCGTCGTGCGGACGTTTGTCTGTCACGACCACTGGGTGGCCGCGACGTCAGGATTTTCGTCCGAACTCCACGTCCTTCGTCTCGACGGTCCCCGCCGTCCGCCCGGGCGCGGTCTGGTACTTCCAGTACAGGTTCGTGTGCGCGATGACCTGCTCGGGCGGCGGCGCGCCCCACGGTGACTTGTCGCTCGTCGTGTGCGCGTCGCGCACCAGGGTCGCGTCGTAGCCGCGTGTGAACGCTCCGTGCAGCGTCGAGCGGATGCACGCGTCGGTCTCGGCCCCGACGACGATCAGCCGCCCGATGCCGAGGCCGGACAGCACGCTCTCGAGGTTCGTGGCTTCGAACGCGTCGCCGTAGTTCTTGCCGATCTGCGGCTCGGCGTCGCCGGGCTTCAGTTCGGACACGATGCGCCACTCGTCGCTGCCCTGCACGAGGTCGTCGTCGGAGTGCTGGACCCACACGACGGGGACGCGCTCGCGCCGCGCCTTGTCCACGAGCGATCCGATGTTCGCGACGACGGCGTCGCGCGCGTGCGCTTCGCCGACGACCCCGTTCTGCACGTCGACCACGAGGAGCGCGGTGTTCGGCCGGTTCGGCAGTGTCGACATGTCGCCTCCTCCTATCCGCCCCCCAGGTCTCCCGCCAGCAGGCGGTGGAAATGGTGCACGCCCTGCTCGCGCGTCGGCGAGTAGCGGCCGCGCGTGTACAGCCGCGCGCGTGTGCCCTTCTGCACGCTCTCGACGATCGCTTCGTCCTCGCGCTCGACGCGGTCGAGCGACGCGCCCGCGCCTTTGCCCAGCCGCGACGCGTCCCACACGAACGACAGGAACGACACGCGCGTCTCGTCGACGGCGAGCGGGCGCACGACGTTCACGGACACGCCCCACGGATAGAAGTTGAACATGGTGTTGGGGTAGATCCAGAACCAGTACGCGGCCACGCGCGTGTCGCCGCCCGGCGCGGTCAGCGCGGCGTCGAATGCGTCCTCGCCTTCGCCGGCGATGCCGACTTGCACGCTGCCCCAGCGGAAGCACTCGGTGCGGTAGCTGCCGTAGTCGAGCACGTCGCTGAGTCCGGAGTGCACGTACGGAATGTGGAAGCCCTCGAGGAAGTTGTCGCAGTACAGCGCCCAGTTCGCGCGCACCCGGTACTCGCGCGAGCGCGTGGGGTCGAACACGGCGTCGGCGAGCGGCATGGCGGCGGTGCGCGCCCGCATCTCGGCGAGCACGTCATCGAGCGGCGCAGCCGGCGCGAGCGACGCGAACAGGAACGGGCCCCAGCTTCCGAACGGCACCTCGGGGAGATCGTCGGCCGGAGAAGGGAAGCCGGCGGCCCCTTCGAACTCGGGCATGAACTTGAAGCTCCCATCCAGTCCGAAGCGCCTTCCGTGGTACCGGCAGCGCAGGCCCTGCACGACGCCGTCGCCCTCGCACACCAGCGTGCCGCGGTGCGTGCACACGTTCGACAGGCAGTGCACGCGATCGTCCTCGCCGCGCGTGAACAGCAGCGGCTCGTCGATCAGGCCCTCGAGCAGCGTGAATGGGTGGACCTGGCCGGGGACGCGCACTTTTCCTGAGTCCGCCGCGAACTGCCAGCTGCGCGCGAACACGCGCTCGCGCTGGGTCGCGAACACCGTGGGGTCGGAGTACACCCAGGCCGGCAGCGTCTCGGCGCGGCGGATGTCCTCGTCGATGGCGAACGGGGGGCGGCTCACGCGACGCAGAATCCTCGACGGCCAGGTCCGAAGCAACCCGGGGTCCCGTGGCGTTTCGCCCGATGCCGCTCGGACGGGGCCCTGAGCCGCGCCAGGGCCAGAAGCCCACAACGCACGCTCTGCGGCCGGCTTGGCCCACGCACGGGGGTGTCCGGCTCAGTGCCGGCGGCGGCGCGGCCGAGCCGGACTTGGCTCGCTTGACTAAAGCATTTGCGATCCATATCTTCACGGCGCAATCGAACCCTTACGTAAGGGTTCACCAAGGGTTCAATCCTGAGGGCACGCCATGAGCACCGAACCCGTTGCCGCGCCGAGCCTGCTGCGCGTCGGAGATCTCGCCCGCCTCGCGGGCAAGACCGTCCGCGCCATCCACCTCTATGAAGAGGAAGGCCTGCTCGTCCCGGCGACCCGTTCGAGCGGCGGCTTTCGCCTGTACGACCCGAATGCGGTCGAGCGCGTACGTTGGATCGACCTGCTCCACGGCCTGGGCTTTTCGTTGCACGAGATGCGCGAGTTGCTGCGGTCGTGGCGGCGGGCCGGTCTCGGTCCCGACGCGATGGACCAGCTGCGCGCGCTGTTCCAGAGGAAGCTCGAGGAGACGCGCACCGCGATCGGTCGCTACCAGCAGCTCGAGGGCGAGCTGAAGGAAGGCCTGCGCTACCTCGAGACCTGCCGAGTGTGCGCGACGCCGACCGGTGTCCAGGGCTGCGCGCACTGCCGGCAGGATCACGGCATGAGTCACGAGCCGGCGCTGGTCGCCGGCGTCGTCAACGCGCCCGAGTCGCGCCGCGCGGCGCGCCCGGGATTCGTACGAATCGAGGAGATCGGATGACGCTGCATGAGCCCGAATCGGGCCCGTCGTCAGGAGACGCCACGAAAGGAGCCAGTGGGATGATCACCCTCACGGAGGTGGCCGCGCAGAAAGTCCGCGATCTGCTGACCCAGCGTGGCACCCCCGAGCACGGCCTGCGCCTCGGAGTGCGCGGCGGCGGATGCTCGGGCAACTCGTACTACATGGAATTCTGCGAGGGGCCGGGCGAGGGCGACGAAGTCGTGGACAGCCAGGGGGTCAAGCTCATCGTCGACAAGAAGAGCGCGATGCTCCTCGGCGGGACGCAGGTCGACTTCGTGAGCGGCCTGATGGGCTCCGGCTTCAAGTTCAACAACCCGAACGTGCATCACAGCTGCGCGTGCGGCGAGAGTTTTTCCGCCTAAACGAGAAGTAACGGGAGCGTGGCTCCCATAGGACGAACGACACCATTCACCGGAGCGCGCCGCCCTGGAGCGGGCCTCCTCGAACCGCCGCACGAAGCGGCATGAGAGACCGCCAAGATCATGAGCCAGACGCCTGAACTGATCGTGAAAGACCTCCACGTCGCGGTGGAGGGCAAGGAGATCCTGAAGGGCCTCAGCCTCGAGGTGCGCAAGGGCGAGATCCATGCGCTCATGGGCCCGAACGGTTCGGGCAAGAGCACGTTCGCGAACACGCTGATGGGTCACCCGAAGTACGAGGTGACGTCGGGCGAGATCCTGTTCAAGGGCGAGAGCATTCTCGAGATGGAAGTCGACGAGCGCTCGCGCGCCGGCCTGTTCATGGCGTTCCAGTACCCGGTCGCGATTCCGGGCCTGTCGATGGCGAACTTCCTGAGGAGCGCGCTGAACGCGCGCCTCGCGCCGGTCGCGACCGACGGCACCGGCAAGGTGCCGACGAAGAAGGGCATCGCGCCCAAGGAATTCCGCGAGCTGCTGCGCCAGAAGATGGCGGTCTTGAAGATGGACGAGAAGTTCGCGTCGCGTTACCTCAACGACGGCTTCTCGGGCGGCGAGAAGAAGCGCGCCGAGATCCTGCAGATGGCGCTGCTGAAGCCCGAGATCGCGATCATGGACGAGACCGACTCCGGCCTCGACATCGACGCGCTGCGCATCGTCTCGGAAGGCGTGAACGCGATCGCCGGTCCGGACATCGGCGTGCTCGTGATCACGCACTACCAGCGCATCCTCAACTACATCAAGCCCGACAAGGTGCACGTCATGATGGACGGCCGCATCACGCTGTCGGGTGGACCGGAACTCGCGCTCGAGCTGGAGAAGAAGGGCTACAACTGGGTCGGCGAAGGCAAGGAGGTGGCGGCGCAATGAGCACGACACCCGAACTCGGCGTCCGCGACCAGTACGCGGAGAAGTACGGAT
>Ga0310810_10010183_pt1 | contig 10931 bp, 11 predicted proteins | sample NCmetagenome_FD_207641 | JGI IMG/M metagenome (GOLD analysis project Ga0310810, IMG submission 207641) | Soil microbial communities from experimental microcosm in Duke University, North Carolina, United States - NC | ecosystem: Engineered > Artificial ecosystem > Soil microcosm > Unclassified ... | reverse complement strand
ATCCTCTTCCTCGACGGCTCGCACCGTGCGTTCATGAACTCCGACGTGACGGTGGCGTTCCTCGAGATCCTGCCGCGGCTCGAGCGCGGTGTGCGCGTGCAGATCCACGACATCTGCCTGCCGTACGACTACCCGCCCGGGACGGAGGACTTCTATTACTCCGAGCAGTACGTGCTCGCGGCGTTCCTGCTCGGGGGCGCGAAAGGGGCCACGGTCACGCTGCCGAACGCGTTCGTGAGCGGCGACCCGGAGCTCGCGCAGATCCTCGAGCCGCTCTGGAGCCGCCTCGAATCGGTCGAGCGGCACGGCAGCTCGTTCTGGATGGAGATGTAGGCGCGCTCGACCCGCGCGTCCGACCGAGCGCGCCGGCAGTTACCGCGAGCTTCGCTCCGTGCCTAGCGGCGACCCGCAGAACCGCTCCACCACCTGCACGAACTTCTCCGGCTCCTCGAAGTAGGGCAAGTGCCCGCTCTTCTCGAACACCTCCCACTTCGAATTCGGGATCAGGTTGTGGATCTTCCACGCGGTGCTCGGAGCGACGTTGAAGTCGTAGCGTCCCGTCATCACGATCGTGGGCATGGAAAGGGTGGGGAGGATCGGCCACATGTCGTACTTCCCGAGGTCCGCGTTCAGCGTCTCGTTCACCGAGCGCGAGAACTTGTAGGTCGCCGATCGGGACATGAAGTCGTCCCGTTTCGCGTCCGAGACGAAGAGCATCTTCAGATATTCGTTCAGGCTCTCGTCCCCCGCCGCGCTGTCGCCGACGGCCTGCGCGAAGTCGAGCCGCGCCTGCTTGTCGATCGCCTCGGGGAAGATGTTCTTGAAGATGAACTCGGTATCGGTCCACTTGGGCGCGGCCGAGTCGACGATCATCAGGTGCGCGATGTGATCCGGATGCCGCGCCGCGTACGCCATCACGAGGTAGCCGCCCCACGAATGGCCGAGGAGATCGATCTTGTCCGCTTTGAGCTCTGCCCTCAAAGCGTCCAGGTCCGCGATCTGATCCGCGAGCGTGCAGGTCTGGCCCGCCGGGAGCGCTCCGGATCGCCCGTTGCCGCGCTGATCGTAGAAGACGACCCGCCGCTTCTTCGCGAGCATGTCCCATGCGTCCGAGCACAGCACATAGGTGTGATCGAAGCCCGGTCCGCCGTTCACCATGATGAGCGGCCGTCCGCCCTCCTTGCCCCGCACCTCGTACCAGATCGTCGCCCCGTCACGCGTGAACGTGTGACCAGGTCCCGAGGGCTGAGCGGGGCGCGCCGTCGCGGTGGAGGCGCAGAGAGCGAGAGCGAACACCGCGGCCATGGCCGCGGAAGGGCGGAAACCGGTCACGTCACACCTCCAAGGGTCAGTCGAGGATCTGGTGAAGCGCGTGTCGGACGTCATCCATCTCGATCTGGTGGCCCGACTCCTTCCAGAGCAAGCGGCCATCGTCCGCGCGAACGATGAGGCCGTGCGACTTGATGCCGGCCGTGTTGAGCTCGGTCCTGGCCTCGGGCTCCGAGGCGTCCACATTGCGGGCGTTGACCTCGCCCGGGAACTCCTGCGCGAGCCCGCTCACGGCGGGCTTCAGCTTCGCGCAGACCGGTCAGCCGGGGAGATAGTAGTAGGAAACGGTGACGTGCCCGGCCTTGCCGGCCGGTGCGGCGGGGGCGGCTTCCTGCGAGGCTTGCTGCGCCTTCTGTCCTCCGCCGCATCCGGCCCCCGCGACGAACGCCGCGAGTGTCAGGGCTGCGAAGGATCCTGGGATCCGGGCCATCGAGAACCTCCTGGATGGGTCCATCGGCGGGGCGTACGCTCGTGTGAGTCGATAGCCCCGACGGAACGCCCGTCCACGATACCACCGGAGGTCCGCCATGACCCACCCGAACGAAATCGACACCTTCCGCGCCACCTGGGAACGCGAGGGCCAGAAGGCGATCCGCCTGATGGAGGCGCTGCCGGCCGATCAGTACGACTTCCGTCCCGATGCCAAGGGACGATCGATGGGAGAGATGGCCTGGCACCTGAGCGAGATCGACGGATGCATCAGCTACGGAGTGGTGGAGCGGCGCTTCGATCTCCAGGACACCCTGCCCGAGCTCGTGCGCCCCAAGGAGGTGCGGCTCCTGGCTCCCGGCTATCGACGCGTGCACGAGCTCGCCATCGAGCGCCTGGAGAAAGTCCGGAACGAAGAGCTCGATGAGAAGATCACGTTCTTCGACGGCACTCCGATGACGATCCGGGACGTGCTGTGGAACGTGCTCCTGCATCACCACATCCATCATCGCGCGCAGCTCGTGCTGCTCTGCCGCATGTCGGGTGGCAAGCCGCCGGGAATTTATGGGCCGAATCGCGAGGAGATGCAGGCGATCGTCGAGAAGATGAAGGCGGGGAAAGCCTGACCTACTGGGCCGTCTCTTCCTGACCGGCGCGCGTCCAGGCGGCCACGTCCTTCGAGCGCATGGTGCCCTCCGGTGGAAGGCGCGCGTCGCGGAATCCGCGCGCGAGCGCGTCCAGGTAGGCGCTGCGTGAAAGGAGCGTTCCGCGGCAGACGCGCGGAGCTGTGGAGGAGGCGCGGCGCTCCGCTTCGAGCGCACCCGTGAGCGTGTCCCACACCCAGGTGGGGATGCGCTCGGCCTCGGACGGATATACGAAGAGGAAGAGAACGAGATGGCTCAGGAGCACGAGCCGGTGCGGCCGGAAGCGCTCCATGAGGCGGGACCAGTCCATCTCGGGTCCGCGCGCGAGAATGAGATGGAGCACGTCCGCTCCGTCGAAGCGCTCGCGCTCCATGACGAACGCCTTCGACCAGATCATCTCCTCGGGCGGGCTCAAGAAGACCGTGTGCCCGAGCACCGAGCCCTCCACCGAATACTCGAACCACGACGGGTCGACGTTCGCGACTCCGTTGCCCGAGCTCCAGATGATGTCCACGTACGCGCGTCCCTTGCGGACCTTGCCGAGCCAGTGCGGGAACGTGACCTCGGACCGGTAGCCGAGCGACTCGAAGTGCTTGAGCGCGCGCCGTCCATCCTCGGGCGTCATGAAGACGTCCAGGTCGCGCGGGGGGCGCCCGATTCCGGTGTGCCGCTTCATCGCATATCCGCCACCGACCATGAAGGGAATGCGCGATTCGATGAGGATCCGGATCGCCTCCGTGAAGAACATCTTGGCCGTTGGGCCCGTTTTCTGCTTCACCGTCATACACATTGCCCCGGTATGGGTGGGACTTCGGAGACTGTCAGATGCTTGATACAGAAAGGTTTACGACCGTAAAGGTCGTCGCCGTCGCCGATCTGCACTACACCCCCGAGGCAGAAGCATCGGTCGTGCCCACGCTGTACGAGATAGCGGCGCTTGGCGACATTCTGGTCGTGTGCGGGGACCTGACCCACCACGGGTTGGTGGAGGAGGCCACGGCCCTCGCGCGAGCGGCGGACCGAATTCCGATTCCCGTCCTGGCCGTGCTCGGCAACCACGACTTCCACTCCGGCCAGGAGGAGGGGATCAAGGCGGCGCTCCGCGGCACCCGCATCCAGATCCTCGACGGCGACATCGCCGTAGTGCGGGACATCGGCTTCGCGGGGGTGAAGGGATTCGGGAGCGGGTTCGGACGCCGCGTGCTCGAGCCGTGGGGGGAGTGGGTCATGAAGGAGTTCGTGCGCGTTTCGGTGGACGAGGCGACCAAGCTCGGGTCCGCGCTCGCGCGTCTCAAGTGCGAGCATAGGATCGCGCTCCTCCACTACGCCCCGGTGGTCGGCACGGTGGAGGGGGAGCCCGTCGAGATCCATGCCTTCCTCGGCAGCAGCCGCCTCGAGGAGCCCCTCAACCGGCATCAGGTCCGCGCCGCATTCCACGGCCACGCTCACCATGGCCGCCCCGAGGGCCAGACCTCCACCGGGATCCCGATCTTCAACGTCTCCCTGCCGCTCCTTCGCCGCACCCGCCCTGGGCAGCCCCCCTGCCGGGTCCTGGAGCTCTCCGTCCCGGCCTGACCCCCGTCCGATCGAGAACGCCCCTCAACGTGCCGATAAGGCAGCGTGAAAGGGGGCCCTCCCATGTACCGTTCGATCGTTGCTCTGCTGATCGCCGTATCCCTGGCGGCCGGATGCGCCGGCTCCGCCAAGCTGTCGAAGAAGAGTGAAGAGAAGCTCGCGTCCGGGGACGCGTGGAAGGCGTGGCAGCTCGCCACCCGCGCGCTCGACAAAGAGCCGGGCAATCCGCGCGCCCAGGCCGCCGCGACCAAGGCCGGAACGGCCATCGTCCAGGACTGGCAGCGCAAGATCCGCGCGTACGCCGAGCTGGACAGCGCCAAGGCGGCGGCGGAAGTCCTCGCGATGACGGAGTTCCGCGGCGAGGCCGCGCGCTACGCCACGATCCCGATGGGCGAGAGCTGGGCCGCCGAGGAGCTGGCGCTCCGGCGTGCCGGCGCGCGCATCCACTACAACCTCGGCGTCGAGGCTACGAGCGCGGGCCGCCCGAAGAAGGCGTGCAACGAGTTCTCCGAGGCGCGCCAGTACGTGAGCGACTACCGCGACGTGGTGAAGCGCGAGGATCGCGCCGCGAGCGACGCGATGACGCACGTGGCCGTCATGCCGTTCCGCGCGATGTCCGACGATCGCTCGTTCGGAACGGAGCTGGCCCAGGCGTGGCAGGACGATCTCGTCGAGAATCTCGCGCCGCCCACGACCCAGTTCACGCGCGTCGTCTCGAGCGACGCCGTCCGCCGCTCCATGACCCTCGCCGATCTCGACGACGTCTCGCGCGAGCAGGCGGTCCGCCTCGCGCGCAAAGCTGGCGCCGAGCGCGTGGTGTGGGGTTCGGTCGGACCCGTGAAGTCGTCCACGAAGCTCCACCTCTTCCAGGACAACGTGTACCGGCGCGTCGTGGAGCGCGGTCCGAACGGCTCCGATGTCGTGCGCTGGGTGGAGGTCCCGATCCAGGTCGTCTCGCGCGTGCGCGACGTGAAGGTGTCGGTGGACTACGAGGTGATCGACACGAGGAGCGGAACGTCGGTCGTGCACCGGCACCTCGACCGCTCGTCGTCGGCGCGCGTGGTCTGGACGTCCGACCGGTTCGACGGGGATCCGTCGAGCTACGTTCTCGTGTCCGAGCCCTTGCGCGCGGCGAATCCCGATCGCGCCAAGGAGATCGAGACCCGCTGGAACGACGCCTGCGGCGCCGGCACCACGATCGTGCAGGTGCTCGAGGCCCGGAAGAACGCGGGCTCGACGGGACGGTACGCGCGCCAGGCCCTGCCGCGCTTCGCGGCGGGGGCGGCGTTCGTCTTCATGGAAGACCTCCCGCCCGCGGACGACCTCGCGCTCGCGGCGCTCACGCAGAGCTCGCGCTCGGTGCGTGACGATCTCGTGAACATGGACAACGTGGACGACGTGGATCTCGGCGTGGTGGTGCCGGACGCGGCCACGCGCTGATCTAGAAGAGGGCCCTGGGAGCGGGCGCGGCGGCCGGTGACCCGGCAGGCCGCGCCCGTTATCATGTCCGCGCCGGTAGCTATCCCTTCCTGACCGCGAGGCGCAACCCCTGCCACACGACTTCCTGCTCTTCGTCCTGGCCGGCTTCCTGGCGCAGCTCGTCGACGGCGCGCTCGGGATGGCCTATGGCGTGACGGCGTCGAGCCTCCTTCTCTCGTACGGCGTGCCTCCCGCCGCGACGAGCGCGACCGTGCACGCGGCCGAGTGCTTCACGACCGGCGTCTCGGGGCTCTCCCACCACTGGTTCCGGAACGTGAACGGCGCCCTGTTTCGAAAGCTCCTCCTTCCCGGGATCGCGGGCGCGATCGTGGGGGCCTATCTCCTCACCACGGTTCCCGGCGAGCGCTTCCGTCCCTTCGTCGCCGCCTATCTCCTCGTCATGGGAGCGGTGATCGTCCTGAAAGCGTTCCGTCCGTTTCCGCCGAACGCCGCGACCACGCACCTGGGCGCGCTGGGATTCGTGGGGGCGCTCGTCGACGCGATGGGGGGCGGCGGCTGGGGGCCGGTGGTCGCGAGCACGCTCATCGTTCGCGGTCACGACGTGAAGAACACGGTGGGCACCGTGAATGCGGTCGAATTCTTCGTCACCGTCGCCGCGTCGGTGACCTTCTTCGTCACGATCGGCGTCTCGAACTGGCCGATGATCCTGGGCCTGGCCCTGGGCGGGGTTCCGGCGGCACCGCTCGCCGCCTGGGCCTGCAAGCGCGTGCGGCCGCGGCCGTTGATGGTGGCCGTCGGCTGCCTCGTCATCCTCCTGAGCGTCCGCACCCTCCTCAAGCATTTCGGGGTCATCTAAGGGGTCACAATCGGGCCGGGCTGGAGTAGGATAGGTGACCCTTCCGACGCCGAAGGGGTCCCGGCGTGGATACCCGATCACCCAAGGAGGCGCGACACATGAAGCGTACGTTGCTGGCTCTGGTTCTCGTTCTTGCAGTCCCCATGATCGCCATCGCACAGGATGCCGCTACCCCCGCCGCGAGCACGCACGTCATGTACTCGCCGGTCGACATCAAGTGGGGTGCGGCCCCCGCGGGTCTTCCGACGGCCGCCATGGCCGCGGTGCTCCAGGGCAACCCCGGTGAGGCGGGTGAGTTCACCGTGCGGCTCAAGCTGCCGGCGAACGCGAAGATCATGCCGCACTTCCATCCGACCGATGAGAACGTCACCGTGATCTCCGGAAAGTTCATGATGGGAATGGGAGACACGTTCGACCCGAAGACGATGAAGGCCATGCCGCAGGGAAGCTTCACCATCCTGCCCGCGACCATGCACCACTACGCCATGGCGCAGACGGCCTGCGTCGTGCAGGTCCACGGCATGGGGCCGTTCGCGATCACCTATGTCAATCCGAACGACGACCCGCGGAACGCTCCGGCGGCTTCGAAGTAAGCTCAGCAGCACTCGCATGAACGAACGGCCCCGGCGGCTTCGGCTGCCGGGGCTCGTTCATTGCCTGGCCCGCCGATCGCACCGTGAGCTCGGCCATGAAGCCGAAGCGAAGGTAATCGGGATCCATCACCACCTCGGGCCGACGGACCGAAGCGGCGATCCGCACGTCTCCCGCGTCGTACTCCTTCTCCAAGGAGAGCGGGAGCGTGAAGGGCTTGAACAGCGTCGCGGGGAGACGGAAAGCGATCTTCGTGCGTATCAGCTTTCGCACCCTGGCCATGACGCTGTCCGGGTCCATGACGATGCCGCACTTCAAGAGCTTGTCCTGCTCGACGAGCGCGTTGCGCATGCTGACGAACGAGGAATCGGTGAAGGTCGCCGGCACGGACAGACGGTCGCGCTGAACCTTGGGGCTCCCCGCGACGCTCGTGTCCGCCGCCGCGAAGCGAATCGTGGTGCGGATCGTGTGCGTGAAGGGGAGCACGTGGCCGACCAGCGTGTCGGAATAATCGAAGCCGTGGCAGACCATGCTCACGAGGAGCTTCGGATCCCACGCCATGTCCAGCTCCACCCGGCCTTGCCCTTCGAGCACCTGGACCGGCCCGGCGATCTCGAGTCCGTTGGGCGGAAGGAGCCGGATCGTCGGATCGCCCGTGACGCGGAGACGCCCTGCGAGATGGGTCACGCGGAGATTGCCTTTGATGTGCCCTGCCCCGACCTTGCCCCCCAGCAGCTTGACGCGGAGGGTCTCGTCCAGATGCTCCTCGACGCCCGGGTCGAAGTCGAGGCGCGCCCCCTGCAGATAGGAGCGCGCGATCCGGTTGCAGAGCGTCTGGAGGATGGGGCGGGGTACGACCGCGACGATGTCCCGGTCGGACGCCAGGAGCGCCTTCCACAGCGCATCGCGCGACGCGAGCGCGAGCGTCTTCGCGAGGAGGGTGTCGCGCATGGCGCCGCCGCGGCCGCTCTCGTAGAGGCGGCGCGCCTGCCGCTCCATTCCGGCGCGGCCCTCGTCGGTGAGCGGGATCCACTCGGCGCGGTGGGCGCGGTGCGCCTCGCCCGACGAGGAGTCGGGCTCGAGAGCCAGGCTCAGCACGAGCCGGTTCTCGAGCACGGTGAATGCGGAGACGCTCACCGCGAGCGGGATCTGCCGCTCCGGCAGCGACACGTCGCCGGTCAAACGCGGAAACGTGATGCCTTCCTCGAGCCGCACCGGGATCTCCAGGCTGATGCGGTCTCGATTCCAGTCCTCGATCCGGAGCCCGCCGAAGAAGCGCGCGGCCGGATTGAGGAAGCTCCGCGCCACGCCGTTTCCCGCCCGGACCACGTGCGCGCCGGTGACGGCGAGGCCGGCGCGCAGCGTGCCCATGCGCGGGCGAAACTCGAGGATGTCGATATGGGTCTGGAGCTCGAGCACCGCCTCGACCGGCGACGCGTTGGGGCCGAGCTTGCGCGCGCGGCCTCGGAGCGTGATGAGGGCGAGGCCGTTCCGCAGGTCGAGGCTCGCTTCCGTGAGGATCGCCTCGTACGTTCCGTCCTCGAACGTGCGGCGTATGGGGAGCGAGCGGTTGAGCACGTCCCGCAGGAAGACCTCGCGGAGCGCGAGCTGGGCATCCTCCTGCGGCAGGAGCGAGCCGAAGCGCTCGCGCGCGGCGTAAAGGTTCAGGCTCACGATCTCCTGTGCCGCGCGGCTTCGCTCGAACTGGACCAGGGGATAGGACTCGTCGAGACGCCACCAGAGCCGGACCCCGGCCACCACGGCGAGCACGAGCGCGACTCCCGCCAGGATCCAGCGGGTGGTGTGGCTCAGGTAGAAGCGGAACGGGCGCGGCTCCATCCCTCAAGCGTACTCCGGGCATGACCTCGAGCGGGCGATATCCGATCGTGGTGATCGGCGGAGGCGCGGCGGGCTTCCTGGCGGCGATCCACGCCGCCCGGCAGGGTGGTCGCGTCCTCCTCCTCGAGCGGACGCACGAGGGGGGGCGGAAGATCCTCATGTCCGGGGGCGGCCGGTGCAACGTGCTCCCGTCGGAGCTCGACCCGCGCCGATTCGTCACGGCCTCTTCGCCCAACACGATGAAGAAGATTCTTCTCTCGTGGCCGCTCCACGAGCAGCGCCGCTTCTTCGAGGAAGAGCTCGGGATGCCGCTCGCGCTCGAGGAGGAGACGGGGAAGCTCTTCCCGGTATCGAACAAGGCGCGCGACGTTCGCGACCGCATTCGCGATCTCGCCGCGCGCGAGGGGGCGGAGCTTCGGTTCGACTCGCTCGTGGTGTCGCTCCTGCCGGGCGACGGGGGGTGGCGCGTGGGCCTGGCCGGTGGCGGTGAGATTCCCGCGTCGCGCGTCGTGATCGCGACGGGCGGGCTCTCGGTGCCGGCCACCGGGAGCGATGGCACGGGGCTCGACCTCGTCCGCCGCCTCGGCCACACGATCCACGACACCTATCCCGCGCTCACGCCGCTCACCGCGCGGCCGCATCGCTACGCGGCGCTCAGCGGCGTATCCCTCCCGGTCACGCTCGAAGCGCCGCTCGAGCGCCGATCGTTCACGACCCAGGGGGGATTTCTCTTCACGCACAAGGGATACAGCGGGCCCGCGGTCCTGAACGCGTCGCATCTCGCGATCCTCTCGCGCCGCGCGGGAGGGCCGCCGCAGCATTTCTTCGTCCGCTGGACGTCTCTTGAAGCGGAGGCTTGGGATCAGAATCTCCGCACCGGAGACGGCGCCGTGCTCTCCCGGCTCCGCGCCCGAATCCCCGCGCGGCTCGCGGAGGCGCTCCTCGAGGACGCGGGGGTGGATCCCTCGACTCCCGTCGCGCAGCTCAAGAAGGACGAGCGGCGGCGCGTGGTGGAGGCGCTCACGCGGCATCCCCTGCCGTGGTCGGGGGACGAGGGCTACGTGAAGGCCGAGGTCACCGGCGGCGGCGTGGCGCTCGACGAGATCGACCCGCGCACGCTCGAGAGCCGCGTCGCGCCCGGGCTCTTCCTGTGCGGCGAGATCCTGGACGCGTTCGGTCCCATCGGCGGCTACAACTTCGCGTGGGCCTGGTCCACGGGCCGCGCCGCGGGGCTTGGAGCGGCCGGGTCGAGTAGACTCGCAGGATGAGATTCGCGCTCCTGCTGGTCTTCCTCCTCGGGTGCACGCCGTCGTACGTCGACGCACAGGCGCCCCGCTCTCCCACGCCCAAATCCATCGAAGCGCCGGTGCGCGTGGTGACGGTGGCGGAGGGGCTCGTGCACCCCTGGGGCCTCGAGTTCCTTCCCGACGGACGCATGATCGTCACGGAGCGCCCCGGCCGGCTCCGCATCGTCACGCCCGACGGCCACCTTTCCGAGCCGCTCACCGGTGTGCCGCGCGTGTTCGCGGAAGGACAGGGCGGTCTCCTCGACGTCGCGCTGAGTCCCACGTTCGAGCGGGACCATCTCGTCTATCTCTCGTTCGCGGAACCGGGGGAGGGCGGCGCCGGAACCGCGGTGGCTCGCGGGAAGCTGGGCGGGCATGGGCTGGAAGGCACGCAGGTGATCTGGCGCCAGCGCCCGAAGGTCGACAGTCCCGCGCACTTTGGATCGCGCATCGTCTTCCGTCCGGACGGCACGCTCTTCGTCACGATGGGGGAACGCTTCAAGTACCGCACGCGCGCGCAGGACCTTTCCGTGACGCTGGGCAAGATCGTCCGCATCCATCCCGACGGCACCGTGCCGCGCGACAACCCGTTCGTGGGCCGGAAGGGCGTCCTTCCCGAGATCTGGTCCTACGGCCATCGCAACGTGCAGGCGGCCGCGCTGGAGCCCGGCACGGACCGGCTCTGGACCGTGGAGCACGGAGCGCGCGGCGGCGACGAGCTGAATCATCCCGAGGCGGGGAAGAACTACGGCTGGCCGGTGATCACGTACGGGGTCGATTACTCCGGCTTGAAGATCGGCGAGGGCGTCGCCAAGGCGGGCATGGAGCAGCCGGTCTACTTCTGGGACCCGGTCATCGCGCCGTCGGGGATGGTCTTCTACGAAGGGGACCGCTATCCGGGATGGAAGGGGAGCGTCTTCGTGGGGTCGCTCAACCCCGGCT
>Ga0310810_10010182_pt1 | contig 10931 bp, 9 predicted proteins | sample NCmetagenome_FD_207641 | JGI IMG/M metagenome (GOLD analysis project Ga0310810, IMG submission 207641) | Soil microbial communities from experimental microcosm in Duke University, North Carolina, United States - NC | ecosystem: Engineered > Artificial ecosystem > Soil microcosm > Unclassified ... | reverse complement strand
TGACAGTCGAAAGTTTTTGAATAATGGCACGGCAGAAACAACATCGCGATTCTCCACCGGGTGGCTCGCAGCGGCAGCTGCGCGTTGGCGAGCTGGTGCGGCACGCACTGGCCGATATGCTCACGCGCGGCGATGTCCACGACCCCGTGATCGAAGGACATATGATCACGATTCCGGAAGTGCATGTCACCGCCGACCTGCGGCTGGCGACAATCTACGTGATGCCGCTTGGGGGTCGTGACGCAGAAACAGTCGTTGCCGCCTTCGAACGGCATAAGAAATTTCTGCGGGCCGAAATCGCCCACCGGATCAATCTGAAATTCGCACCAGACATCCGCTTCCGGGTCGACGACCGCTTTGCCGAGGCCGAGCGCATCGACAAGCTCTTGCGCTCTCCGGACGTGCAACGCGATTTGAAACATGACGAGGACGGCGAGTGACCGAACACGATTTGGATGACATCAGTCGCACTCATCCTGTCCTTGCGCCGGATGACAGCGGAAAGCCGAAGCAGAAGAAACGTGACAAACGCGACGTGCACGGCTGGGTCGTGCTCGACAAGCCCGTGGGCATGACGTCAACGCACGCAGTCAGCGTCGTGAAGCGGCTGTTCAGCGCGAAGCGTTGTGGTCATGCCGGTACGCTCGACCCTCTCGCTTCCGGTGCGCTGCCGATTGCGCTCGGCGAGGCGACCAAGACCGTTCCGTTCGTGATGGACGGACGCAAGCTCTATCGTTTCACCATACGCTGGGGCGAAGAGCGCGATACCGACGATGCCGAAGGACGCGTCGTTTCCACGAGCAGGGAGCGACCCTCGCCCGACGCCATCCGCGCCCTCCTGCCCGCGTACACAGGACTGATCCAGCAAGTGCCGCCGCGCTATTCGGCAATCAAGATCGAAGGCGAGCGAGCCTATGATCTCGCCCGTGACGGCGAGCAGGTGGAACTTGCACCTCGGCCGGTCGAGATCGGCCGACTGGAGCTCGTTAACATTCCCGACCCGGATCATGCCGTGCTGGAAGCCGAATGCGGCAAGGGTACATATGTTCGCTCCCTGGCGCGCGATCTCGGGCGCGCTTTGGGCTGTTTTGGCCATGTCAGCGCCCTTCGCCGGGCAGCAGTCGGGCCATTCGGCCCAGAAACCATGATTTTGCTGGAACAACTGGAGGCTCTGTGCCATAGAGCCGCGTCCGGCGAGGGCAGCCTCGCCGACGCTCTAATGCCCGTTGAGACCGCGCTGGACGACATCCCGGCGCTGGCCGTCAGCCGGGCAGATGCGGCAAGGCTTCAGCGAGGCCAGGCCGCCTTGTTGCGCGGACGGGACGCACCCAATTTCCGCGGCACGGTTTATGTCACGGTATCGGGCCAACTTCTGGCTCTTGCCGAACTGGATCGTGGCGAGATCGTCCCCAAGCGCGTGTTCAACCTCGCCGGCCTGATGGGCAGAGCCGCGCGCAAGAAAGGATGACCGATGTCGGTGACCGCCGGCCGCAAGGCCGAAGTAATAAAGACGTATGCCAAGAAGCCCGGGGATACCGGCTCGCCGGAAGTGCAAGTGGCGATCCTCTCCGAGCGCATCAACAATCTTACCGAGCATTTCAAGTCCCACGTCAAGGACAACCACTCTCGTCGTGGGCTGCTCAAGATGGTGGGCCAGCGCCGCCAGCTGCTCGATTATCTGCGCCGCACTAACGAAGCGAGTTACAAGAATTTGATCGAGAAGCTCGGCATCCGCCGATGATTTAATCCGCGCAGGGCACGTAGGCCCTACGCGCTTCGTGCAGCGAATGCGTAAGACGCGTTCGCTTGATTGAGCCGGCGGCGATAGGCGCGGCCGGCAATTTGGCAAGAGCCGATAAGGATCGCCTCTTGCAGCAAGGCAAGGTTCGAAACGCCATGGCAGGATCGCCAGACGCTGTTGCTCCCCGCACCGCGGCAACCCGCGACAGCTTCTCGCCGTCTTGCTCATGGCTTTCGGGACTCGCCGAAAACCATGAAAGAAAGACACAATGTTCGATATGCATCGCGTTGAGCTCGATTGGGGTGGGCGCAAGCTAACCCTCGAGACAGGTCGCGTAGCGCGCCAGGCCGACGGTGCCGTGCTTGCCACCTACGGCGAGACGACCGTGCTCGCGGCCGTAGTGGCGGCCAAGCAGCCGAAGGAAGGAATCGATTTCCTTCCGCTCACCGTCAACTACACCGAAAAATATTACGCGGCCGGCCGCATTCCCGGCGGCTACTTCAAACGCGAACGCGGCCCGACCGAAAAAGACACTTTGACGTCGCGGTTGATCGACCGGCCGATCCGTCCGCTGTTCGCCGAAGGCTGGCGCTGCGATACCCAAGTCACGGTCACCGTGCTTTCGCACGACATGGAGAACGACCCCGACATCGTTGCCATGGTGGCAGCCTCCGCAGCCCTCACGCTGTCCGGCGCTCCCTTTATGGGACCGATTGGCGGCGCGCGTGTCGGCTTCATCAACAACGAGTATGTACTCAATCCGGCTCTCGACGAGATGCCGGAAAGCCAACTTGACCTCGTGGTCGCAGGTACCAGTGACGCGGTGTTGATGGTTGAATCGGAAGCAAAGGAATTGTCCGAAGAAATCATGCTCGGCGCCGTGATGTTCGGTCATCGGCACTTCCAGCCGGTTATCGAGGCCATCATCAAGCTCGCTGAAAAAGCTGCGAAGGAGCCGCGCGAACTTGCGCTGCCCGACAACGCCAAGCTTGAGAAGGAAATCCTCGGTCTGGTGGAAAAAGACCTGCGCGCGGCCTATTCGATCCCGCGCAAGCAGGAGCGCCAAGACGCTGTTGCTGCAGCGAAGGACAAGGTGATCGAACACTTCTTCCCTGGCGGCGCTGAGAATCCGGATTTCGACAAGCTGCGTGTTGCCGCGGTCTTCAAGGATCTGGAAGCGAAAATCGTGCGTTGGAATATTCTCGATACCAACAAGCGTATCGACGGCCGCGACCTTGTAACTGTCCGCCCGATTGTCGCCGAGGTCGGAGTGCTACCACGCACTCACGGCTCGGCGCTGTTTACCCGCGGCGAGACTCAGGCCTTGGTGGTCGCTACCCTCGGCACCGCCGAGGACGAACAATTCATCGACGCCTTGCAGGGCACGTACAAAGAGACGTTCCTGCTGCATTACAACTTTCCGCCCTTCTCGGTCGGCGAAACCGGCCGTGTGGGCGCGCCTGGCCGCCGCGAAATCGGCCACGGCAAGCTTGCGTGGCGCGCGATCCATCCGATGCTGCCAGCGCCGGCCGAGTTCCCCTACACCATCCGCGTCGTTTCCGAGATTACCGAATCGAACGGTTCCTCATCGATGGCGTCCGTTTGTGGCTCCTCTCTGGCGCTGATGGATGCGGGCGTGCCGCTCAAGCGGCCGACAGCCGGTATCGCAATGGGCCTCATTCTCGAAGACAAGCGCTACGCCGTGCTATCCGACATCCTCGGCGACGAGGATCACCTCGGCGACATGGACTTCAAGGTGGCTGGCACTGAAAACGGCGTCACTTCGCTGCAGATGGACATCAAGATCGCCGGCATTACCGAGGAGATCATGAAGGTTGCCCTTGCCCAAGCAAAGGACGGCCGTATGCACATCCTCGGCGAGATGGCAAAGGCACTCACCGCAGCGCGCGCCGAACTGGGCGAACATGCTCCGCGCATCGAAATGTTCAAGATTCCGACCGACAAGATCCGCGAAGTCATTGGCACGGGCGGAAAGGTGATCCGCGAAATCGTCGAGAAGACCGGCGCCAAGATCAATATCGAGGACGACGGCTCGGTAAAGGTCGCCTCAGCCAATGCTGATTCAATCAAGGCGGCAATCAACTGGATCAAGTCGATCGCGTCCGATCCGGAAGTCGGCCACATCTATGAAGGTACCGTCGTAAAAGTCATGGACTTCGGCGCCTTCGTGAACTTCTTCGGCGCCAAGGATGGCCTCGTCCATATCAGCCAGCTCGCGCCCCGGCGCGTGAATAAAGTCACCGACGTCGTCAAAGAAGGCGACAAGGTGAAAGTAAAACTGCTCGGCGTCGACGAGCGCGGCAAGGTCCGTCTGTCTATGAAGGCGGTCGATCAGGCCACCGGCGAGGACATCGAAGGCAAGCAGCGGTCCGAAGGCGGTGACCAGCCGCAGGCGGCCCAGGGCGGCGCTGAGTAAGCCGAAACGACGTCATAGAGAAAGACGAGAGGGCGGCCCGAGGCCGCCCTTTTCAACTTGCCTGACGTGCGTGCGAGGTATCCACACTGCCGAGCACCTGTGTGACAATTTCCGCCAACGCCTCGAAATCCTTGCGTCGTGGGGAGGTGCGCCGCCAGGCCAACCCGATCGTACGTCCCGGTTGAGGCTCGGCAAAGCGCAACAATTTTACTCGCTCGTCGTGAGCCTCGGCATCCGCAGCTACTTCAGGCACGAGCGTGATACCATAACCGTTTGCCACCATCTGTATCACGGTCGCGAGCGAGGTGGCCCCGAGCCGGGCCGTGGGTGCATCCCCGCGTCTGGTGGCACAAAACGCGAGGGCCTGATCGCGCAGGCAGTGTCCTTCCTCCAGCAGGATCAGCCGATGCTGATCGACATCAGCAATGCCAATGCGCCCGCGAAGCGGGAGTTCGTCGGCAGCGGGTACCGCAAGCAGGAACGGATCATCGAACAGCCTGAGGGTCTCGACGTCGGTGTCCTCCGCCGGCAGCGCCAGCATGATGCAATCAAGCTCACCGCGCGCAAGCTCCTGAAGCAGCATCTTTGTCTGCGTCTCACGCAACTCAAGCTGCAGGCGCGGATACTTCGTCTGCAGGCGCGGCAGCACGCGCGGTAGCACATAAGGCGCGAGCGTCGGAATGATGCCGAGCTTGAGCGACCCGCTGAGCACGTCACGATGGCGCGCGAAGTCGATGAGATCGCGGGTGGCGGCGAGAATCTGTTCGGCGCGCTTGGCCACTTCCAGTCCAGTATCGGTGAGCGCGATCTCGTTCGGGCGACGCTCAACCAGCTCAACCCCTATCTCACGCTCGAGCTCGCGCACCTGCATGGACAGCGCCGGCTGACTGATGGCGCAATCTTCCGCCGCCCGCCCGAAATGCCTGTGGCGAGCGAGCGCGGCCAAATAACGCAACTGGCGCAAAGTGATCATCCTCATAAGTTAGACTTATCGCTATCCCCAATCAATACGATTAGACCTTATTAGCGGCGCGCCTTAACAACATCACACCCCCACGCACAATTCGTGAAAACCAAAACACGACGGGAGAGAGATCGATGGACGCAAAGACCGATGACAAGAGCGCGGGCAAGTGCCCGGTCATGCACACAAGGACCAACCGCGACTGGTGGCCGGAATCACTGGACATCCAGGTTCTCCATCGGAATTCCAATTTGTCCGATCCGATGGGCGAGGCATTCGACTACGCCAAGGAGTTCAAGACTCTCGACCTGAACGCCGTGATCAAGGACCTGCAGGCGTTAATGACGAACTCGCAGGAATGGTGGCCCGCCGACTTTGGCCACTACGGCGGATTGTTCATCCGCATGGCATGGCACAGCGCGGGCACATACCGCATTACGGACGGCCGTGGTGGCGCCGGTGCCGGCCAGCAGCGTTTCGCTCCCCTCAACTCCTGGCCGGACAACGCGAACCTCGACAAGGCGCGCCGGCTGCTGTGGCCGATCAAGCAGAAATACGGCCGCAAAATTTCCTGGGCCGATCTCATGGTTCTGGCCGGCAACGTCGCCCTCGATTCGATGGGCTTCAAGACGTTCGGTTTCGCCGGCGGCCGCGCGGACGTTTGGGAACCGGAAGAGCTCTATTGGGGTCCGGAGGGAACTTGGCTCGGCGACGAACGCTACAGCGGTGAACGCCAGCTCGCAGAGCCGCTCGGCGCCGTGCAGATGGGCCTCATTTACGTCAACCCGGAAGGTCCGAACGGCAATCCGGACCCGATTGCCGCAGCTAAAGATATCCGCGAAACGTTCTTTCGCATGGCGATGAACGATGAGGAAACCGTCGCGTTGATTGCCGGCGGCCACAGCTTCGGCAAGACCCACGGCGCCGGCGATCCGTCGCTGATCGGCCCGGAGCCGGAAGGCGCCGCCCTAGAGGATCAGGGCCTCGGCTGGAAGAGCAAGCACGGCACTGGCATCGGTGCCGATGCCATCACTGGCGGCCCTGAAGTCACCTGGACCCAGACGCCGACAAAGTGGAGCAATCACTTCTTCAAGAATCTTTTTGAAAACGAATGGGAGCTCACAAAGAGCCCGGCCGGTGCGAAGCAGTGGAAGGCAAAAGGTGCTCCTGCCACGATCCCCGACGCCTTCGACAAATCGAAGAAGCATGTGCCGACCATGCTCACCACTGATCTGTCGCTCCGGATGGACCCGGCCTACGAAAAAATCTCGCGGCGCTTCTACGAGCATCCAGAGCAGTTCGCGGACGCATTCGCCCGAGCGTGGTTCAAGCTCACGCATCGCGACATGGGTCCGATCCAGCGTTACCTCGGCCCGCTGGTGCCGAAAGAGACGCTGATCTGGCAGGACCCGATCCCCGCGGTGAATCATCCGCTAATTGACGAAAAGGACGTCACCGCGCTGAAGGCGAAAATACTGTCATCGGATCTGACGGTGTCGCAGCTTGTGTCGACCGCCTGGGCGTCGGCATCGACTTTCCGTGGCTCCGACAAGCGCGGTGGCGCGAACGGCGCCCGCATCCGTCTTGCGCCGCAGAAGGACTGGGAGGTCAACCAGCCGGCCCAGCTCAAGACAGTTCTGCAGAAGCTCGAAGCGATCCAGAAGGAGTTCAATGCTTCGGTCACAGGCGGAAAAAAGGTCTCGCTCGCCGACCTGATCGTTCTTGCCGGAAACGCTGCGGTCGAAAAGGCCGCGAAGGATGCCGGAATGGACGTGAAGGTCCCCTTCATGCCGGGCCGCATGGACGCGTCGCAGGAGCAAACTGACGTCGAATCCTTCGCGCCGCTCGAACCGCGGGCGGACGGCTTCCGCAACTATATCAGCGCCAAGCGGCAGTTCATGTTGCCTGAAGAAGCGTTGGTGGATCGGGCACAACTGCTGAGGCTGACGGCACCCGAGATGACGGTCCTCGTCGGCGGCTTGCGCGTGCTCGGTGCCAACGGCGGGGGGTCCAAGCACGGCGTCTTCACCAAGAACCCGGGCACGTTGACCAATGACTTCTTCGTGAACCTGCTCGACATGAGCACACAGTGGCAGCCCCCCAATGCCAATGGCGTGTACGAGGGACATGACCGGAAGACGAAGGCGCTCAAGTGGACGGGCACGCGCGTCGATTTGATCTTCGGTTCGCACTCCCAGCTCCGGGCTTTCGCGGAAGTCTATGCCTCCGCGGACTCGAAGGAGAAGTTCGTAAAAGACTTCGTGGCAGCATGGACCAAGGTGATGAATCTGGATCGCTTCGACCTGGCTGCGTCGCAGAAGAAGGCGGCGTAGGTCGCGCGCCACGATCCGAAACAAAACGGCCGGGGATTTCCCCGGCCGTTTTTTCTGACGGTTACAATATCATGAAAGATTATTGATCGCCGCCGTTCTCGACGCTGCCGCCGGCGGTCTTAAGCGTTTGCGGATGCGGCATGGCGATGACGTTGTATCCGGAATCGACGAAGTGAATGTCGCCGGTGACGCCGGTCGAGAGGTCTGACAGAAGGTAGAGCCCGGCGCCACCCAATTCCTCGAGCGTGACGCCACGGCCGAGCGGCGAATATTTCTGTTGGAACGCGAACATGTAGCGCGCGTCCGTAATGCCTGCACCGGCGAGCGTGCGGATAGGGCCTGCCGAAATTGCATTGACGCGGATTTTTTGAGGCCCGAAATCGACCGCGAGATAGCGTACCGAGGCCTCGAGCGCGGCCTTGGCGACGCCCATCACATTATAATTCGGCATCGCGCGCAGCCCGCCATTATAGGTGAGCGTCACCATCGCGCCGCCGTTCGGCATCAGCGCTGCGGCGCGTTTTGCGGCCTCGGTAAAGGCGTAGCAGGAGATCACCATCGTGCGGATGAAATTCTCGCGCGTGGAATCGGCGTAACGACCCTTCAATTCGTTTTTGTCGGAAAAGGCAACGGCATGCACGAGGAAATCCAGTGTGCCCCATTGTTTCTTGATCTCGGAAAACACGGCATCGACCGACGCAATGTCCTCAACGTCGCATGGCATCACGAAGGACGAGCCCGCTTCTTCGGCCAGCGGCTTCACCCGCTTGGCCAGCGCATCGCCTTGATAGGTGAAAGCGAGCTTCGCACCGTGTTGTGCAAGTGTTTTCGCGATTCCCCAGGCGATCGAGTGGTCGTTCGCCACCCCCATGACCAGTCCGCGCTTGCCCTCCATCAGGCTGCCGCGCGCAGAGATTTGTTGGTCAGCCATGGCCGCTGGCCCCCGGGGGACGAATGACAGCAGGGACGGGGAAACGAGCTTGTTCATGCGCAACCTCGAATCGGATCGGTAAGCACGCCCCGTCTATGGCGAGGAGACGACAACCCGATGACGAAGGTGATCCCGCCTTACGGCGCTTGGACAAAATGATCATGCATCCAGCCGCTTGAGCACAACGGACGCGTTAGTGCCGCCAAAACCAAACGAGTTTGACAGCACGCAGCCGAGCGCGACATTGTCCTTACGCTCGCGCACGATCGGGATGTCGTCGAACGCGGGGTCGAGATTCTCGATATTGGCACTCTCGCAGATAAAACCGCTCTGCATCATGAGCAGCGAGTAGATCGCTTCCTGCACGCCGGTGGCACCCAGAGAGTGACCGGTGAGAGACTTGGTGGCCGAGATCGGCGGACACTTGGCGCCGAACACCTCGCGGATGGCCTCGATTTCCTTGATGTCGCCGATCGGTGTCGAAGTAGCGTGCGGATTGATGTAGTCGACCGGCATTTTCACGTTCTCCAGCGCCATATTCATGCAGCGCACGGCGCCCTCTCCCGAGGGTGCAACCATGTCGTAGCCATCCGAGGTGGCGCCATAGCCGGCGACTTCCGCATAAATCTTGGCGCCACGCGCCTTTGCGTGCTCAAGCTCTTCCAACACCAGTACGCCGGCGCCGCCGGCAATGACGAATCCGTCGCGGTCCTTGTCGTAGGCGCGCGAAGCTTTTTCCGGCGTGGCGTTGAACTTCGACGACATCGCGCCCATTGCGTCAAACAGCACCGAGAGCGACCAGTCGAGCTCCTCGCAGCCGCCCGCGAATATAAGATCCTGTTTGCCCCATTGAATCAGTTCCGCGGCGTTGCCGATGCAGTGATTCGACGTCGCGCAGGCCGACGAGATCGAATAGTTCACGCCCTTGATCTTGAACCAGGTGGCAAGGGTCGCGGACGCGGTCGACGACATCGCCTTCGGTACGGCGAACGGGCCGACCCGCTTGGGACCCTTGCTGCGCGCGGTGTCGGCGGCCTCGATGATCGCGCGGCACGACGGCCCTCCCGATCCCATCACGATGCCGGTGCGCTCGTTTGAGACTTCCGCTTCCTCCAGCCCGGAGTCGCGGATCGCCTGCTCCATCGCAACGTGGTTCCAGGCAGCTCCACCGCCGAGAAAGCGCATCGCGCGGCGGTCGACGACTTCTTCCGGATCCAGCCGCGGCGCCCCATGCACCTGGCAGCGAAACCCCAGCTCGGCGTATTTGTCTGCGCGAACGATTCCGGATTTCGCTTCGCGCAGGCTCGCCAGCACTTCCTGCGTATTGTTACCGATGGATGAGACGATACCCATTCCGGTGACGACGACACGTCGCATAGTGATATGACCCTTAAGATTCCCGCCGCGGTTTATCGTTGATTGGGCCACAGATTGGCCGCCTGAGGCAATTCCGCAAGGCCCTCCAGGCTCAGGCACTGCCCGGCTGCAAGGCCTCGTCCTGCTTGAACAAACCGACCTTGAGGTCGCTGGCACGATAGATGATGTTGCCGTCCGCGGACAGCCAACCGTCGGCAATGCCAAGCACGAGCTTCGAGCGCATGACGCGCTTGATGTCGATGCCGTAAATCACTTTTTTTACCGTCGGCAACACCTGGCCGGAGAATTTCAGCTCTCCGAGACCAAGCGCCCTGCCCTTGCCTGGCGCGCCGAGCCAGCCAAGGAAAAAGCCGACGAGCTGCCACAGCGCGTCGAGACCGAGGCATCCGGGCATCACCGGATCGCCCTTGAAGTGGCAAAGGAAGAACCAAAGGTCGGGCTTTACGTCGAGCTCGGCACGAATGAGGCCCTTGCCGTGCTCTCCACCCTCCTCGCTGATTTCCGCGATGCGATCGAACATCAGCATCGGCGGCAGCGGAAGCTGCGCGTTGCCGGCGCCGAAAAGTTCGCCGCGGCCGCAGGCCAGCAGATCTTCATATTCGAAGCTATGCCGCCGCGGTTCCATTGTTAGCGCATCACCTTGTTTCGGGCTTGGCTGAATTCCCATGCCGGAGTTGGTAACATACCAAGTCTAATGGGCAAAGACGCCGATCGGCCCGTGCCTATTGCGGATTCGCTCGTGAAACCCGTGACATATGGTCTTTCCATCAGTTGCGAGGCAGTTGCATCTGAGAGGGTGTTTTCGTATATAAATCCGAAGGTTTTTCGCTGGCCCGTGCATCGGGTCGTTCAGGTTTGAAAGAATAAAGAATAATGACGCCAATCCGTACCTCTGTGATTCCGAAGGTGGTGCCCCACACCGGCCATTCACCTGATCGATCGGCCCTCACCGGCTGCCCGTGGCATGACGTGAAGGCCATGCTGCGCGAGGTCGGGTTACGTCCAACCCGTCAGCGCATGGCGTTGGGCTGGATTCTTTTCGGCAAAGGCGATCGCCACCTCACAGCCGAGATGCTCTACGAAGAAGCAACGCGCGCAAAAGTGCCGGTGTCGCTGGCGACAATTTACAACACGCTGCACCAGTTCAC
>Ga0310810_10010181_pt1 | contig 10931 bp, 11 predicted proteins | sample NCmetagenome_FD_207641 | JGI IMG/M metagenome (GOLD analysis project Ga0310810, IMG submission 207641) | Soil microbial communities from experimental microcosm in Duke University, North Carolina, United States - NC | ecosystem: Engineered > Artificial ecosystem > Soil microcosm > Unclassified ... | reverse complement strand
TACCATTCCAATGAGTAGGAGCAACACGAGACTCATGCCACCGATCAAATGCTCAAATTGCTCCAAAACACGCGGCAGCTTGAGTACGGCTCGTTTAAAAATCAAAAGATACGCCAACCAACCAAGGCCGATGGTTGCCAGTGGTTTCACGATATTGGCAAGGCTATACGCCTCGTAATAGGCAACGTTTGCTACAAACAAGCCACCGAGCAACAGGATTGCCGCAGGCCAAAAACCCGGCTTTACGACCTCCTCGCCGTCCGCTTTATGCGGCAAGAAGATGAATTTGGCAAATGAGATTGCTGTTCCCAAAGCTGCAATGTTCATGGCGATCGCTTGCCAGGGCAGAAGATTCTTCGTCGTCAACACCTTCGCTCCAAAACCAGACAACAAGGGAAAGCCAGAGATCGAGAAGCTGGCAATGACCAGAGCAATCCAGACCTTTGTATTGATAGGCCGTTGTTGCAACTCCTTGAAGTTGCGGCTCGGTAAAGCACCCGCAATCAGGAACAGTGCTGATTTGACCAAGCCATGAGTCAGGGCATAGAAGCCACCGACGATCGGGGCGGCGAGGATAAAGCCTAGCTGCGAAATCGTGTGGAACGCCAGCATCCGCTTGGTATCTTTTTCAAAGACCGCATAGGATACGCCCAGCAGCGCTGTCCCGACTCCGAACATCCGGACGATTGGATCGACCTCAGCCACCATCAGCGCACAACGCACGAGCGGATAGACTCCAGCTTTGACCACAACTCCCGACAGCAATGCCGATACTGGTGTCTCCGCCTCGGAGTGGGTCAACGGCAACCACAATCCCGATACAAAGATTCCCCCCTTAACCAAGAGTCCCAGAAAGATCAGGGCAAGTGCCTCCGGTGGTGCCCCGCGCAAACTTGCAAAACTAAACGAATGATTGGTCTGATAGGCTAGCACTACACCCACCAGATAAAACAGCATTGCCGTGTTGCCGATAAACAGATAGCGCAAGGCTACCCAAATCGAGCGATCGCTACGGGGATAAGCAATTAAGAGAAACGCGGCAATCCCGCTCACCTCTAACGCTACATATAAACTGATGAAGTCCGCACAGGCAAACGCGGCATTGAGGCTGCCATGCAAAATGATGGCTTGTGCATAAAAAAAAGCCGTTTTCCCGCTGTGCCAACAGTAGAGGATGACTGCGACTGTTACCACCGCATTGGTCAAGATAAAGTAGCCACTTACCTGATCGACTACTAACGTAACGCCAAATTGATCCAGTAAGTTGAGTGTCAGCGACGAGTGAGTGACAAATAGCTGCAACGCATATCCCGCCGAAACAAAAGCCGTGAATAGTGCGAGATAGCGGTCAAGTTTGGGGAGCAGATAAAGGGTGAACCCCAGAAAAAACGGTAGTGCGATCCATGCGATGGTTATGGTATTCATGGCATATTGCTCTTTTCAATCTCGTTGGTTTCCAGGGTGGGATTATCCCGTGCCAGCTTCATTACACCGACCAGCATTAAGCACTGAATCGAAAAACCGATCACAATGCCTGTCAATATGACGGCTTGGGGAACCGGATCGGCGTAAGCCCGGTTGTTGACCTCTGAAACAATAGGTGTAAACAGGCCATCTCGGGATGCAATCAGTACGTAATAGGCGATAACCCCTGTACTCATGACATCCATCGAGATAATCTTCATAAGCAGGTTCTTTTTAAGAATGATGCCGAAAAATCCGCAGAATATTGTTGCCAAGATGAATGCTTCTAACACGGGAATTACCTGTTGGGTAAGGATTGGTTGTTATTTTTTTGAGAAAATAACTATTCATGATGTGTAGTTGGATTTTTCTGGGCTGCTGAGGATGCAAGCCGTAACTTTTCTCCACTATGGATAACCGTTGCTTCAGTGGTGACGGCTTTGGATAAGAGTGCGATCGCACTCTCGGCACAGTGATGCCATTTTTGCCCTGATTGGTTGAACGAATCCTTGATAGCTGTGGCTGACATACCACTACCCCCCATGAGTACGTATTGATAGTGCTGAATATTTCTTATTAGCACTATAAAATAGAGCTACTTTAGAGGGCAAGGAAACAAGGGCATTCTAGAATTGGAAATCTCTATGGTTTCCCAAGACAAGATAAAGTTCAAAAGCAAGAAAGATGGTTGCTAACCCGTTTGTGCCGCAATATTTAGTGGGGAGAGAGCAAGAGCTGCAACAGGTGCTTGAGATTCTCTCGGTTGATGGAGATTTACTGATTGCAGGAGTCCCTGGTAGTGGACGACGTTCTCTCATCCGTTGGGCAGCTCACAAAGCTGGAGCGAGAGTGCTTGAAATTGACTGTATGCGAGCTACAGACGGAGAGCGGTTTTTGCGTTTGTTAGCTGAAAGTTTGATGAGTGTCTTTGCTGCACCAGAGGAACTGGAGCTAATTGAATACTGGATTCGATCGCATCCCTTGAGCTTGGACGAATCACCCAACGGACAGCCTCGCTTAGTCTGGCATGTACCAACTGGGGGAGAATGGGCACTGCTGCAAACCCTGCTGCACTTACCTCAAGTGATGGCTGAGAAACTCAATTGCCGAGTGTTGATTATGTTTCGGAATTTTCCTCATATCCGCTCTTGGGACAAGGAAGGTAAATGGGAAGCATTCTTGCGTCAAGAAATCGCCAATCATGCTCATGTCAGCTATGCACTCATTGCCACGGTAGCAGAGTCTTGGATGGAAGATAGTAGTTTACAGGTTGTCTCGTTGGCTCCCCTATCAGATGAAGAGCTTTGCACTTGGCTGGATAGTGCAATGAGGTCACAGGGATTGAAATTTGATGCAGAGGGTCAAGCGATCGCCTTATTTTTGAGTTATGTTCAGGGACACTTAGGGGATGCGATCGCGCTTGCTCGACGCATTTGGCTCGATTGCCGGGATTCACTCAGTCTCAACGGGAACCAAAAACCGGGACTCATTCAAGCCCACCACGTCCATCGTAGTGCCTTGGCTCTTGTTGAAGATTTATCCATTACCTACGAATCGCTGATTTTGCTACTACCTTCTAGCCAAGTCCAAGTACTAGAAAGCTTAGCCCTCGATCCGACCGATAGCCCTCACAGCCGCGAATATATTAAAAAGCATCGACTTTCTCGAGGAGGCTCTCTTCAGGGAGCTTTGGCAAGTTTAGAACATAAAGGTCTTGTCTATGGCCCCAAGTATGGCTATCGAATTGCTTTACCGTTACTAGGCTTTTGGCTCAAGCACCGAATCGGCTGAGAATGAGCGAAAATTAAAGGGCGCAGGCTCCTACGTGCTAACTATGGGGATAATAGTTTCTCACGATTTTTCCGAACTTCTTTTTAGGCAAGTGACGATACAGCCTCGTGAAGAAGCTGGAGCGATCGCTCTTCGGTAGGGTGACTTCCAAAGGTAGTCGAATCGTGAACATGCTACCTTTGCTCAACTCGCTTTGTACTTGTATGCTACCCTGATGTGCCTGAACAATGGCTTTTGCGATCGCTAACCCCAATCCCGAACCACCGGTGTGGCGAGAGCGATCGCTATTCACGCGGTAGAAGCGGTCAAAAATCCGCGATCGATCTTCAGGTGCGATGCCAATGCCTGTATCTTGAACATGAATCAGAGCATCAAGGTGACTGCGGTCTAAGACAACTGTCACACTTCCACCTGCTGGTGTGTATTGGATGGCATTGACAATTAAGTTAGAAACCAGACGATAAAGCTGCTCTGGAACACCTACAATATTTAGCGGCTCGTGTACTCGCACCATAGATTTCAGCGTTATCTCGGTAGACATTGCCAACGCTTGAAATTCCTCTACTGAGTCGTTGACAATGTCATTCAGGCAACAGACCCTATGCCCCATCGGCACTACTTTTTTATCCATGCGAGCCAGCAAGAGTAAATCGGCAACCAACTGAGCGAGCCGCTGGTTCTGACGATCTATCGTTCCTAAGATGTCCTGCGTCTCTTGGTAAGACAAATCAGGCATCATCAGTGCGGATTCCACCGTTGCTTGTGAAGCGGCTATCGGCGTCCGCAACTCGTGAGCCGCATCGGCTGTAAACTGCTCTATCTGTCTGTAGGATTGGTAAATCGGTTTCATCGCTAACCCAGCTAACCACCAGCTAGAACCACCGACTAAAAGCATGGCAATGGGCAATCCCAGCAATAAAATCAATTTCAACTTATCGAGGTGGTCGTCTAAATCTTGGAGGCTCCGCCCCACCTGTAGATATCCCCAGAAGGCATGATTTGGGCTATGCAGCGGTAGAGAAATTTGATGATAGCGATTCCCGGAGGCATCCTTGAGGGTATCCCAAGTGGGTTCTTTGCATCTTGGGCATGGGAAAGACAACGCTGAAGGCTTCAAACCAGCCATAGCAACAACCTGTCTGGAACCATCTAAGAGTCGCACATAATAGTTGCCTTGATAAATCGCGCCAACAACGTGGCGTTTTGATAGGGGTTCTGTATCTGGTAAAAGTTGTTGGGGTGCCGATTCTAAGCCTCCAGGTTGCTTCAGTTTAGTTTCAATACTGTCATGTAGGGTTCCGGCAACTGCCTTCAACTCTCGCTCTAGGGTTTGCCAGTGAGCGTGAATAATTGCCTCATAGACCGCCAAACCGCATACACCGAGGATGAAACCCATCACGAGCGCATACCCGCTAGCTAATCGCCAACGCGTTTGAGAAAACAGCTTATCTTGGTTCATCGGTAGTGTTCAAGCGATAGCCCGTACCATGAATGGTTTCAATGAGATGAGCGCAGCTTACAACTGCCAGTTGGCGTCTGAGCAAGCGGATTTGAGCCGCTACCACATTACTACTGGCGTCTGCGTTCATTTCCCAGATTTGGCTGCGAATCTGGTCACTCGAAAGAATCTGGTTTGGGTGCTTCATGAAATACTCCAGCAGTTGGAACTCTTTAGTCGTCAGAGAAACAACCTGCTGCTCGCCCAATTGCTTTTGACAATACACCGTGCGAGTGCCGTAATCTAGAGTGAGTCTACCCACTTGAAGTTGTTGGGGTTGGAATTGGGGCGATCGCCGCTGCAATGCCCGCAACCGTGCCAGCAGTTCTGCCATTCTAAACGGCTTGACTAAATAGTCATCCGCCCCCGCATCCAAGCCAGTCACCATATCGTCCAAGCCGTCTTTTGCTGTTAGCATCAGCACTGGCAGAGGATTGTTTTTTGCACGCAACCGACGCAACAGCTCTACTCCTGAGAGTCCTGGCAGCAACCAGTCGAAGATAGCCAGCGTATACTCTGTACCTTGGTCTTCTAGATAGCCCCAAGCTTCAGTCCCATCTAAGACCCAGTCAACCACATACTTTTGCAAACTCAACGTTCGCTTAATTGCGGCTCCTAAATCTGGCTCATCTTCAACGAGCAGCACCCTCATAAGATTAACTCATTATAGTTAAGACACTTGTCATGATTCTGCTATGCGATTCAAAAAGTTTGGCTTCCTCAGTATGGAAGAGACCTTAATTTTCGGGTTAATCTCTCGCGGTGAAAGTTTCCCACCAGTACAGATGAGCAGGGAAAGCCGGGGAGGCTAGGGAAGCTGGAGGAGAATTTTTACTGGTGGGTTATTTCTGCCAAGCTGGTCTAGGAACTGCCTCTGCCTATTTGGGGAACTCATAGGGCAGTACAGTCGTATCTAGCTCTTTTACAATCTGCTGCGGATTGCCAATAACTACCACATTGGCAGGAACCGACTGCCGAACAATAGTTCCCGCGCCAATAACTGAATTCTTCCCTATAGTGACTCCTTTGAGAACCATACTTTGGCTACCAATCCAAACATTTTCTTCTACATATATAGGTTTGGTTTTGGCTTGTACTTCGGGATTGCGTCGATTAATTGTAAGACTGTGAAAGTCTGTGTCTACAAGTGTTGCATCGCTCACGATGCATTGTTCCTTAAACGTAATAGAAGAATCTGTTGCTTTAATGGATGGATTATTAAAGTAAGCATTATCTCCTATGTCTATTTTCCCTTCTCCTTCAACCGATAAAGTTGTGCTATTGAAGAAACCGCATCTTCCAATAGTAATCTTTGCTGAAGGATTTCGAGTGATAATTTGGTTTGAATGATTTTCAAAACTTACAAAAACACAATAATCTCCAATTTCTACTCTCCCCTTTCCTTTTACTGAAAATTTGCCCTGTATCCTCACCCCTGAACCAAATTTGACATTTGGGTACTGAAGCCGATATCTTACAGTAATCAGATAATCTACAGTTTTTGAGTAAGCTAACGAAATCAACTGTCCTAAAGATTTCTGTTTGGCTGTTTTGAGCAACTTGCCAATAAAAACTCTAATTTTTACAAAAAGGTTATTCGAGTTATCGAGACCAATTGATTCAGATTGATTGGGTATTAAAGATTGCAACATTTTTAAAGAATAGCAACTAGCGTAAACTAGAAAAGTGGTTCGGGTTTGCCTTTGGCAAAGGCAGTATCGCTTAAAAATGAAGTCTGTGTTTAACTGTCTCTGGGTTAGTGACAATTGTTAAACAAGATACTCCAGACGATACTGAAGCGCGAACCTACTGTTATCTAGATTGGCAGGTTAATATGAAATTAAGATGAAATCTCCGCGTTTTTAGGCAATGTCGCTATTAAACGTTGCTCAGCACCAGATTTACAAAAAGACAAAGGGGCTCTCTGGTAGAAGAAAAGCTCCTGGTGTTTACGCCCGTAAGCATTTGAGATGTCGCTATTCTATTTGCTGCTTTTGTGAATTGCAAGATGAATACCTTGCAGGAGTCTAACTGTATTGTGAAGCTATGTTTCTACAACTCTCCCACAAAGGCGATCGCTAAACTTTTCTTAATAAATAATCTCTTTAAAGCCTCAAGAACGAACGATGAGTATAAATAAGTGCCCACCAATTCCAGCGTTACCCAGACTTGGTGGGAAAGTCACACTCAAGAAGTGCGCTGTACTTCATACTTGACACTTCATCGTTCCTTTAACAAGTTCACGAACTAGTCAGTGTCACATTGTCAGGGAAACAAACTCTCGTACCCCCTAAACCACAATACCCACCGGGATTTTTGGCAAGGTACTGTTGATGATAGCCCTCTGCGTAGTAGAACTCAGGAGCATCAATGATTTCAGTGGAAATGTTCCCAAAACCTGATGCTTTTAAGGCTTGCTCATAAGCCTGTCGCGATGCTTCAGCCCTCTGCTTTTGGCTCTCGGAATATACGTAAATTCCCGAACGGTACTGAGTGCCAACGTCATTGCCCTGACGCATACCTTGGGTGGGGTCGTGGCTTTCCCAGAATACTTTCAGAAGTGTTTCGTAACTGATGACCTTCGGGTCAAACACAACGCGAACGACTTCATTGTGACCCGTCATGCCAGAACATACTTCTTGGTAAGTGGGATTTGGGGTGGCTCCCGCTGCATAGCCAACAGCAGTGGTGAAAACCCCCTCAATCTGCCAAAATTTGCGCTCTGCACCCCAGAAACACCCCAAACCAAACATTGCCATTTCCATTCCATCTGGATAGGGAGGCTTTAGGGGATGACCGTTGACAAAGTGATGAGCGGGCACTGGCATAGGTTCTGCCCGTCCCGGCAATGCCTCTTGGGAAGAGGGAATGCTGAGCTTTTTACCAAATCCAAATAGCATCGTTAACTTTAACTCTGATTTTTGAGATAATTATTTACCTTACTTAATAATAGCTTGTCTGTTTGTTAAAGAGGGTTACACGATGAACCGTTGTCATCAGTCATTGCCCCCCAGATACAATACAGGGACACGATTGAGATTACCGCGCCCCAGAAACTCTTAGCTTGCAATCAAAAAGAAAATCGCTAGGAATAGCGATCGCTATTGGGAAAACTGCAACCCTCGCTTACTAGGAGTAGGATGCCGTAAATCTCCTCCAGCAGGGATGTTCCTAACGGCTTGGCTTACTGGGACACCTCAATGGCAGCCACTCTACTCGTATCCATCCCTGTTCCGTGCCTGCCAACATTCCCGTGTTGAAAAAACAAGCAGGCCAGTAAAAGAAATCCTAAAAGGGACAAGCTGAACTCGACAAAAACCGGGAGAGTAATACTACGTTCCATAAAAACCTTTCGCTCATAACTAAGAGCGAGCATTCATCAACCGAGCCACGACTAGGTTCAGGGAACTCTGGTTGTGTTCTACCTACCAAGGTAAGGGCACAGGCACCCGAATACCTCAGTAAATTCTCGGAACTTATCATCAAGTTGGCTAAGTTAGGCGATTGCTCGGATGAAATAGGCTCAACTGTGTCGCCAGCCGACTAAACTGGTTGGTAATACGTGCAGCGCAGCTAGCGCCTCGCTCTTTGTCGATTCCTTGACCAGCCAACAATCTGGACTGTTAAATTCTTCGTGATGACAGACGACCCAACTATTAAGCTTGACCAATTTTTGAAGTGGTCTGGTGCTGCCCAGACTGGCGGTGAAGCTAAATTAATGATTCAAGGTGGCGAAGTGAAAGTCAATGGCACTACAGAGACTCGACGCGCCCGAAAATTGGTAGAAGGTGACTCTGTAATGGTGAACGGTCAAATTTACAGGGTTGAGTTTTCCTAACCTCAACGTGAGTAAAGAGACTCGGCAATCTTGGTCAATGATGCAGTACCGAGGACTTCATGCCACTGCGATCGCCCTCTTCGCTAGTCACCAGAAGTTTTTACAATGAAGTTATATTAACTCAGCGATCGCGGCATGGATTGGCAAGAAGTATCTGATAGCTGGATTTTAATTCCTCCACGTCCCAAGGGGATTGTACATTTCCTCGGTGGGGCGTTCGTGGCGACAGCCCCCCATGTGACGTATCGGTGGATACTGGAGCAATTGGGGCGTCAGGGGTATGCGGTGATTGCAACGCCGTTTGTGAATACCCTGAATCATACAGCGATCGCGCGAGATGTTCTCAACCGTTTCGAGACGACCTTATATCGCCTACAGGCAAAAACTATTTTAAGTAAACGATATCTGCCGATTTACGGGGTTGGGCATAGCATGGGCTGCAAACTGCATCTACTCATCGGTAGTCTGTTTTCCGTCGAGCGTGCGGGTAATATCTTAATTTCTTTCAATAACTATCCAGCGAAGCGTGCCATCCCTTTTATTGAGCAGCTCAACATCAATCCAACTTTCGATATCGAATTTACGCCATCACCGATAGAAACCAACGATCTCATCGCTCAACGCTACGAAGTCCGCCGAAATTTATTGATTAAATTTACCAACGATGATATTGACCAGACGGCTAGCTTAACTCAAGTTTTGCAGCAACGTTTCCCCAATATGGTTGCGGTTCAAACACTACAAGGCAATCATCTAACGCCTTTGGGGCAAGATGTCAGCTGGAAAACGGGAGATGTATTTACTCCCTTTGACGCGATTGGTCAGTGGATGAAACAAGAAGTTTATCGTGACTTGAATCAGCTGAAGCGAGAAATACTGCGGTGGCTAGACCCTTTTGCAGCTACCTGAATGAGGCTGTTGTCTCTACAAGTTGCACTCGTTGGAATGGGTAATGGAACACAGGTAGCTGTAAGAGAGCGGAATCTAGCAGGATAGAGACACTTGAGGAGTAGAGGTGAAATGGATCTCAATAAACTCACACTTCAAACTATATTCATCGCTGTGAAACTGAGCAGTAAGATAGTTGCCCAAGGAATCAAGCGAGGAAAGAAACTGTGAATCAACGAGGCTAGAGTATCCACCAGAGTATTGAATTTTGAGTAGCATAGACACCTCAGGAATTGAAGAGTTAATCTTGAGTCAAAAGGGTTGAACCAACCTGCTCAGGGGGCTTCGTTCATTGATTGACTTACCTTCAGTCTCTAAGGTCGATGTATGCGATCGCGTTTGCGTAACGTATATCTTAATGTATAACTTCGAGGCTCTCACCCCTGGAGGGATGAGGGAGGGTTGCGCTTAGCTGTGCTGGTGTCGAAGCCAATCGCTTGTAAACGAGCCATCGCTGCCATAACCATCCAGTTGGCAACCCGTAAGAGCCAAGCTTAGCGGCTGAGAAAAGATTGAAAGCCGAAGTCAGGACTTTACTTTCCCTAACGACAGTCGTTATGTTGCAAACAACATGAGTTAGACGATTAACTTGGCTAATATTGTTGTCAACTTGCTACCCAGCTGTTCAACGGCGGACTGTTGTATGGAGTCTTTCAACCTACCATCGACCTCAAATGCTTCATAGGCTTTGGGAATCGCCTTCTGATCGGGCAACACCAAGACGCCGATACTACTGAGAATTGAGCGGACATGAGTTAAGCCTCGCAAGCCTCCTAAGGCTCCTGGTGAAGCACTCATCAGGATCGCTACCTTATCTTTAAAGCAGGCAAGCATCGGCTCTCCTGGCTCCGGACGAGATGCCCAATCAATGGTATTTTTGAGGAGCGGTGTAATTGAGCTATTGTACTCAGGCGCTGCAATCAACAACCCTTGATGCGTGATCATCAGTTGCTTAAACGTTTTGACATTGGCGGGAATTCCTTCTTTGGCTTCTAAGTCTTCGTCAAATAACGGCATCGGCAAATCGCGCAGGTCTACATAAGTTACCTCTGCGCCTGCTGTCCTAGCGCCCTCGGCGGCAATCTGTACCAGCTTTTTATTGTATGAAGCTTCGCGGGTACTACCTGCAAAGGCAAGGATTTTGGGTGTATTTGTCATGCTTTACTCCTGAGAGTGGTTTTGAACAACGCCTTTCTATTTAGCAAACAATTGTTTGCCTGCCAAGGCGGTAGCAACTCGCGCTACATTTGCACCATAATACTTGGCACCTTCTAGTCTTTTTTAGTTACACTCAATTGTTCCATTATCACACCACAAGCTACTGCCTTTGCCATCCTCTTGATATTGTCATAATCGCTTGCGTAGATCATTGAGGCTCTCGTCAGGTTTAAC
>Ga0310810_10010180_pt1 | contig 10932 bp, 10 predicted proteins | sample NCmetagenome_FD_207641 | JGI IMG/M metagenome (GOLD analysis project Ga0310810, IMG submission 207641) | Soil microbial communities from experimental microcosm in Duke University, North Carolina, United States - NC | ecosystem: Engineered > Artificial ecosystem > Soil microcosm > Unclassified ... | reverse complement strand
GAGCTTAGCGAGAGCCCTGCCCGTTCGTGGCCCATCATCGCCCGTAATTCATCCCATACCACTTTCACCACATGGTGGCCGGGTGTCAGGCTCTGGAGGACCTCCTGTCCGATCGCTTTTTCGCGAACGCGTTCGACGAAATCTTTGACGATCTTGAAGTTCACGTCCGCCTCTAAGAGAGCGAGACGAACCTCCTTTAAGGCCTCCGCGATGTTTTCTTCAGTCAGGACGCCGGTTCCGCGGAGCTTCTTAAGAATTTTTTCGAATTTTTCGCTGAGCGCATCCAACATAACGATCACACAAAAAAAGCAATCGAAGCTTAAGTGAGGAGCGTGCTCGCATTGCCGTTCGTCACGAGGCGAAGGAGGCGCAGGCAGGTGCGCGACCACAGGCCCTGAAAAACCGGAGGCGTATTCACTGGAATACGTTGAGGATTTTCAGCGCCGAGAACGATGCAGATGCTTGTGCATCTTCGCCGCAGTAGAGGGGCAGTATCGAACAGGCTCCTATATCTTCGATCGCCTCGAAAAATCTAGCAAAAGAGCACCGGGCAGTCTAATGGAGCCCCCTGGATAAGTCAAGGCGCACAGAGCGGCATTCTGGTTGACAGGGTACCCCCCTTCCGATATCGTCGTCCTCGAAGAATCGGTGAGTCTGATCAACAGGTTAAGAGGCCGTTGACGTGAGAAAATCGCCGTGGCTGCTGCTGATATTCCTGCTCATCGGCGGGTTGCTCGGCGGTATCCTCGGGGAAATTCTCCGGGTCATGGCGCCGCAAGGGACGATTCAGACGATCTTTGCCACGAACTTCACCCCCGGCATCAGTCCGCCCTTAACGATCGATCTCATCCTTGTAAAGCTCACGCTGGGATTCAGCTTCAAGATTAGCCTCCTGAGCGTCCTCGGCATGCTGCTGGGCATCTATCTTTACAAGAACGTGTGAAGGAACGGTCGTTGCGCCGGCCGAAGGCTGGCGCTCTAAGAACCGTCTCGCTAGCCGCCCGATTTGAGTTCGAGGTCGCGCAATCGCAGAGCGCGAATGCGGTTGCGAAGCGCCGCGGCGCGCTCGAATTCCAAATCTTTCGCTGCGGCTTTCATTTCCAACTCGAGACGGCGAATCTGCCCCTCGATGGCCTCGTCCTCGTCAGTGTATGCAGCGGTAGGCTCAGCGGCCATCGTTAATTGTTCGGCCTCAGCGTCGGCTTCGGCGTATTCAAGCCGCGGCACCGCCTTCAGTATGCTCATGGGCACAATGCCATGCGCCTCGTTGAACGCCGCCTGAATCGCCCTTCGACGAGCGGTTTCCGTCATGGCGTGGCGCATGGCGTCGGTGATCGCGTCGCCGTAGAACAGTACACGTCCACGGACGTTTCTGGCAGCACGGCCGGCCGTTTGAATGAGCGATCGATGCGATCGCAAGTACCCTTCTTTGTCTGCATCCAGAATAGCCACAAGACTGACTTCCGGAAGATCGAGCCCTTCCCTGAGAAGGTTGATGCCGATCAGCACGTCAAACCGGCCGAGACGCAGATCACGGATGATCTCCGCGCGTTCCAGGGTCTTGATGTCGGCGTGAAGGTAGCGGACTTTGACCCCCAGCTCATGATAGTACTCTGACAAGTCCTCCGCCATGCGCTTGGTCAGCGTCGTGACCAGCACACGGCCGCCTCGGGTAATTTCTTCACGGACCTCGCCGAGCAGATGATCGACCTGCCCCTTCGCTGGCTGCACTTCAATAACCGGATCCAGAAGACCCGTCGGCCGGATGATCTGCTCCACGACGCGCCCCCCAGTATGATCTAACTCATACGGACCGGGCGTCGCTGAGACATAGATGACCTGGTTCAAGTAGCGCTCGAATTCATGAAATTTGAGCGGCCGATTGTCGACCGCCGAGGGAAGACGAAACCCATACTCGACGAGAGTCCGTTTCCGCGAGTAGTCGCCTTCATACATCCCGCCTACTTGCGGAATCGTGGCATGAGATTCGTCCACAATGAGCAGGTAATCTTTCGGGAAGTAATCGATCAGCGTGGGGGGAGGCTCGCCGGGCGCCCGTCCACTCAAGTGGCGGGAATAGTTTTCAATCCCATGGCAATACCCCATCGCTCGGATCATTTCGAGATCGAACTTCGTGCGCTGCGAGATGCGTTGCGCCTCAAGCAGCTGGTTGTTTTTCTTGAAGTAGGCGATACGCTCGTCCAATTCCTCCTCGATGCCCGTGATCGCCCGCTCATAACGGTCGGGCGCGATCAGATAGTGCGTGTTCGGATAGACGGCGACTTTGGGCAGTTTCTCGATCGCTTTCCCGGTCAACGGATCGATGACATGAATGGCATCGACCACATCACCGAACAGCTCGATGCGGACGGAGCGGGCTTCGTTCGATGCCGGGAAAATCTCGATGACATCGCCGCGCGCACGGAATGTCCCGCGGTGAAAATCCACATCATTGCGAGTGTACTGAATGTCGACGAGCTTGGTCAGTATCTGCTCACGCCTGATGTCCATCCCCTCTTCAAGGTACAAGAGCATGCCGTGATAGACCTCAGGAGAGCCGAGCCCATAAATACAGGACACGGAGGACACGATCAGCACGTCATTGCGTTGCAGCAACGAAGTGGTTGCCGCATGGCGCATCTGATCGATCGCGTCGTTAATCGATGAATCCTTTGCGATGTAGGTGTCTGTCTGAGGTATGTAGGCTTCCGGCTGGTAGTAGTCGTAATAGCTGATGAAATACTCGACCGCATTCTGCGGAAAGAACTGCTTGAATTCATGGTAGAGCTGACCGGCGAGCGTCTTGTTGTGCACGAGGACCAGCGTGGGCTTCTGGACCTGCGCAATCACGTTGGCCATCGTGAAGGTTTTGCCCGAGCCGGTCACGCCCAGAAGGGCCTGATGCTTTTGACCCTTCTGTATTCCGGCCACCAAGGCCTCGATAGCCGGACCTTGATCGCCTGTCGGTTTGTATGGAGCTTCGAGTTGAAACGGCGGCATTCTGGCGTCCTACGGCGTCTCCACTCTACCATGGCCAAATGCAACACGTCCCCGGCCCTCACGGGACCGAGGACATGTTGTGGACCGACGTTGACTCGGGCGATTAATGCCCGAATTGTCGTTGTCGCGCCGGCTGAAACGAGGTGCGGCGACCGACAGAAGCCCCCGCATGGCGGTGCTTGCGGTGACCGGGGAATCTTTGATGGTCGTGCGCCTCAGAGGTGGGACGAGGTCCATGCATTTCGTTCCTCGGAGGGGCAGCAACAGGTAGCGACACGAACTCCGGAAGTGACAGTCTCTTCGTCCGGATGTTCAACTGTCCCACCATACGTAGGTACTGCCGTTCTTCATCCTGTGAGAGGATCAGAAACGTCGCACCTTCCTTTTCGGCACGGCCCGTCCGGCCGGCGCGATGCACATACGAAGTGGGATTCACCGGCAACTCATAATGAATGACCTGCGCCACATCCGGAATGTCGAGACCTCGCGCCGCGACGTCGGTCGCCACCAGCGACGTCAATCGTCCCGCTCGGAAGGCACCTAGCGTCCGTTCACGCTGCGCTTGACTGTGATTGCCCGTAATTGCACCAACTGAGGCCGCTTCACCGCCGAGCTTCGCAGCCAATCGTCGGACCTTGTACTTTTGATCACAAAACACCATCGATCGCTCACCGGCTTTCACGCCTTTAAGCAGCGTATGCACGAGTTGGGTACGCGACTGTTCGGCCGGCACGACGTAGTACGCATGGGTGATCGTCGTCGGACTGTTCACACCAGGATCGACGGAGATTTTCGCCGGATCGTGCTGCATGCTTCGTGCGAGCTGCTGGATTTCTGGCGAAAAGGTGGCAGAGAACATTAAGGTTTGTCGATGCGGCGGGAGCAATGCAAGGATCCGGCGGATGTCGGGCAGGAAGCCGCGATCCAACATTTGGTCTGCCTCATCCATGACGACCCAGGTCACCGCTCCGAGCCGCAGGTGGCCGGACCCTGCAAGATCCAGCAGCCTGCCTGGGGTGCCGACCACGACTTTCGGCGAGTGCCGAAGGGCGCGGTAATGCCGCTCAATGGGCGTTCCACCGTATAGCGCGAGGGACGTCATCGCCGGCGGCGCATATTTTCGTAATTCGACATCGATTTGCAGCGCCAATTCTCTGGTCGGTGCAAGAATCAAAAATTCGGGCCCCGTGGTATTGCTCACCACTCCTGGACTCGATTCCGAACGGTGCAGCGCACGGACGATCATGGGCAGAAGAAACGCCAAGGTTTTTCCGCTGCCGGTTTTGGCCTGGGCCATGATGTCGCGGCCTTCCAAGGCCGGCGGAATGGCCGCCTCCTGAATCGGCGTCGGGACGGTAATACCGCCTTGCATCAATCGGTGGGCAATAGTCGGGGGCAAACTCATCTGAGCAAACGTAGACATAACACTCCTTGTGTGAATCAACTTCCTGAGACTGCAAAGCGGCCGTTCATCCGGCCGGAACACACATCAGCGAGATGGGCAATTCTAGGAAGGAGATAAGCGGGGCTGCCGGTTGGCAGCCCCGACGTGAAAAAGAACGGCTCGGGCTTAATGCCGGCCGCCACCGAACCCGCCGCGGCCTCCGCCGCCTGAGCGTGGTTCCTGCGGACGCGCTTCGTTGACGGTCAACGTGCGGCCGCCCAGTTGGGTACCGTTCAAAGCGGTAATCGCCGCTTGAGCCTCAGAATCCCCAGACATCTCCACGAAGCCGAAGCCCCGGGATTGACCGGTGAACTTATCCGTGATGATTCGGGCTGACGCCACCGACCCATGGGCAGCAAACAGATCGCTTAGTTGCTGCTCGGTTGTGGAATACGGCAAACCCCCAACATAAATCTTCGAACCCATTGGGTTCCTCCTTTGAGAAATGTGTTGTCTTGGACTCGAGAAGAGGTGAGGAAGGAATGGGCCGAAGACGCAAACACGATGGCGACTCAGGTCTGGCTTCCGATCAGATTCCCGGGCAGAACCAAAACAACACGAGTATCAAGCCTTGTCACTCTCTACTGTATCACCGCCAGGCCTTTCGCGGTAATACACCACAACAATGTATCGCAAGACCCGAGCAAATGCAAGTCGGAACTGCGATCTGGAAAAAGGAAGGGCTGCGTCAGTATGCGGCGGGATTGGAGACTGGCCGCTGTGAAAACAAGGGCACGGCATGCAAACTGTCGAAATCCAACGGGGATTTTCCGCGAACGATCAGGCCGACCTGCCCCAGTCCCAGTGTCTGATCTTGCACCGACAGCAGGAGCTTCCCATCGAAAAAGACTTCGATCACATCCTTACTGATGATCGTGTCGCGATTCATTCGCAACGAATGCCAATCGACCGCTTTCGGTGTCACTGCGGTCTCACCCAACACCGTGACCTGGTCGTCCAACACGCGCACCACTTCCAGTTTCTTGGCCGCCAAGTCGACGATTGTGGCGTAAAAATGCCGTTCGTCCTTGAGACCGATCACGATCCCGCCCTGTCCGACACGGCCGTCCTTCGGAAAACGCAGTCGGACCGTGACGTCAGGGTATTCGTATTGCAGTTTGTCGGCAACCAGAAGTTGATAACAGGAGCTCGTCAGGCAGGCCGATTGCGCCTTGAGGATATTGGGCGGAGAAGGGGCTTCTTGTTCCGAGGTAATCGTCCACATTGGAGCCGCATCGCCGCCGACCAGAAACTGCGAAAATCCAGAAAGCCCCTGTTCTGGCGTCTGCTCATCGAACGTCCAACGGTGAAAGAGGCCTCCGAGAGCCTGTTGCTTGAAATTCGCTTCTTTCTCAGCGGAGGTCTCCATCTGAATTGCGGCCACGCGACTTGGGCCCTGCGCAAGCAACAGAGCCAGCATCGCAACAAGCCACCATCTTCGACAGCGGTCCATCGTTGCGCTCATCGCCGGTTGTCACTGGAATGGCGTGTCTTCATGTCGATGATTTCCCGCTGGAGCCGGTCCCGTTCACTCAAGATCTTTTTCCGGCGCCGCCAGCGATCAAGCGTCCACCAACGTAACTTGTCTTGAAAGGTCACACGCGGTACCTGGGCGCTGCCCATGGGGGCATGCTGGAAATCATAACCTTGATGCCGGTCACGATTGGCGAAGAACCGCCGGTAGAGATGATCATAGATGCCGCGTGAACCGTCGCCTGTCGCCATTGAAAGTCCCTACAGCTTCGCCTCGAACTCGCGCACATCCGTCACCGGTGGGGAGCAGGTCTGGCGATGACAGATATATGCGGTCGGACGGCCATCGGAGCGAAGCTTGCCTCTCATCAGCGGCAGCTCTCCCGTGGTGGACGGCTCGCCCGCCAATACCACACGATTGGGAATGTACCGCCGGTACACGGTAGTCAACATGGCTTCCGTTACGGAGTGGCTGCGAGCGCCGATAATCGTAATTTCGGTGGCCCCTGCGAGCCACCAATCCAATGAGCAGAGCAGCGCCGCTGAACTGTACGGGTTCTGCGCCATCACTCGCTGAAAGACCGTCAAAATCCGCCCAGCCCGGTCATAATACCGCTGTTCGCCGGTGAAAGAGAAGAGTCTCAACAGCACCGTTGCGGCGACGGCATTACCGGAGGGCACGGCGCTGTCCAGCCCAGGCTTCATCCGTTGCAGCAAGCGCTCGTGATCATGACTGGTAAAAAAACAGCCGTCGCCGGCTTCGTCCCAAAAATGGGACAAGAGACTGTCGGTGACGGCGCAGGCTTGCTCAAGATACCAGCGGTGAGATGTCGCTTCAAACGCGTCCAACAGCGCCACCGCCAACCACGCGGCATCATCGAGATATCCGTTAAGACGCCCCTGGTGTCCGGCCACGGTGCGACAGACCCGCTCTTGAGCGAAGGCATAGTCCACGAGGAAGGTGAGCGCCTTCTCCCCCGTAGTCCGATAAGCCGGAACGTCGAACGCGACAGCAGCCTCAAAAAAGGAAGAAATCATCATAGCATTCCAACTGGTGATGATATTCTCGTCCCGGTGCGGCTTGACGCGCTTGTCGCGAGCGTCACGCAATTTCATGCGAGCCGGCGTCAGCAAGGATTCCTCCGCCATCTGAATCGGACCCTCTGCAAGCCGCTGCGGCACGTTCTTGCCTTCAAAATTGCCCTCCGTCGTGATGCCGTACATCCGGCAAAATTCGCCGCCAAGCTGCCGCCCGAGGACCACCTCGACTTCCTCCGGTGTCCACACATAGAACGCCCCCTCCCGCCCTTCACTGTCGGCGTCCTGAGCGGCAAAGAAGGCACCGTCCGGATGCGTCATCTCGCGTCGCACGTAATCGAGTGTTTCTTCCACCACCTCACGAAAACGCTCTTCTTTCGTGAGGCGCCAACCGTCCAAATACAACCGCACGAGCTGCGCATTGTCGTAAAGCATCTTTTCGAAATGTGGAATTTTCCACTCGGCGTCGACAGCGTAACGATGAAATCCACCTCCTAGGTGGTCATAGAGGCCGCCCGCGGCCATGGCACGGAGTTGTTGCAGCACTTTCTCGCGAAAGGAAGGATCGCCCGTCCTGGCGGACTGCCGCAACATCACGCTCAGTGGCGGGACCGTGGGGAATTTCGGTCCATCGCCGAAGCCCGCGTGAACGGGATCGAACCAGCGCCCGAGTTCCTCAGCGGCCCGATCCAGTAAACGATGGGTCGGAGACTGGTTCGCGGGGATCAGCGTTGCAAACCTCGCCAACCCGTTCTTCACACGATCGATATTCTTGCGCACTTCGTCCGGATGGTTTCGATACGCGTCGATTACCCCGTCCAGCACGTCAGGAAAAGCCGGCAGTGAATGACGGGGGACGGGCGGGAAATAGGTTCCTCCGTAAAATGGTTCTTGATTCGGCGTCAGGAACATCGTCAGCGGCCACCCGCCACTTCGCCCCGTAAATACTTGCGCCGATTTCTGGTAGATGTCGTCGAGATCAGGACGTTCTTCACGATCAACCTTGATATTGATGAAGTGCCGGTTCATGAGCGCCGCGATTTCAGGGTTCTCAAAGGATTCATGCGCCATCACATGACACCAATGACAGGCCGAATAGCCGATCGAGAGGAGAATCGGTTTGTCTTCCGCGCTGGCGCGCGCTAACGCTTCGGCGCCCCAGGGATACCAGTCAACGGGATTTCCGGCATGCTGTTTGAGATATGGACTTGATTCGATGACGAGACGGTTGGATGCAGGATCGGTCATGAAAGATCCACGGCCAGGCCTTCGGTTGAGCGCTGGTCATCGTACCCCGCCGCCAGCAACGCTGCAACGAATCTCACAGTCCGTGCTATAGTGCGCGACCGAGCGCGGAGATATGAAACGTTTATGGATCAGCTGCCTGGCGTACGGCATTTTCGGCTGTCTAGCCGTCCCTCTCTTCGCCGACTCGCCGCCCGAATCGAGCCCATCGGCAAGTGATTGGTTTGCGACGGCGCTGGAGCAGATCTCGACCGAGCGGATGCTGGCGGATATTCGGGCGTTGAGCGGACGGGAATACGGGGGCCGGCTCACCGGCAGCGCCGATGACGAAGCCTCTGCGGCATTCGTCGCTACTCGGTTCAGTGAACTTCGCTTGCATCGCACACCTGCGCCTGTCCCCGCAATCCAGACGAATCCCTTGCCGCAGCGTGAATGGAAGCAGACCATCCCTGTCCCGATGAGAACGATTACCGAGCAGTGCCTCGTCGAACTCAGCACCTCGCGACAGCGATTGGCCCTCGAAAAAGGGTCACAGGTCCTCCCCGTTCTCGATTCCCCTTCGGCCGACGTCCGAGGACGCGTCGTGTTTGTGGGCTACGGCATCGTCGATGAATCCCAAGGCATCGACGATTATGCCGGCGTAGATGTACGGAACGCCGTTGTGTTGTTCCTACGCGGCAAACCTGAACACTACGCAAAGCCTGTCGGGCATGCGGACAAAGAACGCCTCGCCAAACAGCACGGCGCTATTGGATATCTCACAGCGACAGGACCCATTCTCACCGCGTATGAACAGCGCAAAGGCGTCACGGGACTCCCCAGCGCCTCCTATTCGGGAAGCACATTCGACGACCAATTACCTGGCGCATGGATCAACACCGAGGCGGCCGACTGGATCCTGACGCAGGCATCGGGATCGGCAACACTTCGCACTCTCCAGGAAGCGCTAAACCGTTCCGCGGGTTCGCGGTCGACCACAACCGAGGCCACGGTCGAGATGAAATGGACCACCCGCATTGAGACCGGCACCCTGTTCAACGTCATTTCGGTGATCAGAGGATCTGCCGCCGACGATGAGACGGTACTGATCGGCGCCCACCGGGATCACTTCGGACAACAAGCCGGTCTATTGTTTCCCGGCGCCGACGACAACGCCTCAGGCACCGCCGTCATGCTCGAAGTAGCGCGCGTGTTGGCGCTCGCACCGGGGGCGCCGAGGCGCTCGCTCCTATTTCTGTCTTTCAGTGGAGAGGAACAGGGACTGATAGGATCGCGGCTCTACGTTTCAGAGCCAATCGTGCCGCTGGCGAAAACGATAGGCATGATCAACATCGATCATGCGGGAATAGGAAATGGACGGCTTACCGTCGGCGTGACCGGCTTTGAGAAGCAGGTCGCCGAACACATTGCGAACCAAGTTCATCTCTCGGACAAAGTCGACGTGTTTGGGTTTTTTCCCGGCGGCGATCACGTACCGTTCAAAGAAGCCGGTGTACCGACCGTTACCGTCGTGAGTGGCGGCATCCACACCAACTTCCACCGGACAAGTGATACGATTGAGACAATCAACCCCGATATTCTGGAATCCGTCGCGCGCTACGTACTCATCCTCGCCTGGCATCTAGCCAATCAGCCCTGAAACCTTTCTCGCTGATGAAGCGACTTACTCGTGATGAGCCGATGCGGTTATTCGATTGCCCGCCCGTTGTCTCGGCCTTGGATCGTTACGGGATGTCGTCGAGCAACGAGGATTCAATAGCGGGAAGCGGCGGGAGTTGGCGAGGCGGAGCAGGAATGACTGTGGGGGATGACAACAACTGGAAGGTCCCCGTACTCGCATTGAACGAACTCTGAACCCCTCCGGCAATGAGACCGGGATTGAGTTGGGGGCCGAGCGTCGTCATGCTCCCGATCCACGTTGGGCCGTTAGGAGTTTTGAAGATGTACGACTCAAATGCGCCGCCGTTTCCGGCTGGATTGGACAGAAAACCTTGGGTACCTTGACCGTCGATATAGAGGCTGCTCGTGCTGCCGGTAAGATTATGAAGTGCTGCGACTCCGCCATTCACGCCCCTGATACCGGAGACCGCTTGAGCCCACACTGGAGTCGTGAACAGCAGCATGACGGCCGAGAGGATGACGATCCGTTTCATCGCGTTCCTCCATGCACAATAATCGATGACAGCCACCAGCACCTATCGTATAGTATGACCCACCGCTAACCACATAGCAAGGGAGACCGTCATGTTCACACTCGGTCGGTGTCACTGGCGGCGCGCGTGGATGGGGGCAGTCTTCGTGCACACGCTTCTGTTCCCTGCTGCGTACGGCTCAGGTGCCGATCTGCTGGAGAAGCCAGAACCAGTTTCAAGGCAATCCATCTCTTTAGCAGACGCCGCTCTTCGTGCCCTCCAAAATAACTTAGACATTTCCATTAGCCGCCGCACCAAGGAAAGCCGGCTGACCGATATTGTCTTCGAGCAGGCCAAATACGACCCGTTGTTGAGCTTCAACGGCCAATACAACCGGTCAGTTGCTCCGTTGAACCGACCGGTCCTCGGGTTTGGCGGAAATGTTCCGGGTGTCAGCGGGCAGCCGCAGCCCTTCGATCAGAACGTCATGCAGGGAACGGTTGACATGACGCAAAACTTGCTGACTGGAACCAACTTCGATTTGAACTTCAGCCCGTCACGGGTATTCGTGGCGGGGCAAAACCAATTTCTCTTCAATCC
>Ga0310810_10010178_pt1 | contig 10933 bp, 10 predicted proteins | sample NCmetagenome_FD_207641 | JGI IMG/M metagenome (GOLD analysis project Ga0310810, IMG submission 207641) | Soil microbial communities from experimental microcosm in Duke University, North Carolina, United States - NC | ecosystem: Engineered > Artificial ecosystem > Soil microcosm > Unclassified ... | reverse complement strand
GCTCGACGTGCGCGAGGGCCGGCGCAAGCTCGAGCAGGCGCTCGATCGCGGCCGACGTGCCCGCGCGGGCGCGCGCTTCGAGCGCCTTGCCGAGCAGCACGAGCGTCACGATCGCGGCGGACGCCTCGAAGTACACGTGCTCGTCGAGAACCGCCAGCGTCACGATCGCGCTCCACAGCCACGCGATCGTCGTGCCGAGCGCAATCAGCACGTCCATGTTGGCGCCGCCCGAGCGCAGCGCGCGCCAGGCGCCGACGTAAAAACGCCGGCCGATGACGAGCTGCACCGGCGTCGCCAGCGCGAGCTGCAGCCAGCGCGGCATGAGCTCGGCGTGCAAGGCGCCGGGCACGAACATCGCGATCATCTGGGCGAGAAACGGCGTGGTGAGCGCGACGGCGATCGTGAGCTCCCGCCGCATGTCCCGCCACGCGGCCTCGCGGCGCTTCGAATCGAGCGCCCGCTCCGCCCCCTCGTCGCGGCGCACGTGCGCGGCATAGCCGGCGCGCGCGACGGCGGCGAGCAGTGCGTCGACGTCGGCACGCGCGCGATCGTAGTCGACGCGCGCGGTCTCGGTCGCGAAGTTGACTTCGGCTTCGACGCCCGGCATGTGGTCGAGCGCCTTCTGTATGCGGGCCGCGCACGCGGCGCACGTCATGCCCTCGAGCGCGAGATCGACGTGCCCGGCTTCTTGCGCGTTACGTGGTGAGGAAGCCGGAAGCCAGCGGGCGGAGGCGTCCATGCCCGTAATTATACCCCATCAGGGTATTGATGTCAACCCACGCCCGTCACGCCTCCGGCCGCATGTGCGGGAACAGGATCACGTCGCGTATCGACGCGGTGTCGGTCAGCAGCATGACGACCCGATCGATGCCGATCCCTTCGCCTGCCGTCGGCGGCAAGCCGTATTCGAGCGCGCGCACGTAGTCGGCGTCGTAGTACATCGCCTCCTCGTCGCCCGCTTCCTTCGCCTTCGCCTGCGCGAGGAAGCGCGCGGCCTGGTCCTCGGGATCGTTGAGCTCCGAGAAGCCGTTCGCGATCTCGCGGCGCGCGATGAAAAGCTCGAAGCGGTCGGTGATCGCCGGATCCGCGTCGTTCGCGCGCGCGAGCGGCGACACGTCGGTCGGGTGCGCGATGATGAACGTCGGCTGGACGAGCTTCTGCTCGGTCGTCGCCTCGAACAGCTTGAGCTGCAGCAAGCCCACGCCATCGCTGTCGAACACCTCGACCTGGAACGGCGCGAGCGCGCGCCGCAGCGTCGCAGCGTCGGCGAGATCGACGCCGGCGAATTCGGTGTTGTAACGGCGGATCGCCTCGGCCATCGTCATCCGCGCAAACGGCTCCGCGAGGTCGATCGTCTCGTCCTGGTAGACGATCGTCGTCGTGCCGCAGACATTCTGCGCAACCTCGCGAAGCAGCACCTCGGTAAGATCCATCAGGTCGCGATAATCGGCGTACGCCTCGTAGAACTCGAGCATCGTGAACTCGGGGTTGTGCCGGGTCGAGATGCCTTCGTTGCGGAAGCTGCGGTTGATCTCGAAAACGCGCTCGAGACCGCCGACGACGAGGCGCTTCAGATACAGCTCGGGCGCGATACGCAGGTAGAGCGGCATGCCGAGCGCGTTGTGATGCGTCGCGAACGGCCGCGCGGCAGCCCCGCCGGGGATCGGATGCATCATCGGCGTCTCGACCTCGAGAAAGCCGCGCGCGACGAAGAACTCCCGGATCGCCTGCACGATCCGGGAGCGCTTGACGAACACGTCGCGCGCCTGCGGGTTCGTGATCAAGTCGACGTGCCGCTGCCGATAGCGCTGCTCCTGGTCCGTCATTCCGTGAAACTTCTCCGGCAGCGGCCGCAGCGCCTTCGCGAGCAGCCGCACGCTGTCGCATTTGACCGACAGCTCGCCGGTTTTCGTCTTGAAGAGCGTTCCGCTGGCGCCGACGATGTCGCCCCGGTCGAAGCGCTTGAACGCGTCGAGCGTCCCTTCGCCGACGCCGTCGAGCGTCACGTAAAGCTGGATGCGGCCCGACAGGTCCTGCAGCGTCGCGAAACACGCCTTGCCCATCACGCGCTTCAGCATCATGCGGCCGGCAACGGAGACCCGCACTCGCGCCGCCTCGAGGGTCGCGTTGTCCTCGGCGTCGTGCGCCGCATGCAGGTCGGCCGCGACCGCCGTACGCCGAAAGTCGTTCGGGTACGCGTTGCCGGCGGCGCGAAGCTCGCCGAGCTTGGCGCGCCGCTCGGCGATGATGCGGCTCTCGTCGATGCCGACGTCGTGGTTTTCAGGTTCGTTCATCAGGCAAACTCGAGATTGGGCGCGATCCTCGCGATGCGCTCGTAGTCCCGGTCGTCGTGAAGCAATGGCACCGCATGTTCCAATGCAACCTGCGCGATCAGGCAATCCACGGTGCTGCGCGGCGTGAAGCCGCGCCGGCGGCAATCGAAATAGATTCGCGCGGCGTGGCGGTGCGAATCGACGGGATGCAACGGCAGCAGCATCGTCTGGCTCGTCAAATACCCGTCCAGGAGCGCGTACTCGCGCTCGTCGGCCGCCCCCTGAAGTATTTCCTGTGCGATCACCGGGGTGATCGCGAACGGCCGCCCGTCATCCAGTATCCCACGCAAGCGGCGCGCCGATTCGGTCCTTCGGTTTCGGAACAGGTCGACCCACACCGACGTATCGACGAGGACCATTCAGCCGATGCGCGCCTTCTTGTAATCGTAATTCGGATCCAGGCGGACCTTGCCCAGAAGATCGCGCATGTCCCGGCGTTTCCGCGCCGCCACGAATTCGCGCAATGCGAGATCCACCAGCTCGCGCTTGGTCTTCACCGGCGCGTACCGGAACGCTTCCTTGACGAGCTCGTCGTCGAGAACGATGTTCGTGCGCATAATACACCTCCACGTACACATTATAAGGTGTAGAGGTTTCGAAGACAACGCCGCGGCCCACGGCGCCCTTGAACCTACAGGTACGCCTCCTGCTCGCCCTTCTCGCCGTGCTCGCGCATCCAGAGCGCGAGTTCGTGGAGTTGCGGCGGCAGCGCGGCGGCGAGGAGCATCTCCACGAGCTTGCGGTCACGCTCGGTGAGCGGCCGGCGGATGGGCAACGTCGCCAGAATCCGAGCGGCCATCGCTGGCGCATCCGAGATGCAACCCCGCGCCTCCCAGATTTCGGACGCAGCGAGTGCAATGCGGATGCCGTCGGGGTCGGGATCGCACGCGATCGACGCCGGTGCGGGCTTCAGTTCCAGGAGTCTCGAAACGGCGCGCTGCCAATCGATGGACGGATAGCCCGGCAGCCACACGACCGCATCGCGCTTTCCGACCGTACGCGCGATCCGCTCGAAGCTCGTGCGATTCTCCACCACCCGCCACTCCGCGATTTCACCATGCAGCGCGAACGCGGAATCGATCGTCGCCGCCGTCACGGAGAGGAAATCGCCGGCGGCGCCGAGGTCGATGACGCCGCCCGGCGTCAAGAGCGAGAGCGGCGCGCGCAATTCGACCGTCATGGCGTGCCTGTGTATTCCGGCCGCCTCGAGATCGATGCCCGCGGCAAGCCACGCCCACTCGGCATCCGTGACCGCCTTTGTGCTCCCCCTCGCGTGCAACGCGAAATCGCGCCGCGTGCCGAAGCGCTGGTCGGCAAGCCATGCGTCGAGCGCAGACAGCAATGCCTGTCGCGCAAGGGCGATCCGCGCCTGCGCGCCGGCAAGCGATTCGTGCAGGCGCGCGAGCCGTTCGTCGTCGTAGCGCTGGCCCGCGACCGCCTGCCATGCGCGACGTGCGAGGTCGGGATCGTCGAGGCCGAGCGCGTCGCGCAGGCGCGACATCTCCCGGAACTCGACGCGCGCACGGTGGCGAGCTCGTTCTGACAGGCGCGAACCTCGCGTCGTGCGCCGGTCAATTGGACCTGCGCCACGCGCACCGATTCGGACAAATTGACGTACTCGCGCTGGGCGCCACGCGTCGCGCGGTTAGTCCGCGTTCGCGAGCCTGTCGAGGTACCGTGAAGGCGGGCGAGAGCGACATCGTCGTCCGCGAACTCGCCGGACCGGCGAAGAGCACGCTTCGATCTCGCCCGGGCTCCAGTGCGGATCCGCGCCGCGTAGGCCGATCTCGCGCAGCACGAGCAGGCGCGCGACGACCGCGTCGTCGCCGCCGTGGAAGAGCGTGGTGAACGCGCGGAGCAGCTGACGGGCCGCGAGTAGCGGAAACAGCGCTGGCAGGTCGTCGGCGACGACGCCCGGCGCAAGGAACTCAGGCAGCGACGCGTTCTCCGCGTCGCGTCGTTCGTCGGCCACGGGCTCAAACCCCCTGCTTCAGGCTCGCCGAGATGAAGTCGTCGAGGTCGCCGTCGAGCACCGCCTGCGTGTTGCCGACCTCGTGGTTGGTCCGCAGGTCCTTGATCCGCGACTGGTCGAGCACGTACGAGCGGATCTGGTGACCCCAGCCAATGTCGGTCTTCGAGTCCTCGAGCTTCGCCTGCTCCTCCTGGCGCTTGCGAAGCTCGAGCTCGTAGAGCTTCGACTTCAGCATCGCGAACGCCTCGGCGCGATTGCGATGCTGCGAGCGGTCGGTCTGGCACTGCACGACGATGTTCGTCGGCAGGTGCGTGATCCGCACCGCGGAGTCGGTCTTGTTGACGTGCTGCCCACCCGCACCGGACGCGCGATACGTGTCGATGCGCAAATCCGCCGGATTGATCGCGACCTCGATCGACTCGTCGACTTCCGGATAGACGAACACGCTCGCAAACGACGTGTGGCGCCGCGCGTTCGCGTCGAACGGGCTCTTGCGCACGAGTCGATGCACGCCGGTTTCGGTACGCAGATATCCGTACGCATAATCGCCGTCGACCTTGATCGACGCGCTCTTGATGCCCGCGATCTCGGCCGGCGACTCCTCGAGCACCTCGACGCGATAGCCCTTGCGCTCGCAATAGCGCAGGTACATCCGCAAAAGCATCGCCGCCCAGTCCTGCGCCTCGGTGCCGCCGCTGCCCGCCTGGATGTCGAGAAATGCGTTGCCGGGATCGAGCGGGTTGTGGAACATCCGCCGGAATTCGAGCTCGGCGACGCGCTGTTCCAGCTTCGTCGCGTCGGTCTCGACCGCGAGCAGCGTCTCGTCGTCGCCTTCCTGGCGCGCGAGCGCGTACAGATCGCTGCTGTCGTCGAGCCCGCGCGAAAGTCCGCGCAACGTCTGCACGACGCCGTCGAGCGCTTTCTTCTCCTTGCCGAGCTCCTGTGCGCGCGCCGGGTTGTCCCAGACCTTCGGGTCCTCGAGCTCGCGGTCTACCGTGGCGAGCCGCGTTTCCTTCGCGTCGAAGTCAAAGATACCTCCGAAGCTGGGCCGTGCGTTCCTTCAACCCTTCGAGGGTATTGCCGATCGCGTTAACGTGTTCGGGGTCCATGGCGAGCGCTTTCGTCGGATGGTTTGTTCGATTATAGCGGCCGTACTCCCGACGCGTTGCGCGCAGCTCGCGCCGCTTGCACGCACATGCGGCCGCCGCACGCCGATCGCCTACCATTGCATCTTTCGGCGGCTCGCGTCGCCCGATCACCTGCGGAATTTTCCATGGCCATCTTCTACGTCAACCAGGAGCGTGTCGACGTCGGCAAAAGCGTTCCCGCCGATACGCCGCTGCTGTGGATCCTGCGCGATTCGCTGAACCTCACCGGCGCGAAGTACGGCTGCGGCATGGCGCTTTGCGGGGCATGCACGGTGCACATCGACGGCCAGCCCGCTCGCTCGTGCCAGACGCCGCTGTCGTCGGTCAAGCAGGGCGCCGAAGTCACGACGATCGAGGGCCTCGCGACGAAGGAAGGCAAGGCGCTGCAGGCCGCGTGGCAGGCGCTCGACGTTCCGCAATGCGGCTACTGCCAGTCGGGACAGATCATGTCGGCGGCCGCGCTCCTCGCGCGAAACAAGCACCCGACCGACGCCGACATCGACGAGGCGATGGCCGGCAACATCTGCCGTTGCGCCACGTACGTGCGCATTCGCGCGGCGATCAAGGAAGCCGGCAAGCGGCTGTCGGCCTGAAGGAAAGCATGATGAATCCGCTGCGCATCGAACCGGTTTCGACGGGCCGCAGGACGTTTCTCAAGGCGAGCGCCGCGCTGGGCGCGGGCCTCACGCTGGCAATCTTCGACGTCGATGCGGACGCTCAGGCGACGAAGGCCGCCAATCCCGGCGCCGAATTCGCGCCGAACGCGTTCCTGCGCATTGCGCCGGACAACTGGGTGACGGTGATCGTCAAGCACGTCGAGCTCGGACAGGGAACGTACACCGGCTTGCCGATGCTCGTCGCCGACGAGCTCGACGCTTCATGGTCGCAGGTGCGCGTCGAGGGCGCGGGGGCCGATGCCAAGCGTTACGCCAACCTGTTCTGGGGCGGCGCGCAGGGGACCGGCGACTCGACGGCGCTCGCGAACTCGTTCGAGCAATATCGCCAGGCGGGCGCGGCCGCGCGCGCGATGCTCGTCGCGGCAGCGGCCGAGCGCTGGAAGGTTTCGCCGGAAGCGATCGCGGTGAAAAGCGGCGTCGTGTCGTCGGGCGGCAGGAAGGCGACGTTCGGCGAACTCGCGGCAGCAGCGGCGAAATGGCCAGTGCCTGCATCGCCGGCACTCAAGGATCCGAAGGATTTCGTCTACATCGGCAAGGGCGCGCCGCGCACCGACTCGAAGGCGAAGTCGACCGGAACGGCGACGTACACGCAGGACGTCAAGCTTCCCGACGTGCTGACGGCGGTCGTCGCGCATGCGCCGCGTTTCGGTGCCAAGGTGAAGCATTTCGACGCCTCCGCAGCGGAGAAGGTACCCGGCGTTCGTTACGTCGTGCAGATCCCGTCGGGCATCGCCGTCGTCGCGACGAATTTCTGGACCGCGAAGACCGCGCGCGATCAACTCAAGGTCGAATGGAACGAGGACACCGGCTTCAACTATTCGTCGGCCGACATTCTCGCCGAGTTCAAGCGGCTCGCGGCGAAGCCGGGCACGATCGCGCGGAACGACGGCGATGCGGCGGCCGCGATCGACAAGGCCGCGCGCAAGCTCGAGGCCGCTTACGAGTTTCCGTATCTCGCACATGCCGCGATGGAGCCGATGAACTGCGTCGTTCGCCTCGACGCCGATCGTTGCGAGGTGTGGAACGGCGAGCAGTTCCAGACCGGCGACCAGGCGGCGGTCGCCGCCGTGGTCGGTCTCAAACCCGAGCAGGTGGTCATTCATCAGCTCTTCGCCGGCGGCAGCTTCGGCCGCCGCGCGAACCCGCAATCCGACTATGTCGTCGAGGCGGCGTCGATCGCGAAGGAGATCGGCAAGCGCGGCGTTCCCGTGAAGCTCGTCTGGACACGCGAGGACGACATGCGTGCCGGCTACTATCGGCCGGCGTACTACCACGTGCTTCGCGCGGGGCTCGATGCGCAGGGCAACGTGGCCGGCTGGCAGCACCGGATCGTTGGCCAATCGATCCTCGCGGGCACCCTGTTCGAAGCGGCGATGGTGAAGAACGGCGTCGATCCGACGTCGGTCGAGGGCGCCGCGTCGCTGCCGTACGCGATCGCCGATCTGCAGGTCGATCTGCATTCTCCGCAGATCGGGGTGCCCGTGCAGGGGTGGCGTTCGGTGGGCTCGACGCACACCGCGTATTCGACGGAAACGTTCGTCGACGAGCTCGCGGCCGCCGCAGGCAAGGATCCGGTCGAGTTCCGCAGGTTGCTGCTTGCGAACAAGCCGAAGCATCTGTCCGTGCTCGATCTCGCCGCCGCGAAGGCCGGCTGGGGCCAGCCGCTCCCGGCCGGCAAAGCAGGCGAGAAGCGTGCGCGGGGGATCGCCGTGCACGAGTCGTTCAACACGGCAGTGGCGCAGGTCGTCGAAGTGACGGTGCGCGCGGACAACACGTTTCGCGTCGATCGCGTCGTGTGCGCGGTCAATTGCGGACTGGCGGTGAATCCGGACAACGTGCGCGCGCAGATGGAAGGCGGCATCGGCTACGGATTGTCGGCGGCGCTGTACGGCGCGATCACGATCAAGGACGGCGGCAGCGCGCAGTCGAATTTCCACGACTACCGCGTGCTGCGGATCAACGAAATGCCGGCCATCGACGTTCACATCGCGCCGTCGACCGACAAGCCGACCGGCGTCGGCGAGCCCGGCGTGCCGCCGATCGCGCCTGCGGTCGCCAACGCGCTTGCCGCGGCGACCGGCAAGCGGCTGCGCGTGCTGCCGCTGTCGCTTTCGACGTAACGCAGGCGGCGAACCCGCACGCGCGGACGATGCTGAATACCCCTACCGGGTTCACCCCGTCGTACGCGGCGCCCACGCCCGTCCCGGATACGGCGCTCGGGTTCGCCTTCGCGGGCGCGAAACTTCTCGTTGCCGGCGACGAGCGACAGCCGATCGTCCCGCTCGTGGGCGAGCTCGCACGCGCGGGTGTGGACGGCGCGCGCCATTACCTCGGCCGGCTCGACGGCGTCGATTGCGTCGCGATGCTGCTCGACGACGACCCGCAGGTCCCGCAGGGATACGTGCTCGCCGGCCTGCGCTCGCTCTTCCTGTCGCTACCCGAGCCGCTGCTCGCCGTCGCGGCGCGCGCGTTCCAGGTCGTCGAATGGGACCGCACGCACCGCTTCTGCGGGCGCTGCGGCGCGCCGACGCGCGATCGCGACGACGAGCGGGCGAAGCAATGCACGGCTTGCGGGTACGTCGCCTACCCGCGGATATCGCCGGCGATGATGGTGCTCGTCACCCGCGACCGCGAGCTTCTGCTCGCGCGCGCGAAGCGCTTCCACGCATCGATGTACAGCGCGCTCGCCGGCTTCGTCGAAGCCGGCGAATCGATCGAGGACTGCATCCACCGCGAGGTGCGCGAAGAGGTCGGCGTCGAGGTGCGCGACCTGCGTTACTTCGCGAGCCAGTCATGGTCGTTTCCGCACTCGCTGATGATCGCGTACACGGCGCGCTACGCGCGCGGCGAGCTCGCTCCGGATTCTTCCGAGATCGCCGACGTTCGCTGGTTTTCCGTCGATGCGCTGCCCGATCTGCCGAGCCCCGTATCGATCGCGCGCCGCCTGATCGACACGACGGCCGCGCAATTGCGCGCCGCTTCGGGCGTCACACCGGTGGGTTAGAATCCATTTCAGGCGCAATCGCCCCGCGCTTCATGCCCTTCCCGACGATTCGAAGCCTCGCGACGCTCGTCCTGCTCGCCTCGCTCGCCGCACTCGCATACGCGCAGGCGCCGGCGGCGACGCAGGATCCCCGCCAGATGAGCGAGGCCGAGCGGCGCGTCTACACGCAGTCGCTGCGCGAGGCGAAGAGCCTGCTCGATCGCAAGCAATATGCCGACGCGATCACGAAGCTCGACGCGCTGATCGCCGAGCGGCCTCACGAACCGCAGGCGCGCTTCCTCAAAGGGCTCGCGCTCACCGACGAGGGCAAGACCGACGACGCGATCGGCGTGTTCCGCGCGCTCCTCGCCGAGTTCCCGGAGCTGCCGGAGCCGCGCAACAACCTCGCCGTGCTTTATGCGCAGAAAGGCGAATACGCGCAGGCACGCGACGAGCTCGAGCGCGCCGTGCGCTTCGCGCCCGATTACGCGGTCGCGCACGAGAATCTCGGCGATGTCTATGCGCGCCTTGCCGAGGTCGAATACGACAAGACGGTCGCGCTCGACAAGCGCAACCGCACGGCGCCCGCCAAGCTCAAGCTGATCCGCGAGGCGACGCAACGGCCGACGGCCGACGCGCAAGCGGCGGCCCCCGACGAAGCATCGCGATCCTCCACCAACGCCAAGTAAAGGAATCCCATGCCGCGTGTCCTGTCGTACCTGCTTGCCGTCGCGATGGCACTGTTCGGAATGCCCGCGCTCGCCGCGAACCCGGAGGTCGAGCTCGACACGACGGCCGGCGTGATCAAGCTCGAGCTCTATCCCGACGCGGCGCCCAAGACCGTCGAGAATTTTCTGCGCTACGTCAAGGACGGCCACTACGACGGCACGCAGTTCCACCGGGTGATCGACGGCTTCATGATCCAGGGAGGCGCGTACACCGCCGATTACAGTCCGCGCCCGACGCGCCCGCCGGTCGTCAACGAAGCCGAGGCGAGCAGCAAGGCCGGGCTGCACAACGTGCCGGGAACGATCGCGATGGCGCGCACGTCGGATCCGAACTCGGCGCGCGATCAGTTCTTCATCAACGTCGCGACCAACAAGGCGCTCGACTTCCGCTCGCCGGATCCGGCCGGCATCGGCTACACGGTGTTCGGCAAGGTGACGTCCGGGATGGACGTCGTCCAGAAGATCGCGAAGATGAGCAAGGGCGGGCGCAAGGTTCCACCGGGCGGGCCGCCGATCGATCCCAGCTCGCTCACCACGGAGCCGGTCATGATCACGTCGGCGAAGGTCGTGTCGGCCGACAAATAGCGCGAGGTAATCCGCCATGCCACAGGTGCTGCTGCACACGAGCGAAGGCGACATCGCGCTGGCGCTCGACGCCGACAACTCGCCGGCGACTGTCGAGAACTTCCTTCAGTACGTTCGTGACGGGCATTACGACAACACGCTCTTTCACCGCGTGATCCCGGGCTTCATGATCCAGGGCGGCGGATTCGAGCCGGGCATGCGGCAGAAGCCGACGCGAAAGCCGGTCGCGAACGAGGCGGCGAACGGCCTCAAGAACGCGCGCTACACGGCGGCGATGGCACGCACGTCCGATCCCCACTCGGCGACGTCGCAGTTCTTCATCAACCTGGTCGACAACGCGTTCCTCGACTACAAGGGACCGAGTCCGCAGGGTTACGGCTACTGCGTGTTCGGCAATGTCGTGCGCGGCAGCGACATCGTCGACCGGATCGCGGGCGTTCCCACCGGCCGCTCGGGATTCCACGAGAACGTGCCGACGCGTGATGTCGTGATCCAGCGCGCGGAAGT
>Ga0310810_10010177_pt1 | contig 10934 bp, 12 predicted proteins | sample NCmetagenome_FD_207641 | JGI IMG/M metagenome (GOLD analysis project Ga0310810, IMG submission 207641) | Soil microbial communities from experimental microcosm in Duke University, North Carolina, United States - NC | ecosystem: Engineered > Artificial ecosystem > Soil microcosm > Unclassified ... | reverse complement strand
TCGCTCCCGTACTCCTTGGAGTCGACGAGGTGCCGGTTGAACTGGTTCATCGCGAAGATGAAGCCGGCGACCTCGAGGGCGGGGATCGCGTAGCTCCGGCCCTCGCCGGTCTCCCAGTCGAGCTTCTGGCCCTCCGCGCCGGCGACGGTCGGCGCGAGGAGCCCCAGGATCACGAGCGCGGCGAGGGCGGCTCTCACGGTCAGCTCGCGGGTGGGACGGGGATCTTGGGCAGCCAGTCGAGCCACTCCAGCTGCGGCTTCTCGTGCAGCAGGAACAGCGTCCCGTCCTTCACCGGCGCGCCGCTCGCGTCCTCCGGGGTGGCGAAGGCGATGCCGCCGGCCACCAGCGCGCGCAGCGACTCGACATTGACCTCGAGGCCCCGGAAGAGCCCGAGGTTGACGTCCACCCCGCCCACCAGCCAGAACCGCGAGCCCACCCGCACCAGCCGCGCGTAGCGCTGGGGGAGGAACACCTTGATCTGGGCCGCGGTGGCGTCGGGGGAGAGGTCGGTCGCGGTGACCGAGCCCACCTCGATCCCGCGGTAGAAGACGGGCGAGCCGAGCCGCACCGAGCCGAGCTGGCGCGAGGCGAGCGTCACGGTCAGTCCCGGCTGGCCGAGCGTGGGCGAGGCGCTCTCGAGCCCGGTGAAGTCCTTGCGGGCCTTGCCGCGGCCCGGGACCGACTGGATGTAGGCGCCGGTGAGCACGGTGCTGAGGCCGCGCACGGTGCCGAAGCCGACCTCGGGACGCACGATCCAGAACAGTGAGCCGTCCCGGGCGAGCCCGGCGGCGGTGCGCCGGAGTCGCGCGGTCACTGCCACGCGTTCCTGGTGCGAGGTGAGCTCGATGGTCGTGACCTGTCCCACCGGCACCCCGCGATAGCGAATCTCGGTCTGATCGGGCTTCACTCCGCTCGCGTCCCGGAACGTGATCGTGATGGTCGGGCCGAACTCCTGCAGCCGATTGTAGACGAGACTGCCCGCGACGACCGCGGCAACCAGCGGGACGATCCAGACCAGCGGGAGCCGGAAGCGGTGCGGGCGGAGGGCGGCGGCCGGCAGGGGCCCGGCCGGCGGTCTCTCCTCCTCGCGGGGGCCGTCCGGCGACGGATCGGTCACGCCCGGTCGCCCCGGTCGGTCCAGATCAGCGTCGGGTCGAAGCTGCTCGAGGCCATGATGGTCAGCACCACCACCGCGCTGAACGCGAACAGTCCGGGCCCCGGGATCACCGTCGCGAGCTCGCCCAGCTTGACCAGCGAGACCAGGATCGCCAGCAGGAACACGTCCAGCATGGCCCACGGGCCGACGAGGTCGATGGCCCGGTAGATCCACGTCCGGAGCGGCCGCCGGCGCCGGGATCCGAAGCTCGTGGTCACGACCAGGAAGAAAAGACCGAGTAGTTTGAGGAACGGGATCGCGAGGCTGGCCAGGAAGACGACCACCGCGACCAGGACCTCCCCCCGCTGGAACAGGGCCCGGCACCCGTCCCACACCGTGCTCTCCGAGTGCACCCCGTAGAGCTCCATGCGGAGGATCGGGAAGGTGTTGGCCGGGACGTAGAAGCAGAGCGCAGCCAGCGAAAACGCGGCGGTGCGGGCCAGGCTGTTGGGCCGATGGTCGGCCAGCCGCCGGCCGCAGCGGGCGCACTCGGCCACCTGGCCGGGCCCGGGCTCCTCCAGGCGCTGGACCAGTCCACAGGTCTCGCAGGCGACGACGGTATCCACGGTGCCGGAGGCGCGTACGGTGCAATTCCGGGGCCCGCCGGTACACCGGGAGTTGTGCGACCGGCGCGCCCTGCCCTATGATGCCGGTCACTCGATGCGCAGGAGAGACTGGCCGCCCGGTGTCCTCGCGGTGGCGCTCGGGCTCGTCGTGCTGGGACGGGTCGCGCAGGCCAGCTCGCCGAGCACCGCCAGCCTGCTCGACTTCGTCACCTTCGACCAGATCGACTACATCCGCTTCGCGGACGAGCCCGGCCGGACGCTGACCCGCGACGACCTCGGGATGGAGTTCGCCACCGTTGCCTGCTCGATCGGCGAGGACAATCGCAACTGCTCGTACGGCCTGGACGGCGGCGCCGCCTTCCTGCCCGCCGGCACCCGGGTATACGCGGTGCGCGGGTACGCCACCGAGTTCCGGCTCGCCGCGGTGTGGAGGGACCACGTCTACCTCTACCAGGCCTGGCGCAATCCGCGCGCGCGGGTCGGGGGCGCCCTCTTCGACATCGCCGGCAAGGTGCGCTCCATCGAGGTGTGGCGCGGCGAGCCGACCCCGGAGGCGGCCGGGCGGTCCGCGCTGATCGCGGCGCGCGAGGACGTGGACGCGCTCGTGGGCATGATCGTGCGCGGGACGACCCGCCGCCCGGTCGCGCACGCGGCGGGCGAGCCCCGGTACTGGCTCACGTTCTGGCTCTCGGACGGCACCACGCTCGGCCGATCCTACTTCCCGGAGACCGACGAGGTGATGGGCGGCGTGATCGTGGCCGGCGAGTTCCGCGCCGTGCTCGACCGCTACCTGGTCCGGTGAGCCCCCGGGGGGGTTTGTGCGCTCGGCCCGCTTGCACTAGAATGCCCTCCGCCCGGTCATGCACACCCTGATCGCTCTCCTCTGCGCCGCGCTCTGGCTGGTCACCCCCAGTCGCGCGGCCGCGGCGCCCGAGGGCACGCTGACCATCGCGATGCACTTCAGCCCGGTCACGCGCTGGCTCGATCCGGCCGAGGGCGAGAGCACGATCACGCCCTACCTCATGCTGGCCGCGCTGCACGACGGGATGCTCCGGCCGACCGCGGGGAAGGCCTCCGCCCCGAGCCTGGCCGAGGCATGGTCCATGGCCAAGGACATGACGAGCGCCGAGTTCACGCTGCGGAAGGCCAGGTTCCACAACGGCGACCCGGTCACCGCCGAGGACGTGAAGTTCTCCTTCGAGCGCTATCGCGGCGGCGCGGCCAAGGTGCTCAAGGACGGGGTGAAGGAGATCCAGGTGCTCGGCCCGAGCCGCGTGCGGTTCGTGTTCAAGGAGGCCTGGCCCGACTTCCCGGCGTTCTACGGCACCTTCGTGGCGAGCGCGGGCTGGGTGGTGCCGAAGGCCTACTTCGAGCGGGTGGGCGAGGAGGGGTACCGCAAGGCGCCGGTCGGCGCCGGGCCCTACAAGTTCGTGAGCTTCAACCCGGGCGTCGAGCTGGTCGTGGAGGCGTTCGACGGCTACTGGCGGAAAGCTCCGTCCATCAAGAGAATCGTCTTCCGCAGCCTTCCCGACGAGACCACCCGCGCGGCCGCGCTCAAGAGCGGCGAGGTGGACCTGGCCATGCTGCTGAGCGGCCCCACCGCGCAGGAGATCAAGCGGACGCCGGGTCTGCGCCTGGCCGCGCCGCTGCTCGGCATCTTCTGGCTCGACTTCCCGGACCAGTGGGATCCCAAGTCGCCGTGGGCCGACAAGCGCGTGCGGCTGGCCGCGAGCCTGGCCCTCGACCGCCAGGCCCTGAACGAGGCGGAGACGCTGGGGCTCTCGCGTCCCACCGGCAGCATCGTCCCGCGCGAGTTCGAGTTCGCCCTGCCGGTCGCGGCGCCCGCGTCCAATCCGGCGCGCGCCCGCCAGCTCCTCGCCGAGGCCGGGTACCCGAGCGGCTTCGACGGCGGCGAGCTGACCCCGTTCCCGCCCTACAACTCGATGGGCGAGACCATCCAGGGGTGGCTCCAGGCGGTCGGCATCCGGACCCGCATGCGCAGCATGGAGCGCGGCGCGTTCATGACGTCGTGGCGCGAGAAGAAGCTCCACGGCGTGGTGCTGACCATCAGCGGCGTCTCCGGCAATGCGGCCACCCGGCTCGAGTCGTTCGTCACCAAGAACGGCGCCTTCGCCTTCGGCTCGCTGCCGGAGGTGGACGATCTCTTCCGGCGCCAGGCCGGTGAGCTGGACCGGAAGAAGCGCGAGGCCCTGCTCCACCAGCTCCAGCGCATCCTGCAGGAGCAAGTCACCCAGGTCCCCGTCTACCACCTGGGCTTTCCGATCGGGGTCGGGCCCCGGGTGGAGGACATCATGGCCACCGCGATTCCCGGCTTCTACATGTCTCCCTACGAGGACCTGAAGCTCCGGCGGCCCTGACGCGGCTCCGACGGCTTGGGGTATCATGTCCAGCGGCGCATAGAGACCCCCACACAAGAGAGGGTGGAACCCCACTGATGCGATACGAGGCACCGGATTCGCTGGAAGGGGCGGTGGCCCTGCTGGCCGCCGCCCAGGGTGAGGCGCGCGTGCTGGCGGGGGGGACCGATCTCCTGGTCCAGATGCGGGCCGATGTCCTCGACCCGGACCTGATCGTCGACATCAAGAAGATCGCGGAGACCCGGACGGTCGCCGAGGAGGAGGGTGGCTGGCGGATCGGCGCGGCGGTGACGGGGGCCGAGCTGAAGGAGCACGCGCGGCTCAAGAAGGTGTGGCCCGGCGTGGTCGAGGCCGCGAACCTGATCGGGTCGACGCAGGTGCAGGGCCGCGCCACGCTGGGCGGCAACCTCTGCAACGGCTCGCCCGCGGCGGACAGCGTGCCCGCGCTCATCGCGGCGGGGGCGGTGGCCACCCTGGCCGGGCCCCGGGGCAAGCGCGACCTCCCGGTGGAGGACGTCATGCTGGGCCCGCGGAAGCTGGCGCTCCAGAAGGGCGAGATGGTCGCATCCTTCTTATTGCCTCCCCGGCCGGCCCGCTCGAGCGACGCCTACCTGCGCTTCATCCCGCGGACCGAAATGGACATCGCGGTGGTGGGCGCGGGCGTAAGCTTGACCGTGGACGGCGCCGGCATCGTCACCGCGGCCCGGGTGTCCCTGGGCGCGGTGGCCGCGCGGGTCCTCCTGGTGCCCGAGGCCGCGCAGGCCATCGTGGGCAGCCGGCTCGACGCGGCGGCCCAGGAGCGGCTCGAGGCGGCGGCGCGGGCGGCCTGCCGGCCGATCGACGACAAGCGGGGTACCACCGAGTTCCGAATCCAGGTCGCGGGCGTGCTGGCGCGCCGGGCGGCCCTGATCGCGCTGGACCGGGCGAGGAGCAACTGATGGCCAAGCACCACATCGAGGCGACGGTGAACGGCGACGCGGTCGAGTTCCTCTGCGAGACGGAGGAGACCCTGCTCGACGTGCTGCGCGACACGCTCAACCTGACCGGCAGCAAGGAAGGCTGCTCCTCCGGCGACTGCGGGGCCTGCAGCGTCCTGCTCGACGGCCGCCTGGTCTGCTCGTGCCTGGTCCTGGGCTGCGAGGTGTCGGGCCGCAAGATCGAGACCATCGAGGGCATGGCCAAGGGCGAGTCGCTCCATCCGCTGCAGCAGCAGTTCTTGAAGAGCGCCGCGCTGCAATGCGGCATCTGTACCCCGGGCGTGCTGGTGGCCTCCAAGGCCCTGCTCGAGCGCTCGCCCAACCCGACCGAGACCGAGGTGCGCTACTGGCTCGCCGGCAATCTCTGCCGGTGCACGGGCTACGACAAGATCGTGAGCGCGGTGATGGACGCGGCCGCGGTCATGAGAAAGGGCTAGGACCATGTCCGACAACAGGATTGGGGCCGAGACCAACGGGCAGAGCAACGGGACGCACTACGTCGGCCCGACGGGGTGGACAAGGTGACGGGCCGGGCCCGCTTCGGGGCCGACTACAACCTGCCCGGCCAGCTGGTGGGCCGGGTGCTGCGCAGCCCCCATCCGCACGCGCGCATCGTCTCCATCGACACCTCGAAGGCGGAGGCCCTGCCGGGCGTGAAGGCGGTGGTCACCCGGGCCGACTTCGCGGACCAGCCGTCCGAGTTCATCCCGGCCGGCGAGATGATGATGAACTACAAGGACGTGGTGCGGAACGTGATGGCCCGCGAGAAGGCCCTCTACGAGGGCCACGCGGTGGCCGCCGTCGCCGCCACCAGTGTCGCCATCGCCCGGAAGGCGCTCAAGCTCATCGACGTGAAGTACGAGGTGCTGCCCCACGTCATCGATGTGGTCGAGGCCATGCGGCCGGGCGCCCCGCTGCTGCACGACGACCTCTTCACCGCCGGGGTCGAGCCCAAGCCCGACAAGCCCTCCAATATCGCCAAGCGGCTCGAGATCAAGGTGGGCGACGTGGAGGCCGGCTTCAAGAAGGCGGACCTGATCGTCGAGCGGGAGTTCAAGACCGCCCCGGTGCACCAGGGCTACATCGAGCCGCACGCCGCGCTGGCCACCGTGTCCGAGGACGGTTCGGTCGAGCTGTGGACGACCACCCAGGGCCACTTCATCGTGCGGGCCCACTGCGCGCGGCTGCTCGGCCTCGACATGGGCAAGGTGCGGGTGACCGCCACCGAGATCGGCGGCGGCTTCGGCGGCAAGACCGTCGTCTACCTCGAGCCGCTGGCCATCGCGCTGTCGAAGAAGGCCAAGCGACCGGTGAAGATGGTGATGTCGCGCGAGGAGGTGTTCAAGGCCTCCGGGCCGACTTCTGGAGCCACCGTGCGCGTGAAGATGGGGGCAACCCGCGATGGCAAGTTCGTGGCCGGGTTCGCGGAGCTCAAGTACCAGGCGGGCGCCTTCCAGGGCTCGCCGGTGCAGCCGGGCACCATGTGCGCGTACGCGCCCTACGACATCGAGAACGTCCACGTGATCGGCTACGACGTGGTGTCGAACCGGCCGAAGGTGGCCGCGTATCGCGCCCCGGGCGCGCCGATCTCGGAGTACGCGGTCGAGAGCGTGGTGGACGAGATCGCCAAGAAGCTCGGCCTCGACCCCATCGAGCTGCGCATGATGAACGCGGCCCACGAGGGGACCAAGGCGGCCTACGGCCCGAAGTTCGGCCCCATCGGCCTCGAGGAGACGCTCAACTCCATCAAGAAGACCGAGCACTGGAACACCCCGCTGCGGAAGTGGCAGGGTCGCGGGGTGGCCTCCGGCTTCTGGTTCAACATCGGCGGCGAGACCTCGGTGTCGCTGACCGTGAACGAGGACGGCACGATCTCCCTGATGGCGGGCACCCCGGACATCGGCGGCCTGCGCGCCGCGCTGGCCTCGGTGGCGGCCGACGAGCTGGGGGTGCCGGTCGAGAAGGTGCGGCCGATCATCGGCGACACCGGCTCGCTCGGCTTCAACTTCCTCACCGGCGGCAGCCGCTCCGCCTTCTCGGGCTCGATGGCGATCGTGGAGGCGGCCAAGCAGATCAAGAGCGAGCTGGTCGCGCGGGCCTGCAAGCTGTGGGAGGCCAAGCCCGACCAGGTCGAGTGGAAGGACGGCGCGGTGCGGCCGCTCGGCGCGCTCGCCGAGAAGGTCAAGCCGATGACCATCGCGGAGTTCGCCAAGATCTCCGGCAAGCTCGGCGGCCCCATCGGCGGCGTCGGCCGCATCAACGCCCAGGGCGCGGGCCCGAGCTTCGGCACCCACCTGGTCGACCTGGAGGTGGACCCCGAGACCGGGCGCACCACGATCCTGCGCTACACCGTGGCCCAGGACGCGGGGAAGGCGCTGCACCCGGCCTACGTCGAGGGGCAGTTCCAGGGCGGGGCGGTGCAGGGCATCGGCTGGGCGCTCAACGAGGAGTACATCTACGGCGAGGACGGCAAGCTGCAGAACGCGGGCTTCCTCGACTACCGCATGCCGGTGGCCTCGGACGTGCCGATGATCGACGCGATCCTGGTCGAGGTGGCCAACCCCAAGCACCCCTACGGCGTGCGCGGGGTCGGGGAGACGCCGATCGTGCCGCCGCTCGGGGCCATCGCCAACGCCATGGAGAACGCCACCGGCATCCGGTTCACCGAGCTGCCGATGTCGCCGCCCAAGGTGCTGAAGGCGCTCACGGACAAGGGCCTCAACAAGGCCTGAGCGACCACCATGGCGCGAGTGGTGCTGATCGGCAACCTCGCGCAGCTCACGGGGGGCGTCGCCGAGTTCCAGCTACGGGCGACGTCCGTGAAGCAGCTCTTCGAGCAGCTCGCCGAGCGGCATCCGGCGCTGGGCCCGCACCTCCAGGACGGCGTCGCGGTGGCCATCGACGGGCAGATCTACCAGGACTCGCTGCTGGAGCCGATCGGCCCCGACAGCGAGGTGTTCGTGCTCCCGCAGATCGCGGGCGGATAGACCACCCCCTCACCCTGACCTCTCCCCTGAGGGGAGAGGGAGAGCCGGAGGCGTCGATGGCACGCATGGAGCCGCTCGGGATCCACGAGGTCGACGACGAGATCCGCCACCTGTGCGAGGAGTCCGAGCGCCAGATCGGCACCTCGGCCAGCACCCGCACCTACGCCCGGAACCCGGCGGTGGTCAAGGCGCTCGCCGCCTTCCGAGGCGCGCTGGGCCGCGACGGCACCATCGACCCGGTGATCCGCGAGCTGGTGCGGATCAAGATCGCGGGGCTCAACGCCTGCCGCTACTGACTCAAGGCGCGCTATGCCGGGGCCCGGCATGCGGGTGCGACCGAAGAGAAGATCGCCGCGATCGACGACGAGACCTCCCCGCTACTGACCCCGCGCGAGCGGGCCGCGGTCCGCTTCGCCGAGAAGCTCGCGGTGGACCACCAGAAGGTCGACGACGCCCTGTGGGCCGAGGTGCGCGCCCAGTTCTCGGAGGCGGAGGTGATCGAGCTGGTGGCGCACACCACGCTCTACATCGGCTTCGGGCGGTTCAACGAGATCGTGGGGATCGATCCGGCCTGATCGGGATCGCGCGGTGACGACCGGCGGGCGGCTCGTCATCGTCTTCGTGGTCGACGGGCTCCGGCCCGACTCCATCACCGCCGAGGCCACGCCGACCCTCTTCCGCCTGCGCGCGGAGGGCGTCGACTTCGCCGACGGCCACGCTGTCTTCCCGACCGTGACCCGGGTCAACGCGGCCGCGCTGTCGACCGGGGCGCAGCCGGGCACGAGCGGGCTGCTCGGCAACCAGCTTTACGTCGCCGCGGTCGATCCGGGGCGCGCCTTAGACACCGGCAACTACCGCAACCTCCTCGCGCTCGACCGGGCCACCGGGGGCCGGCTGCTCATGGCGCCCACGCTCGCCGAGCGGCTCCACGCGCGGGGGCGCCGGCTGGTTGGGGTCAGCTCGGGCTCGACGGGCAGCGCCTTCCTCCTGAACCCGAAGGCGCCGGCCGGAATCGGCGCAGTCGTCAACGGCTACTTCGATCCCGGCAAGACCGTCGCGTACCCCGAGCCGGTCAGCGAGGCGATCCTCTCCAAGCTCGGGCCGGCCCCACCCAAGCTCGCGGGCGGCGCCCGCTACGACGCCTCGGTCGCCTGGACGCAGCGGGTGCTCCGCGAGTACGTGCTCCCGGAGCTCCAGCCTGACGTGGTGATCAACTGGCTGACCGAGCCGGATCACAGCCAGCACCACGCGGGGGTGGGCTCGCCCGCCGCCCGCGAGGCGCTCCGGCACGACGACGCCGAGATCGCCTGCGTGCTGGCGAGCCTGGACGGCCTGGGCCTCACCGGCCGCACCGACGTGCTCGTGGCCTCCGACCACGGCTTCAGCACCAACACCGGCGGGGTCGACGTGGTCGGCGCGCTCGTCGGCGCGGGGCTGAAGGCCGCGGCCGACTCCGCCGACGTGATCCTGGCCAGCAGCGGCCAGGCGATCGCGCTGCACGTGGAGCACCACGACGCCGACCGCATCGCGCGGATCGCCCGGCTGATCCAGGCCCAGGACTGGGGCGGCGTCGTCTTCACCGCCGGCCGCGGGCCCGGCGAGCCGCGGGGTGGCGTCGAGGGCACGTTCTCGCTCGAGCTGATCCACGCCGCGAACGCGGAGCGCGGCGCCGACCTCGTGGCCACGTTTCCGTGGAGCTCGCAGGCCAGCGCCCACGGGGTGCCCGGGACCGACCTGGCCTGCGTGAGCGGGGGCGCCCGCCTCTACGCGAGTGATCACGGGAGCATGAGCCCGTGGAACGTGCGCAACACGCTCTTCGGATGGGGCGCGGGCTTCAAGCGGCGCGCGACGGTGCGGGGAGCGGCCGGCACCGCGGACGTGACGCCGACCGTCCTCGCGCTGCTCGGCCTCGACCCCGGTCCGGGGTCTGCCGGTGGGCTCGACGGCCGCGTCCTGTCCGAGGCGCTCGAGGGCGGGCCCGATCCGGAGCAGGTGATCGGGGAGACGCGCGTGCACTCCGTGGAGGCCGGCGCGTACCGCGCCGCCATCCAGGTCTCGCACGTGGCCGGGCGTCGCTACGTGGACAAGAGCTGGCGCCTCCGGTGACGTCACGCCCCGTCACGGCCGCCTCCCGGGGCTACCCGGGAGGCGACGCGTGGCGAGATCTCGGCTCTCGCGCTCAGACGCGGGTCTGATGGGTGTGGCGCACCTCGTCCCGCCGGCGGCTCATCGCCACGAGCGAGAACACGATCACGATCAGGACCGCCGCGCCCACGAGCAGGGCGATGGTCGGATTGACGCCGAGGAAGGTCCCCGGCTCGCGCTCCACGATGCGCTCGGTCTTCTCGGTCCGGGTATCGGTCTGCACGTTGGTCGACGGAGCCGGCGGCTGCGCCTGGGGAGCCGGCGGGGGCGGCGGGCTGCTCGGCGCGCTGCTGTCCGGCACCGCGGGGGTGGCCGGAGCCGGGGCGGACGGCTGCTGCGCGCTCGCATCCACGGCCAAGCCGCCGATGACGAGCGACGTGAGAAGCAAGGTCAGGCAGAGTCCGATCGTCCAGTTCCGCTTCATGAGTGCGTCCTCCTTTCTTTGTCACCAGAGGACGCAATGGCGGTGCCATCCGGGTCCCGCGCAAGATCGGTCACTTGCCCGAGTGTGCAACGCGGTGCCGGCACTTTCGCCCGGGTAGGGGCTACCCGATCGAGGGTATGATGCGCCAGTCATGGCCGAGCCGCCCGTCGCGCCGCTGCCCATCGAGCCGATCACGCGCCCGTTCGACGCGGTGGTGCGGCTGCCCGGCTCGAAGAGCTACTCGAACCGCGCCCTGCTGGTCGCGGCGCTGGCCCGGGGCACGTCCGAGATCACCGAGGCC
>Ga0310810_10010175_pt1 | contig 10935 bp, 11 predicted proteins | sample NCmetagenome_FD_207641 | JGI IMG/M metagenome (GOLD analysis project Ga0310810, IMG submission 207641) | Soil microbial communities from experimental microcosm in Duke University, North Carolina, United States - NC | ecosystem: Engineered > Artificial ecosystem > Soil microcosm > Unclassified ... | reverse complement strand
TCCGGCGCGCCTACGAGGGATGGCTGAACGGGGCGAGGGCCGTCCGTCCGGACATCCAGAGCCGCGTGACCTACCTGAACACATGGGACGATCCGGCTGCCGGCCGCGAGGCAGCGCTCGCCCTGATCCGGGCCGGGGTCGACATGTTCCATCACAATGCCGATGCCGCTGCCCTGGGAGTGTTCCAGGCCGTGAAGGAAACGCCCGGAGTCTACATCTTCGGTGCCAACGCGGATCAGACCGGGCTGGCGCCGGCGCACGTCATCGGCTCGGCGGCGATCGATCTGCCTCACGCATTCCTGCTGATCGCGCGGGAGGTACAGAGTGGCAAGTTCGTTTCCCGCGTCGAGTCGTTCGGGCTCGCCAGTGACGTGGTGAAGTACGTGCCGAATCCCGTCCAGCCGGTGCCGATCCCCGCGGAGCTTGCCGCGCGAGTTGCGCAGGCGGAACGGGGGATCCGGGCCGGAACCCTGAAGCCGGTGCCGTGAGCGCCGGCGGCGGCGTGTCCCTGGCGGAGATCGTGGAATACCTCGACGGGTATCTCCGCCCGCGGGACATCCCGGATGATCCGGGTGCCCAGAACGGACTCCAGGTCGAGAACAGCGGGCGGATCGGCAGCATCGTGGCGGCCGTCGACGCCTCGCAGGCGACGATCGACGGGGTGATCGCCGAGGAACTCGAGGTGGGACCGTCGGATGGCGGGCCGCCGCTGATCCTGGTGCACCACGGACTGCTCTGGGACGGCAACGTGCCGGTGACAGGGCGGCGATACCGCCGGCTGAGCGCGCTGCTAGAGCATGACATCGCGCTCTATGCGGCGCACATTCCGCTCGACGTGCACCCGGTCGTTGGCAACAATGCGGTGCTGGCCGAGCGGCTTGGCATCCCGGTGGAAGGGTGGTTCGGCAACGCGCGGGGGATTCCGATCGGGGTGTGGGGCCACGCGCCCGCGGCGCTCGCGTCCCGGGATGCGCTTCGGGCCGAGCTTGGCCGGGCGGTGGGGACGCCGGCACCGGGGCCGCTCCTGATTCCCGGCGGGTCGGACCGGGTGTCGAAGGTCGGCATCATCACCGGCGCGGCCGGCTCACTGATTTCGGCGGCGCGCGACGCGGGCCTCGACACGTTCATTACGGGCGAGGGCGCCCACCATACCTACTTCGATGCCCAGGAGTGGGGCATCAATCTCCTCTACGCCGGCCACTACGCCACCGAGACGCTCGGTGTTCAGGCCCTGGCGTCCCACCTGTCCGACCGGTTCGACCTGCCCTGGGACTTTCACGACCATCCGACCGGCCTGTGACCGCGGCGCCCGCGCTCGAGCTGCGCGGCATCGTCAAGCGGTTCGGACCGGTGGAGGCGCTCGCGGGCGTGGATCTGGCCATCCTCCCCGGCGAGGTCCACGCGCTGCTTGGTGAAAATGGCGCCGGGAAGTCCACACTGATGCACATCGCGTACGGAATGCTGCGTCCCGACGCAGGCCGGATCCTGATGGACGGGGTCGCGGTCCGCATCGACTCGCCGCGGCGGGCCCGCTCGTTCGGCATCGGCATGGTGCATCAGCATTTCACGTCGATCCCCTCACTCAGCGTGGCGGAGAACGTGGCTCTGGCGGCCGGTTGGGATGTTGCGCCCCGGCCGCTGGCGCGGCGCGTCCGGGAGCTGGCTGATCGGATCGGGCTGCCGCTCGATCCGGCGGCGATGGCGGGAGAGCTGAGCGTGCCGCTCAAACAGCGGGTCGAGATCGTCAAGGCGCTGGCGTCCGACGCCCGCGTGCTGCTGCTGGATGAGCCCACGGCGGTGCTGGCTCCCGCCGGGGCTTCGGAGCTCCTCCGGATGATCCGTGCCTGGGCCGGGCTCGGCAACAGCGCGGTGCTGATCACGCACAAGCTGGATGAAGCTCTGGCCGCGGCGGACCAAGTGACGGTGCTGAGGCGCGGCCGCGTAGTCCGGAGCGGCCCGTCCGCCGGGGAAACTCCGGCCGCGCTGGCCGTGGCCATGATCGGGGAGGCGACGGCGGACGGTGCCGGGCACCTCACCGTTGCAGCCGAGCCTCTGCGCACCGCATCGAGTGACGAGATTCTGATCGATGGCGAATCGCTGACGGTGATGCGAGCGGGGTCGGCGGTGCCGGGGCTCCGGGACGCCACGCTCTCGGTGCGGGCCGGTGAGGTCGTCGGCGTGGCGGGCGTGGATGGCAACGGCCAGCGTGAGCTGCTCCGGGCGGTGGCGGGGCTGATCCGGCCGGAGACGGGTCGGCTCAAGGTTGCAGAGCCGCTGGCGTTCATTCCCGAGGACCGGACGACCGAGGGGCTCATTGGCGAGATGTCGCTGGCGGAGAACCTCGTCCTCGGGCTGACGGATCTTCCCGGCTGGACCGGTCGAAGCGGCCTCCGGTGGCCGGCGGTGAGGCGGCGCATGGGTCAGCTCATCGACGCGTTCGGCATCCGCGCCGCGGGCCCGGACGCCGCGGCCGCTACACTGAGCGGGGGCAATCAGCAGAAGGTGTTGGTCGCCCGCGCGCTCGAGCGGGGGCCGCGGGTGATCGTGGCAGAGCATCCGACGCGCGGCCTCGACATCCTGGCGTCGCGCGAGGTTCATGACCGGCTCCGCGCGGCTGCGGCGGCCGGTGCCGCGGTCCTCTTCTCGTCGGGCGATCTCGACGAGGTGGTCGGGCTCGCGAGCCGGGTGGTGGTGGCCGCCGGGGGCCGCCTCACGGAGATGCCGATCGGTGTGGGGAGAGCGGAGGTCGGCGCGGCGATGCTTGGCTCACTGGCGGGCGAGTGAGCGGACGCGCGCGCAATGCGGTCGTCGCGCTGCTGGCGCTCGCGGCCGGCCTTGCCGTGCTCGTCGCCGGTCTCGAGCTCGGCGGGTATGATTCGGCGGTTGCGCTGGGTGCGCTCTGGCGGGGCGCATTCGGATCGTGGTACGCCTTCACATCGGCGACACTGGTGCGGGCCACGCCGCTCATCATCATCGGGCTCGGGTTTGCGCTCGGGCTGCGAGGCGGCGCGCTCAACATCGGCGCGGAAGGCCAGTTCTACGCGGGCGCCATAGGCGCGGCGTGGATCGGCGGGATGGCGGCGGGCTGGAACGCGCCTGTCGCCATCGGTGCGATATGGGCGGTGGCGATGCTGGCGGGCGCGGCCTGGATGGTGGTCCCGGTCGTGCTCCGGCTTCGATTCGGCGTGCTCGAGGTGATCAGCACGCTGCTGCTCAATTTCGTGGCCGAGGCGCTGGTGAGCCTGATGGTGCAGGGGCCGCTTCAGGAGCACACCCACGTCTATCCGCAGAGCGAGCCGATCGCCGCGGCCGCGCGACTCCCGATGTTGCCCGGCACGCGCCTGCACCTGGGTTTTGCCGCCGCGCTCGTGCTGGCGGCGCTCCTCTGGTACGGCTTCTCGCGGACGGTCTGGGGCTTCCGGCTGCGTGCGGCGGGACTCAGCCCGAGTGCCGCGGCGGTGAGCGGGCGGGTGGACGTTCCGCGCCTGACGGCGTTCGCGCTCCTGGGATCGGGCGCGATTGCGGGCCTCGCTGGCGGGATCGAGGTGGGTGGAGTGTCGTACGCGCTCTATCAGAATCTTTCGCCGGGCTACGGGTTCACGGCCATTGCCGTGGCGCTGCTGGCGCGGCTCCGGCCGCCCTGGATCGTGGCGAGCGGGATCCTGTTCGGCGCGCTCGAAGCGGGTGCGGGCGGGATGCAGCGCGAAGCCGGCGTGCCGGCGGTGGCCGTGTATGTCGTCGAGGCGGTGATCATCATCGTCGTTCTGCTGGCCGACGTGGCGGCCCGGCGGCGGCGCGCATGAGCGTCGGGCCGGCGGTACTGATCGGCGGATTCCTCGCGGCCGCGGTTCGCGTGGCAACGCCGCTGCTCCTTGCGGCTACGGGCGAGCTCGTGGCGGAGCGCTCGGGCGTCATCAATCTCGGCATCGAAGGGGCAATGCTCGGCGGCGCGCTGGCCGCGGCCATCGGATCCGCGGCGGCGGGGCCATGGGCCGGGCTCGCGGCCGGACTGGCGGCGGGTGTCCTGCTGGCGCTCGTGTTTGCGCTCATAGCCATCGGGGCGGGAGCGGATCAGATCATTGCCGGCACCGCGCTCACGCTCGGCGCGGTGGGGCTCACGGGGGCGATCTACCATCTGGCGTTCGGCCCCGCTGGCGCGGGCCTCACAATCCCGACGCTCGGCGCGGTTCGGCTCCCGGGGCTGGCGTCGATCCCCGTGCTCGGCGAAGCGCTGTTCGCGCAGCCGGTGACCACGTATCTGGCGCTGATGGCCGTGCCGATTGCCGGCTGGTGGCTCTACCACACACGCACCGGACTTGCGCTCCGCGCCGCCGGCGAAGGGGCCGCGGCCGCGCGAGCGGCGGGGGTGCGGGTGCGGGCGCTCCGGACGGGCGCCACGCTGGTGGCCGGCGCATTCGCCGGCGTGGCGGGGGCGAGCCTGGTGCTGGCGCAGGTGGGGACGTTTACGGAACGGATGACTGCGGGGCGCGGGTTCGTGGCGATTGCCATTGTGGTGCTGGGCAGGTGGCGCCCGGGCGGGGTGCTGCTCGCCGCACTGCTCTTCGGTGGCGCGATGGCATTGCAGTATGTGTTTCAGGCGGCCGGCCTGGCCGTGCCGTACCAACTCTTCCTGATGCTGCCGTACGTACTGACGCTCGCGGCACTCGCTGGTGCGGCCCGGCAGGTGCGGGCGCCGGCCGAGCTCGGCCGCGCGCTCGACTGACGCGCGAGCCGGCTAGGCGGCGCCGCCCATCGTTGCACGCGTGGCTTCGATGAGCCCGCGCACCCGGTTCCGGAGGCCGGCGGCGTCGGCTACGGTGAGACCGTCGGTCGGCACCGGCGCCAGCACGCGGACCTCCGCGGTGGCGCGTCCCATCTTCCAGCCCTTCTTCGGGAGCGCGGTGCCGGTGCCGGCCACGACGAGCGGCAGCACGGGCACGCCTGCCTCGATGGCCAGACGAAACGCGCCGTCCTTGAACGGCAACATGCGGCCGGTGGCCGAGCGGGTTCCTTCCGGGAAGATCATCACGGAGACATGACGGCCGAGGACTGCGCGGCACTGCTCGAGCGCTTCCGCGGCGCTCGGTCCCACGCCGCGCCGGATGGGGATGTCACCCGCCAGCGACATCATCCAGCCGAGCACGGGAATGCGGAACATCTCCGCCTTCGAGAGCCACTTCATTTCCCACGGGAGGTGGCTGATGAGGAGGATGTCGGCGAAGGACTCATGGTTGGACACGACGACGTAGGGGCGGCGCGGGTCCGTGATGCGGACGCCGCTCCGGCGAAAGTGCCAGAGCGGGTTGAGCGTCTGGACGACGATGCCGATCCAGCGAAACAGCCGGCCAACGGCATAGCGGCCGGGATCGAATGGCGCGGTCACCAGCCGGAGCAGGATCATGACGGGGAAGAGGACGATCACGCAGACGATCAGCACGAGCCAGCTCCAGATGGAGACCGCGTATCGCCACAGGTCGGACATGCGGACAGGAGCTCGCTCGAGGGGGTGGCGGTGCGCCAGCGCACAGACCGGCAGGTACGGACGCGGTAACCTTAGCGACCTCCGTCCGGCCCCGACAAGGCCCGCCGGACCCACGCCATCATAGGCAGAGGACGCGCCATGCAGGAAGCGACAGCCGGACCCGTCGGCTCGGTGCTGACGCCGGATGTAGATGTCACCGCCCAGGCTACGACCGTCATGGGAACGCCGGCCGATCTCGGCAAGACGGGCGAAGCGCTCGGGAACCGGGTGGAGATCCGCTCGATCGCCATCACCGGACTGTTCGTGCTGGCCGCGTTCTACACGCTGTACTTCGCGCGCTCGTTCATCCTGCCGATCCTGCTCGCCGTCCTGCTCGACTTCCTGTTCAGCCCCGTGGTGCGCGCCCTCAAGCGGCTCAGGATCCCGACGCCCCTGGGAGCGGGGCTGGTGGTGCTCACGCTGTTTGGCGGCATCGGTTTCGGCGTGTACGAGCTCGCCGGCCCGGCCCAGGAGTGGATCTCGACGGCGCCGAGCAGCATGGGCAAGGTGCAGGAGAAGCTGAAGCGGCTTCGGCGGCCCATCGAGCAGGTGAGCCGGACGGCCGACAAGGTGGCGGAGGCCACGAGCACTACGGCGAGCGCGCCCGCCCAGCAGGTCGTGGTGAAGGGCCCGAGCCTGAGCTCGCGCCTCGTGGGCACAACGCGAGAGATCCTGACGGGCTTCCTCGAGGTGATGCTGCTCCTGTACTTCCTGCTCGCCGTGGGCGACATGTTCCTGCAGAAGCTCATCAAGGTGCTGCCGCAGTTTCGCGACAAGAAGAAGGCGGTGGCCATCGCGCGCGACACCGAAGCCGCCATCTCGACCTATCTGTACACGGTCACGCTCATCAATGCCGGGCAGGGCGTGGCGGTGTGGCTCGGCATGATGGCGATCGGGATGCCGAATGCGGCGCTCTGGGGGGCGCTGTCCGGCCTCCTCGAGTTCATCCCGTACGTCGGGTCCGCCGTCATGACGGGCACGCTGCTCATGGCGGGCCTCGTGACGTTCGAGACGACCGGCCACGCCCTGCTCCCGGCCGCGGTGTATCTCCTGCTCAACTTCATCCAGAGCAACCTCGTCTCGCCGATGGTGCTGGGCAACCGCCTCACGCTCAATCCGGTGGCGATCTTCATCGGGCTCGTATTCTGGCTCTGGATCTGGGGAATTCCCGGCGCGTTCATCGCGGTGCCGCTCCTGGCCACGTTCAAGATCTTCTGTGACCACATCGAGTCGCTGGCGCCGCTCGGGGAGTTCCTGGCGAAATGAAGCTCAGCACCGAGGAGCGCCGGGCGCTCGGCAACCTGTGCGAGGTGGTGGACTGCGACCGGGTGCGGCTGCATCGCGCATGGGGCGACACGATCCGCGCGATGGTACTTGCCCTGAGCGGCGGGCGCGCCGTGGCGCTGGGCAATCACGTCTTCCTGCCTGACGGAGAGTCGAACGCGGCGCTGCTGGCGCACGAGCTCACCCATTGCGGGCAGTACCAGTCGTGGGGGCCGATCGTGTATTTCGGGAGGGGTCTCGCCGACCGTGTCCGGGACGTGCTGCACCTCACGCTCGGCGTCGGCCGGAGTCCGTACCAGTACGCCATGGACGGCAAGCCGTTCGAGGCATACGGCATGGAGCAGCAGGGCCAGATCGTGGAGGACTGTTTCAACGGTGACATCGCGGCGGCGGCGCTTTCGCCGTACCGCCCCGCGGCGCGCCGGAATCTTTCAACCTGAACCGAAAGGGGCCGCATCATGGGTCTCGACAACTTGCAGGACCTGTTCATCGACGAGCTGAAGGACATCTACAACGCCGAGAAGCAGCTGACGAAGGCGCTCCCGCGGATGGCCAAGGCGGCAACGAGCCCGCAGCTGCAGCGCGCCTTCGAGAAGCACCTGGGTCAGACGGAGAAGCACGTGGAGCGGCTCGAGCGGATCTTCGAGCGGCTCGAAGCGTCTCCCCGGGGGAAGAAGTGCAAGGGGATGGAGGGGCTCGTCGAGGAAGGGAAGGAGATGATGCAGGAAGACGGCGATGGCGCCGTGATCGACGCCGCGCTCATCTCGGCGGCGCAGCGGGTGGAGCATTACGAAATTGCCGCGTACGGCTGTGTCCGGAACTACGCCAACCTGCTGGGTCTCGACTGGGCGTCGCGGCTGCTGCAGCAGACGCTCGATGAGGAAGAGGCCACCGACGAGCTGCTGACGCAGCTGGCCGAGGGGGGCATCAACAGCGCGGCGCTGGCCGTGGGCTCCGAGGAGGAGTACGACGAGGAGATGTAGTCACTCTCGCGCCTTTGCGCGCTTGAGCAGCTCGACGACCTCGCCGTGGCCACCCGCCATGGCGAGGTCGCTCGCATTCCGCGTGTCGTCGCTTCGGGTATCAGGGTCGGCCCCGTACTCGAGCAGTGTGCGGGCAATTTCGATATCGCCATGCTGCGCGGCACCGTGCAGCGGAGTCCAGCCCCCATGCTGACGCACGTTCGGGTCGGCGCCGTGCCGGAGGAGCAGCCAGACCAGCGGCAGATGGCGGCCGGCCACCGCGGCATGCAGCGGGCGGTTGGCCATGGCGTTCGTCGACAGGACGTTCGCGTCGGCCCCGTGGGTGAGGAGCAGCTCGGCTGCGTCAGTGCGGCCGTAGAATGCGGAGAGGTGGAGGGGGGTCCAGCCGTCATCGCGCGGCTCGTTCACGGCCGCCGGGTCCCGGTGCAGCAGGTCGTGCACGCGGCCGTCGTCGCCGGCCTCGGCGGCGTCGGCCAGCGGGAAGGTTCTCACCCGCGCGCGGGGAGAAGGCGCGCCGCTGCGGCGACGAACCGGTCCACGTCGTCGGGCGTGGTGTCGAACGACGCCATGAGGCGCACTTCGTTCCGGGGCTCATCCCACACGTGGAAGTAGGCCTCCGCCTGGAGCGGCGCGATGGCATCGTGCGGCAGGATGGCGAACACTGCGTTCGCCTCCACCGGCTGGGTGAGTGCCACGCCCGGCACCGCGCCGAGCCCGAGACCCAGGCGCTGCGCCATGGCGTTCGCGTGTCGAGCGTTTCGGAGCCAGAGGTCGGTGCCCAGGAGCGCGTCGAACTGCGCGGCGACGAACCGCATCTTCGAGGCGAGCTGCATCCCCTGCTTCCGGATGAAGCGGAACGTCGCGGCATGCTCCTCCCGGAAGAGGACGACGGCCTCGCCGCCGAGGAGGCCGTTCTTGGTGCCGCCGAAGCTGAGCACGTCGACGCCGGCGTCGGCGGTGATGGCGCGGAGGGGGACGTCGAGCGCGGCGGCGGCATTGGCGATGCGCGCGCCGTCCATGTGGAGCAGGAGGCCGTTCGCGTGGGCAAAGGCGGCCAGGGCCCGGATTTCGTCGGGGGTGTAGACGGTGCCGTACTCGCTGGACTGCGAGATGGACAGAAGCCGGGGCTGGACGTGATGCTGATCGCCGATGCCCCGGAGACGCGAGGCGACGGTGTCGGGGCTGATCTTGCCGCCGGGTGCGGGCACGCCGAGCAGCTTGCAGCCGCTCAGCCGCTCGGGCGCGCCGCACTCGTCAACGTTGATGTGGGCCAGATCAGCGCAGATCACCGCCTCGTACGGCCGGGTGACGGCCTGGATGCCGAGGACATTGGCCCCGGTGCCGTTGAAAACGAAGAACACCTCGGCATCCGGTCCGAGGTGCGACCGGAAGGTCTCAACGGCGGCGGTTGTGAATGGGTCGGCGCCGTAGGCCAGCACGTGGCCGCGGTTGGCAGCTTCGATGGCGGCCAGGATTTCCGGATGGGCGCCCGCGTTGTTGTCGCTGGCGAACGTCCGGGGCAGCTCAGTCGGCATCGGGAGCCTTGTCGTCCCACAGCGCGAAGATGTTGCCGTCCGGATCGGCGATCATGGCCATGACGCCCCAGGCCTGCTTCGTGGGCTCGGTGATGAAGCGGACGCCGCGATCGTGCAGCAGGCCGCAGAAATGGAGCAGGTCGGGGACGTGAAAGGTGAGGCCGGTGTGGCGGCCGACCATGGCCTTGGCGTCGGGATGGGCCGCGGGGTGCACCCCCAGGTGCGGCTCGCCCTCCAGGAACTCGGCGCCGAAGCTTCCCTGGCGCATGAGCGGGAGGCCCAGGGTGTCCCGGTAGAAGGCCACGGCGCGCTCGATATCGGTGACGAAGACGGCGACGCTATAGAGGGCGCTGATCATGCGACGAAGATAATGCCGCGGGCTTTCGCCGGTTTGCCCGACGGCGTATTCTCCAGCGCGCGATCTCATCGCGCTTCCCCGCTAGCCAGTCGCATTCCCGGCGTACCCGAGGAGACCGCGTGCACCTGACGTCGCTCGACTGGCTGATCGTCGTGCTGTCGATCGGCATTTCGTTCCTGCCCGCGGTCCTCCTGGCGCGGCGGGCTGGCTCCAGCACCGCCGAGTTCTTCACCTCGGGACGGGCGGCGCCGTGGTGGCTGATCGGCGTGTCGATGGTGGCCACGACCTTCAGCACCGACACGCCGAACCTGGTGACCAACTTCGTGCGTGAGCGGGGCGTTGCCAACAACTGGCAATGGTGGGCATTCCTCCTCACCGGCATGGCGACAGTGTTCTTCTACGCCCGGCTCTGGCGGCGGTCGGGCGTGCTGACCGATCTCGAGTTCTACGAGATCCGCTATTCGGGCCGGCCCGCCACCTTCGTCCGCGGCTTCCGCGCGGTCTACCTGGGCCTCTTCTTCAACTGCGTGATCATGGCGTCGGTGAACCTGGCCGCCGCCAAGATCGCCAACGTGATGCTCGGCTGGCCGATGAGCCAGACGCTCGTGATCTGCGCGGTGATCAACGTCGCCTTCGCCGCGACGTCCGGGCTCTGGGGAGTGCTGGTCACCGATTTCATCCAGTTCGGCATCGCGATGGCGGGATCGTTCGCCGCGGCGTACTTCGCGCTCAAGCAGCCCGAGGTGGGCGGGCTGTCCGGCCTGATGAGCCGGGTGGATCCGCACACACTCAGCCTCCTGCCGGATTTCGGTGACTGGGGCATGACGCTGTCGGTGCTGATCGTGCCGGTCACCGTGCAGTGGTGGTCGGTCTGGTATCCGGGCGCCGAGCCGGGCGGCGGCAGCTACATCGCGCAGCGAATGCTGGCGGCGCGGACCGAGCGCGACGCGCTGGCGGGCACCCTCTTCTTCAACGTGGCCCACTACGCGCTCCGGTCGTGGCCCTGGATCATCGTGGCGCTCGCGTCGACGCTGGTGTTTCCGCACCTGTCGGACATCTCGCGAACCTTCCCCTATGTGGATCCGCATCTGATCGGCCACGACATGGCGTATCCCGCCATGCTCAAGTTCCTGCCGGCCGGGTTCCTCGGGCTCATGGTGGCGGGCCTGCTCGCGGCCTACGTGTCCACCATCTCGACGCACCTCAACTGGGGCACGTCGTACCTGGTGCACGACTTCTACCGGCGGTTTCTCC
>Ga0310810_10010174_pt1 | contig 10935 bp, 11 predicted proteins | sample NCmetagenome_FD_207641 | JGI IMG/M metagenome (GOLD analysis project Ga0310810, IMG submission 207641) | Soil microbial communities from experimental microcosm in Duke University, North Carolina, United States - NC | ecosystem: Engineered > Artificial ecosystem > Soil microcosm > Unclassified ... | reverse complement strand
AACCGCGACATCCATCATGGGTCCGATGAGCAGCAGGCTGACGACTGATCCCGAGCCGTAGCTGGCCCCACCGACGCCCGACAGCAGCCAGGCGGTTCCGATCGCGCCGGCACTCATCACCGAACCAGCGAGGCGACGTGGCGCAAGCGCAAGGCCCAACACCATCGGCAGGGCGGCCAACACGATCGAGTGGCCTGGTATGCGCAGCGACAACTTCACGTACGCGACTGCCGCTGCTGCGGCCGCACCGCACGAGAGCAACAGGATCAGTTCAAGCGCCGAGATGCGGCGTTGGGTCCGAACGAGCGACGGAAAGCGGACCGCCCCTGCCAGGCCATCATGAACACCAAACCAGTCGTTCACCATCTGTTGCTCCCGATTACCCGTCCGTAGGGCCGGTCCTTTTGGACCGGCCTGAACTCAGTTTGCCCGAGCTCGGAGTGTCAGCACTGCCGCGCGTCCCTCACGCGGCAGGCCGTAGGCCTGATCGTATAGGTGGTCGAAGAGATTCGTGACATCGAGCGCGAGATCGAAGCGTCGGGTAAGCCGTTGCGTGAAGCCAACGTCCATGAGCGTGTAGCTGTCGGCGCGCATCTGTACGGGCACCGCACCGCGCGAGTCGAATAGCTGCGAGCCTGTCTGATACACGGCACCGCGGACAGCGGACGTTGCCATCGGTGACCACACCCATTCGAGGCTGCCGCGATGATGCGGTCGCGTCTGCAGCGGGCGCGTCACTGCGCCCTCCACGCTGACTGAATGGAGATAGCTGTAGGCGCCTCGCAGATCGAGTTTCGGAATACGCGAGGTCTGCACCGTCAGCTCGGCGCCGCGGAAGCGGTACCGATCCTGGTTTTCAAAAGGCAACCCTGACAGCCGCTCGATGAAGTCTCGCGCGTGCGTGGTGAACGCCGAGAGGCCTACGCTCGATGTCGTCCCGAGCTTGTAGTCGGCACCCACGTCCACACCATTGGCGTGCTCGGAACGCAGATCCGGATTACCTGACGAGGTGTTGAACAGTTGATCGATTGACGGCACACGAATCTTGCGCGTCGCCGACGCGTGCAGCCTCAGCATGTCGGTCGCATCGAAAGACACACCCGCGAGCCACGTCGGATCGGTCTCGGTTTCTCCTTCTGGGCGCCGCTGTGTGTTGACCGCCGCACCGATGACGGTGCCAAGCCGTGTCGTCGGCCGCACCTGCCATTCTGCGCCAGTGGAATAGACATCCACGTGTCGATCGATCTCGAACGCGCGCACGCCGAAGGTTGCTGGGGGAGTACCGGCGCCACCACCTCGCCCGCCACCGCCGCCGCCACCGCCCGAGGCCCCGCTCGCCGCGACATCGCGAATCACGCCGTCTGAATCGAAGGCTTCGCGACGCTGATTGATGGCAAGCCGCAGCCATCCGTACCGATCGAGATCGAGTCGGCCCAGCACGCTGCTCCCGGTAACCGTCGTTCGTTCGCGCGACTGGAACGTTCCCTGGACCAGCGGATCATCCATCGACGAGAACGTCGCATCGTCATAGCGCGCGCGGTCTTCGCGCTGCCGGTTCCTGTAGACCCAACCGCGGATATTGAACCGTTGCCACGGGGTGATCACCATGGAGACTTGTCCAGACGCGGCGCGATAGTCTTCGACCCGCTCGAACCGTTCAGACGACGGCCGCCATCTTCGAGTGGGGTCGGAACGAAATCGCCGGGCAAACGGAATCCCTCAGTCGTGTAGCCGGTCGCCGTACCCGTGAACGACCATTTGCCTACCGTCCGTGCAACGCGACCGCCAATACCTCTTTGATCCGGCGTTCCGCCGCTCACGTCGAGCGACGCCTCCGGCCTGTCATCCACCGTGGTGATCTCGATCACGCCGGCCACCGCGTTGTCGCCGTACAAGATCGAGCTGCTGCCGTAACTGACCTTGATCTCGCGAATCGCCTTCGTCGAAATGCGCGCAGGGTCGAACTGACCGTCCACCGTCGAATTCACCTGCACACCGTTGATGAGCAGCAGGACATGACGCGAACGAAACCCACGGACGTCGACCCGCGGCGTGCCGTCACCGCCCGTCCGCACATAGATGCCCGGGATGAGTTTCAGCGCTTCGTCCAAGGTGCGTGCGTTCCGTGACTCGATGTCGGCGCGCGTGATGCGTCGGGTGGTGCCCACCTGCTCGACGATCTCGGAGGGCTCAGTAATGGAGACGGAAAAGGTCGGGATGTTCTGCGCCGCTGCGGTCATCGGCAGCAGCGCGAGGAGCGCCGCGAGAGTCGGGCGCGTACGTGCTGTTCTTATGATCAAGATGCCGCCCATGTTGTCGCGCTTCGGGCAGCACCGGCCAATCGATTCTGCCTATGAACCAATACGCGGGCTCGATGAACCGCGCCGGCGGACGGACTATCGCTGCCGGCGCAATAGGATAATAACGGTATATCGCCCGGGACCGGCAAGGAACAGACCGGCCAGAACGAACGCGTTCTTGAGCGCGTGCTCGGGCTGTGGCATCTCACGGCCGAACTGTTCGATCGTGGCGAAGACCATCACACCAAACATCGCCACGCACACCGGCCGAAAGAACAACCCGGCGGCAAACAGCAGTCCGCCGACCCCTTCGGACAGTGCAGCGGCCAGGCCCCAGGCGACGTGGGCGAACTCGATGCCGACATTCGCCACGGCGTCACCGATGCGCTCCCATGTCTGGGGCCCGCCAGCCAGCTTCGGGTAACCGTGATGCCAGAAGAACGACAAACCGAAGCCGAGGCGTAGGATGAGTAATCCGAGATCGCGATAGTGGTCCATGTGCCTCACGTGTAGGGCGGGTCTTGCTCTTCAGACCCGCCTTGCCTTTCTCTATAACGTCCGCGGACGCCTCGGCGTTTCAGGTGGACGCTCGGCGTTAAGATGTTGGCGCGCGCGCCCGCGCGCGCTGGAGATCGCCCCACATGAGACAGCTGCTGTTAATGGTCGCGGTACTAGCCGTTGCGCGCGTGGCCGCCGGTCAGAACGCGGACGACTACCGCGGCGGGTGGAGGACGAACGCCGGCGAGGCGCACACCTATCAGTTCTCGATCCGCGACAACAAAGTCCGCGGCGTGTATTGCACCTACTGCGCTGACGCGACGACGCTGGCGTTCATCGACGGCACGTTCGGGCCCGACGGAATTGCGTTCGAAGTCACGCACGTCAATGCGGACGGCAGTACTCGATACACGGACAAGGCGACTGCAAAATTCAGCCAGGGCCGTCTCATTGTGACCGGCACGAGCAGTGCGCGCGGTGGCGGCAGGTTCGAGCGAGTGCTGATCAAGGATCCACGCGGACCCGATCCGATCCCTGCGAAGGTTTCCGTGCTCCCGAAGGATCGTCCTGCGGTGCCAGCGAACATCCAGCGGCGCAACGCCGATGGCGCAGACGGTCTGCCCTACATTCAGCCCGGTCCGTGGAAGTCACAGCTGACCGAGAAGGATGTGATGGGCGTGTGGCTTGGATTCGGTGTCGGTGCACCGAAGCAGTTCTTCATCATCAAGAAAGTCGGCGACAGACTGCGTGGCATGGTGTGCGGTACGTGTGACAACCCGTACACCATGGCAGCACTCGATGACTTCCGCATCGAAGGCGACACGCTGAAATTCAACATCCTCCACGAGGACTGGGGCGATGGCGAGATCCCCACCTTCGAGAAACACGTGACCGCCCACGTCGGCTGGAACGAGATGCGGTGCACGACGGCGGCCGATCATCAGCCGCCGCCACCTCCGCCACCGCCCGGCCGCGTTCCGGGATTCTCCCTGCAGGGACCAGTTCCGATCGAGGCGACATCGGGCAACGTCTGGCCTGAGTGGCCGCCGAAGAACACGTCATCGCCGCGCTGAGAGCGTCGCTGTCAGACGAGTCCGGTCGCTCTCGCGAGCAACACGACTCCCGCTCCGGCGCAGACCGCACCGATCGTTCGCGCAACGCGCTCACCCGCCGGCGCAAGACGTTCGGCCGTGATGGCGACAGTCACGATCGCCATCACACGAAGATCCATCACTCCGATCACCAGGAGCGTCAGGATCAGATTGCCGCAACACGACGTGCAGTGGACGCCGAGACGCATGCCGTGTCTCCAGGCGCTGCGCGGGTCACCACGCAGCGGCCCCACGTGCGCTGATTCGTACCGGAAGCAGGCCAGGTGCTTCGCCTTCCACGTCGAGAATTGGAATGCACCCGCGAGCACCAGCACGACACCAGCAGCGAACGGTACTGCGCGAGCGAGCGCCGGTTGCCGCATCTCCATCTGCGCCAACGCGACGCCGAGAGGAAACGCAGCGACGCCGAACAGGATCCACACGAAGAAGTAACCGGCGCCGACCACTGCAGTCAGCCAACCGAGACGAGCGCGTGCGATGTTGCCAACGACCTCGCGATAGCGTCGCAGCATGGGGACCAGCGACGGCAGCATCATCGCCACCATCATGACGGCCCACATGCCGACAAACGACACCGCAGTCATGGTCCACGTCCGGCCTGGCATCCGCATCCAGGCCATCGACATCGTCCAGCCGCCGGGCATCAGCATCCCGCCCATCGCCGACATGGACGTGCTCCACACGACCGTCACCACGACGCTGGCGACGAACAGCACAGAAACGACGAGGACGCTCACGCTGCGTACTCGTCGCGACGACGCCACCATGCGCCCTTTTCGTTGCGTCCCCGGGGGGCGCGGTCGAGCCACTGGTACATGCCCCACAGGCCGTCGAGTCCGCGCGCGTAGGCCGAATACGTGTGATACACGACGCCGTCCTCGTTCACGAACGCACTCATGCCTGGTCTCTCGCGCGTGAACGTGGCCGGATCGGTTCCACTCATCGCCGCAAAGGACTTCGCTCCCTCGCCCGCGCCCTTCCACGGCTCCTCGCGGTGATAGTTGTATTCGATGCCCTCGCGCTGCTGCTGTTCGGTATACCGCACTCCGAAATCATCGTTGAAGTCAGTGGCGAACGACGAAGCCCACGGGAAGCTCCATCCCAAACGCCGCTTGTACCCCTGCAGCTTCGCCAGCGGCGCCCGCGAAATCGCCCACATCATCACGTCATGGTTGGCCAGATGTGTGGTGATCCCGTTGAAGCCGTCAGCGATCGCCGAGCAGGACGGGCAGCCGGCCGCATAGTCGGGTCCGAACATGAAGTGATAGACGAGAAGCTGCGAGCGCCCCGTGAAGAGATCCGCAAGCGACGCATTCCCTTCGTCCGTGTCGAACCGATATTCCTTGTCGATTCGCACCCACGGCAGTTCCTGCCGGCGTCGCGCCACCTCGTCACTTCGATGGGTGAGATCCTTTTCGGCCTTGAGCAACTCCAGTCGCGCGGCCAGCCATTCTTCGCGCGTTCCCGTCGTGTGTTTCGTTGTCGTGTGTGTGGCCATTGTTCTGTCCTCAGCCTTTGTACTCGTCGTGGCGACGCCACCAGACACCGGTCTCGTTACGTCCCTTCGGGGCACGATCGAGCCAGGGGTACATGCCCCAGAGCGCATCCAGTCCGCGCGCGTAGGTGGAGTAGGTGTGGTAGACGACGCCGTCGTCGAGCGCGAATGCGCTCATGCCAGGCCTCTCGCGCGTGTAGGTGGCGACGTCGGTTCCGGTCATGACAGCGTTATCGCCGACAGGGTCGCCTGTCATGCGGGTCGGGAACCCTTCGTTGTTGCGCTGCTGCCACGCACCTTCGCGCTGATAGTTGTATTCGATGCCTTCGCGCTGTTGCTGCTCGGTGAAGGAGGCGCTGAAGTCATAATTGAATTCGCCGCCGACCGCAGACGCCCATGGAAATGTCCATCCCATCCGCCGCTTGTACGCCTGCAGCTTGGCCAGCGGGGCCCTCGACACGGCCATCAGCGTGACGTCGTGGTTGGCCAGGTGGACGACGAATCCATTGAACCCGTCCGCGATGGTCGAGCACGTCGCGCAGCCAGCCGTATAGTCGGGGCCGAACATGTAGTGGTAGATGAGCAGCTGCGAGCGTCCCTTGAAGAGATCGGCAAGCGATGCACTGCCTTCGTCGGTCTCGAATCGATACGTCTTGCCGATTCTCACCCATGGCAATTCCTGTCGCAGCCTCGCCACCTCGTCGCTGCGATGTGTGAGTGCCTTCTCGGCGGCGAGCAATTCGATGCGCTTCGCCAACCATTGATCACGTGTCCCGACCGCGTGTGTCGCCATTGCTGTTTCCTCCGTGAGATAGATCTAGCGCCGGTGTCGAACGTCGTGGGAGTGACATCTGTGACGGGATTCCAGTGGATTCACTGATCACCGCGGCGGCACAGGCCCTTGCAACCGGTGATCCGCTGGGCGCGCTGAAGCGCGTCGCGCTCCGAAACGATGCACCTGCGCTCGCGCTTCGTGGAATCGCCATGGCGCAGCTGGGGGATCTCGATCGAGCCAAGACTCTGCTGCGGCGCGCGGCGCGCGCCTTTGGCCCCACAGAAACTGTCGCTCGCGCGCGGTGTGTCGTCGCTGAAGCGGAGGTCGCCCTGGTGTCGCGCGACCTCGGCTGGCCGGTGAAGACTCTCGACGCGGCACGCGCCACACTCGAAGCGCACGGCGATCGCGTCAATGCCGCCCATGCCCGGCACGTGCAGATCCGCCGACTGCTTCTCATCGGTCGCATCGATGACGCCGAGCGCATGCTTGCGACGCTCGATCCCTCGCCGTTCCCTCCAGCGTCCAGAACCGCTCACGAGCTGATGGCTGCCGGCATCGCACTACGACGCGTGCGGACGAAGACGGCTCGCGCCGCGCTCGCGCGCGCGGCGCGGGCGGCGCGTCACGCACGCATTCCCGCCCTCGTCGCGGAAGTGGAACAAGCGTCTCGCGTGCTGGCAGCGCCTGCCGCGCGGCTGATGACGAACACGTCAGAACGACTTCTCCGCCTCGAGGATGTCGAAGCCTTGCTGGCCTCGAACACGCTCGTCGTGGACGGCTGCCGTCATGTCGTGCGTCACGACCGCACAGTCGTGTCGCTCGCCACGCGGCCGGTGCTCTTCGCGCTCGCCCGCGCACTTGGCGAAGCGTGGCCGGGCGATGTCGAGAGAGGCACGCTCATTGCTCGAGCGTTTGGATCGAGATTCGCCGATGACTCGCATCGCGCGCGGCTGCGCGTCGAAGTCGGACGGCTTCGCAAGGCGCTCGGTGCGATCGCCGACATCAACGCTACGGCGCGGGGGTTCGCGCTCTCACCACGCCGCGCACGCACGATCGCCATGCTGGCACGGCCCGTTGAAGACGCGCACGCAGCGGTCCTCGCCTTCCTCGCCGACGGTGAGTCCTGGTCGAGCTCGGCTCTCGCACTGGCATTGGGAAACAGTCAGCGCAGCGTGCAGCGGGCGCTCGACACGCTGGCCGAGTCAGGCAAAGTGCAGTCGTACGGCCGCGGCCGCGCTCGTCGCTGGGTCGCACCACCCGTGCTTGGATTCGCGACGACCTTGTTACTCCCTGCCCCGCTGCCAATTGACTAAGCTCGCCATATGAGTCAATCGAGGCGTGCGTGGGCAGAAATCGTTCGTGAGTATGGACCGTTTCCAGGCATCGACCACGTGCACGGGGTCACGTATGACGGGCAGCATGTCTGGTTCGCGGCCGGTGACACACTCAACGCCATCGATCCAGCCAGCGGCAAATTACATCGCTCGATTGATGTCGCCGCGCACGCGGGAACGGCGTTCGACGGCGAGCACCTGTTTCAAATTGCCGAGGATCGCATCCAGAAGATCGATCCGAAGACAGGTCGTGTGCTCGCGACGATTCCGGCACCCGGTGGCGGTGGCGACTCTGGCCTCGCGTGGGCCGAAGGCACGCTCTGGGTGGGACACTATCGCGAGCGGAAGATCTATCAAGTCGATCCCGATACCGGGACGATCCTGCGCACGATCGAGTCGAATCGCTTCGTCACCGGTGTCACCTGGGTGGACGGAGAGCTCTGGCACGGCACGCTGGAAGCTGACGAGAGCGATCTGCGCCGAGTCGATCCGAAAACGGGAGAGGTTCTGGAGCGGATCGAGATGCCGCCTGGCGTTCATGTGTCGGGGCTCGAGTCCGACGGCCGCGATCGGTTCTTCTGCGGCGGCGGACGAAGCGGGAAGGTCAGGGCCGTACGACGACCGACCCGACCATCCCGGGCGAAGCGATGATCATCTCGCTGGTGTGACTCGGAGGTTGCGGAAGTGCGCAACCGTTCCGGCATCGAGCCACAAGGCGACTGCGCCCTTCGCCTGAGGCCCTGACTTGACGTCATTGACGGTCAGCGTCGGCTGCTCGTTATCGTGAACGAACAACTTCGCGACGGCACCCCGGACCTCGATCTTGATCGTCGTCCAGACGCCGGGGACGAGATCGACATAGGACTCGTACTTCGACGGCGTCTCCTTGCGGAGGCGCGACCACGTCCACGCCGGATGCGAGATGTATTGCGTGGAGTGATTGCGCCGCTCCTGGTCGTCGGCACGACCATTCGTCGGACGGATATAGAAGGCGTCATACGTCTTGTTGTCCGGCTGCAGCCGGAACGCAATGCCAACGAACCCTCGCGCGCCCTCTGGAGCGTCCGGCGCGGGAGCACCGGCCAGCTCCACTTCGATGACGCCGTTCGAGAATTCCAGATCCTTGATCGTCGCGAGCTGTTCGACTGGTCCCTGCTCGCGCTTCGCCGCGTCTGAGATCGTCAGGCGCAGACCGCTCTTGCCCTGCAGCGTGGCAGGCGCGGCGGCCACGTTGTGCAGCACGAGATTGTCAGTCGATTGAAGCGGATACTGCTTCACCTGCGATGCCGCGGGACGCGCAGCGAGCGACAGGATGAGGAGGGACAGCACGACTCGGGTGAGCGTCTGCATGGTGTGCTCCAGCGATGATGAGCATACGATAGACATCCATGCGACTTCGATGGCTCGCCACGGCCGGCGCGATCATGCTCGTGGCCACGGCGGCGGGTGCGCAGCGTCAGGGCCAGGAGCCTCCGCGAATCGGTGGCAAACCGAACTTCAATGGCATCTGGCAGGCGCTGAACACGGCGTACTGGAATCTCGAAGATCATTCGGCCGAAGGCCTGAAGGGCATCTGGCAGCTCGGTGCGATCGGCGCTATTCCGGCCGGACAGAGCGTCGTGCGAGGCGGCACGATTCCGTACAAGCCCGAGGCACTTGCGAAGCGCAACGAGAACCGGGCCAAGTGGCCGGACGCGGATCCCGAAGCCAGGTGCTACATGCTCGGCGTCCCGCGCGTCACCTATCACAACCTGCCGTTTCAGATCTTCCAGGCCGAAGGCGATCTGCTGATGGTGTATCCGTTCGCGGCCGCGCATCGGATCATCTACATGACCGATCGGTCGGAGCTGCCCGTCGACTCGTGGATGGGCAAGTCCGACGGCACCTGGGATGGCGAGGTGCTGGTCGTCACCACCAAATGGCAGAACGGCCAGTCGTGGCTCGATCGCGCCGGCAATCATGCGAGCAATCAGTTGACGGTCACCGAGCGCTTCAGATTGCTGAGCCCGAACCACATGTCATACGAGGCGACATTGGACGATCCGCAGACGTTCACGCGACCGTGGACAATTGAGATGCCGCTCTACAGGGTCGTGGATCCGCAGGCACAAGTACTGGAGCACAAGTGCGTGCCGTTCGCCGACGGATTGTTGTATCAGGATCTGATCAAGAGATAGTTCGTGGTTGGTGGTTCGAGGTTCGTGGTTGAGGAGTGGAATTCAATGCACAGTAGACGGCGGCTACTTGGGGCTATCGCGACATTTGCTTCAGTGCTCGTGCTGCCGGCGTCGGCGCATCACTCCTTCTCGGCCGAGTTCGATGCCAACAAGCTGGTCACGCTCGAGGGCGAGGTCGTGATGATGGAGTGGGTGAACCCGCACTCCTGGCTGCACATCGATGTCAAGAAACCTGATGGCACAGTCGAACGGTGGAAGATCGAAGGTGGCTCACCTTCCGTGCTGATGCGTCTCGGATGGAACCGCAACTCGCTGCCTGCGGGCACCAAGGTCACGGTCGTCGGATTTCAGGCGAAGGATGGCTCGCTGCGTGCCAGCTCGCGAGACCTCAAATTTCCTGACGGGCGCCGCATGGATCTCGGCGGCTCGGGGTCCTCCACCAGTGATCAGAAGAAATGACGTAACGTTGTTGAGGAGATGAAGCCATGACGCAGATGCGCTCCCTCGCATTGGTCGTGATGCTGATCGGGTTGGTCACGCCGGCTCACGCTCAATGGCTGACGTATCCAACGCCCGGCATCCCTCGAACGGCCGACGGCAAGCCAAACCTCACGGCTCCCGCACCGCGAACGGCTGACGGCAAGCCCGATTTCTCAGGGTTATGGGGTTTCGACGGAGGCCCCTCCACGTTCTACCTGCCCGGAGGACTGAAGCCGAGCGAGATCAAACCATTTGTGAACGATCTCCTGAAGGAGCGAGGCGAAAACTTCGGCGCCGGTGATCAGCAAATCCGATGTCTCCCGGAGGGCCCGCGGTTCAACCATTTCCCGGCGCTTCCGAGAAAGATCGTTCAGACACCGTCGCTGATCGTCGTGTTGTCGGAAGACCTCACGTTCCGGCAGATTTTCCTCGACGGACGCCCGCTGCCCGACAATCCCAGTCCGGCCTTCATGGGCTATGCCGTCGGTCACTGGGAACGCGACACGCTCGTCGTGGAATCGATCGGATACAAAGACTCCACCTGGATCGACTTTGCGGGAAACCCGCACACCGAGGCCATGCGCATCACCGAGCGCTACCGGCGCATCGACTTCGGACATATGGAAATCGAGGAGAGCTTCAGCGATCCAGAGATCTACAGTCGGCCGCTCACCGCAAAGGTCAGAGCGACCTTCGTTCCCGATACCGATCTGCTGGAGTATGTGTGTGCTGAGAACGAGAAGGACCGTCATCAGCTGATCGGA
>Ga0310810_10010173_pt1 | contig 10935 bp, 9 predicted proteins | sample NCmetagenome_FD_207641 | JGI IMG/M metagenome (GOLD analysis project Ga0310810, IMG submission 207641) | Soil microbial communities from experimental microcosm in Duke University, North Carolina, United States - NC | ecosystem: Engineered > Artificial ecosystem > Soil microcosm > Unclassified ... | reverse complement strand
CGCGCACGAGAACGGCGAGCATCGCACCCACGGCGAGTGTATCGAGCCGGGCGGGAGTCACACGATACCCGATTCCTGAATTCAATCCAGCCCAGTGAAGTGAGATCCGAAACAGCAAGCTTCCGATGAGGCACCCGATGCAGACGCGAACGAGTCCCTTCCGCGAAGTAATGAGCACGATCGCCGGCCAGAAGAGGTAGAACTGCTCTTCAACCGCGAGCGTCCAGAAGTGAGTCAGCGGATACGGACGCACCCACTGCGGAAAGAGCAGCTGATAGTTCGACATGTACGTCCAGAACCATCCCTGCGACTCGCGCCAGCCCTCGAAGGGCCCGCCTGGTTTTGGCGGGCTGAACATTGGCGCTACGATGAAGAACGCGAAAAGAAATCCGTAATACAGCGGGAATATTCTCAGAACTCTTCGAACATAAAAATTGCGGAAGTAGTGCGTCGATCCCTTTGCGTCGAGGAGAATGCCGGTGATGAGAAATCCGGAGAGAACAAAAAAGAGATCGACACCCCACCAGCCCGTCTGGATCACCGTGAGCATCCCGCTCTCGAAGCCGTAATGGGGATTGAAGCCGAGCGTGAAGTGTCCGACCATCACGACGAGAATCGCGAGGCCGCGAACTCCGTCGAGCGCGGGAACGTGTCCTTCTATCTCCGGCGGAGGAGCGTTCTCAATCTTCATCACGCACTATAACTTACGCGTCCCGCCGCGAGCCAGCCGACATAAATGATTCTCAGAATGAAGCACATAAGGATTTTTCTCTGCGGCACGGCCGCGCTTGCTGCTCTCTCCTGCTCAGCGGGATCGAGTCCCGGAGCCGCTCCAGTTCCCTCCGACGCTCGCGAAATCATCGTACTGTCCACGACGGACGTGCATGGACGAATCCGCGCATGGGATTACTACACCGATAGCGTGGAACCTCGCGGACTCTCACGCGCGGCGACGATCGTTGACTCGATCCGGGCGGCAAACCGTGGTCGAGTGATTCTCATCGACGCGGGAGATTTGCTACAGGGGAATCCATTTACGTTTGTGGCCGCTCGCGTCTCACGCGATAGCGCGAATCCAGTGATCGCGGCGATGAACGCGATGTGGTACGATGCAGCCGCGGTGGGCAACCACGAATACAACTATGGAGTGAACTATCTTGAGCGCGCCGTTGCACAGGCGCGTTTTCCGTTCTTATCGGCGAACACTTATCGCCCCGACGGCTCGCACGCGTTCAAGCCGTGGACGATTGTCGAGCGATCGGGTGTGAAGGTCGGCATCATCGGCGCGACGACGCCTGGCGTGATGCTGTGGGACGAGCAAAACGTTCGCGGCCGTTTGACGGTCTCGGATATTGTTCCCGCTGTTCGCTCAGCCGTAAACGAAGTGAGAGCAGCGGGTGCTGATGTGATTGTTGTCGACGTGCATTCGGGTTTGAACGAGCGATCGAGCTACGACACCGTTACGACGCACGTCGCGAGTGAGAATGTTGCCGAGAGAATCGCGAAGGAGATTCCGGGAATCGACCTCGTTGTCTTCGGTCATTCACACAAGGAAGTCGCCCAGATGCGAATTGGCAGCACTCTCTTGATGCAGCCAAAAAATTGGGCGACCAGTGTTGGCGTAGCTCATCTCCACGTTGCGCGTGATGGAAATCGGTGGCGTGTCGCGGAATCACGAGGAGAAGTCGTGCAAACTGCGAATCACGCGGAGCAGTCCTCCGTCGTCGCGGCAGCCGATCTGAATCATCGGCGGACAATCGAGTTTGCTCACACTGCCATCGGATCGACGCCTGTTGCATGGAAGCCGGATTCTGCACGGCTCATGGATACACCGATCGTGGATTTCATTCTCGAGACCGAACGACGCGCAACTGGAGCGGATCTCGCCTCGACGCCGATGTATTCGCTGAGTGCAGGTCTCGACGCGGGTCCAATAACCGTTGCAGAGCTTTCGCGACTGTATCCGTATGAAAACACTCTCAAAGCTGTGCGCATCAGCGGCAAGCAGCTGCGCGATTATCTCGAATACAGCTCGCGATACTTCACGGGAATCGATTCATCCGTCACGCCCGTTCGATTCGTGATAGATCAGAGCATTCCCGGATACAACTACGACATCATTGGCGGAGCGAACTACACGATCGATCTCCGCAAGCCGGTAGGGTCGCGGATCACCACACTGCTGGTGAAGGGAAAGCCGGTTGCCGAGACCGACAGTTTCACACTTGCACTCAACAATTACCGCCAATCGGGCGGTGGTGGATACTCGATGCTCGCGGGAGCGCCGGTCGTGTACGACAAGCAGCAGGATTTGAGGCAGTTGCTCATTGACGAAGTAACCGCGAAGAAAACGATCAAGCCGGAAGATTATTTCACGCAGAACTGGGGATTCGTCTATCCGGTGTCGGGAACGCGTCGCGTGCAAAGTGAATTCCCGACAGGCAGCATGCCGCCGCAGCTGACTCCGCCACTTCCTAAAGGCACTCCGCGTCTCCGGATCATTGCAACGAACGACTTCCACGGAGCGCTCGAGCCTCGCGCAGATGCGAACAAGGTGGTGCGTGGAGGCGCAGCATACGTCGCGGCGGTAATCAACGCAGCAAAGAATGAGTGCGCCCCAAGCTGCGAGATTCTTCTCGTCGACGGCGGCGACATGTTCCAGGGAACTCCGGCTTCGAACCTCGCGTTCGGCCGGCCCGTCGTGGACTACTACAATAGAATGGGGTACGCGGTGTCGGTCGTCGGCAACCATGAATTCGATTGGGGCCTCGACACACTTCGCGCGCGCATGCGCCAGGCGCATTACGCGATACTCGGCGCGAACATTCGCTACGCGGATGGAAGGGACGTGCCCTGGATTCGCGACGACACGATCATCACGCGCGGAAAAACGAAAATTGGAATCATCGGGTTTGCCACGGTAACGACGCCTACTCAGACGCGAGCTTCGAATGTGGCGGGGCTTCGTTTCGATGAGCCGGCGCCCATCGTAAGCGAGCGTGCGAAAGCTTTGCGTGCGCGTGGTGCGGACGTTGTCATTGCCGTCGGTCACTCCGGCGCATTTTGCAACGCGACTGGAATGGATGCGTGCAATGGCGAGGTCATCGACTTTGCGCATGCTCTCACGGAGAAAGTGGATGCAATCGTGAGCGCGCATACACACTCACTTGTCGACTACGCTGTAAACGGAATTCCAATCGTTCAGGCGAGATCCAGCGGGCGCGCTGTTGCGGTGATCGACATTCCTCTCGCGAATGGAAAGCCGGCCGGCATTCCACACGAAGAGGTGCGGGATGTCATTGACTCTGCAATCAAGCCAGTCGCGTCGATTGATTCGCTTGTAAGGCGAGCGACAGCAAAAGTCGAATCCTTCGTCAATCGACGCATTGCAGAGATTGCGACAACGCTGGATCGCGAGGGGAATCAATACCCGCTGGGAAATCTCATCGCCGATGCGCAGCGATGGGCCGGGAAGGGAGACATTGCAATCATGAACAACGGCGGCATTCGCGCGAACTTGAACGCGGGCACGGCCACATACGGTTCGCTCTTCGAAATTCAGCCATTCGGCAACACACTTTATCGGATCAGAATGAACGGCGCGCAGCTGCGAGACTACCTTGCGCGGATCGTCAACGCCGACAGCCCGCGATTTCATATCAGCGGCGCGACAATTCGGTTCAATCCGCAGCTGCCGAAGGACAAACGGCTCACGTCGCTCGAACTGACCGGAGGAAAGACGCTCAACGACAGTGCGACGTACGACCTGATTGTGAATGACTTCATGGCTACGGGCGGGGATGGGATGGGACCGCCTGCCGGGGTTCACGCGACGCCGCTCAACATCGTCGATCTGGATGCTTTGGTGAATTATCTGAAGTCATTGCCGTCTCCGGTGACTGCGCCCGCTGAACCGCGAATTGTCGTCGCGCAATGACAGGCGATCCGACTCTTCGCGTCTATGTCGATGCTCATCCGGTCGATGTTCCTCGCTCGGCCGTCGTGATCGACGCTCTGGAGATCGCGAATCCGGATCTTGCGCGAGCCATACGTGATGGTGAGTGCCGCGTTACCGATAACCGCGGTTTGCCAATTGGTCCCGACACACCGTTGCACGGTGGGTTCATCATGCGTGTTCTGCCCATGCGGAAGCCGAGCGAAGACGGTAGGTAATGAAGCAAACTGAGCCGCGCTCATAGGCGCCGACGCCATTGTCCGCCCTCGGCTTTTGCTTTTGTCACCGATGAGATAAGATCGTTGATGCTGACGTCCGAAAAACTTCGGCGGTTGCCAAAAGCCGAGCTCCACTGCCATCTCGACGGATCGCTGCGCGCATCAACCCTCCTCGAGCTCGCGCGCGAGTACAAGATTGCGGTCCCACGACACGATGTCGAATCGCTGCGCGACTACATGCTCGTCAATGACGCGGAAACTCTCGAGGAATATCTCGCGCGCTTTGAAGTAACCATCTCGGTTCTCCAGACGGCGGAAGCAATCGAGCGAGTCGCGTACGAGCTCGGAGAAGATGCAGCAAAGGATGGAGTACGATATCTCGAGGTCCGCAACGCACCCATTCTCAATTCACGGCACAAGCTGTCCGCAGCCGAAGCGCTCGATGCGCAGCTTCGCGGACTCGCGCGAGCTGAGGAGGATTTCGGGATTGTCGCGCGCTCGATTGTCATCGCGCTCAGGCAAATGTCGCCGATGATTTCACTGGAGATGGCGCAGCTTGCGGTAGCCTACCGCGATCGCGGCGTTGTTGCGTTCGATCTCGCTGGAGCTGAGCTCGGATATTCGGCGTCGGCACATTCACTCGCGTTCGCTTACGCTCGCGAGAACAATCTTGCCGTCACGGTTCATGCGGGAGAGGGCGATGGCGCGGACTCAGTGCGCCAGGCGGTTCACTCGTGTTGTGCCAATAGGCTCGGCCACGCCACGCGACTCATTGAAGACCCGTTGCTGACTCAATATGTGAATGACCGCCGAATCGGTCTCGAGATTTGTCTTACGAGCAATGTCCACACGGGTGCAGCAGCGTCGTATGAAAAACATCCACTGCGTAAGTACTTCGATCGTGGAATGAATGTCTCGTTGAACACCGACAATCGATTGATGAGTGGCACAACGCTGACCGACGAGTACCTCTACGCGGCGAAGTATCTCGATTTCACATTCGACGAGCTCTGTACGCTTTCATTGAATGGATTCGAGAGCTCGTTCCTGCCATGGGAGCAGAGAACAAAGCTTCTCGCCGAAGTTTCTTACGAGCTCGAAGCCATGAGCGCGGAGGAGAATTGATAGCACCTTATTCTACCGACGCTGCGCGACATGCTGCTGAAGTGATTCGGCGTCGCATCGGCGACGCAGCTCCGGAAATCGCGATCATCCTCGGATCAGGACTTGGCGGACTTGCAGACGAGATTGTTGATCGTGTCAGCGTTCCATTTGCTGACATTCCGGACTTGCCTGAGCCGACAGTGATTGGTCATGCGGGCGCGCTCGTGTCGGGACAGCTCGCTGGCCGGCAGGTGCTCGCGCTTTCAGGACGCGTGCACATGTACGAAGGACATCCGCCGGCGCTCGCGGGGTTTCCAGTTCGCATTCTCCGTGCACTCGGCGCCGATACGATTTTTACATCGAACGCGGCCGGAGGAATCAGGCCTGACCTCGAGCCGGGGGATCTGATGATCATTAACGATCATCTCAATCTGACGTTCACGAATCCACTCACAGGGCCTGTGCAGGAAGGCGATACTCGATTTCCCGACATGAGCGAGCCGTACGACGCGGCACTTCGCTCGCTACTTCAATCTTGCGGCAAGAAAGTTGGCGTTGAATTGAAAGAGGGCGTATACGCGTGGCTGCCCGGTCCCTCATTCGAGACACGGGCAGAGGTAAGAATGCTCGCGACGCTGGGCGCGGACGCAGTCGGAATGTCTACGGTTCCTGAAGTGATCGTTGCGCGGGGGATGGGAATGCGTGTCGCCGCGATCAGCTGCATTACAAACGCGGCGTCAGGGACGAGCGATGCGCCGGTGCTGCACACTGACGTGCTCGATGTTACGAAGCGCGTCGCGAAAGGATTTCAGTCCGTCGTTCGCGCGTTCGTCGAGGCATTGCCGTCGGCGAAGTGATTGAGCGGTCCGCGTCCGCTGCCAATGCGAGGTGCGGTGAGTATCGCCTGGTGAACGTAGTCGATTGCGATCGCGACTGATTCGGGAAGCGATACATCCTTAGCGAGAAGCGCGGTTATCGCTGCCGATAGCGTGCATCCAGTACCGTGCGTGCTGCTCGTCGAGATCCGGGGACGAATGAACATTCGGAATTCACCATCAAAGAATACATCAACAATTGTTGATGGATTGTCGGTGACATGCCCTCCTTTTACGAGCGCTGCCTTCGCACCCATGTCGACAAGTTTCCGGGCGGCGCCCCTCATCGACTGCGTATCGGCAACTTGAATTCCCGTTAGCGCTGTCGCCTCATCCGAGTTCGGCGTCACCAGAGTCGCCAGCGGAATCAAGCGATCGCGAATTCCGCCAACCCCGTCTGCTTCCAAAAGACTGTCGCCGCTTGTTGCGATGATTACTGGATCCAGCACGTACGGGGCGAGGCGGTGCTGTGCGATCGAATCGGCAACGACTTCGACGAGCTCGACGGTTCCAACCATTCCCGACTTGATGGCTGCGGGGCGAAGGTCAGATGCGACGGCATCGATCTGAGCGCGTAGCAGGGAAGCAGACACCGGCTCCCACATTGCAACCCCGAGTGTGTTCTGCGCGGTGATGGCAGTTATTGCCGAGGTGCCGAACACCCCAAAGCGGAAGAACGTTTTCAGGTCCGCCTGAATTCCTGCGCCTCCGCCCGAGTCGGAGCCGGCGATGGTCAGCGCAGTGTGCATAAACGAAAGATGCGCCACCGTTGCCGGTGACGCATCTATTTACTCTTGGCGATAAGCTACTGCCGCGGAGCGGGTAGCGAGCGGATTCGCGCTCTGAACGAGTTGTAATTCGTTGTGTTTGTCGTCAGCCCGCGAAGGCTGCTCGCAGGAAGGCGGTTGATCTCAGCTTGAGTTTGCGCAATGCGATCTTCCTCACCCGGGTGCGTCGCAAAGAACGCAGAGACCGCGTCCGGACGACTTTTCCGCTCGGCAATCAGCTTCTCGAACATCGAGACTACTCCATGCGGATCGATTCCGGCGCGCACGGTGTTGAGTACCGCCTGCTGGTCTGCTTGAGCCTCGTCCGATCGGCTGAACTTCGCAAACAACGCTGTACCTGCGACGTTGATTCCCGCCTGCGCCACCTGGCTATTGCAGATGTTGGTGAGAACGCACGCGAGCGTCACTCCGATGTTCGCGCCCTGCGCTTTCTCCATCTGCTTCACCGTGTGGCGAAGTACAACGTGTCCAATCTCGTGGCCGAGGACGCCGGCGAGCTCGGACATGTTGTCTGTGCGCTCGATGAGTCCGCGATTCACGTAAATGAATCCGCCAGGAACGGCAAACGCGTTGACCTCGCGACTGTCGACGATGAAGAAACGCCAGTCGAGATCGGCGCGACTCGTCTTCGAGGCGATCTGATCGCCGAGAAGGTTGATGTATCGGTTCGCTTCAGGGTCGTTTACGAGAGGCAACTGCTGGTTGATTTGCGAAGCCTCTTCCTGCCCCATCTGGACTTCCTGCTGCGTCGATATCCCGCACGCGGTAACGCCGACAACCAGTGCGAAGGAAAAAAAGATTCGTTTCATGTGGTCTCTCGCGATAAATTCTGCCCTTCGAAAAGCAAGTCCCATTCCAAGCTCCCTCATTCAGGCTCACCGTGAGATTATTGACCCTCGCGCGCGACTTAAGGCGGCGAAAATCGAGGGAGCGACAGTCACTTTTCGTCGTGGAAGGTGTTCGGGCCGTAGAGGAGCTTCTACGCTCGCCGCTCGCCAAGCGCGGAATTCTCACGGCACCTCAGCTCGCTGACGCCCCACGTGGGCAGGCATTGCTCGAAAGCATCTCGAGCGCAGGCATCGAACACTCGAAGGTTACGGAGGCAGAGTTTCGAAGCGCGGCCGAAACTGAATCGCCGCAGGGCGTCCTTGCAATTGCCGAAATTCCCGCCCGAACGTTGGAGAGTCTCCCCCGAGGCGATCGCCTGCGGGTGCTGGTGCTCGACGCACTGCAGGATCCCGGAAATGTCGGAACAATTTTGCGAACGGCTGCAGCACTGGGTGTTGATGCAACCGTAGCCTTACCGGGCACCGTCGACATCTGGAACGCAAAAGTGGTTCGCTCGGCGATGGGCGCACATTTTCATCACGCGGCATTTCATTCATCGACCGACGACCTTTTGTCGTTTCTGGAAAAGGAATCCGTCGAGTTGTGGGGAACTGAGGCAAACGGTAATCCGGTCGAAAACACCAAGCCGCCCGGCCGACTCGCACTCGCAGTAGGAAACGAAGGCGCAGGCTTGTCGTCTTCAGTGCGCGAGCATGCCGCGCAAATGATTTCTCTGCCGATCGCGGCCGGCGTTGAATCACTGAACGTCGCGGTTGCGACTGGAATCCTTCTCTACGAGCTCAGGAAATGATGCAGAGTCTGTGGGCCGTTTACAGCTTCATCTTCGGGTTGTGCATCGGCTCGTTTTTGAATGTCTGCGTGTCGCGCTGGCCGGCGGGGCTTTCGGTGGTGCGGCCGCGATCACGCTGTCCCAAATGCGAACGACAAATCGGCGCTCTCGAAAACATTCCGCTCGTCAGCTGGATCGCACTTCGAGGCAAATGTCGCGGGTGTGGCAATCCAATCTCCATTCAGTATCCGATGGTCGAGCTCGCGGTTGGTCTCATTTTCCTCGCGAGCTATCTGAACTTTGGCCTGTCGTTCACCGCGCTTCGCGTTGCAGTGTTTGCGACGATTTTGCTTGGCATCGCGCTTACCGACGCCATGCATTATCTGATTCCTGACGGGTTCACAGTCTTCGGGTTGATATGGGTGATTGTCACTGCGCTCGCGAACGCATTTGTCGGCGCAGACTCACCATTTGACGGCGCGATCGGCGCACTGCTCGGCGCGTGCACGGGCGCGGGTGCGATTGCGATTGCAGGATGGCTCGGTGAAGTCGCGCTGAAGAAGGAAGCAATGGGATTCGGCGACGTGACGCTGATGGCGGTCGTGGGCGGCGCCGTCGGTCCGATGCGGTCGATTCTGACAATTTTCATCGGAGCGCTAATCGCGACCGTCGTCTTTCTCGGAATCGTTTATCCATACGGCTGGATCAAGGCGCGACGAACCAAGACCGAGTTCGATCCGCCACAAATTCCGTTCGGCGTTTTTCTTGCTCCCGCAGCAATGGTCGCGCTCCTCTGGGGCGGACCGATGATCTCGGAGTATTCAACAACAATGGGACTTTAATGACGCGCATATTGGTCGTCCTGGCGATTGCTTCGCTTCTCGGATGCACCGACAAAAAGGCTGCGACAGGATCCGGATCTTATGCGCGCCAGGTCCAGGACGCGGTTCCAAAGATCGAAGCGGCGGTTGGGCTCAAGTTCAAAACGCCACCCCGCGTCGAAGTCAGATCGAAAGAACAGGTTCGCGCGTTTGTTACGCAGCAGTTTCGCGATCCGCAGTCGTTGCGGGAGTTCAACGGAATCGAGGCCGCATACAAGCGACTCGGCATGGTGCCGGATTCTCTCGATCTGAAGAAATTTCTTGTCGATCTCTTAGCCGAGCAAATTGTCGGTTACTACGATCCGAAGACGAAGGTGCTGTACATCGTCACGGGCTCACCGGCCGAAGCTGCATCGGTCACCATCACGCATGAGCTCGTGCACGCCCTGCAGGATCAATACATCAGCCTCGATTCTACGCAGAAGATCGAAGCGCAGAACGATCGTCAATCCGCCGCGCAGGCGGTGTTCGAAGGTCAGGCTGTATACGAGCAGATTGCCGCAATGTTCGGGTCAACGAATGTCGCCGTGAATCTGCCGGGAGGGTGGGACCGCGTGCGCGAAATGATTCGCGAGAACCAGAGCTCGATGCCTGTGTTTGCAACTGCTCCGATTGTGATTCAGGAAACTCTGATCTTTCCGTATTTGAGCGGTGCTGAGTTTGTTCGAAATTTCAAGGAGAGAAATCCCGGCAAGTCGCTGTACTCGAACATGCCGGTTTCCACCGAGCAGATTCTTCATCCGTCGGCGTATTTCGCGCGTCGCGACATGCCAACGGACATCACACTGCCTCCGCTCAACGGCGTTACCACGACTTATCAGAACACGCTCGGTGAATTCGAGACACGACTATTTCTGTTTCAGCACACCCAGGATCAGAATGAAGCGGTGCGTGCCGCAACCGGATGGGACGGCGACCGATATGCGCTGTTCAATACAGCCGGCGGTGCAGGAATCGCGTGGGTTACCGTGTGGGATTCACCTGTTGAATCGTCGGAATTTTTCGACGTGATGAATACCGTCGTGGAAAAGCGTTATGGGATGAAATCTTCTGCCGCGGCAGGAGCGACGACCCGCACCTACTCGGGAAGCAGATCAGTGCAGCTGACGAGCGCTGAAGTGGATGGGCGTCCGGTAATCCTTTATGTGGACGTTCCGGCGGGCGCCAGCACGAACGTTCTCGATCTCACCAAGGTGAAGCTCGCCGAGGCACAGGCTAAAGCCCAATAAGGCGGGAAAGAAAGAAGGTTCCGACTCCGATCACGCCGCCGAGTACATAACCGGTGATGATGATCATGCGAAGCTCGTTGTTGATCACCGATCGAAGAATTTCTTCGACGCGATCGACGCTGAACGCCATCACTTTCCTCTCGACCATCGACTGAACGTCCATTCGCTGCACGAGAACGGGAAGCTGAGCTTCAACCCAGTCCCAGATGTGGGGTGCGGTCGAGCGAGCAAGCTTCCGTCCGGCTTCGGGGTCCTGACTCGCGGCTG
>Ga0310810_10010172_pt1 | contig 10936 bp, 11 predicted proteins | sample NCmetagenome_FD_207641 | JGI IMG/M metagenome (GOLD analysis project Ga0310810, IMG submission 207641) | Soil microbial communities from experimental microcosm in Duke University, North Carolina, United States - NC | ecosystem: Engineered > Artificial ecosystem > Soil microcosm > Unclassified ... | reverse complement strand
CATGTCACGGGTGAGCCTCAGCTTCCTGGTCGATTCGATGGACAAGCGCCGCGGCGGCTGTGCCCCGAACATCGCCTACACGCTGGCGCTGCTCGGCGAGCAGCCACGGCTCATGGCAACCGCTGGGCAGGACTTCTCCGACTATCGGCGCTGGCTCGAATCGGCGCACGTCGACACGTCGCTCGTGCGCGAAGTCGACGGCAAGTTCACCGCCTCGTTCTTCTGCAGCACCGACGTCGAGAGCAACCAGATTGCATCTTTCTATACCGGCGCAATGGCGAATGCCGGCGAGCTGTCGTTCCGCGATGTGCCCGACTGCGGCCTGGCGATTATTTCCCCCAACGACCCAGGAGCCATGCTTCAGTACGCCGACGAGTGCCGCACACTCGGGATTCCGTTCATCTGGGATCCCGGCCAGCAGTGCGCGCGCATGTCAGGCGACGAGCTGAGGGATGGGATGGCGGCCGCCACGATCGTCATCTGCAACGACTATGAGTTCGAATTGATGCGCCAGAAAACCGGCCTCGACGAAGCCGCGATTCTCGCGCGTAGCGGGGCGCTCGTGGTCACCCGCGGCGAGAACGGCTGCTCCATCATTGAGCGGCATCAGACCGCCGATGTGCCCGCCGTTCCGCCACACCGGATCATCGATCCGACGGGTGTCGGCGATGCCTTCCGCGGAGGATTCCTCAAAGGTATGGCGCGGGGCGCCAGTTACCGCGTGTGCGGCCAGATCGGCAGCGTGGCGGCGACCTACGCGCTCGAGCATCTTGGCGGCCAGAGCCACGCCTACACCTGGGCGGAATTCCTCGAGCGGTACGAACGTCATTTCGGCAACGCCGCAGGGCTCTGATCACTCCGAGGGGCTGCGCCCCTCGGACTCCCCCACACGCTCTCTCGCGAGCCGCTTCGCCGGCTCGCTCCGTTCGCGTGGCTCGCTTCGCTGCGCTCGCTCGCGTCTTCTTCCGCGGAGCGTTGCCTCGCCGTAGCACCGGTCGATCTGACGCCGTTCGCGTGGCTCGCTTCGCTGCGCTTGCTCGCGCTCGCGTTAGAACGGACCTAGCAGAACTTTGTCGAACCCAGCAGAACCTTGTCGAACCGATTTGGATCGTGGCGTTCTTGTCACGACCAGGTAGAGTTGTGACGTTTCCCGGGTGAAACTTACGTAGCGTCGTCAGTCGCCCTACTCTCGCTTTGCTATTTTTCGAGTAATTCGTTATCGTCAGGCGCGGAACGCGCCTTGCACATGCGCCGGCGGTGAGGAGGAGCTTTTGAAACGCCTCGCCTTGATTTCATCCTCGTCGCTCCTGGCGCTTGCACTGGCCCTCCCTGTCGGCGCTCAAAGTCCCGAGCAGAGTCCTGCGCCAACGCCCGCCCCGAGTCAACCATCACAGGGCAGTATTTTTCGGAGTGGCGCCAGTCTCGTCGCGCTCAACGTCACCGTGACTGATGGCAAGCGCCTCATCCCCGGTCTGCTTCAGGACGATTTTTCGGTGTACGAGGACGGCGTCCTCCAGCACGTGCAGTTCTTCGAGGCGCATGAAGTGCCGATCGATTTGATCCTCCTTATCGATACCAGCGCGAGCATGGCCGACAAGATGGAAGTCGTTCACGAGGCGGCGATTGGCTTCCTCAAAACGCTTCGCGACCGGGACCGGGGGGCGGTCGTGACCTTCGGCGACAACGTCAATATCGTCCAGGCGCTGTCGAGTGATAAGGCGGTGCTCGAGCAAGCCGTTCGGAAGGCACAGCCGCATGGGTCGACGGCGCTCAACAACGCCCTGTATGTGGCGATGAAGCAGTTCGCGCGGACCGCGCAGCAGGACGGGGAAATCCGCCGTCAGGCGATTGCCGTCCTCTCAGATGGGGAAGACACCTCCAGCGTGATCAGCTTCGACGATGTGCTGGCGATGGCGAGAAAGAGCGGGATCAATATCTATACGATTTGCCTGCAGAACCGCTATTCGACGGCCCGAGCGGAATCGACTCGCAAGTACTTCTCGGAGTCGGATTTTGCGATGAAGACGCTCGCGCAGGAGACCGGAGCGCTCTCGTATTTTCCGCAGGCGGTGCAGGAGTTGAAGGGTATCTACGCGAGCATTTCTGACGAGTTGTCCAATCAGTACTCGCTCGGGTACTCGCCGACGAACTGGCGTCCGGATGGACGTTTCCGTCGAATCGTCGTGAAAGTCAACGCGCACCCGGAGTTCCGCTCTCGCGCGCGGCAGGGTTATACAGCGGAAATGCCGCATACGACGCAGTCCCTGCAAGCGCCCCAGCGATAGCGTCTCAAACTACAATCAACGTGTGCACCGGATTCTTCCCGCTGTGCTCACGATTGCCGCGGTCGCTTGGTGTGTCACGCTGGTGAGTGCCCCCTACGCGCTTACCGGCGACAATCCCCGACTGGTCTCTGCTGCCGCGACCGTGTATAACGCGGCCGGACTCATCTGCCACCAGCGTGCCACCCGGTCCTTTCATCTTGCGGGCGTCCAGCTTCCTGTGTGCGGCCGCTGCTCGGGGCTCTATTTCTCAGGAGCTCTCGGGGCGCTCCTGGCGTGGGCCGCATCGAAACAGCCACGCTCGGTTTCGTGGACGCGCCGATTGCTCCTGTGGGCCGCAGTTCCTACAGCGTTGAGCCTCGTTCTCGAACTCTCCGGCCTCGCGCATCTCTCAAATCTCGGTCGCGCACTGTGCGCGCTGCCGCTCGGGGCCGCGGCTGGTTGGATCTTTGTTCAATCACTGCGAAGCGAGATGTCACTCGCACGCAACCCGGCCGTTGGGCGACTGTGAGAGTGTGCGATATCATGCCAGGGAGGATATGACGACGAAATCGACGACAGCAGAACGCCCCCGCGCTGGCGCCGAGCCAGGCATGCTCGTGCTGCTCTGTCTGGCCGCATGGATCGTTCCCGGTGCCGGCCACTTGTGGATGGGCCGCCGGCAGAAGGGAATTGTGTTTCTGCTGGCTCTGCCAGCGATGTTTCTGATCGGCCTTCTGCTGAAAGGCCGCGTGTTCCCGTTTGAGTTGTCCGATCCGCTTGTGGCCCTGGCGGCCGTGGCGAATCTGCTCGCCGGGGCTCCGTGGATGATCGCGCGGATGATGGATGCGGGCGCCGGAACGGTCACCGCCGCCAGTTACGAATACGGCAACTGTTTCCTGATCGTCGCCGGTCTCTTGAACTTTCTCGTGATCCTCGACGCCTACGACATCGCCCTGGGCCGCAAATGACGAGTCATTTCCTCCTCCTCCTCGTATTCGCCTTCTTCGTCTCGCTCGTCTTCAGCGTGCTGCTGCGCGATGAACCACGAGAGCAACTCCGCACGGGCGCGATGATGTTTGGAGGGTTCATCGCCACGGCGATCGTGCTCGGCTGGTTGATGTATCCGTTCCCGCTGTGACGCGGCCGCCCATCCACCTGCGCTCCCAGTGGCTTCTGTGGGGACCGGTCGTGCTCATGCTGGTCGTCATCTTTGGCGCGTCATCCATTCCGAATCTGAAGACTCTCCCGGGCAACATTTCCGACAAATCAGGTCACTCGATCGGCTACGCGATGCTTGGAGGAGCCATCCTCCGCGCCCTGGCGGGTGGCCGGCTTCGAGGCGTGACCTGGTCGCGTTGTCTGGCGGCAATCGCGCTCGCCACGCTCTACGGTGTGACCGACGAATTCCATCAGCTCTTCGTACCAGGAAGAAGCGCCGATCGCTACGACGTGCTCGCCGATTGCATCGGCGCAACCATGGGTACGGCTCTCGGCTGGCTCGCGAGTGCCGCGCAACGCTGGGGTATACTCGGGTCTTCGTCATGACGCTGGATACGCTCGAGAACATCCTGGTCGAACGCGACGGCACCATCGCCATCATCAGCATCAATCGCCCCAAGGTCCTCAACGCCCTCAGCACTCAGACGATCGACGAACTCCGCCGCGCGTTACTCGCCGTGAAATATGACGACGGGGTTCGGGTGGTGATTCTCACGGGCGCTGGGGACAAATCATTCGTCGCCGGCGCCGATATCAACGAGCTGGCCGCGCAAACGCCGACCGGCGGCCGCGAGCTCTCGATCCGCGGCCAACACGTGTTCGATTTGATCGAAAACCTTGGCAAGCCGGTGATCGCCGCGATCAATGGTTACGCGCTTGGCGGAGGCTGCGAGCTTGCGCTCGCCTGCACGATTCGCATTGCTGTCGACACGGCGCGCCTCGGACAGCCTGAAATCAATCTCGGCATCATCCCCGGTTACGGCGGCACCCAACGTCTCGCCCGGCTGATTGGCCGCGGACCAGCGCTGGAAATGCTGCTGACAGGCGACCAGATTTCTGCCGCCGACGCCCATCGACTCGGCCTCGTGAATCGCGTCGTGACCGGAGCGAACCTGATGGGGGAGGCACGAAAGCTGGCGCACGCGCTTGCGTCGAAGGCGCCGATCGCCGTCCGCTACATCCTCGATGCCGTCAACCGGGGACTGCAGATGCCGCTGCCCGACGCCCAGCTGTTCGAGGCCACGCTGTTTGGGCTGGTCGCCGCGACCGATGATATGCGCGAGGGGACGAAGGCCTTCCTGGAAAAACGCAAGCCGGAGTTCAGGGGGAAGTAGCCGGTGCGACACCAGGATTCCACCACCTCTCCGGCGAGGCTGACCGGAGCCGCCGGCTACCGGTTTGCGGTGATTGTCTCCCGATTCAACGAGAAGATCACCCGCGCGCTCAGTGACGGCGCGCACGCCGCGCTGTCCGAAGCGGGTGCCGCATCGGCCGATGTTGAGGACTACAGCGTGCCTGGTGCCTTCGAGCTGCCACAGGCCGCGCGCATGGCCGCCGAGACAGGTCGCTTCGACGCGGTCATCTGCCTCGGGTGCGTCATCCGCGGAGAGACTCCGCACTTCGAATACATTTCGTCGGCGGTCGCGCATGGAATCATGGAGGCCGCTCTGGAGACCGGTATTCCGATCGTCTTCGGCGTGTTGACCACCGATAGCGAGGGCCAGGCGAACGAGCGCGCGGGGTCTGGCCGGGACAACAAAGGGTGGGAGGCGGCGGCCGCCGGGATCGAGATGGCCGCGCTCTTTCGCCAGCTCGGGCGGGCGATGCCGCGTGCCCTCGGCTTCGATCGCAGCGAATCATGACCGGCGGCGATCCAGGTGGACGCCGCCGCGCCAGAGAAGCGGCGCTGCAGATGCTGTATCAATCGGAAGTGGGTCGCGCGAGCGCCTTCGAAGCGATTGCGACCTACTGGCCGGCTCACGATGCCGATCGCGAGCTGACCGACGCGCTGCGGGAATTCGCGAATAACCTGGTTCGAGGGACGCTCGATCGGATCAAAGAGATCGACGCCATCCTGGCGTCGCACGCGCAGAACTGGCGGGTCGAACGGATGGCGGTGATCGATCGCCTCGTCCTGCGGCTGGCGATCTATGAGCTGCTCGCCGATCCCGACACGCCCTCACGCGTCGTCATCAACGAAGCGCTCGAGCTTGCGCGCGCGTACAGCGGGGAAGAGGCGGTGCGGTTCGTGAACGGAGTGCTTGACGCGGCGCGGAAGGATTTGCGGCCCGAGGGTTGATTGCTGATTGTTGATTTCTGATTGATAGATGACAGAACACGAGCGCGAATCTGATCTTCTCCGCCAACGCCGCGCCAACTTCGACGAGTTGGCGCGACTAGGTGTTGATCCGTACCCGCGACGGTTCGACCGGACCGATACCGTCGCTGACCTGGTGGCGGCGCACGGCGAAAAGACCAAGGAAGCGCTTGAAGCCGAAGCGATCCAGACCCGGACGGCGGGGCGTATCCTCGCGATCCGAAGCTTCGGCAAGGCCAATTTTCTCGTGCTGTCGGACGGCCGCGCAAAGATTCAGGCCTACGTCCGCCACGATTCGCTTCCCGACAAGGACTTCGCCGTCTTCAAGCTGCTCGATTTTGGCGACTACGTTGGCGTGGAAGGAAAGCTCTTCCGCACGAAGACCAACGAGCTGACCATTCATGCCTCGTCGCTCCAGTTTCTCGCGAAGTGTTTCGAGCCCTTACCGGAAAAGTGGCACGGCCTCCAGGACGTCGAGATCCGGTATCGACAGCGCTACCTCGACCTGATCGTGAATCCTGACTCCCGCCGCGTGTTTCAGGTTCGCAGCAAGGTGCTGGCGTCGATTCGCGAGTTTCTGAACGCTCGCGGCTATCTCGAGGTCGAGACGCCGATGATGCAGCCGATTGCCGGGGGCGCCCTCGCGCGGCCGTTCAAGACCCATCACAACGCGCTCGATATCGCGCTGTTCCTGCGGGTCGCTCCGGAGCTTTACCTGAAGCGGCTGGTCGTCGGCGGAATCGAACGCGTGTACGAGATCAACCGTAATTTCCGCAACGAGGGGATCTCGACCCAGCACAACCCCGAGTTCACGATGCTCGAGTTCTACCAGGCCTACAGCGACTACAACGAGCTGATGGTGATGACCGAAGAGCTGCTGTCGGCCTGCGCCCGCGAATCGGTCGGGACGGATCGCGTCACCTTTGGGGAGCATCAGATTTCACTGGCGCCCCCGTACCGCCGCGTGTCATTGCGCGAAGGCGCTCGGGTGAAAGCGAGTGAGCGGCTGGGGACGACGGTCAGCGACGACGACCTGCGAAGGGCGGATACGGCCGCCGCGCTGGCGCGGCAGCTGCACCTGGAGCTGCAGCCGTCGTGGGGGGCAGGGAAGATCGCGACGGAGATCTTCGAGCGGCTGAACGAGTCCGATTTGATTCAGCCGACATTCGTGTACGATTTCCCGACCGAGGTATCACCGCTCTCCAAGCAGAAGCCGGATGATCCGGACACGGTCGAGCGGTTCGAACTGTATATCGGCGGGTTCGAGGTGGCGAACGCGTTCAGCGAGCTCAACGATCCGGCCGAGCAACGGCGCCGGTTCGAGGCCCAGCTGGCGGATCGCGCCGCTGGCGACGCCGAAGCGCATGCCATGGACGAAGACTACATTCGAGCATTGGAGTACGGTCTCCCACCCACGGCTGGCGAGGGGGTCGGCATCGATCGGTTGGTGATGCTGCTCACCAACAGCCCGTCAATCCGTGACGTCATCCTCTTCCCGTTGATGAGACCGAGATAGTTGGACCTCCCGTTTGAACTCTTCGTCGCGCTGCGATACCTGCTGGCAAAGCGCAAGCAGGCGTTCATCTCGGTCATCTCGATGATTTCGGCGGTCGGTGTCATGGTAGGCGTCATGGCGGTCTTGATCGCCCTGGCGCTGATGACCGGGTTGCAGGCCGAACTGCGCGATCGGCTGGTCGGATCCGCCGCTCACGTTTACGTCCTGAAGGCTGGCGGCCTGAAGGATCCGCAGGCGGAAGTGCAGCGGCTCTTGACCGTGCCTCACGTCGTCGGCGCAGCCCCGATCGTCCAGGGCAAGGCGATCGTGGCGAGCGGAGCGGACGGCGAAGCGTTCATCGAGGTGAAAGGCGTCATCCCCGACCAGGAACGGACGGTGACGCAGATCGGGCGTGCCATGGTGTCGGGCAGCCTCGAGGCATTGAACACGGCGGAAGGAGAAACGCCGGCGATTCTGCTCGGTAAGGATCTCGCGGCGCAGCTGCACGTGTCTGTGGGCGACAAGGTCAGGGTGTTCACGACGCAGAATGCGACGCTGACACCGTTCGGCCCGGTACCGGTTCAGCGCCCGTTCAAAGTCGCGGGTACCTTCAGCCTTGGCCTGCTCGAGTATGACTCCGCTTATGCGTTCGTCCGTCTCGACGTCGCCGAGCGCAATCTCGGAAAGGAACACCCGGACTTCATCGAGTTGCGGATCGACGACATGTTCGCCGCGCAGCGCGTCGCCGACTCGATTCCGGAGCGTCTTGGCGCCGATTACATGGCGCAGGACTGGGCCGACTTGAATAAATCGCTCTTCTCCGCGTTGTGGTTGGAGAAGATGGCGATCTCGATCACGATCGGGTTGATTGTGATGGTTGCGGCGCTCAACATCGCCGCCTCGCTCGTGCTGCTGGTGATGGAAAAGAATCGCGACATCGCGATCCTGAAGACCATGGGAAGCTCCGCCACCAGCATCCGGCGCATCTTCATCCTGCAAGGGCTCGTGATTGGCGTGCTCGGCACGGGCGCCGGTGCCCTGGGCGGGTCGGCGATCATCTACGTGCTCGATCGCTACAAGCTGATTCACGTGCCGATCGACGTCTACCAGATTTCATATGTCCCGTTCATTCTCCAACCACTCGACTTCGCCATCGTGGTGCTGGCGGCGCTCAGCATCTGCCTGGTGGCGACGATCTACCCGTCGCGTCAGGCCTCGAAGCTCGATCCGGCGCAGGCGCTGAGGTACCAATGATGAAGGTGTCAGTTTCCAGTTGCCAGTTTCCAGTTTCCAGTGCGATGTCAGTCACTGGAACTCGGGGCTGCCAGGAACCAACTGGGAACTGGTAACTGGGAACTGGGAACTTGTCTTTCATCGAAGTCTCAGGCCTGACCAAAAGCTACCCGGTCGGCGGCAACCGGCTGACGGTGCTGAAGCAGCTGGACGTGTCGCTCGAGCGGGGGGAGATGGTGGCGATTGTCGGGGCGTCGGGCGTTGGCAAGAGCACGCTGCTGCACGTCCTCGGCGGCCTGGACGCGGCGGATGAAGGTACGGTGCGCATCGACACCACCGTGCTGACTCAGCTCTCGGATCCGGAACTCGTGGCGTTCAGAAACCGGCACGTCGGTTTCGTGTTCCAGTTCCATCATCTGCTTCCGGAGTTCAGCGCGCTCGAGAATGCCGAGATGCCGATGCGCATTGCCCGGCGATCGGCGTCCGATCGTCACGAGCGTGCGTTTGGGCTGCTGCGCCGGGTTGGCCTCGAGGCCCGGCTCGATCACCGTCCGGGGATGCTGTCGGGAGGTGAGCAGCAACGGGTCGCGATTGCCCGTGCGCTGGTCATGGAGCCGACCCTGCTCCTCGCGGACGAGCCGACCGGCGATCTCGATGAGCACACCGCCGACTCGCTCCACGAGCTGCTGCGCGAGATGCACCGCGAGCGGGGCCTCACCTCCATCATTGCCACCCATAACCTACGGCTGGCCGCCGCGTGCGACCGAGTGCTGCGGCTCGAAGAGGGAAGACTGAGGCCGGTTTCCTAGGTTCTACTGGGTGTTGCGGAACCCCGTAGAACCTAATTGGCGACAGCGAAAGGTGCAGACGCGATGACCGTGTCCCATTGCAGAACCAGCTTCCCTCCGCTGGGCGTCACGTCAGCGAAATTCCAGGTCAACTCGTCGACTGCCAGCGGGAACTTGTCGATCTTCATCGCCACTCTCGCGACGTCCTTGTCCGGCGTGTAGCCGAACGATCCCCAGAGCGCCTCCTTGTTGTTCGGGTCGTATTTCTGCTGGGCGGCCCAGTTCGAGACGATCAGGGTCCAGTCGGTTGGCGACTTGGTGTCGATGAACAGGCTGTATTCGCCCGGCGCGACGGTCTTGCCGCCGATTTGAAGCGGGACTTCGGTTTTCAGACGGGTCGACACGTTCGCCCCGGCGCGCCAGACCTTGGCGCCATTCACGAGAAGCAATTGCGCGTAGTTCGGCCCGGTTCCCCAGACGTCCCGTCCGCGCTTGATCGGGCGTCCGTAGGTGATTTCAATCCACTTGCCGTCTTTCCCCAGCTGGGTCGCCGACGAGCCGGCAGGACTCGCGGGTCGGCCGCCGCCCTGCGCGGCCGCAATCGTGGCTGCCGCCAGAAGCGTCATACCGATCACGAGCATTCGTTTCGTCATTGCTGTTTATCCTCCGATTCGGTGATTGTAGTTGGGACGCTGAAGTTGTCCGCCCCATCGCCCGATGAAGTAGGCATACCCCCAGCAGAGCGCGGCGCAGTGATTCGGTCGTGGGCACTAGCCCTAAATGCCCACTACAAGGTCACTTAGGACGAAATTCCAGTGGTCGAAACGGGTGCATTGCCGTATAATGCGAACAGGTAGTCGTCCACATAGGTAACCGGATGTTCGAACGTTACACCGAACGAGCGCGGCGCGTGCTCTTCTTCGCCCGCTACGAGGCGAGCCAGCTCGGAAGCATTTCGATTGAGACCGAGCACTTACTCCTGGGATTGATCCGCGAGGGCAAAGGGCTGACGAGCCGGATTTTTGCCCGCTCTCATCTCTCCCTCGAAAGCATCCGCAAGGAAATCGAAGGCCGCACGGTATTCCGCGAAAAGGTGTCGACCTCGGTCGAGATTCCTTTCAGCGCGGAGACCAAGCGCGTCCTCCAGTTCGCTGCGGAAGAGGCCGACCGGCTACTGCACAACTATATCGGGACCGAGCATCTGCTGCTCGGTATCCTTCGCGAAGAGCGCTCGGTGGCGGCGACGATCCTGATGGAAAAAGGGATGCGCCTCAACACCGTGCGCGAGGACATCGTGGCGCTGCTCAACGAGAAGACCACGATCAATCGCGTGAAGGAGACGCCGCTCCTTGCCGAGTTCAGCCGCGACCTGACCGAAGCGGCGATGAAGAACCAGCTCGACCCACTCGTCGGCCGTCACATCGAGATCGAGCGTGTCCAGCAGGTGCTGTGCCGCCGCACGAAGAACAACGCGGTGCTCATCGGCGAGCCGGGCGTGGGCAAGACGGCCATTGTCGAAGGCCTCTCGCAGAAGATTGTCTACGGCGACGTGCCGCATTTCCTCGCCGACAAGCGGCTGCTCGCCCTCGACATCTCGCTCATCGTCGCTGGCACCAAGTATCGCGGTCAGTTCGAGGAACGGCTGAAAGCGATTATGAAGGAGCTCACCGAGAACCCGAACATCATCGTGTTCATCGATGAGCTGCACACCTTGGTGGGCGCGGGCTCCGCCGAAGGGTCGCTCGATGCGGCGAACATCCTGAAGCCGGCGCTGTCGCGCGGCGAAATCCGCTGCATTGGTGCGACGACGCCATCCGAGTATCGCAAGTACATCGAGAAG
>Ga0310810_10010171_pt1 | contig 10936 bp, 12 predicted proteins | sample NCmetagenome_FD_207641 | JGI IMG/M metagenome (GOLD analysis project Ga0310810, IMG submission 207641) | Soil microbial communities from experimental microcosm in Duke University, North Carolina, United States - NC | ecosystem: Engineered > Artificial ecosystem > Soil microcosm > Unclassified ... | reverse complement strand
CAGAAACAGCACGCCGGGCAATTCCACGATCGATTTCTTGCCCGCTCTTTTTCACGAAGGGGGCAATCCCGGTTTCGCGCCCAAACAGCAACCTGCGATGGCAACCTTGAGTTCGAATCACCATTTCAGGGGCATGACCGGACAGTCATGGAACCTGCGCATTGCGCCATACCCTGCGAAATATCCGTCGCGTAGATTCTCCATCGTTCAAAACAAATCACTCGTAAACAGATATTCCTATGTCAAAAACAAATTCATGCGTCCGGCCCGTAAGGTCGGACAAACCACCGTAGCGAGGATCCCCAGGTTGCTTTTCGGCAACCAAAGCTCCACAGCTCCTCTTGCCCGTTATTACGGGCCGCTGGTTGTGGGTTACCTGATCGCATCCCGAAAAAAGGTTCGATTGAACCAGGCCCAATCAGGGCAAAAATAATTTGCGCGCCGCCACCTGCATTCGTCAGCGCTGGCGGCCGCTTCGTTTGCGCTTAGCGGCCCTGCATCCGAAAGATCGAGGGCAACAACCGCGAATAACGCGCGATCGCCGGACGCACCTCCGCCACCCGGCGATTCCAAACCAGCGAAAGATTGCGGGACAAAGCGGTCAGAAATGGCAACGGCACGGCGCGCACGGCTTTGCCCTCGAATGACGGTTCAGCCAGGCGCGGCATGATCGCGGCCACCTCCAGGTTTGAGACCGCCTGGGCCAGCTGCGGATAGGAGCTGAACCGCAGCCGCACGTTCAATTTTGCCCCGACGCGTTGCGCCTCCTGTTCGATCGCCTCGCGGATCCCGGCGCTCCCCTCGAGCATCGCCAGCGGCAATTGGCCCAGGATTTCGGAGGTGATTTTCAGCCGTTCATTGGCGGGCAACAGCTTTGCCGGCGCGAACAGCCGAAACTCCAGCTTTCCCAGCGGCGCGGCGATCAGCGATCGGTGAGGTTCGAACCGGCTCACAACGCCGAAATCGAGAGCGCCATCGACCAACTGCTCCAGGATTTCATCGGTCTTGAGGTTTTGAAAGGTGACGGCCAGGCGCGGATGGGCGACGGACAAGCCCGAAAGGCCCGGCAACAGCAACCATTGAATCAGACTCTCGCCGGCGCCGATGGTCAATTCGAGCGGTTGGCCGGCACAAGTCCGGCGGAACTCTTCCAGGGCTGATAGCGTGTGCCCGATGATCTCGTAAAGCCGCTGGCCGGCGTCGGTGAGTTCGGCCTGGCCATGGCCGCGTTTGAGCAGTTCCACGCCGAAGTATTTTTCCAATTCCTTGAGCTGCCGGCTGTATTGGCTTTGGCGGTTCGAATCATCGCCCGCGGCGGCCGTGATGCCTCCGGCGGCGGCGATTTCCCGGAAAGTTTTCAGGCGTTCCAGCGACAGGCCCGAGTTGGCGAAGAGGTTCTCGAACATGATTCGCCAGTCATCCTGCTTGCGTTCTTCAGCATAAACAAGCCGCCAATGCCGCGGCTAGGATGCGAAGACAACAAACAAACGTAATGATCAAAAATCCAACCCTGCACCACTCCATGATATCGACTGCCACCATGTGCAACGTCCCGGGACGGAGTAAAGGAGTGATGGAGTGATGGAGCGGGAGACCGGCAGGAATCGCTGACTTTGTCCGTGGCTAGCGGACGGTTCAAGACCGCCAAAGAGGTGGGTCAACGCGGGCGGAGGCGCAAGCCTCCGTCCGCACCATTTTCTCAAATGCAGAATCATATTAGGCAGAGTGATTCCGCCGCCTAAACTCCAGCCCGCTTTTGTTCAACCATGAACCTCTCTCGCATGCAGGCCATCACAAGTGTCCGGGAAATCCTGAATCCATTGACAAGACGGTAGCAATTTGCTACCTTTTTGAGGCATGAGTCAGCCAGTGAAAGTTTCGGATGCCTTGCTGCTGGATGCGCGGCTTACGGCGGAAGTCGCTGAACGTTCCCTCGCGGGGCAAATTGAGTTCTGGGCCCGGCTTGGGCGAGCCATCGAGCCGTTGCTGCGCGGAGACCAGGCGCTGGCCCTGCGACGGGCTGGCGATGCCCGTCCGCTTTCGGACACGCTGCAATCAGTGGATTCGCCGAAAGGGCGAAAGCGGGTCGCGGACCACCTCAAAACGCTGCCCTTCCCCCATTACGAGCCGGCCGATTTGCCCGGGCTTCTGGTCAGAATCGATTCGAAGGGCAAACGCACCGTGGGCCGCTTTGTTAACCGCGAGTTCCAAGCCGTCTCGAAGCGGTGAAGGCTGGACGCCGTGAAAACGCGAACTCCTGGCGCGAGCACCTGGATCGCCGGCCCATAATCGTGGCGCTCGCCGGGCCGAACGGCGCGGGAAAGAGCACCTTTTTCGAATCCCACCTTAAGCCCAGCGGGCTCCGATTCCTTAACGCGGATGTGTTTGCCAGGGAACTGGAGGTGGATGCCTACGAAGCGGCTCGTATCGTTACGGCATTGCGGCTGGAACTGGTCAGACAAGGCGAAAGCTTCGTGTTCGAAACGGTGTTTTCGGATCCTGTGGGAGACAAGCTTGGCTTTCTGAAGCACGCCGCCCAATCGGGTTATTCAGTCGTGCTCTGCTTCATTGGCATAGCGGACGCCGCGGTGTCCGAACAGCGCGTGGCCATGCGCGTCTCCCAAGGGGGACACGACGTGCCCACGGAGAAATTGGCGGCGCGTTTCCCTCGAACGCTCAAGAATCTCGCTGCAGCTGTTCGTGAACTGCCTTGCGTGTTAGTGTTCGACAACGACGATCTGCGAAAGCCATTTCGGCAGGTTGCGGTATTTGTGAACGGGGCCGCATCGCTGTCGACGGGGGCAGTTCCAGCCTGGCTCCGCCCCTTGCTCTAAGCAAACGGTTGCGTCGCTGTGAGGAACCATTCGCTTTCCAAAATGAGCGCACTGGCAAGGGAAACGGAACCTGCCATGGCTTCCAGCCGTCGCATCCAAAAGGTGGGTTTCCTTCATCGTTCCAATCGATGACTGGGTTGGCAAAATCGATTGTTCACCGGGGCGCGTGCGACGCTACTATGGCGGGATGACTGTACGCGCAAAGGTCGTGGTCGAGCTTGGCGTCATCGCCGTGCTCACCGCGTGTTTCCTTTTACTCTTTCCGAGGAGGAATCCGGCACTGGATGTCGCGTTGGCGGGCTTTGCGCTGTTGTGCCTGGCGATCTCGGCGAGGTACACCCGGAAGGTCGTTTGGGCCGCATCGCCGTCGCCGGTTGCGGAGCCCCGGTTCAAACGTTGCCTAATCACCATCCTTTGGATCACGGTACCGGCAGCGCTGTTGTTCCTGGCAATTGGAGGGATCGTCGCTTACCAGCATGGCGGTTGGCCGGCAGTGGCGAGGCGGGTTTTCAATTGGCGAATCCTGGCGGCGTTCGGCTGCTACCTGCCGTGGGCATTGATGCAACAGACCTTGCTGCAGTTTTATTTGCTCGGGCGCTTGCTGGTGCTGTTTCCGCAGCGATTGTTGGTCGTGCCAATGATGCTCACCGGAGCTTGTTTTGGCCTGGTTCATTTGCCCGATGTCTGGACGGCCATGGTGACAGTGGCGTCGGGAGCAATATGGAGTTTCCTCTATTACCGGTATCGGTTGCTGGTGCCGCTGGCCTTTTCTCATGCGGCGCTGGGTTCGGCGTTCTATTATGGCCTCTTTGGGCACGACCTGGCAGCAGAATGGCAGGCGCTGTTGCCGTAAACCACGGACAAGTCGGTCGCGAATTGCTACCCCCGATCTTTGATCTCTGTTCTCTGATCTCTGTCCTCTGATCTCAGGCCTCAGCCCTTTCCCCGCTCCGGTCACCGTTGTCCGGCCAGGTGCATGAGGAAAAGGAACGCCATGATGGCGGCCATGACTCCGACGAAGGCCAATATCCAGAGGAGCTCGGTTTTCGTTTGGCTTCCCGAGGCGCTGGCGCGGCCGTGGCCGCGCGACCGGCGGGAGCGGTGCGGGCGCGGTTGGTCATCCATCAACACCACCTTTTCCAGGTCGGCCCGGGCTTTCGCCGTGTGTTCCTGCGGCAAGGTATTGACGACGGCGATTTTTGAGGAAGGCGCGGCTGAAACCGGCTCCCTGGCGGGGGACGATGACGGAGAGGAAGGAGCGCTGGGCGGCGGCGCCGGCGCGCGCGGCAAGGGGGGCAAGGCCCCGAAGTCACCGCGCCTCCGCATTCGCGAGTAGCCGACCGGCAGCCGCACCCGCACGGCCAATAACGGCAAAATCTGGTCCACCTGCTTCCTATAATCGGCGAGGCGTTGGGGCGGAACCGAGTCGGCGAGGACGGTCAGGTTGAAGGTAACGGTGGTGAATTTTCTGACCCCGCGGCTGGTGCAAGTGAACTCGAAGAAATCGTTCTTAACCCTGGAAGCCGGCACGGCGGCGACATCGAGGCCAGTCGATTCAATCTCGATGGTGTGAACCACCCGGCAGGGGAATGGCAGGGCCACGGGCGTCCGCCTGGGGGGCATTTTCGGTGGAAGGATCGGCAACACGCCGTACAGGGTGCGGTTCTCGACCTGCAACCAGCAATAGTCGGGGTCGCTATCCTTGATCAGGAAACCACTGATCTCGAGAACGTCGGCCAGGATAAATTGATTGGCCTCTCGATCGTCGCGGTATTGGATGGGGTCCCGGCGCGCGGCATAAGCGAAGCGGTTGGCGCAATCCTGCAGGCGTTTTTTGCCGACGGCCTCCAGCCCTTCTCTCTCGAATTGGACCCGAAGCCCCTCGGCATAGCATCCTTTCGCCGTTTCGATGATCGAAATCCAGGAAGGTTGCCCGGCGGTATCGACCAGGATGGATTCTTTCAGCTCGCAAACCCCGGGCTGCAGGGAAGCAGGCGGCGGCGGAACCAATTCGGCCGCAGCCAGGTCGATGGGCAGACCGAGGCCGAAATTCGGGACAAAGCGGCTGAGCGCGTCGCCGCCCTGGCTCTTTAAAGTGGCGTCGACCCAGTGGGTTTGGTTGGCGAGTTGGTACTCGACGATCACATGGTTGAACAGGTTCGGAGAAGGCAGCAACTGTTGAATTGATTTTTTTAACACCGTGGGGACCAGCACTGGACGGGCCTGGACGCCGAGGCGGCGCAGAAGCTGGACCAGCAGGAATGCCAGGTCTTTGCAATCGCCGTACCGACGCCGGATTACCGTTTCGGAACTGGCGGGGATTTGGCCGCCGAGACCCAGTTCCACGCTGAGGTAGCGAAATTCGTCCTGGACCAGGCGCAGCGCGCGACTCACCTGGCGGACCGGATCGGTTTCGGCGACAAGAATCTGATCGACCATGGCGGCGAGCACTTCCGGCGGGTCCTCCTTCCAGGCGCGGCATGCGGAGGCGGCCACGGTTTGCCAGTCGGGGCAGTCGGAGATTTGGATCCAGGGATAATCAATATGCCAGGCGGGAGTTCCCTCTTCGGGGTCCGGGCAGAGAAAGTTTTCGCGCGCCCAAAGCCAGCGCACTTCGCCGTTCTCCCGCTGCTCTGCAGGGGCGAGGTCGGCGGCTGAGGATTTCCATTTTAACGGCCGCGTTTCGGCGAAGCGAACCAGCAAGTGCAGCTTGCTGAGCTGGATCGTGTTCACCATGGGGAAGAATTCCAAACAGGAATCTGGGAGGAGGGCCGAACGGCTGTGCCGCGTGTAGGCCCATTCCAGGATGTCGCCTGGACGAACATCTTCCAAGAGCAACAAAAGCGTCACCGCGCCGTCGATGCTCCACCCTTCCAGGCCGGCCTCGCGTTGCAGGAATTGGAGACGGTCCAACGCGGCATGCTCGATGTCGGCCGAGCCCCGCCGAATTTTGACCGAGTGCAAAAAAACGGTTTCGGTCATCGAAAATTCGACGCGCCATTGCGAGTGATCCTGAACTGCCTGCATCGTTTCCAGGCGCAACGCCATCCGTATGAATGTCTGGTGAAGTTCGGCATGGACCTGGCGGTCGTTCAACAGGTAGGTGATGGGAACCGGATTTTTGTTTTTAAAGTCACTGGAGTAGGAACAGGGAATGACCCACGAAGGGACAGGTTCTAATCTTACTCGCTCCCTGGCAGAGGCGAGCACGTCTGGATTCGGGATAGACCTCTCGGACATGCGATCCTATTAAAGCTGAGCCGGGAGGAGTTTCAAATCAAAACCGGGGGAAAAAGGGCCCCCTGCAATCGCTGGCCGTAACGACCAGCAAGGTGAACGGCAGCTGACTCGCGCGCCACCCCACGGCGGTCCACAGTTTATCCCTTGAGCAAACCGGCTTAAGCGGCCAATCTGGAGGCAATCGTAAATCGCATGTCACCGGATAATTCCATCGATTTTCTGCGGAACGATGTCGGCTTGTGGCTGCTGTTTGTTTGCGGCGCCGGTCTGATGGCAGTGCGGAGCAAACCGGGGTCCAGTTTTCACAAGAACGGTTGGCCGCGGGCAGTGCGTTTGCTAATCGGTCGGATGCTGCTGGGGGTTTTATTGGTGACGCCGTTAGCCGGGGCCCTGGCCATTTTCCAACGACTTCCGCCGCATTATTTTATCAGGTTGCAAGTGGCCGATGACAGCCTGGTGCTTGGCTTCCGATGGCCCAAGCCAAACCTGGTTATTCCGCTGCGACAGGTCGAGGAGATCAAGGTCACGAAGCTTCGGCGATCGAAATTCCGCATCCGGGTCAACACGTCCACTGAGACGCTGTCGAGCTTCGGATACGGCCGGCTGTCAGACCGGGAAAATCAGGTTCTGCAGACGATCCGCGAGCGGATTGCCGCCCAGCACCTGCAAGGTGACCCGCCTGAAGCAGCCTCCCGCCAGTAGGTAAGCGGGCGGTTTCCCAAAGCAGGATTGCGCTATTACTCGTTCAGAAAGTCGAGAGCCAATCGCGGAGGAAATCCTTGAAGGCGAGCTTATGCGCCTGCCCCTTTTTCAAATGACTCAACCCCGCCCAGAGCAGGACGCCGGCCAGCAGGTTGCCGTTGCCGACGATTTCGTTTCCGTCGAGGAGACGGGTCTGTCCCTCCGCGTCGCTTCGGTCCGAAGCCTGTTCAAATATAGCGACCGGGCGGCCTTGGAACGAAAGCTGATGGATCGACTTGCGGCCAACGGTCTCAATCGTGACCTCGCCGACGCATCTGACGCCGTCCCAATTGAATTCGAGCGTGTGTTTCCTCATGCCAACAATGATGGAACCCGTGGGTTCGCCGTCAAGTACGCTGGCCTCCCTCACCGGTTGACAGTTAAACAGCAGTAGTTCAGACAGAAAGATTTCAGACAGAAAAATGAACACCCAGAAAAGACCCTGCCGCAGGAGCCGGAAATGCTTATGTGACATTGAACGCGGATGCTCGCGCCCTCCCGGCTTCGAGCCATTTTTTCTATTCATTCAACCAAGGACGAACACTGGAATAGTAATTAGTGATCAGTGATCAAATCCTGATTATTGATTACTGATTACTGATTGCCGATATTGCCGATTACTGATTACTGATTATTTTTCAGGAATAAAGGGGAGCGCCATCGATTATGCCAACACTTTTACTCTCGTCTCGCCAAACCGACGACGCGCAACAACTTTGGCGAGCGTGCATTGCCGAAAAATGGCGGGTTATCCGGTTGCACGACTGGCGTGTGCCGGAAGTTTCACCCAGCGACGTGGCGGTGTATGGCGAGCCGCTGTTTGCGCGACTGGTCGCCCAGAGTCTGGCTTTGCGCCTTGAGGAACCGCCCCTTGATTGGCTGCCCAGGCTCGCCTTGCGTTGGCGGGGTCGGGCCGTGCGCCTGACAACTCTGGCTGACGCGCGAAACGTGTCCATCCGCAGCTTCATCAAGCCGGCCGGGGAAAAGTGCTTTGAGGCACGCGTCTATTCGAGCGGCGCTGAGTTGCCCCCGCCGGGCCCGTTGCCCGAAGACCTGCCCGTGTTAGTGCAGGACGTGGTGGACTGGACCGCGGAGTACCGCTGTTTTGTCCTGGAGCGCAAGGTGGTGGCAGCCTCCGCTTATTGGCGCAATGGCCGATCGGCAAAGTCCGAGAATGGTTTATGGTCGATGGACCAGCAGGAGTTGGGGGAAGCGATTGCGTTCTGTAAGGCGCTTCTCCAGGATCAAACCGCGGCTGTTCCTGAGGCGGTCGCGGTGGACGTCGGCATCATCCAAAACCATGGCTGGGCGGTGGTAGAATGCAATGCGGCGTTCGGCTCAGGCATTTACGGATGTGACCCGGTTGAGGTGCTCCGTGTGCTTCGGCGCGCGTGCGAGGCCGTCCCCCCAAAAATGACGCCTCGCTCGTGAGTTTATGAACGCAGACGACCTAATCCATCGCGGCGGGCTGATGGGACGACTCGGAGCGCTCCCAAGGAACCCTCGGCACTGCCCGGTTGACGGGCGCAATTCAAGCTGCGATTTTGCCAGCGTGCTTGAGAGCGGACGTAGCCGCAGATCGTGACCCAGAAAAAGGCAAATTTTCGTTTCGCGCGCGCAAGAAAACGCTGACATAATTATTTTATGCCGGAAACCATAATCACGCCGCACATTTGGATCGATGCTGAAGGGCGCACGTGGATTGACAAGACAAACGTTAAAGTGATGGAGGTGGTTCTGGATCATTTTGCGTATGGGTGGAGTCCGGAGGAGATGCATTATCACCATCCGCATCTCTCCCTGGCGCAGATCCACGCTGCGTTGACTTATTACTACGACCATCAAGCCGATTTCGACGCTCAGATTGAAAAGGGGCTGCGACGGGCGGAAACACTGGCTGCTGAGACAAAGGATTCTTCGCTCCGACAGCGCCTGCGACGGCTTGGCAGGCTACCTTGAGCATCACACTTTATATGGATGTCCACGTCCCGGCTCCAATCACTCGCGCTTTGCGCCGTCGAGGCGTGGACGTGATCACAGCCCAGGAGGATGGCGCCCGAGAATTCCCCGATGATGAGCTCCTCGAGCGCGCTACCACGCTGGGCCGGGCTCTATTCACAAGGGACGAGGATCTGTTGGCAGAGGCGACCGCGCGACAAGAAAGCGGCCGGTCATTTCCGGGCGTCATTTACGCACACCAGCTCCGCGTAACAATTGGCCGCTGCATTGACGATTTGGAAATAATTTCCACGGCAGGGGAGCCCGAGGATCTCCAGAATCGCGTTGAGCATCTACCTTTGAGGTAGAGAGCATCGGCCGGGAGGGGTTGGCAGCCTGAACTCTAAAAATCTGATTCATCTCGGAATCCCGCTGGGTGAAGCCACCCGGTGCGCGTCGCGCTTCATCAGCAATTTTGTCCTCGGTGGCGGCGACAAAACGCGGCTGGAGGAAGAAATCAAAACGGTCGTGACCAACCCTTCCGCGTTTCTTAAGGACGAATTGCGCCAGGACCTCGCTCGGGCGTTGCTCAATGCTCCGCCACCGCCGCGCACGGAGCCGGTCAAATACCGCCAATGGGGCGAGGGCCTCGAGCACGAAGCGGTGATGCAAATGGAACGCGCCTGCCTGCTGCCAGTGGCGGTCGCCGGCGCCCTGATGCCAGACGCGCATGTCGGGTACGGCCTGCCGATCGGCGGCGTGCTGGCGACCGAGAACACGGTCATCCCGTATGCCGTCGGCGTTGACATCGCCTGCCGGATGAAAATGACCGTGCTGGATCTGCCGCAGCGCGAACTCGAGCGCCATCACGACCGGCTGGTCCGCGCGATCGAGGCCGAGACGCGCTTCGGAGTGGGCGCAAATTTCCAGCGCCGCCGCCAGCACGAAGTGTTGGATGCCGATTGGGATGTCAGCCCGGTGACGAAACAGAACAAAGACCGCGCCTGGTCGCAGCTCGGCACGAGCGGCAGCGGCAACCATTTCGTCGAGTTCGGCCTGTTCACCGCGCACGGGAAGATCCAGGGCCTGGAGCCGGGAACCTATGTCGCCTTGCTCAGCCATAGCGGCAGCCGGGGGACGGGTGCCGCAGTGTGCGACCATTACAGCAAGATCGCATTCAGCCAGTTCCCGGATCTGCCCAGCGAATTGAAGCGGCTGGCCTGGCTGTCGCTCGATTCGCAAGCAGGCCAGGAATATTGGGCGGCAATGGAATTGATGGGCCGGTACGCCGCCGCCAACCACGCGCTGATTCACCAGCATGTCGCCGCCAACCTGGGCGCCGAGGTGTTGCTCGATTTGGAGAACCACCACAATTTTGCCTGGAAAGAACGGCACGTCATCGGGGGCGTCGAACGCGAGGTGATCGTGCATCGCAAGGGGGCGACGCCGGCGGGCGAAGGGGTGCTGGGCATCATTCCCGGGTCGATGGCTTCGCCGGGGTTTGTCGTCAGCGGCAAAGGCAATGCCGAATCACTCAACTCGGCTTCGCATGGGGCGGGCCGGGTGATGAGCCGCACGCAGGCGAACAAAACATTCAACTGGAAAAAGGTGAACGCGTTCCTGCGGGAACAAGGGGTGACGCTGATTTCCGCAGGGCTGGATGAAGTGCCGATGGTATATAAGAACATCCGTGAGGTGATGGCAGCGCAAAGCGACCTGGTGACTATCCTGGGCCAGTTCGACCCGAAGCTCGTGAAGATGGCCCCGGCGGGCGAACGGCCGGAGGACTGATCGGAGGTCAGAGTGCCCGCCAGGCGCCCGCAAGGCGTCGTTTACGTGAAGACGGGCTATTGATAGCGTTCCCTCGCTGAACACTCTAATTTGATGAAGACGCCAGCGAAGCAACCTCGTTTCCAAAGGCTTTACCGCCCAATTGCAGATCCCTGGGCTGTGTACGATAATTCGGGCACAGAGCCTATTTTAATTGAGGAATCGCCATGAAGATAAATTCGAAAAAGGCAGCCAAGAGCTTCGCGTCAAGTGTTGAGCCCGCGCTCAAACGCGCCGCGAAGGTTGCCAGGAAGACCGCTCGGATGTACGGCACCCCGGTTTATGTTTGGAAAAACGGCCGGGTGGTTGCAGAGAAGCCCTAAGGTGGGTCATCTGCGAAACGATGATCCTTA
>Ga0310810_10010170_pt1 | contig 10936 bp, 10 predicted proteins | sample NCmetagenome_FD_207641 | JGI IMG/M metagenome (GOLD analysis project Ga0310810, IMG submission 207641) | Soil microbial communities from experimental microcosm in Duke University, North Carolina, United States - NC | ecosystem: Engineered > Artificial ecosystem > Soil microcosm > Unclassified ... | reverse complement strand
TCGCCCCTCGGACTCCCCTACTCGTAATCACCGAGGGGCTTTCGCCCCTCGGACTCCCCTACTCGCGCTCTCGCTCGGCGCCTCCGGCCGCCTCGCTCCGATCGCGAGGCTCGCTCGCCACGGCTCCCTCGCGCCTCTCCAACTCCCCGCAGTCACCGTGAGGCTCCCTTTTCGGCGGCGCCCGGTTCTTCGACGCCCGCCCATTTCCGTGCGATGGCGACGGCCAGCTGCCGCACGCGGAGGATATAGGCCGTCCGCTCCGTCACGCCGATTCCGCCGCTCGCGTCGAGCAGGTTGAACATGTGGGAGCACTTCAGGCAGTAATCGAGCGCGGGCAGCACGAGGTCGGATCGCAGCAGCGTCTCCGCGAGCGTGTAGTACTGCTCGAACAGTGCGCGATGCACCCGGTTGAGCTCGGCCGCTGGCAGGTCGATCTGACCAAACGCGTACTTCGACTGCTCGACCTCGTCGCGATATCGCACGTCACGGTAGGTGACGCCGCCGCCCCACTGAAGATCGAAAACGTTGTCGACGTCCTGCAGCGCCATCGCGAACCGCTCGAGGCCGTAGGTCAGCTCGACCGAGATCGGCGCGAGATCGATCCCCCCCGCCTGCTGGAAATAGGTGAACTGCGTGATCTCCTGACCGTCGAACAGGACCTGCCAGCCGATGCCCCAGGCGCCGAGGGTGGGTGACTCCCAGTTGTCTTCTTCGAAGCGCACGTCGTGCGCGCGCAGATCGATGCCGCAGGCTTCGAGGCTCTGGAGGTACAGCTGCTGCACGTCGTCGGGCGCGGGCTTGAGGATGACCTGGAACTGGTGGTGCTTGAAGAGGCGGTTTGGGTTCTCGCCGAAGCGCCCGTCGGCAGGCCGGCGGGAAGGCTGCACGTAGGCGACGTTCCACGGCGCCGACCCGAGCACGCGAAGAAACGTTTCGGGGTGCATCGTGCCGGCGCCCATCTCGATGTCGAGCGGCTGCTGCAGAAGGCACCCGCGCGATCCCCAGAACTCCGACAATGTGAAAATCAGTTGCTGCAGCGTGACCATGTGCTACGTGGTTCGCGCGATCTCGCGAAGAACGCGCGCGGATTTCAGCTCCTTCTCGAGATGAATGGCGATGAGGCGGCGGTGCGCGGTTTCCAGCTCGCGCGACGTCGCCGCGTCCAGGTGCGCCGCGTCGAGCGTGCCCGGCGAGGCCGACGCCGCGGTTCGCAGGAATTGGAGCGCTGGGACGGACACGTGCGTCCCGCCGGCCGCGGGCGCGCAGCGCACGCACACGAAATGGTGCTCGCGCGGCGGCATCACCGCGCCGCCGTCGAACGCCCCGCTGCACTCAGGGCAGGCGGCCAGCGACGGATAGACGCCCTGCAGCCGCAGGAGCCAGAATTCGAAATAGCGGGCCAGCGGCGCAATCGGCGCGCTCGACGCGAGCGCGTCGATCACGGACGACCCCAGGCGATACAGCCGCTCGTCGGCATGCGCTTCCGGCGCCCACTCATCGATCAGTTCCGCGAAATAGGCGGCATGCCCGAGCGCCGCCGCATCCTGTCCCTCACGCCCGACCGTGGCGAGCGGACTCCGCTGCGGCTCCACGTAGTTGATGCGAACGAGATCGCGATGCTCGCGCTCGTAATACGCAACGCCGGCGCGCGTCAACGGTTCCAGTGCCGCGAGGAACCTCGACCGCGCCCGCCGCGCCCCTTTCGCGACGCCCCGTTTCTTGCCCCGGTCCTTCGTCAGAAACACCACGATGCGGTCCGCCTCGCCGAGCTTGTACGTGCGGAGAATCAGCGCATCAGAGGTGTACACGGGCATCAGGATCTGTTCATATTACCCCGGAAAGACCGCCATTCTCAGGTAGATCGCCGCGAGTCCCAGGAAGGCCGCGAACCCGCACACATCGGTGAACGTCGTGATGAACACCGTCGACGCGAGCGCCGGATCCACTTTGAGCGCCTTCAGGCCAAGCGGGATCAGCGTACCGGCCGCACCAGCCACGAACAGGTTGATGATCATCGCGAGGAACAGCAGGATGCCAATCTGCGGCTGTCCCGCGAGGATCCACGTCGCCAGCGCCGCGACGAGGCCAGTCACCACGCCGTTGCCGAGGCCGACCAGGATTTCCTTGACGAGCGCTTTCCGCGAGTTCGCCCACGTCAGCTCGCCGAGCGCGAGCCCGCGCACGATCACCGTGAGCGTCTGCGTCGCCGCATTGCCGCCCATCCCGGGGACGATCGGCATGAACTTCACCAGCGCGACCCACGCCGCGATCGTCCGATCGAACAGCGCCACGACGCCGGTCGCGATGAATGCGGTGGCCAGGTTCACGAGCAGCCAGGGGAACCGTTTGCGCAGCGACTCGGATGCCGGCGTGAACACGCGCTCGTCCGTCGAAACGCCGGCCAGGCGATAAATGTCTTCCGTCGCCTCGTCTTTGATGACGTCGATGACGTCGTCGACGGTGATGATCCCGACGAGCTTGTTCTCTTCGTCGACGACCGGAATCGCGAGCAGGTTGTACGAGGCGACCTGCCTCGCGACCTCCTCCTGGTCCATGTCCGCACGGACGCTGATGATGTCCGTCGTCATGATCCGCTTGAGCGGGGTGTTTGGCGGTACGAGGAGCAGCCGCCGCAAGGAGACAACCCCGACGAGATGCCGGCGCGAATCGACGACATAGAGATAGAACACCATCTCGACGTCGCGCGATCCCTGGAGCGCGGCGATCGCTTCGCTGACCGTCATATCCTCCGACAGCGCGAAGACTTTCGGGTTCATGATGCGGCCCGCGGTCTGGTCGGCGTACTCGAGGAGTTCGCCGACCTCGTCGCCGGGCCGTTTCTCGATCAACTCGAGAACGGCGGCGGACAACGGCTCGGGCAGGTGGTCGATGATCGCCACCGCATCGTCGGACGGCAGGTCGTGGACGTAGCGCGCGATCTCGTCGGGCGTCCGGCCGGCGAGCAGCGCGGCGCCCGCTTCGGGGCCGAGCTCGCTGAGGGCCTCCATCGCGAGCTTGCTGTTGCGTTCGAGCAGCAGCACCCACGCGGAGGCGCGGTCGCGATCGCTGAGCTCGGAGAAGACCTGCGCGAGGTCGGCGGGATGCTGTTTCTGGAGCAGGTTGACGAGATTCGCCGTGGCGCCGAGACGGAGCAGGCGCTTCACGGAGTCGAGGACGACGTCAATCCTGCGCTGGGCCATGGGAACAGGACATTTTAAATTCCCAACTCCCAATTCCCAACTCCCAATTGACTCCCAACGCCCAATCAAGCGGCCGGGCACAAAGAAAACGGCGCCTCTCTCGAGGCGCCGTTACCCAGTGTTGAATCTCGATGTGACGTCGTTCTATTTCTGTTCGCGCCGGACGCCGGTCTCGCGGATTTCGTAACCGGCCGGAACCGCAAACAGGGTCGCGTTCGGTTCTCCGCGAACGATGTTCGTCAACTGATAGGTCGATTCCCCGGTCCGCGGATCGTTGTGATGCGTCATCACCAGCACCTTGAGATCGGGCGAGGACCACTCCTCGTTCACAACGGTGATCGGACGCTCGTTCCCGATCTCACCAGCCGGGATTGTCTGTGATGACGATCGCCCTTCGACCGGAATACCTGCAATCGTCCGGTGTTCGACCGCTCCTGCGGGACCCTTCTGCATTTCGGACCGGCCCCGTGCGATGATCACGTTGCCGCCGCCGCCTGCATCCTGGGCGGCCGCTCGCGCCTCGGCGGCACGACGTTCGAGTTCTACCTGCTGCTGCTCCATGATCGACGCCGATTTCATCAGCGCGATGACCGTATTGGCGGGCGTTTTCCACGCGATGCGCGTGTCCGGGTCGAGGCGATACGCTGCGCCCGCAATCGGATCGACGATCGAAATGGCGACGCTGCCATCCTGCCGGTCCTCCTCGCGGCGAACGCGTCCCGCGCCGTCGCGATAGATGCGCCCGGTGACCCGACGGCTGATGCGGTTGCCGTCGGCGAGCGTCTGCGTCACCTCGGTCACGGTCTGCGCCGAGTAAGGGGCGCCGGTCGTGACCCTTTCGAGCGGCACGCGAGCGGCCGCCAGGCTCCGCTCGAGGGTCATCTTCGCCTCGGCAATCTGGCGGTTGTCCTGCGCGCGAACGGAGGCCGACAGGCCCAGCACCACGCCCGCGATCGCAATTGTCTTCAGCATCTGCTTGCTCCCTTGATGTGGTGTTTCATTTCAGTCAGCGACGAAGCGGACGGCGCGCGCCAGGCCGTCCTGGCCGATGACCACATCGGCTTTGACCGCGGTCGCGTGTCCCGCCGGCGGCGCCACTCCCAAAGAGGGCAGCAACGAGACGGGTAAATCCATGCGAACCAGTTCGCCGCTCTCGAGCGGCGGCAGGTCCGCTGCGCCAGGCCATGGGATGAACTCCCCTGCGCGCGCCGATGGCGGACGGGCTCCGACGGCAGGGGCGCGGACTGGAAGCACAACGGCGACGAGCAGGCCCGCTGTCGCTGCCAGGAGCGACAGCCACCACGCGCCTCGTCTCCCGACGGGCAGCGGGTCCGCTCGCCGCCTTGCGTCGAAGGCGCGCAGCAACACCGCCTCGCGGGTCGCGTCACCAGGAGGAATCGCGGTCGCTCGCGCGAGCCGCTGCAGCGCGCGACTGATTTCCGAATCGCTGCCGTGATCGCTGCTCATAAAACCCATTTCGGTACTCGGGCACTGCGCTCGCGCGCGATCGCCCGCCGCACGTTCGCCGCAAGGCGCGCCCTCGCTCGATTCAATCGCGACCGCACCGTTCCGACGGCGCAGCCGATCACCCGCGCGGCCTCGACGTACGGCAGCTCCTGCAGCTCGCAGAGCACGATGACCTCGCGATAGCGTCGCGGGAGTTCCAGCAGCGCGGCCCGCAGCCGCGCCAGTTCTTCGTCGTGCACCAGCGGATCGGGGTCCGCCGCCGCCTGCTCGCCGGCGGCCGCCAGCGGGTGCCAGATCCGCTGCGCCGCATGGCGCCGCGCGTAGTTTCTCGCGATGCCGAGGAGCCATGGCACGCACGCGGATTGGCCCGCCCGATAGCGCCGCGCGTCACGCATGACAACGAGAAACACGTCCTGAGCGATGTCCTCCGCGATCGAATGGCTGCCGGTCATGTGCAGCGCAAACCGATACACGTCCGTCCGCCGCCGGCGGTACAGCGCGCCAAACGCGTCCCGATCGCCCGCGGCGCACGCGGCAATCAGGTCGTCGTCACCGGGCTCCATCGGCCCCTTTGACGCACACACTCTGTATTCAGTTTGGAGGGCGGAAAAGTTCCAATCACCAAATCGCGGTCGGCCTCGCGAACCCTCGGCCCTGTGGCGATTCGCGGATTCGCAGATTCAGGATTCGGGGATTCGGGGATTCGGGGATTCGGGATTCGGGATTCGCGGATCAGGGATTCGGGGATTGGCGATTAGGGATTAGGGATTCGAGCCTTTCTCCGCTGTGGCAGCCCGATCTGGTCCAGCACCCGTTCATCGTCCCTCCACCCGGCCTTTACCTTGACGCGCAAATCGAGGAAGACCTTGCAGGCAAAGAACCGTTCGAGGTCCTGGCGGGCGTCGGTTCCGATGCGCTTGATCATGTCGCCGGCGCGGCCGATGACGATCGGCTTCTGCGATTCCTGTTCGACGTAAATCGTGCAGAACAACCGCATGAGTCCTCCCGGCCGGTCGGGTTCGTCGAACTGATCGATCACCACGGCGGTGGAGAATGGAATTTCCGCGCGAGTATGCTGCAGGAGTTTCTCGCGCACGGTCTCGGCGGCAAGCGTGCGTTCGGGTTGGTCCGTGAGGTAGTCGTCCGGGTACAACGGCTCCCCCTGGGGCATTCGGTCGACGAGAAGACCTTCGAGGCGCTCCACCCCGTCGCCCGTGCCGGCGGAGATCGGTACGATTTCGGCAAAGTCGTACATGCGGCTCACGCGCGCGATGAGCGGCAGCAGCTTCGCTTTGGCGACGACGTCGATCTTGTTCAGCGCGAGCAGGACGGGAACGTCCACCCTCTTCAACAGTCCAGTCACGTACTCGTCGCCGTGGCCGGGCGCGGTGGTCGCATCGTGCACGAGCAGGACGACGTCGACTTCGGTCAGCGCGTCGACCGCGGCATCGACCATCCGTACGTTCATCCGGTGCAGCGGCCGGTGGATCCCGGGCGTATCGACGAACACGATCTGCGCCGGATCCGCGCCCGGATAGTTCTTGACGCCGACGATCCGCGTCCGCGTCGTCTGCGGCTTGTCCGAGACGATGGCTATCTTCTCGCCGACGATGCGGTTGAGGAGCGTGGATTTGCCCGCATTCGGGCGGCCGACGATTGCGACAAAGCCTGCTCGGGGCACACTAAATAATTGCAGATTTAAGATTGCAGATTGCAGATTGATTGGAGATTGCAGATTGACGATTGAAGATGGCAGATTGATTCGAAAATGTGCTCAATCTGAAATTCCCAATCTGCAATCTGCAATCTGCAATCTTAAATCTGCAATTCCGGTTGCGCCTTTCTGAAACGCACTTTGTGGATGCGGCGGCGCTCGGCATCGAGGACTTCGACGTGCATGCCGTCGAGTTCGAAGGTTTCGCCGATGGTGGGTACCCGGCCGAGGCGCGTGAGCACGTAGCCGCCGACGGTTTCGAAACCGTCGGGTTCGATATCGACGCCCAGCCGCTCGCGGACTTCATCGAAGCTGACTTTGGCGCTGAACACGTACGACCCGTTGCCTTCGTCGACGATCGGCTCGGTCTCGACGTCATATTCGTCGCGAATCTCGCCGACGATCTCCTCGAGGAGATCCTCGATCGTGACGAGACCGGCCGTGCCACCGTACTCGTCGACGACGATCGCGAACTGCACCTGCTTGCGCTGGAACTCTTTCAGCAGCTCCGGCACACGCTTGGTTTCGGGCACGAACGTCGCGGGACGCACCAGCGGCGCGATCGGACCCGCGTCCGACGCATCCTTGAGCACGATCAAGTCCTTCACGAACATCACGCCGGTGATGTTATCGAGATTGACCGTGTACACCGGAAACCGCGAGTACTCCTGTTCCGAAAACAGCGCGCGCAGCGCACCGATCGTGGCGTCGGATTCGATGGCCACGATATCGGGACGCGGCGTCATGACCTCGCGGACGAGCGTGTCGCCGAAATCGACGATGGACTGCAGCAGCCGCCGCTCGTCCCGTTCGATCAGCCCCTGCTCTTCTCCCGCCTCGAGATACGCGTGCGCCACCTCGCCGGCTTCCTCGTCCGTCGGCGGCAGCGGCTGTTGGTCACGACTGATATCCGATGACAACCGGCGCAACAGACGCTTGGAGATCGGCGACAGGGCGCGCGCGACGAGCGAGAACGGCGGCAGCAGCGCGGACAATACCGCTTCGGGATTGCGCCGGACGATCAGCGACGGCAGCAGGTGCTCGCAGACCAGGATGTAGACCGCGACGCACGCAAGGAGCGTCGAGACCGACGCGACGCTCACGCCGGAACGGCCGGTGAGCACCGCGAGCAGCACGGTAGCGAACGAAAAGATGATCCCCAGCAGCAGCCGGGCGGGGACGAAGAGCTGGATTGGATCGTCGAGGTAGTACCGGAGGCGATCTTCTCCGCTTCGCTCGGCCATGAGGCGAAGCGAGAGCTTCATGAGCGCGCTGAACGCCGTCTCGATGGTGCCGACGTACACGGCGGCGACGCCGAGCAGGAACAGCAGCAGTGGAATCACGTTCTTTCGATCAGGCCCGACGGCAGTCCGCCTTTCGCGCGGAGCCGCCGTTCGATGCGCGCCATGCGGCCCGCATCGCCCGGATCCTCATGATCGTACCCCATGAGGTGCAGCAGCCCGTGCAGCGCCAGCACCTTCAGTTCCGTCGCGTACGAATGGCCCGCGGCCCGCGCCTGGCGGCGGGCCACGCCGGTCGCGATGGCGATGTCGCCGAGCGCCCACGACGCCTCCGTCGTGCCGCGTGCAGGTTCGTCCTCAGCAGGAAACGACAGGACGTCGGTCGCAGCGTCCTTGCCACGATACGTGCGGTTCAGCGCGCGGATGCGCGCATCGGTGACGAGCGCAATCGCCAGACTGCCGCGCGCGGCGCGCGGCGCCAGGCGGCGCAGCCAGGCGGCAAGACCCGGCGCGCGGGCAGCGCGCCCCCTCCCGTCCGTAATAGTGACGCTCAGGCTACTGTCGGGATCCGCCACCGTAGGCTTCGTACGCCTTCACGATCGCCTGGACGAGTGAATGGCGGACGACGTCCTTCTCGTCGAAATGAATGAATGCGATGCCCTCGACGCCGCCGACGATCTTCATCGCTTCGATGAGGCCGGATGCGCGGCCCGTCGGCAGATCGATCTGCGTCACATCGCCGGTGATGACGGCCTTCGAGCCGAACCCCAGGCGCGTGAGGAACATCTTCATCTGCTCTGAGGTGGTGTTCTGCGCTTCGTCGAGGATGACGAAGGCGTCGTTGAGCGTGCGCCCGCGCATGAACGCGATCGGCGCCACCTCGATCGTGCCGCGTTCGATCAGCCGTTCGACGCGATCGAGTTCCATCATGTCGTACAACGCGTCGTACAGCGGACGGAGATACGGGTTCACTTTCTCCTGCAGGTCACCGGGCAGGAACCCGAGTTTTTCACCGGCTTCGACCGCCGGCCGCGCCAGGATGATGCGAGTGACACGCTTGGCGAGGAGAAACGACACGGCCTGCGCCATCGCAAGGTACGTCTTGCCCGTCCCGGCGGGGCCGATCCCGAAGACGATGTCGTGCTGCTCGATGGCTTCGAGATACTTCTTCTGCGTGATGCTCTTGGGAACCACCTGCCGCTTTCCGGACGTCCGCGTCGCGGATTTCAGGAAATAGTCGGCCAGTTCGACGGATTCATCCTGCGCGACCAGTTGCGACGCCGTCTTGACGTCGCCCTTCGCGAGACGATAGCCGCCTTTGATCAGGGACGAGAGCTGGTCGAGCACCTTTTCCGCGCGGGCCACGTCACCGCTGTCCCCCTCGACGATGAGCTCGTTGCCCGTCGTCCGAATGCGGACGTTGAATTGGTTTTCGAGGTGCTTCAGGTTCTCGTCGTAAGTGCCGAACAACGATTCGACCCCGTCCTCGGGGATCGAAATCTTGCGCATGGCGGAGGTAGGAATACGAATAACTCCTTCTATGCCGATGAGTTACGCACAAACGATCCTAGCATGAAGCCGCGCTTCGCGCGGGTGCTTCGGGCTGGGTGCCTCAAATGGGTGCTGGGTATCCATCAGCCTTCCGTCTTGATCCGCAGATCACGGAGCTGCTTCGGGTCGACTTCGGACGGCGCGCCGGCCATCAGATCCACGGCCTGCGCGGTCTTCGGGAACGCGATCACCTCGCGAATCGACGCCTCGCCCGCCAGGATCGCGATGACGCGGTCGAGCCCTATGGCAATGCCTCCGTGCGGAGGAGTGCCGTATTCCAGCGCGTCGACGAAGAAACCAAAACGGAGTTTGGCTTCCTCGTCGCTCATGCCGAGCAGCCTGAAGACGAGGCGCTGCAGGCGCTGGTCATGGATCCGGATGCTGCCCCCGGCAATCTCGCTGCCGTTCAGCACGAGATCGTACGCACGCGCGCGCACGGAGCCCGGATCGGTTTCGAGTCGCCCCGCGTCCGATTCGAGCGGCGACGTGAACGGGTGATGCATGAACTCCCAGCGGTGCTCCTCCTCGAGCCAGTCGAACATCGGGAAATCCACCACCCACAGAAACTCGAACGCGTTCGGATCGAGCAGATTCTCGCGGCGAGCGACGTTGAGGCGCAGGGTGCCGAGCAGGCGCGCCGTTGGATCGTGTTTGCCGCCTGCCATCACCAGGAGATCGGCGCTCCCGGCGCCGCTCAGCTCGAGCGCGCGGGTGATGACGTCCTCGCCTGCTGCCTTCACCGCGGAACTCTGCACCGCGCCGTCGGCGCGGCGTGCCCAGACGACCCCGCCGCCGCCAAGTTGCCTGGCCTCGTCGCTCAGCCGATCGAGGTCCTTCCGCGAGTAGCGGCCGCCGTTCGGAATCACGAACCCGCGGACCTCCCCTCCCGATTCGATGGCGCCGCGGAACAGCGAGAACGAGGACTCCCTGAACGCGTCCGACAGATCGCGCAGCTCCATCCCGGCACGCAGATCGGGCTTGTCGGACCCGTATTTCGCGATGGCCTCGGCGTAAGGCATCCGGCGAAACGGTCCGGGTGCGCGCCGGCCGATCAAGGCCATGAGGCGATCCATCAGCGGTTCGAGCGTCGCAAACACGATGTTCTCGGTCGCGAACGAGATCTCGAGGTCGACCTGGGTGAATTCGGGCTGGCGATCCGCGCGGAGATCCTCGTCGCGGAAGCACCGCACGATCTGGACGTACCGATCCATGCCCGCGATCATCAGGATCTGCTTGAAGATCTGGGGCGACTGCGGGAGCGCGTAGAACTCCCCCGGGTGGACGCGACTCGGCACGAGATAATCGCGCGCGCCTTCCGGCGTGGACTTCGTCAGGATCGGGGTCTCGATTTCGACGAAACCCTGCTCGTCGAAATAGCGCCGAATCTCCAGCATCGCCTTGTGCCGCAGGATCAGGTTCTGCTGCAGCTTGGGCCGGCGGAGATCGAGATACCGGTAACGCAGCCGCGTCTCCTCCGCGACCGGCGTTTCCTCGTTGATGGGGAACGGTGGCACTTTCGCGTCGTTCAGCAGGCGGATCTCGCGTGCGACGACTTCGATCTCACCCGTTTTGACCTTCGGATTGACGGCGTCCTTCCCGCGCTGGACGACGGTCCCGATCACGGCGACCACGTACTCGGAGCGAAGCCGCTTGGCAGCGTCGACGAGCGCGGGCGAATCCTCGCGCGCCACGATCTGGGTGATGCCGTGGCGGTCGCGGAGATCGAAAAAGACGAGCGCGCCGAGGTCGCGCACGCGGTGCAC